>JAABUT010000010.1_pt1 | contig 326543 bp, 335 predicted proteins | sample 5559281 | NCBI WGS metagenome assembly JAABUT01 (sample SAMN10711880, study PRJNA513359) | rock metagenome | isolation source: Antarctica rocks | place: Antarctica: Victoria Land, Ricker Hills nord | collected 2016-01-04 | reverse complement strand
CCCGCCCGTCGTCGAACCAACCCGATCACACGCTGCCGGGACCAACCCCATTCAGCTATGCAGGGACCGACGACGGACGAGGCACCGACCAAAAGCTTGACCAAAACGACTCACGCTGATGAGCGGACGTTTGCGACTCGCTCACGCGACGACCCGCGCAGTCTGCTGGCGTCAGACCTCGAGCAGCAGGTCAGCTGTGGCTTCCGCAAGCCTGTCTAGCGCTCCGGCGGCGACGGCGAGCCGCCGCAAGTTGGCCCAGCATCGGTGCCGCACATCAGCGATCGGCGCGTCCCAGATCCCGGCGAGACGCAGCTCAACCGCTCCGGTGTCGCCGGGCTTCTTGCCGCGCCTGCCGGGCCGGGCGAAGTCGGTCTCGGGCAGCACCCTGTCAGCCGGCAGCGCGGCGAGGATGTCGTCGCTCATCGCCGCGTTGACGGAGAAGTAGGCGCCCAGCTCGGCCGCGAAGCGGGCCTCCTGCGCCGTGCCGAGGTACCAGTGCAGGATCGCGCCTGGATGGGGATGCCTCGCGAGAAGCTCCCCGATCTCGGCGGTCGCCCCGTTGCTGTGCAGCGAGATGAGGACCGGCTGGTCTTGGCAGTGCCGCAGGACGTCGGACAGGATCGTCATCTGGCCGGGCAGGTCTCCTGCCTTCCTGTCCAGGCCAACCTCGCCGACTAGGCCGAAGCGAGGGAGCGCTTGCGCGAACGCGGTCGCGTCGAAGGCGGCGCGGGCCCGCGCGAGACCCGGATGGATTCCGAGACCCCAGGTGATCGTGGGGTCCGGGACGCGCCGGCTGGCTGCGTCGGCTTCCGACAGCGACCTGGACACGGCGAACACATGCGCGCCGTCGAGCCCTTCGATCTGCGGGCCGGTGACGTCGGGTGCGATGTGTGCGTGGCAGTCCAGCGCTGGCCGGCCGGTCACGGCAGCCGCACGGCGGCGAGCTCATCCAGGCCGCGACGGACGAGGTCGGCGACCGCGTCGAGGTCCTGGTCCGGTGGCCAGGTGCCGCCGTCGATCTGGTCGTCGTCAACCCCCGCCGCGACGGCGTACCGGATCGCCTCGATGTCGCTGCGCCTGTGCACGATGAGGTCATCTTTCGCTGTGCCAGTGAGTGCGTGGACCAGGTAGACCGTGTGGTCCGGCTGGCCGGCGGCGAGGAACGTGCCGCGGCGGACAACGCAGGACACGCACAGGCCGCAGTTCAGGTTCGGGTTGCCGTGATTCCAGTTCCCGTCGAGCTTGCTGCAGGACAGGGTGCCTGCTGCCGTGTCCAGCCACCCGTCGGGCGGGTTGCTCGCCGCGACGTGCCGCAGTGCCTCGCCTTTGGTCATGTCGGCGAACGGGTTGCGGATGACGACGCCGAGCCCGAGCCGGTCCACGAGGGCGTCAAGCCTGCGGAACGTCTCCGGGTGCGTCGAGCGGGTCGACAACGCGCCGCCGCGGTTCGGGTGCAAGGGGGCGTTGACGCTGGTGTAGCCGTTCTCCGGGATCCACAGCGTTCCGGCCCCGCTGGCTGCGGAGGCAGCGATGCCGAGCGCGGCGAACAGCAGAGACCGGCTGCGGCTGGACGGCTCCCGCTTCTTCGCTGCCTGCCGGAGCGAGATGCGGATGTACGACGGCACGGGCGCGTACGAACGCGCCAGCCACTGCTCGACCCGCGTCTGCGCGGCTTTCACACTGGGGGCGGCGTCCTTGTGCCCGAGGAACCGGACGCCGTCCTCGGTGCGCAGCAGCTCGATGGCGCCGAGGAACGAGTCGAGCCCGCCGCTGAGCAGGCTCGTCGGCACGGCGTCGAGCTCGGGCCCCAGCAAGACGCCTGCGACCGGGACCTCGTCGCGTACGACGCTGACATGCCACAGGTCGCCGCTAAGCCAGGAGAGCAGCCTCTCCATGTCGCCGACCGCGCCGTCGTCCCACCTGCCGGTGTCGGTGACGGCGACTGCAAGTCCGATGCGTCGGGTGAAGCCGGACCCTCGCTGGGTCAGCCGGTCGGCCATGTACGCACCCGCCGCGATCCGGACGAGGTCGACGGCCGCGTCCGGCACGCCAGGGATCTCGGTGAGACCCCAGCCGACGTCGGCAAGGACCGTGTCGGTGCTGCCCTGCGATGTCGGCCACAGCAGCGGGACGACGCCCGCGTCGACCACTGCGGCGTCCACGGTGGCGCCGTCGCCCAGGAGCTCGTACGCGGCGTCGGTCACGACGTCCTCGGCTCGATCAGCTTGAGCGCGTCCCGCCACATCCCATGAGCGACTGCGTGGCAGGTGGTCGCCGTGACGGTGCCGTACTTGCCGAGGTCAAGGCCGCGGAGCTTCGCCCGGATCCAACCCCGAAGCCCGTTCTCCTTGTACGTCGCCTGCTGGCCGGTCGTCGCGCCGCTCAGGATCTGGTCCTTGAGCTCCACCAGCGCGTACTGCATCGTGATCTCGCCGATGAACGCCCTCACCGACTCGGCCGTGGTGGGCGGCACGGCGTTCGGGTCGAGGATCTTCTTGACCTGCTCTGCTGCCGCCTTGCGGATGATCGCCTCGTCAGGGTGCCCAGCGTCGCCGAGGACGAGGTCGAGCAGCCGTGCCGTCCGCATCCGCGGGGACAGCCGGTCGAGTTCTTCGAGCGTGACCCCGTAGCCGGCGAGCGCGGCGGCGTTCCGTTCCCGGTACGCCGTCGCGGCACCAATCGCCGCCCCGCCGCGGGCTGCCTGGAGCGGCGCGTTGCGTCCCGAGCGTCCGCCCGTTCGGCCCCTGTATCCCTCCGATCCTGAGCCGCTGCTTCCGCCTGCTCCTCCGCCGCCACCTCCTCCGCCTCGGGGGCGCGGGAGCAGCGAAGACAAAGTCGGGGGCTGCCCGTACCGGCTGGGCGGCGACAGCGCCGCCCCGATCGCGGTGCCGAGGCCGTCGTACGCCGGATCCGGAGGAGCGTCCGGGGATGGGTCTGTTGGCGGTGGCGGTCCGTCGAGCCCGTCAGGAGCGCCTGCGTCCCCGAGTCCCGTCCATTGCTCGCGGACCGCGTCCCATGCGGCTGAGCTACTTCCTCCGTAGGCGCCGCTGGTGCCCACTGCTAGGCCGTTCCGGCGACGTCGCGGGCCATCTGGTCAGCGTCCGGGTCGTCGCGGATCTCTGCCACCACCGCGAGCAGCTCCGGAACACCGCTCTGCTTCATGTCGACCACAGCCTCTGCGTTCAGCCGCTTCTTGAACTCGCGGATGCCGTCTGCGACCCGCTCCGCAAGCGCTGGCGTCGCGGCCGCCCAGTTGCTGGCGGCTGTGAACATCTTCGTGAGGTCCGGCATCCTGCGAGCGGTGCGGAACATGAGGTTGAGCGCGTCGGCCTGCTCGCTCGGCGGCAGCGCCGCGAGCGTCTCCACTGCGGCGTCGGCCTCGGCAGAGCCGCCCGTCAGCGCGGCCTTGACGAGCGCGGCGGTCGCGTCACTAACTTGGCCGCCGCTCCTGACGTTGAGCAGAGTCGCCGCGAGCACCAGGTACGGGTCGAGGTCCTCGCCGGCGAGCGACGGGTCGGAGGCCGCCCAGTCACGAGTCGCTGCGTCGATCTTCCCGTCGGGCGGACTCTCTGTCTCGCCGCGCCCCCATGCTTCCCAGTCCGCGAGCAGGTCCTGACGGTCGGGCCCAGCGGTCGCGGCGAGGTGCTCGAACGCTGTCCGGTAGTGCGTCTCCAGCAGGAGCATCTTGACCAGCACCGGCGGCGTGATCTTGACCTCCCGCGCCTTCGCGATCGACTGCCGCACGCCGAACGCGTTCAGGAAGCGCTTGATCTTGCGCGGGTTCGACAGCCGGTCTGCCGCGAGCCCTTGCGCGAGCTGCGCTGCCAGGTGCAGCAGCTCCGGCTCGGGCTGCCACGGCAGTCCATCGAGGTCGGCCAGCAGGGTCGTCTCGCCGGCCTTGCGACGGGAGGCGCAGTGGTCGATGAGCGAGTCGAGCTCGCTGCCGTCCTCCGGGGCGTGCTGACCGGCGAGCAGGAGCCCGATGTACGCCTCCGCGTCGTGCGGGGCCAGCCTCGGCAGCGCGATCGGGAGCTGGACGATCTTCTCCAGGTAGTGGTCCGCGAACGCCTCGCTCCGGCTCGTACGGCTGAGGCTGGCAGCGATCGCGTCCCGCACCATGTCCTGGTCCGCCGCGAGGACGAACACCATCTTGTCGACCGACAGGAACAGCTTGATCGCTTCCAACGTCGCCATCACGGCTTCCGGCAGGCAGCGGTCGAGGTCGTCGACGAGCACGACGACGCGCTCGATCTCGGGCAACTTGCAGACGAGCTCCTTGAACTTGTCCTTGAAGCCGCTCATGGACTTGTCAGAGCCGCGCTTCTCGGGCGTGAACGCCTTGATGAGCTCCTCGGCGTCCCACTTCATCGTGAGGGCGCCCTTCCCGAGCGCGATCCCGACCCGGCTCCAGCTGATGCGCCGCAGAAGTTCCTCGACGAGTTCGCTGACTCCGGCTGTCGACTCGAACCGGAGGAACAGCACGTCGAGGATCTCCGCGATCAACGTCCCGCGCACGTCAGCGTGGTCGTCGAACGTCCACGGGTCGACCGCGATGACGACGTACCGGCCGTCGTTGAACAGGGCGTCGTCCACGAGCCGGAGCACCGTGGACTTGCCGCCACCCCACGGGCTGTGGACCCCGATGGTGAGCGGGTCGAGGTCGGGCGTGGCGAGCGCGTCGAGGATGGGCGACACGACCGCGTCGAAGCCGAGTAGGTCGGTGTTCGTTGGGTTGTCGTCCCAGAGCCGCAGGCTTCTCTCGCGTGGTCTGTTCATCGCCGTCCCGTCCCCCGGGGCAATGGCCCGGACGCTGGCGCAGAACGTAGTCGTGAGATCCGACATAACGGAAAGGGATCTGCAGTCCCCCCTCGGTACCCGTCGCCCGGTCGGCCCGATCCGGGATGCGTGAGCGCGTGTCGCTGGGCGTGACGCGGTCCAGAGGTTGCCTACAGGTCGACTGGGACCGACGGTCGACCGCTCATCGGCAGTTGCGGTCGCCTTCGGTGCTCTGCGGCGGATCAGGACCTGACAGAACGCCGGCCCAATGGAGCTCAGGACAACCGCGGGCTTTGTACTTGGCTGCCGACAAGGCCACGGGCGGCGGGCGGTCCCGGCGGGCGGCGGGCGGACCCGGTCTCGACGCGCGGCACCCTCCGCCGCCAGTGACAGCCCAGGGTGCGACGGCCCGTGGCCACGGCCATCGACGTACGCAACCCCCAGCACGCAACCCCAGCACCGCGACGCCGACACCGCTTCCCACCTGCAGCGGCACGACGACAAGCAACATCAAGAGCAACGACTGGATGACGGCACACAGTTGCATCCTTAGTTGATCTTGAAAGTGACGTCCTGATCGTGGCTGTCGGCAGTGCCGCCACGGGAGCTCTTGCCGGCGCCCGGGCCCGTCACGCCGCGGGGCGGCGCGGGCCGAGAGCAGCTGCGAGATGGCCGGCGGCAGAGCGTGGGCATCATGGGCGTCGGGCGGACCGACGCGCCCCCTCGGCCCGCCAGCGTGTCGTGCACTCACGATCGCACTCACGGGACGAGCGTCCGTCCGGGCTGCGGCAACTCGACGGGCAACTCGACGGCCACCCCGGCAACGCCCACGCCGCGACGAGTTGAGCCGGCGCTGCGCCGGCAACTGCCGCGGCAGCCGTGCGGCGCACCGTGTCGGGTGCGCTCACTGGGGCGCCCGCAGGAAGGCCATGACCATGACGATCGGCGCGAGCGACATCGACGTAGACCGTCTCCCCGTCGTCATCGACCTGCCGACCGCTGCGCGACTGCTGGGCATCGGCCGCACCTCGGCGTACGAGCTGGTGCGGACCGGCCGGTGGCCGACTCCGGTGATCCGCGCCGGTCGGCTCATCCGGGTCCCGACCGCGCCTCTGCTGGTGCTGCTCTGCCTCGCCGAACAACCCTGACAGACCCGTCACCGCGCGTCACCGACCCCAGTTCGGCGTCCGGCTCATGCCGGTGCGTGCCGCAGAGTCCACGGTCAAATGACGGTCAAACGATCAAAGGCCCTCCCCGACCGGAGTCGGAAAGGGCCTCTGACCTGCACTTCTTCTGTAGCGGGGGCAGGATTTGAACCTGCGACCTCTGGGTTATGAGCCCAGCGAGCTACCGAGCTGCTCCACCCCGCGTCGGTGACACCACCATACGCGATGGGGGAGCGGGTCTTCAAACCCGGCTAGCGAGACGGCTTAGGGGAGGGTGACGCCGGGGCGGACGGCCGCACCCCGGCACCGGTCGCCAGCGCGTCCAGGGCCGCCTTCAACCGGGTTTGGGCCTGCCCGTACCCAGCGAAGTCCCCGGCCTTCAGAGCCGCCTGGCCATCGTCGTACGCCTTCTGGGCAGCAGCGATCAGGGCTGATGCGCTGGTGCTCGCCGGTGGCGTCGGGCTGCCGGGCGGCGGTGGTGGCGCGGTGACCGCGGCGCCCGCTCCGAACAGCTGGTCCAGGGCAGCCGACAAGGTCGGTTGGTAGGCGACCTTGTTGCCGAAGCTGACGATCACCGAGTTGAATATCGGGAACTTCGGCTCCTCTTTGGCCTGGGTGTACACCGGTTCGAGGTACAGCAGGCCCCCGCCGACCGGCAGGGTCAGCAGGTTGCCCAGGACCACGTCGGATCCCCCGCCTCGCAGCAGGGACAGCGACTTGGAGACGTTGCTGTCCGACTCGAACTGGTTGGCCACCTGACCGGGTCCCTTGATGGCGGTGTTGCGCGCCAGCTGCAGCACGCGGATGACGCCGTAGTCCTCACCCGGGTCGGAGGACACCGCCGCAAAGGCGGTGAGGTTGGCGTTGCCGCGCGCCACGAAGGTGCTGGTCAACGAGAAGGCCGGGCTCTTGCGGCCGGGCACCTGCAGGAGCGCGTAGTACGGCGGCTGGGGCGGTCCGTTGCCGGTGTCGCTGCTGGCCGGGGCGCCGAGGCCGTTGAGGACCTGGGCCGCCTGCTGCGTCGGGTCGGACGGCACCGCCCAGAAGTCCTCCTTTCCATAAAAGGCGACGGGCTCGGTCACGTGGTACTGCGCGAGCGCCTCGCGCTGCACCTTGAACAGGTCCTCGGGGTAACGCAGGTGGGCCATCAGCTCGGGGCTGATCGCGGCCTTGGGCTGCAGGGAGCGAGGGAAGGCCTTGGCCCACGTCTTGAGCACCGGGTCGTTCTCGTCCCAGGTGTAGAGCTTCACCTCGCCGGTGAAAGCGTCAACGGTCGCCTTCACCGAGTTGCGGATGTAGTTCACCTCGTCCTGCGGGCGGCCGGCGGTGCCGACCCGGCTGTCCGCGGTCGCCTCCCCGAGCACGGTCCGCTGGGCGTACGGGTAACCGGCACTGGTGGTGTAACCGTCGACGACCCAGTAGAGCGAGCCGCTGACCACGACGGGATAGGGGTCGCCGTCCAGCTGCAGGTACGGCGCGACCTTGGCCACCCGGGCCTTGGGCTCGCGGATGTACATCAGCTTGGAATTCGACGTCAGCGCACTGGACAGCAAGATGTTCTTCTCACGGAACTTCGACGCGTAAAGCAGCTTGCGGAAGCCGCCGGCCAGGGAGATGCCACCGGAGCCGGCGTAGTTGCTGGTCGCCTGGGCGTTGGCATTGCCTGCTGGGCCGTCGATCTCGCCTTGCTTGGTGTCCACAATGGAGTAGTCCGGGGACTGCTCGCCGTAGTACACCTGCGGCGTGTCCACCGTCAGCGATGAACCGCGAGGCGCGGTCGTGGGGATGTTGCCGGCCGTGAAGACCGGCAGCCCGTCGGCGTCAGTCTGGTTGGCCGGAGCGGCCACGAAACCGTTGCCGTGCGTGTAGGTCAGGTGCAGGTTGATCCAGTTCTGCTGGTCCGGCCGCAGTCGGCTCTGGTCGAGCTCGCGGATGGCCACGACATAGTCCTGCATCTTGCCGGCCACGTTGTAGCGGTCGATGTCGAGGGAGGGACTGAAGCCGTAGTAGTTGCGGATCCCCTGCTCCTGGCGGAACGCCGGCGACAAGATGTTCGGGTCCAGCAGCCGCGCGTTGGGCACGGTGCCGGTGTCGGCGCGCAGGGCCGACTTGGTGGCCGTGCTGGCCGCGGAGTACATCTGCACGACGGTCTTGTCGATGCCGTACGCCACACGGGTGGCCTCGATGTTGCGGCCGATGTAGGTGGACTCTCGCGCCACCTCGTTGGGCCGCACCCGGAACTGTTGGGTGTAGGCGGGGTAGATGCCGCCGATCACGATCGCGCTGACCACTAGCAGTGCCAGTGCGCCGGCGGGCAGCAGGATGTTACGGACCACCACGTTGGCAAAGAACAGCAAGGCGCAGACGACCGCGATTCCCACCAGGATCGTCTTGGCGGGAAGCACCGCGTGCACGTCGGTGTACGACGCACCCTGCACCACCCCTCGTGAGGAGAACGCCAGCCCGAAGCGGTCGAAGTAGTAGGCCACCGCCTTGAGCAGGATGATCACGCCGACCAGGACCGACAGGTGCACCCGCGCGGCGCTGCTGACCTTCTCCCCCGCCGTCTGCAGCCGGACGCCTCCGAACAGGTAGTGCGTGACGGCCGACGCCAGCAGCGACAGCACGATGACAGTGAGCGCAAAGCCCAGCACGAAGCGCTGGAAGGGGTAGGTGAAGGTGAAGTACGAGACGTCCTTGTGGAATTGCGGATCCTTAATCCCGAAGGAGGTCCCGTTGCGCCACAGCAGCCAGGTCTGCCACCGAGACGACGCCGACAGCCCGGCGAACAAGCCGAAGACGCCGCTGACAAGTAGCAGCACCGGCAGCAGGAACGGCTCGATCGCCAGCCGGTAGCGCTCGAGGTTCTGCTGCTCGAGGGACATCGGCTGGAACGGTGGCCGCGAGCGGTACGCGATCGCGACGTTCGCCCCAACCACCAGAGCCATCAGCAGCCCGAAGACGACGAACAGCAGCAGCCTGGTGCGCAACACGGTCGTGAACACCTGGCTGAAGCGCGCCTCGCGAAACCACAGCAGGTCGGTGTAGACCGAGACGAAGACGCCCACCAGGACCAGCACGACGGCCACCACGAGGGCGACGGGGAGCAGCAGCCGGGGACGACCCTGCAGGCTCGAGCCAGATGTGCGGGGTGCCACGTGGGCGTCCTCCGGTCGGTGCGAGCGCTGCGAGCGGTGGCGAGGGCCACGCCGGTCGAACTCAACCACAGGGTCGGGAAGTTCCCCTGCCAGGATCGAGGACGTGACCGCAGCCCCCAGCGCCGTACTGCACTCCGTCGTGGCCGAGGTCGAGGGGCACCTCGCCGAAGCCGGCTGGGACCAGCCGCCGCAGCTGTTCGCCCTGGTCGACACCGAGGAGCTGCTGCGTGCCGAGCCGCAGCTGGCCCGGACCATGGGCATCCTCGCGCCGCGGCCGGGGCACCTCACACCGATCGCCCAGGAGCCGCTCGGTGAAGGCCCGCTGGACGAGGAGCTCGCCTCGGTGGTCTTCGGCACGGAGGTCCTCGGCGTCGTGCTGGCGCACGAGGTGCTGGTGCTGCCGCCGTCCGCCGAGGCAGCACTGGCGCATGACGCGGCGGCCGCAGCGGCCACCCACCCCGCCCGGCGGGAGGTGCGGATGGCGGTCGGTGTGCTGCGTGACGGCAGCCGCGAGTGCGTCCTGCGGCTGCGCGCCCAGGCCGAGGGCGAGCCAGACGAGCAGCTGTCCGGCGGCGACCTCGCCCCCGCTCTGGCCGACGCCCTGCTCGGCATGCTGGACGAGGCCTAGCTGGATGAGGCCTACTTTGGCGAGCGCCTGGCTGGACGAGCGCCTGGCTGGACGAGCGCCTGGCTGGACGAGGTCTAGCTGGACGAGCGCCTGGCGGTGCGGCGCTCCGGCGGGACCGGCGCAGCAACGACCGGCAGATCCAGTGCAAACTCCGATCCCTTGCCTACCGTCGAGAGGACGGTGAGCGGGAAGCCGGCGTCGTCGGCGACCCGGCGTACGAAGGACAACCCGAGCCCGAGGCCGCCGACCCGCCGGGTCGCCGAGCCGTCCACCTGCTCGAAGCTGGTGAACAGCCGCCGCCGGTCCTGCTCGGCGATGCCCGCACCGGCATCCCGGACCGAGATCCGGACCCGCGTGCCGTCCGGCGCCACGGCGGCCGTCAACAAGATCGCGGCCCCGGCCGGTGAGTACTTCACGGCGTTGTCGACCAGCTCGTCGAGCGCCTTGGCGAGCCAGGACGGGTCGACGTGCAGCAGCGGCAGGCCGGAGGCGACCCGCCGACGCAGGTCGCCGGCGCGCTCCGGCCAGCGGGCCTTCCAGGCCTCGAGCCGCGCGTCGAGCAGGCCGGCCGCCGACACGTCCCGGGGGCTGACCGACACCCGCCCGGCCTCCAGGGCGGCCACGTCGACGAGCAGGTCGACGACCCGGTTCATCTTGATGCTCTCGTCGCGGATGGTGGTGGCGAACGTCGTCACCCGCTCGGGGTCCAGTCCCGGCTTGGCGACCAGCATCTCGGCGTAGCCGCGGATCGGCGTCAGAGGTGTCCGCAGCTCGTGGCTCACGTTGGACAGGAACTCGGTCTTCATCCGCTCCACCTCTCGCTCTCGAGTGGTGTCGCGCAGGACGAGGACCACGCCGTCGCCGCCACTCAGGGCGGTGATCGCCACCCGGACGGGCAGCCGGCTGCCATCCGGACGGTGCACCTCCGCCGGCTCGTCCCGCAACCGCAGAGCCGGGTCGGCGAGCTGCTCCCCCGCCGCGCCGCGCACCTGTGCGACCACGCCGAGCGGCTCGCCGACGACGTCCTGCTCCTCGAGGCCGAGCATCGACAGCGCGGCCGGGTTGACCCCGGTGACAACCCCCTCGGCATCGGTGGCGAGCAGGCCGTCCGACATGGAGGACAGCACCGTCTCCAACCGGTCCGCGGTCGAGCGCAGGTCGCCGGTGAGCCGGGACAGGCTGCCGGTCATGACGTCGAACGTGCGGGTCAGCGTGCCGACCTCATCGCGGCCACCGCGCAGCCCGGTGCCCGTCAGGTCCCCGGCCCCGATGCGTCGCGCGGCGGTCGTGAGCCGCCGGACCGGCTCGACGATCCGTCGTCCGAGCAGCAGCGCGGCCGCCGCGACCAGGGCCGCCGAGGCCAGCAGGGTGATCAGCAGCCGCCGCAGCGCCTGGCGCTCGGCGGCCAGGGCGGTCGTCGCGTCCCGGGTAACCGCCAGCAGGCCCACCGCCCGGTCCTGGAGGTCGTTGACCGGCAGCAGCCGCACGGTCGGGGCAGTGCCCTGGGTCGGGATCGTCCGGCCGCCGGACGCCACCCCGGAGTCCGCAGCGGCGCCTCGCACAAGAGACAGCAGCCGCCGGCGGTCGTCGGTGCTCGTGTTCGACGCCACGACCTGCAGCGGCGAGCCGGCGAGCAGCGTCAGGCCGTAGCCACCGAGCTCGCGATCGGTCGCCGCGTAGCTGTCGTCCAGCCGTACGCCGTAGACGAGCACAGCTGACGGTGGCAGGTCCGGGTTCGGACCGCGGAGGGGAGCGGCCGCGACGACCGCCAGTGCCGGCCTCGCGCCGGTCAGCCGCACCGGGCTGGCTACGGCCGCGACCACCTTGGCTGCGCGCCCTGCGAAGGCCGCCCGGACGGGAGCCGCATCCCGCAGCCCCAGCAGCTCGCTGGCCGATGGCAGCGGCCGGCCAGCCAGCGGGACGGCCGGGCCGGACGCCGGCACGCGGACCACGAAGTCGCTGCGCAGACCGACGACCGCGGCTGGCAGGAACGCCGAGCAGCGCTCAGCCGTCCCGCAGGCCAGCTGGAGGACCGCTGCCTCCCCAATGGCCTGGGTGCCCAGGTCGTCGAGTGCCGCGAGCCGCGCGGAGGCGGCCTGCACGACCACGGCGCGGCTCTGCGCGTCGTACCCCGCGACGACGACGCTGCCGACGACGGCGGCCACCGCGACAGCCGTCGCCAGCACGCCGGCGGTGATCACCGCGACCACCTTGGTGAGCAGGCTGCTCCGGGCCAGCAGGACCAGGGCGGCCAGCACCACCATGGAGCCGGCGCCACGCACGGCCAGCACCGCGACCGGGCCGAACGTCCGGTCGGCTGCCAGCAGTGCGGCGACTGCCCACAGCGCCAGCCCAGCCGACAGGACCGCGCCGACGGCGTCGCGCCGACCGCGCAGCACAGCCGCGGCGGCGAGCAGGCCGCCAGCACCGGCGAGCAGCGAAGGCGGGGCAGCCGCCGCCAGCGGTACGACGACAGCCGGCAGGACGCCCGGCGGCCGGGTCAGGCCGCGGGCGTAGAGCCCGGCGCCCAGCAGCAGCGCCCCCGCGCAGCGCACCAGCGCGAGGCCGTCGGAGGCCGGGGCGCCGAGGCGCAGGGCGGTGCTGGTCTCGACCGCCGCCAGCACGAGGGCGCCGGCGACCACCAGCAGGGCGGGCGGCCCGCGGTGCACCACCACGGCGCTGGCGCCCAGTCCAACGCACGCGGCGACGGTGAGCAACAGGACCGCACCGAGGAGCGCGAAGGGGACCCCGGGCTCCATGCCCGGAGTCTAGGAGCGGTCACCCTGCCTGCAGGGTGGTCTCAGCAGGTGATCAGCAGGGTGTCGTAGGGGCGCCGCCACGAAGCGCGGCCAGCTCGGCGAGCGCGCCCTTGAGCGTCTGCACCTTGATCAGGCGCAGTCCCGCCGGCGGATGGACCTTCGCGTCCGCGCAGTTCGTGGTGGGCACGAGGAAGGCGGTGGCGCCGCGGCGACGGGCGCCGATCAGCTTCTCGGCGATACCGCCGATCGGCCCGACGGTGCCGTCGCTGCTGATCTCACCGGTCCCCGCGATGCTCCGGCCACCGGTCAAGGACTCGGGATCGAGCTTGTCGATGATGCCCAAGGCGAACATCAGCCCGGCGCTGGGCCCGCCGACATCGCGCAGGGCGATGGTCACCTTGACCGGGAAGTCATTCTTCTCATCAGGGCTGATGCCGACCAGGGCCCGGGGGTTGGCCTCCTTGGACGGGATCGTCGTCAACAGCGCGGACCCGGCAGTCCCAGCACGGAGGTAGCCGATGGTGACCTGCGCACCGGGAGCGCGGGCGCCGATCAGCCGGCGCAGCGCATCACTGCTGGTGACCGGCTTGCCGTCGACCGAGGTCAGCACGTCACCCGTGCGCAGCTTCCCGTCGGCCGGCGCACCCTTTTGCACCGAGGCGACCGACACGGTGGTCTTGGCGGGCACTCCGAGCGACAGCAGGGCCGCGCTGGTGGCCGCGTCCTGGGACTGCACCATGTCCCTTGCGTTCTGCTGGTCGGTCTGCTGCGACGTCTGGTCGGGCGGGAACACCACCTCGCGCGGCACCACCTCGGTCGACTGCGACAGCCAGCCCTGCAGCGCCTCGGCCAGGGTGATCCGATCGGTCACCCCGACCGTGGTGAGATCCAGGTGCCCGTCGGTCGGATAGGTCTGCCGGCCGGTCACGGTGATCACCGGGACGCCGCCGACGCTGCCCAGCGTGTCGTACGCCGGGCCGGGGCCGAGCGAGACGTAGGGCACCGGCGTGACGGCGGCGGCCAGCGCAAGGCCGACCGCCAGGACGGCGGCGAGCAGCAGGGTCAGGACGCGCCGGGACACCGCGTGAGCCTAGACGGCGACCCGCCCAGGGCCACTGCGCCGGCAGGCGCGGCATCGGGGCACTGCGCTCGGACGTCTGCGTCCGGATACCGGGCTGAAGCGGTCAGCGGGAGGTGCGGGTCCTGCTGCGCGCGGCCCGGGGGGCGGGCACCGGCGCGGCCATGGCGCGGCGGAAGGCGTCGTACTCCTGGACGGTCGTGATGGCTTGCACCGGACCGCGAGGACGGGTCGCCCAGGACGTCCAGACGACGGCCAGCACGGGCATGACGACCACGGGGCTGAGCCAGAGAATCCAGGCAGGCATGCGGCGGGCTTCCATGAGGCTGGCGGGAGGTCCAGCGTAGCGCCGTCAGGGCGTCCCGACCCACTCCTGCTCGCCGTCGGCGAAGACCTGTCGCTTCCAGACCGGCACGCTCGCCTTGAGGTCATCAATGAGCCGGCGGGCCGCCTCGAAGGCCTCGCCGCGGTGCGGGGCGGAGGCGGCGACCACGACAGCGACGTCGCCGACCGCGAGCAGCCCGGTGCGGTGGACGGCGGCCAGCCCGCAGACCGGCAGGTCACGGGCCACGGCGGCCGCCACTTCGGTCAGTGCATCCAGGGCGGTGGGGTGCGCGGAGTACTCCAGCTCAATGACCTCGCGGCCGCCGTCGGTGGCCCGAACCAGCCCGGTGAACGACACGACGCCGCCGGCGCCAGGGTCCTCGACCGCGGCCAGCACTTCGGCGGCGTCGACGGGCGTGTCGCGCAGGGCCAGCAACCGAAGGACGTCCACCAGGCCAGCCTAGGGACGACGGCGGCGGCGGCGCGCACGGCGGACCAGGGCCGCCGAACCGAGCAGGGCGACGGTGGCGCCGGCGGCGGTGTAGGCGCCGGCGCGGGAGTCACCGGACCGGGCGGCCAGGTGCGCCACGAGGGCGTCCTCGTTGGTCCAGGCCGGGCGCCACTCGGCGGCGCGCAGGCCGTCGGCGGCGACGACCAGCGGCCCCAGCAGGTGGTCGAGCTCGCGCGGTGAGCCGGTCGTCAGGCCAAGCCGCTGCAGGCGGTCCGCGGTCGAGGCAGCGACGCCGGCAGGCAGCTCGAGCCGGCGCCGGCCGCTGAGCTGCTCCACCCGAGACTGCGGCAACGCCCCGTCGCCGCCGACGCCCAGGCAACCGCTCACCTGCCCGAGCGCCGCCAGCTCGAGGGCAGCGAGCAGGTCGTCGACGTGGCACAGCTGCCACACGGGCTCGTAGCCCCGCACGGCCAGCAGCCGGGGTGCCTGCAGCTGGCGCAGCAGCTGCCCGTCGTACGACGGTCCGAGCGCACCGCCGACCAGCGTCGCGGGCCGCAGCACGGTCACCGGCACCGCGGCCCGTGCTGCCAGCCGCTCGACGTCGAGGTGGTCCCCGGCCAGCGTCTGGCTGTCGGTCTCCGCCCGCAGGGGTGCGGCGTCGGGCAACGGGACGGGGTTGTCCGGCCGGGCGCCCCACACGTCGGCGGACGTGACCAGCACGACGCGGGCCCCCACCCGGGCTGCTGCCTCGAGCACGACCGCGGTGCCGGCGACGTTGCGCGTCCGGCGAGGGGCGGCCGGCAGCGCGGTGTCGTACGACGTGTCGAGGTGCACGACGATCGACGCGCCCTCGAGCCGGTCAGCGAGCGACGGCCTGCTCTGGCCGGTGGCTGGCCACTCGACGCCCGGCAGGTGAGGGCCGGGCGCGCTGTCCAGCGCGAGCAGGCGGGGAGCACCGGTCCCGCCGGCCATCCGCTCGAGCAGCGCACGGCCGAGCCCACCGGCCGCGCCCGTCACCGCGACGACGTCGGAGGCGGATGCTGGCGGCGGGCGGACCACGTTGCTCAGGATGTCCTACGCCTCGCGGGTTACGTTGGTCGCATGCGCCCGCGGAGCCTGCTGTGACCCGTCCGCCGTTCGGTTTCGGCTCGGCGGACCGCCCGGAGAACGAGCCCGGCGGAGAGGACCCGTTCGGCTTGTCCGGCCTGTTCGGTGGGGCTCTGGGGGGCGGTGACGTGTTCGGCCAGCTGCAGCGGCTGATGTCCTGGTCGGGCGGGCCGGTCAACTGGGACCTGGCCCGGGAAGTCGCGACCGGCACGGTGCAGGCCGCCGACCCGGCCGTCAGCGACCAGCAGTCCCGTGAGGTCGCGGATGCCTGCCGGCTCGCCGATGTCTGGCTCGACCCGCTGACGACGCTGCCCGGCACCGGCTCGGAGCCGCGCGCCCTGACCCGGCTCGGCTGGCTGGAGGTGACCCTGCCGGCCTGGCGCCAGCTCGTCGACCCGGTCGCCGGCCGGGTCGTGGCAGCGATGGGACAGGCGATGCAGCAAGGGATCGCGGGCGCGGAGCTGCCGCCCGAGTTGTCCGGCATGCTCGGCGGGCTCGGGCCGAACCCGTTCGCGGGCGTGATGGACCAGGTCGGCGGCTTCGTGTTCGGTGCCCAGGTCGGCCAGGCCCTCGGGGCGATGGCCGGCGAGGTGCTCGGCGCCACCGACATCGGGCTGCCGCTCGGCACCGGCGGCAGCGCGCTGCTCCCGGCGAACGTCGCGGCCTTCGCCGAGGGGCTCGAGGTGCCGGCGGACGAGGTGCGCCTCTACCTGGCGCTGCGCGAGGCGGCCCACCAGCGGCTGTTCGCACACGTCCCCTGGCTGCGGTCCCACCTGTACGACGCCGTGGACGCCTACGCACGCGGTATCGAGGTCGACTCCGCCGCGATCGAGCGGGCCGTGAGCTCCATCGACCCCGGTGACCCGGAGTCGCTCCAGCAGGCCTTGGGGTCGGGCGTCTTTGAGATCGAGCCCACTCCGGCGCAGCAGGCGGCGCTCGGCCGGCTCGAGACCGCGCTGGCGCTGGTGGAGGGCTGGGTCGACCTGGTCGTCGACGCCGCGGCCACTGGGACGCTGCCGCACGCCGTCGCCCTGCGCGAGACGGTGCGCCGGCGCCGGGCGACCGGTGGCCCGGCCGAGCAGACCTTCGCCACCCTGGTTGGCCTGCAGCTGCGGCCGCGCCGGCTCCGCGAGGCCGCGGAGCTCTGGCGGGTTCTCACTGAGGCGCGCGGCCCTGAGGGCCGGGACGCGCTGTGGGTGCACCCGGACCTGCTGCCAGGGGCGAACGACCTCGACGACCCGGCCGCCTTCGTGGGCGGCGCCGGGTCTGCCGGAGCCGGCCAGACCGGCGCGACGACGGACTGGGACGCCGGTCTGCGCGCACTCGACAAGGACCTGGACGGGCAGCTGGACGAGGATGCGCATCAGCCGGCGGTCGATCCCGAACCCACTAGGGCCGCCGACCCGGCCGAACCTGCCGACCGCAACAGGCCCACCGACCCCACTGACCCGGCCGACCCCACCAGGGCCGCCGACCCTGACGAACGGGATCAGTCGGACGATCCGGGCTCCCCCGGGCCTAGCTGAGGCTGCTCGCCGCTCAGCACTTCTCACCCACAGGCCTCTGTCACGACCTCGCAGGTCAGCGACCCGCCGACGATCATCCACACGTATGTCCACAGGCTGTGGACATACTCGTCCACAGCGACGCGCCACAGCGTCAACACCCGGTCCCCAGTGCTGTCCACAGGGCCGATCGGTCGGGCGTTGACGGCGCCGTACCGCGCCTCCTAGCGTCGCTGCCACGGAACCCTCGGGACTCCGGGTCCGTTCGCAAGGGGAAGGCGAACGAGCTCGGGACCCGGGGGCTCCGTGGCTGTCCGGTCAGCGGCCGGTGAAGACCGCCGGGCGCTTCTCGGCCCTGGCGGCCAGCCCTTCGCGCAGGTCGTCGGTGGCCATCGTGACCGGCTGGGCGATCGCCTCCCAGGCGAGCGCTCGCTCGTAGCTGGCGTGCCCGCCGTCCCGCAGCGCCTCGACGTGCAGCCGGGTGGCGACCGGTGCGCCCGCGGCCACCTCTGCGGCCCGGTCGAGGACCGAGGCCAGCAGCGCGTCGTCGTCGTACACCGCGGAGCACAGGCCGAGGCGGAGCATCTCGCGCGCGTCGACGACTCGTCCGGTGAGCAGCAGCTCGCGGGCCGCAGCCAGCCCCGCGACCTCGGCAAGGGTGTACGTCGTCGCCATGCCGGCGTGCAGGCCGAGCTGCGCGAACGGCACCGTGAACTTCGCCGACGCCCCTGCGTAGCGGATGTCGGTGGACAGCGCGAGCGCCGCCCCGGCGCCGACTGCCGCGCCGTTAACCGCGGCGACGGAGGGTACGTCCAGCGTCCGCAGTGACAACCAGGTCCGGTAGAACGGCAGCATCTTGTCGCGCAGCTCGTCGACGCCGGCGCCGCCGGAGGCCAGCCAGCCGAGGTCGCCACCGGCGCTGAACGCCCGCCCGGCACCGGTCACGACCACGCACCGCACCGTCCGGTCACCGCGCAGCGACTCCACGGTCGAGCCCCACGCGGCGGTGAGCTCGTCGGTCATGGCGTTGCGCCGGTCGGGCAGGTCCAGGGTCAGCAGGACGACGCCGTCGAGCGGCCGCTCGACCTTGAGGGGACCGGGCATCGGAGCTCCTTGTTCGGGGTGCCCGAGGCTAGGACCGGGTCCCGTGTACGACGGTCCGGGGGGCGCCGAGCCCGCTGCCAAGGGCACCGGCCGGAGGCTCCCTCTACGCCACGCCCGAGCGCCCGGAGCCTGCCGCTGAGCGTGCGCGGAGCGTGCAGCCGCTATCGTGACGAGTGAAGACCCGCGCGCCGACCGGCCGCGCGGAGCCGGGGCCGAGCCCCGTACCCATGACTTGGAGGACCCCGTGGCCGAGAGCTACAACGGATACTGCGTGAAGTGCAAGGAGAAGCGTGACTTCGACGGCGAGGTCAAGGTCAGCGAGTCCGGTCGCCGGATGGCCCAGGGCCCGTGCCCGGTGTGCGGCACCAAGATGAACCGGATCCTCGGTAAGGCCTGACCGGACCAGCGCGTACGACGAGGGCGGTCCCGTGTGGGGCCGCCCTCCTCGCTTGCCCGGCACCGGCCCACTGGGCATCATCGTCCCGTGAACGCGCGGCTGCAGGTGACGATCGACTGCGCTGACCCAGGACGGCTCGCCGTCTTCTGGGCTGCTGCTGCGGGCTACGTTCTGCAGCCGCCGCCGGCGGGCTTCGAGTCCTGGCCCGCTGCACTGGCTTCCTGGGGAGTCCCGGAGGCGAAGTGGAACTCGGCGAACGCTGCAGTCGACCCCGCGGGCGCCGGTCCTCGGCTGTTCTTCCAGCAGGTGGCCGAGCCCAAGACGGGGAAGAACCGGCTGCACCTGGACGTCGGTGTCAGCGACGGACCCGACACCCCCTTCGAGCAGAAGCAGGCCCAGGTACTACCTGAAGTGGAACGCCTGACCACACTGGGAGCCAACGTCGTACGGCAGGTCGAGGAGATGAACTCGTTCTGGGTGATCATGCAGGACCCCGAGGGCAACGAGTTCTGCGTCACCTGACATCTCCCGGAGACTGTCTATCCGTATCGAGATCGACTCAGGGCTCTATCGGAGGCAGCCCGAATGACCTGCGACGAGATTCCCTTGGCCGGGGGCAATGTCGGTGCCGGAGTCGTCCGCGTCGGGAACACCGTCCGGCGCCCATCGGGTCCATGGTCGGAGTCGGTGCACGGGTTCCTCTGCCACCTCGCCTCGGTCGGTTACGACGGCGCACCGCGCAGCCTCGGCTTCGATGACCGCGGCCGGCACGTCGTCGAGTTCCTCGTCGGCGATGTCCCCATGCCGTTCGTTCCGACAGACCACCACGATGCCTTGCAACGCGTCGGCCGCCTCATCCGTGACTTCCACGACGCGGCTTCGTCGTACCTGCCGCCGCCGTCCGCGCGGTGGAACGTCGTCATCGAGCCCGACGGCCACGACTTGATCACCCATCATGACCTGGCGCCGTGGAACCTCATCTGTGGTGGGCAGCGATGGGCGTTCATCGACTGGGACAACACCGGCCCCGGCACCCGGCTGTGGGACCTGGCCTACGCCGCCCACGGCTTCGTCCCGCTCAACGCGGCGACCACACCCTCGGAGTCAGCGGCCCGGCTGAGCTGCTTCGCGGCTGGCTACGGCCTGGACGAGGAGCAGCGGGTCGGCCTCGCCGACCTGCTGCAACGGCGGATCGTCAGCATGTACGAGCTGCTGCGTCGCGGGGCGGCGCACGACGAGCAGCCGTGGGCGAGGTTGTGGGATGAAGGCCACGGCGACGTGTGGCTCGCCGATGCGCAGTACGTAGCAGCACACGAAGGGGTTCTTCGCGACGGCCTGCTCCGCGGGTAGGCGCCCCGCTTAGGGTCGGCATGGCCGGGTCGTCCGGCCGGCCATCCCCCACGGAGAGGCTCGATCCTGCATGGCGTGGGATTACGGACAGCTGTGCACCGAGATCTACGACCTGGACAAGCCGACCGGCTTCTCCTTCGGTGACATCGCTTACTACCAGCGAGCTCTCGCCGGAGTGCAGGGACGAGTCCTGGAGCCCGCGGTCGGCACCGGGCGCATCTTGATTCCGCTCCTCGAGGCGGGCTTCCGGGTCGAGGGCTACGACCTGTCCCCGGACATGCTGGCTCTGTGCCGGGTGCGCTGTCGCGAGCGCGGTATCGAGGCCGTCCTGCAGGAAGCGGACATGACGAGCTTCGTGGAGGAAGCGGCGTTCGCCGCCGTTATCGTGCCGCTGGGCTCCATCGTCTTGCTTGACGGACCGGACGAAACCCTACGAGCGCTAAAGCGCTTCTACCAGTGCCTGCAGCCAGGTGGTCGGCTGATCCTCGACGTGCCGGCCCCCCGATTGGTCCAGCAGCCGATGGCACTGCGCCACTGGAGGGTTGGAGAGGTCATCTGGACCCTGCAGACACTCGGCGTCGAATACGACTCCGCAGCGAACCAGACCACCAGCTGGCTGCGCTACGACAAGTGGAACGACGGTGTGCACGTGGGTAGCGAGCTGCAGCCGTTCCGCCTCCAGCACTGGAGCATCCAGGAGTTCACTGACCTACTCGCGCGAGTCGGCTTTGCCGACATCACCGTGACCACCGGCTACGAGCCGGACACAGCTCCCGGCCCCGACAGCGAGGACTGGACCTTCCACGCTGTTCGGCCTGGCGAGAGCGCGGTCCGCTGAGACCGCCTGCTTCGTGGCACGTCGTTCGCCAGTGGATCGCCGGCCGTGCACCGTGTTCGCCGTGCCGGTCCACGGGTAAACACGACGCTCACGCTCGACCTCGCACCGGTGGGAGCGGTCCTGCCCGCTCGCAACACTCGTGCAGCAGGTGGCGCTCACTGGTCAGCTCGTGACGTCGAGCTGTGGACCATCGCCGGTGCTGTGGACGGCGTACGACGCAGTCGACCCGTCGGTGCCACGGTGGCCGAACCACCCCGCCGGCACCGGAGGCACCTGTGCGACCCGTCCTGCTCCCAGCCGCCCGCCGCCTCTGGCGGGACCGCACCACCCTGCAACTGGGCCGGCCGGGCCCCGGTGCCTTCGTGCTCGAAGGCCTGGACGGCCCCAGTCGCGCGGTGCTGTCGCTGCTCGACGGCAGCCGCTCCCGTGAGGAGGTGCTGGCGGCGCCCGAGGGCCGGCCGGTCCTCGAGCTGCTGGAGGGGGCGGGGCTGGTCGTCGACGCCGACGACCTGACGGCCGGACTGCGCGGCCTGCCCATGACCGAGCGCGACCGGCTCGCACCGGACGCAGCCAGCCTCTGCCTGGTCCGTGGCCCGGCGGCCAGCGCAGCCATGGCCGCCCGCCGGAGCGCCACCGTGCTGGTGCGGGGCGCGGGGCGGGTCGGTGCGCCGCTCGCGGCCCTGCTGGCTGGTGCCGGAGTGGGCGCCGTGACCGTCCAGGACGGCCGGCCGACCCGGCACGAGGACCTCTCGGTGGGTGGCCTGCGGGCGGACGACGTCGGGCGGACGCGTGAGGTCGTTCTGGCGGGGCGGCTCGGCCCCAGCGGGCACACGCGGCAGCAGCACCTGGTGGTCCTGACCGACGGGTCGGAGCAGGGCCAGGCCGACGTCCACGACACCGGCGGCTGGGGCACGGCGACCACGACCGAGACCGCCGCGCTGCTGCTCGCGGACGGGACACCGCACCTGCTCGTCGACGTGCTGGGCCGCACCGGTGTCGTCGGGCCCCTGGTGCTGCCGGGGCTGACCACCTGCGCGCGGTGCCTCGAGCTGACGCGCACCGACCTGGACCCGGGTTGGCCCGCGCTGAGCGCCCAGCTCGGCGGGCCGAGTCGGGCAGCCGCGGTGTGCGACGGCGTGCTCGCCGTGGCCGTGGCGGCGCAGGCTGCGCTGCAGGTCCTCGAGCACCTCGAGGGCGGCAGCCCGGCGGCGGTCGGCGGCACGCTGGAGCTGGAGCTGCCCGGCTGGCGGTGGCGACGGCGGTCCTGGCCGGTCCACCCGGCCTGCTCGTGCGCCTGGACCCGGCCACGCCGGGCCGCCTGAGCTACCCGGCGGGGCCGCGCGCGGCCGGACCAGCGGGCAGGAAGCGGCCGGTACCGCCACACTGTGCTCGTGAGCGACATCCCCCGGCGCGCCGTCACCCGAGGGGCCAAGCTCGCCAGCCTGCCGATCGGGGTCGCCGGCCGGGCGACGCTCGGCCTCGGCAAGCGGATCGGTGGCAAGCCTGCGGAAGCCGTCGCCGCTGAGCTGCAGGCCCGCACCGCCGAGCAGTTGTTCCAGGTGCTGGGGCAGCTCAAGGGCGGGGCCATGAAGTTCGGCCAGGCCATGAGCGTGTTCGAGGCCGCGCTGCCCGACGAGGTGGCCGCGCCGTACCGCGCCGCGCTGACCAAGCTGCAGGAGGCCGCGCCGCCACTGCCGATCGAGACCGTTCACCGGGTGCTGACCGAGCAGCTCGGCCCGCAGTGGCGCACCCTGTTCACCACGTTCGACGACACGCCGGCCGCCGCCGCCAGCATCGGCCAGGTGCACAAGGCGGTCTGGTCGGACGGCCGTGAGGTGGCCGTCAAGATCCAGTACCCCGGCGCCGGGCCGGCACTGCTCGGCGACCTCCGCCAGCTCGCCCGCCTCGCCCGCGTCTTCGCGGTCTTCTCCCCCGGCCTGGACGTCAAGCCGCTGCTGCGCGAGCTGGAGGAGCGGGTCGCCGAGGAGCTCGACTACCGGCTGGAGGCCGCCAGCCAGGAGACGTTCGCGCAGGCGTACGACGGCGACCCCGACATCCGCGTGCCGCATGTCCTCACCGGCGGTGAGCGCGTGCTGGTCACCGAGTGGATGGACGGCACCCCGCTGTCCCGGATCATTCGCGACGGCACGCTGGAGCAGCGTGACCATGCCAGCTCCCTGCTGGCCCAGTTCCTGTTCTCCGGGCCGGTCCTCGCCGGGCTGCTACATGCCGACCCGCACCCCGGCAACTTTCGGCTGCTGCCGGACGGCCGGCTGGGGGTCATCGACTTTGGCGCCGTCAACCGGCTGCCCGACGGCGCGCCCGAGCCGATCGGCCGGCTCGCCCGACTCGCCCTGGACGGCCGGGCGAACGAGGTGCTGGACGCCCTACGGGCTGAGGGCTTCGTCAAGCAAGGCATCGAGGTCGACGCCCATGAGGTGCTGGACTACCTGCTCCCGCTGCTGGCCCCGGTCGCCGAACCGACCTTCCGCTTCAGCCGGGAGTGGCTCCGCGGCCAGGCGATGCGCCTGGGTGACCCACGGAGCCCAGCCGCCCAGCTCGGCCGGCAGCTCAACCTGCCTCCGTCGTACCTGCTGATCCACCGGGTGACGCTCGGCACGATCGGGGTGCTCTGCCAGCTCGGCGGTGCGGCGCCGTTCCGTGAGCTGATGCAGGCCTGGCAGCCGGGTTTCGCCCCGCCGGGCTCGGCGGCCGCGAAGGACGCCGCCAGCGCCGCCACCCGCCGGGTCATCCCGCTGGACGAGCTCCCGCCACCGCGGACCGAGCCCCAGCGGCGCCGCCGGAGCTAGACCCCGACTCGGCGATCATCAGTCACCCAGCAGCAACAGGTCACCACCAGGCCTCGTCCAGTTTCGCCTCGATGGACCGCAGGTTGTCGCGGGTGCAGCGCTCACACAGCCACTGCGTCCCGCGTGGACCGACCTGCAGCGACCACGTCACCGGACGCTCAGCCACGACGGTCCCGCACCCGGTGCAGGTGCTCGGCTGCTCCACCCCGGCATCCTGCACCGAAAAGGCCCTTGCTGGGCGCACGTAACGTGACCTGGTGCGCACCTACCCCCTCCCGGATCCCGGGAGCCCGGACCTGCGTTCCCCCGCCCGCTACCTCGGCTGGCTCGCCGCTCGCCAGGGCCGGACCCTGGCCGCCGGAGCTGCCTGGGGCGTGCTGTGGATGGGTGCGCAGGCCGTCAGCCCGGCGGTGCTCGGCAAGGCCATCGACGCAGGCGTCCGCGGTGGCGACCGGACGGCGCTGATCGGTTGGGCCGCCGTCCTGCTCGGTCTCGGCGTCCTCATTGCGGTGGCGGGTGTGATGCGCCACCGGGCGGCCGTCGGCAACTGGATCGCCGCGGTCTTCCGGACCCAGCAGCTGGTGCTACGGCACGTCGCCGACCTTGGCGGCAGCCTGCCCGCCCGAGTACCCGTGGGCGAGGCGGCCAACGTCAGCGCGACCGACGCGCTCGCCGTCGGCCGCTGCCTGGACATCACGGCGCGGGGTGCGGGCGCCGCCGTGAGCTTCGTGGTCGTGGCCGCCCTGCTGCTGGCCACCAGTGTCCCGCTGGGCCTGCTGGTTCTGGTCACCGTTCCCGCCCTGGTCCTCGGCATCGGTCCACTGCTGCGACCGCTGCACGACCGGCAGCGCACCCAGCGGATCGTCCTGTCGGAGGCGTCGACACTGGCCGCTGACACCGTGAGCGGCCTGCGGGTGCTGCGCGGCATCGGCGGTGAGCCCGAGCTGGCGGCCCGGTACCGCGCCGCCAGCCAACAGGTCCGCCAGGCGGGTGTGGAGGTCGCCAAGGTCGAGGCCACGCTCGACGCGCTGCAAGTGCTGCTACCCGGTGTGCTGGTCGTCGTCGTCACCCTGGTGGGGGCCCGCCTTGCGCTGGACGGGCGGATCACCGCCGGTCAGCTGATCGCCTTTTACGGCTTCGCTGCCTTCCTGGTCACCCCGCTGCGCACCGCCACGGAGGTCGCCGACAAGACCACCCGCGCCTTTGTCGCCGCCCGCAAGGTCATCGACCTGCTTGCGCTGCAGCCGCTGCGCCAGGAGCCGGTGAGTCCCGCAGCGGAGCCGCCGACCGGCGTGCCGCTGGTCGACCCGCAGACCGGCGTGGTCATCGCACCGGGCCGGCTGACCGCCATCGCCTGTGGTGACGCCGGCGAGGCGAGCGCCCTGGCCGACCGGCTCGGTGGCCACGTCGACAGCGACGCCCGGCTTGGTGACACCGCCCTGCGCGACCTGCCCCTGTCCGTCGTACGACGCCGGGTGCTCGTGGCGGACGAGTCACCGTGGCTGTTCCGCGGCCGGCTGCGCGACGAGCTGGACCCGGCCGGGAGGCACACCGATGAGCAGGTGCTCGCCGCGCTCGCGGTGGCGAGCGCCGCGGACGTGCTGGACGGCCTGCCGGCCGGGTTGGACACCGAGCTCGAGGAACGGGCCCGAGAGCTGTCGGGCGGCCAGCGCCAGCGGTTGGTGCTGGCCCGCGACCTGCTGGTCGAACCCGACGTGCTGGTGCTCGACGAGCCGACGTCGTCGGTCGACGCCCACACCGAGGCGAGGATCGCGGTGGCCCTTCGGGCAGCCCGAGCCGGCCGCACGACGGTGGTCATGGCGACCTCGCCGCTAATGCTCGAACAGGCCGATGTCGTCCTCCTGCTGCAGGGTGGCGCGGTGCAGGCCCGCGGCTGCCACGCGCAGCTGCTCCGCGACCCGGCGTACCTATCCGTGGTCGCCCGTGAGGACGTGCTGACGTGAGTCGCGCCCTGCCGGTCGCCGGCCGGGAAACCGTCCGCGCGCGGGCCTGCGATCTGGCGCGCGAGCACCGACAGGCGCTGCGGACCTGTGGGCTGCTGCACCTGCTCGCCGCCGCCGCCGCGCTGGTGCCGCCGCGGTTGCTCGGCCAGCTGGTCGGGCGCCTCGACCACGGCCTCACCCGCGCCGAGGTCGACCGGACAGCACTGGTCCTCGCCATCGCGGTACTTTCGGCGGCGGTCCTGACCCGGGCCGCCCGCTACCGCTCGTTCGTCCTGGGTGAGCAGGTGCTGGCCGAGCTCCGCGAGGACTTCGTCGAGGGTGTGCTGGCCCTGCCGCTGGGCACCGTGGAGCGGGCCGGCACCGGTGACCTGCTGACCCGCACGAGCAGCGATGTCGAGGCGCTGTCCAAGACGGTCCGCTTCGCCGTGCCGGAGGTGCTCGTCGCCGTCCTGACGATCGGCGCGACGGCTGTCGCGATGCTGCTGGTCGCCCCGCTGGCCACCGCCGGCGCGCTGGTCGCTGTGCCGGTCGTGGCTGTTGGCACCCGCTGGTACCTCCGGCGGGCGCCGGCCGGCTACCTCGCCGAGCGGGAGCGCCAGTCGGCGTTCAACGCACGGGTCGCCGAGACCGTCGAGGCCGCCCGGACCGTCGAGGCCCTCGGTCTGCAGGGGCGCCGGACGGCGCTGGCCGAGGCTGACCTGGCCGCCAGCTACGCCGCCGAGCGCTACACGCTGCGGCTGCGATGCGTGTTCTTCCCGGCGTGCGAGTTCGCCTACGTGCTGCCGGTCGTCGCCACCCTCGTGACCGGTGGGCTGCTGGCCATCAGCGGGCACGGCTCGCTCGCGCAGGTGACGGCCGTGACCCTCTATGCACAGCAGCTGGTCGATCCGATCGACCGCCTGCTGTCCTGGCTGGACGAGCTGCAGATCGGGACCGCGTCGTTCGCCCGGCTGCTCGGGGTCCGCGAGGTGGCGGACGACCGGACCCCCAGCGGTGAGGTCCCCGACGGCGAGCGACTGCGGGCGGACGACGTGCACTTCTCCTACCTGCCGGGGCGTCCGGTGCTGCGCGGCATCGACCTCGACCTGCGTCCGGGTGAGCGGCTCGCCGTGGTCGGCCCGTCCGGCGCCGGCAAGTCCACCCTCGCCCGGTTGCTCGCCGGCATTCACCCGCCGAGCGGTGGATCGGTCACCGTCGGCGGAGCCGAGCTGGTCGGACTGCCGCTCGAACAGCTCCGGCGCGAGGTCTCGCTCATCACCCAGGAGCACCACGTCTTCGCCGGCACCTTGGCCGACAACCTACGACTGGCCCGGCCGGAGGCGACCGACGAGCAGCTCAGCGCCGCCTTGACGGCGGTCGACTGGGTCGGTGTCGGGCTGGACACCCGGCTGGGCGCCGGCGGCCTCGCGCTCCTCCCTTCGCAGGCCCAGCAGGTGGCGCTGGGCCGCCTCATCCTGGCCGACCCGCACACCCTGGTCCTCGACGAGGCGACCGCTCTGCTCGACCCTCGAGCCGCCCGTCGCCTCGAGCGCTCGCTGTCCGCCGTCCTGACCGGCCGCACCGTCGTGGCGATCGCGCACCGGCTGCACACCGCCTCCGACGCTGACCGGGTCGCCGTCGTCGAGGGCGGCCGGGTGGTCGAGCTGGGGACGCACGACGAGCTGGTCGCTGCGAATGCGTCGTACGCCGCGCTCTGGAGGTCGTGGCACGGTGACGGCTGACGTACCGTGCGCTCATGCGCGACTACCAGGACGTCCCGGACGTTCCGCTCGACGCCGAGCCGGATCCGCACTTCGCCGAGCTGCGCGGTGGCTGGTCGCTTCCGGTGGCCTACCTGCCGCCGGCCATGTCGGGCGGCGGCGCGCGTCCCGGCTGGATGAAGATCGCGGCCTGGGCGCTGATCGCGTTGTTCCTGACCGCGACGACAGGTGGGATCTGCCTGACCTACGGGCCCGGCAGCTGATCGGCTCGCGCGATGGCAGCCCGTTGCTGCTCGGCGCGGTCGTCCGGGTCAGCTGAAGACCAGCGCCTTCGCGGCTGGATCGGGCGACCAGACGCCTGCGTGCGCCGTCCAGGTCTGCCCGGCGACGCTCACCGACGTCAAGCGGTACGACGCGGCGTGGGCGACCAGCCAGGACGCCGTCGTCCAGGTGGAGGCCATCGTGCCGGTCCGGCCGAGCCCCCCCGGGCCCAGCTCCTGCACCGCGGCCGCCCGGGGGTCCCCCGGTCCCTGCGTGGGGGCCGGGTAGCGGCAGGCGATGCCGGCTGCGACCTCGCCGGTCAGCGCCCGGGCCAACGCCCTGGCGGCGTTCTCCCACTGTCCGTAGGCGTTCGGGGCAGCGCTGTGCTGCACCCGCTGGGCGGCTGCGGTGACATCGAGCGACTGCCATCCAGGCACGCGCGTCAGGTGCCGGTAGAAGCTGGCTGCCGACAGCCGTGGGGTGCTGACGTCCTGCGCGGTCCCCCAACCCTGCGAGGGACGCTGCTGGAACAACCCCAGCGAGTCGCGGTCGCCGTACGTGAGGTTGCGCAGACCGGACTCCTGCAGTGCTGTCGCGAGCGCCACCGTCACCCCGTGGTCGGGGATACCCAGCTGCTTGCCCACCGCGGCGATCGTGGCGGCGTTCTCGGCCTGCTCGGTCGTCACAGCCACGCCACCGGTGGTGCACAGCGGCAGGACGACCGGCTTGCCCGCACCGCAGCCGGTAGCCAGCAGCCCGCACGCCAGGGCAACAGCGGCGAGGCGGACCCGGAACATGCCCTCAGCGTAGGTCTCGGCTTGGGCAGCGGGTCAGCGCTGGGGGCTGCCGCTCGGTGGGTGCACCGGCAGGACGTGGCACGATCGCGGCATGACGAGCGGTCCTGCGAGCCAGGCTCACGACTCCGACCACGGGCACGGGCACGGGCACGGTCATGGTCACGGTCACGGTCACGGTCACGGTCATGCCGAGGACAGCGCCGGGTGCGCCGCCGCGCACGGCGACGTGGTTCTAGACCAGGGCGTGCGTCGCCTCGTCCTGGTCTTCGCGTCTCCTGTCGCCACCGAGCTGGCCGAGCTCGGTCGGCGGCTGGGCTTCCACGTGGACGTGCTGGACCCCGACCCGGCGAGGCCTGCCATGGCCCGGACCGTCACCGAGCTGACACTGGACCACCGCACCGACGTCGTCCTGTGTGACCACGGCCGGCCGGAGCTGGGTGACGTCCTCGCCGAGGTGCTGGCCGGCAGCACCCGCTGGGTCGGGGTGATGGGCAGCGCCCGGCACACCGCTCCACACGTCGAGGCGCTGCGTAACCGAGGGTTCGCCGAGGCTGACATCGCCCGGGTGCACCGGCCCATCGGCCTGGACATCGGGTCGCACACGCCGGCCGAGATCGCGGTGTCGACAGCGGCCGGTCTGCTCGCCGATCGCAACGGCCGGTCCGGCGGCACGTTCGACGCGCAGGGCACCTGATGCGCCCGCCGGTCCCGCCGTTCACCGCTGAGACCGCTGCGCAGAAGGTGCAGGCCGCCGAAGACGGCTGGAACACCCGTGACCCGGTCCGCGTCGCCGCGGCGTACTCCGCCGACACGGTGTGGCGCAACCGCTCGGAGTTCCTGCAGGGACGCGAGCAGGTCGAGGCCTTCCTGACCCGAAAGTGGGAGCGAGAGCTCGACTACGCCCTGCGCAAGTCCCTCTGGGCCTTCACCGACGACCGGATCGCGGTCCGCTTCCAGTACGAGTGGCACGATGCCGGCGGGCAGTGGTGGCGCAGCTACGGCAACGAAAACTGGGAGTTCGACGCACAGGGCTACATGAGCCGGCGTGAGGCCAGCATCAACGACGTGCCCATCGCAGAGGCGGAGCGCCGCCTGTTCGGTCCCCGGCCCGCGGCGGAACGCGGCGAGGACATCCCGCTCGCGTAGCGACCCGGCGCCGTACGAACTTCAGTCAGGCCCGGGAGATGGCGTTGGCCGAGAGCGACCGGCACGTAGCGTGAGCGGGTGTCAACCGCCTCCACTCCGGCCCTGGTCGTCGACGGCCTGTGCAAGGAGTACGACGGGCGGCGGGTGCTCGGACCTGTTTCCTTCACCGTGCGCGCCGGCAAAGTGCTGGCCGTGCTCGGCCACAACGGCTCGGGCAAGTCGACCACCCTCGCGACGATCGCTGGCGTGCTCGATCCCTCCGAGGGCAGCGTCCAGGTCGGCGGGTTGGCACTGGCACCGCAGGTTGACCAGCCCGACTACCGCCGGCAGGTGGCGTACGTCCCCGACGAGCCGCTGCTGTTCCCCCGATCTCACCCTGCGCGCGCACGGCGCGTTCGTGGCCGGTGCGTGGGGGGTGGTCGACGGTGACCGACGGTTGTCGGTCCTGCTCGACCGGCTCGGCATCGGCCAGGTCCTCGACGACGTGCCGGCGACCTTCAGCCGTGGCATGCGCCAGAAGGCCGGGCTGGCGCTGGCCTTCCTGCGCCCTGCCACGGTGCTGCTGATCGACGAGCCGTTCTCCGGCCTCGACGACGCCGGCCGGGCCGCTTTCCTGGAGCTGCTCGCGGAGCGCTGCCGGGAAGGTGCGGCCGCGGTCGTGGCGACCCACGCCCGGGCCCGCGTCGGCCACTTCGCCGACCGCGCGCTCCGGCTCGAGGACGGCACCGTCGTGGCGCAGGGCCGGCCGTCCGATGTGGTGACCCGCCCGGACGACGACACGTGAGCCCTGCCGCGGCCGTCGCCCGTGACGTCCGCCGCAGCAGGTCGAAAGCCCGCCGTGAGCGCCAGTCGCTCGGGGACGCCTTGTACGTCATCTACGTCACGGTGCTCGTGTCGCTCTACCCGCTCGCCGCCCTCGGTGCACGATCCGCGCCTCGGCCGGGGATCCTGCGCAGCACCGCCGCCGGCCTCGAACCCCTGCTGGTACTGGGGATCGCGGTCGCTGTCGTGATCGGCCGGGCGGCAGCGGCGGTCCGCGGCGGCCCGGTCATCCTGCCTCCCGAGGACGCCCGGCTGCTGCTCACCTGGCCGATACCCCGGCGCGCGCTCGTCCTCCCGGCACTCGGCGCAGCCCTGACCCGCACCCTCGCCGGTTCGCTGCTGGCCAGCGTGATCCTCGTGTACGTCGACGTGCGCGACCTGGGCGCACCCGCTGTGGCCGTGCTGCAAGACGACCTGCTGCTGCCGGCGCTGCTGTCGGCCGTCACCGTCCTGGTCGCCTGGCTCGTCCAGGTGTCACCTGCGCTGGCCGGGCCCGCGAGGGCGGCTGGAGCGCTGCTGGGCGTCGCGGCGCTGATCACGGTGTGCTGGACGGCCCGGCGCATTGTCCAGGACGGCGTTCCTGGTGCGCTCGTGGATCTCGCCCGGCTTGGGCCGGCAACCGGGAGCCTGCCGTTCAGTGGAGCGGCCGGGCGTGCACCGAGCTCCCACGGACCGATCGTCGCCGTCGTCCTGGTCCTCGTGCTCATCCCGCTCGGGCTGCTGTCGGTGCGGGCAGCCGGCCGGGTGACACCTGAGCAGCTGCTGAGCCGCTCGCGCCGGGCCGATGTGACCCGGACCGGTCTGAAGCTCGGGTTCACCTCCTCGGTCTACCTGACGCGCACCGAGCCGATGCGCCGCGCGCGGCGGCGGCGGCGCGCCCTGCCCATCGGCAGCAGCCCGACGAGGGCCTTGCTTGGCAAGGCCGTCGTGCAGGAGCAGGGCACACCACTCCTGCCGCGGTTGCTGGCCTGTGCGGTGGTCAGCGGCGCTGCCCTGTCGGCAGCCGCCCGCATCACTCCTGGGCGCGGCCTGGCCCCGACCATCGTGTGGAGCGGACTGGCCGGGCTCGCCCTCACAGTGGTCGCCACCCGGTTCGCCGACCCGATTCGTCTGGATGTGGACCGGGCGCCCATTGCCGGTGGGATCCCGCTCCCGCACCTGCAGCTGACCAGGGTGGACATCGGCACGTCCGCTGCCGTCGCCTTTGCAGGCACGGCGGTCGGCGTCCTTGGTGCCGTCGCCCTGGGACTGGTTGGTCCCAGTCGACTGCCCGAGCTGATGCTGGCCGGCGGCGCGCTGTCCGTGCTGCTCGCCGCAGGTGGAGCGCTCGGCGCGTTGTCGGACGACCCGTCGCCGTTCCTGCCGCCGGCGCTCGCGATCGGCTACCGGACGACCGGCGTTCTGGCCGTCATGACCGGCTGCGTTCTGTCGGCCCTGCTGATGCGGCACCAGGGAGCGACCACGACGCCAGGCCCGCACGACCGGCTGCCAGCCGGACTGCTCGTCCTCGTCGCGGCGGCGCTGGTGGCCGGCGCCCTGGCCACACTGCGCGGTGCCTCGGCGATCACCCGCGGCCGCTAGGGCTGTCGAGACCAGTCGCGCGCTCACCGGTGTGGCTAGCCCGGCGAGTAGGGCTCCTACTCGGGGTCCTGGCCGATCGGGGTCCTACTCGGGGCACCGTTGAGCTCACGGGCCAGGGCCTCGCGGGCGGCGTTGACCCCGCACATGCCGTGCACCCCGCCACCCGGTGGCGTGGACGACGAGCACAGGTAGACGCCCGGCAGCGCCGTCCGGTACCGCGACCAGGCAGGGACCGGACCGAGCAGCGCCTGCCACAGCCCGGACCGCCCGGCGTTGATGTCGCCGCCCACGTAGTTCGCGTCGTAGGCCTCGTAGCCCGCTGCCGTGCGGGTCGACCGCGCCGCAACGACATCGCGGAAGCCGGGAGCGAAGCGCTCGAGCTGGTCCTCCACAGCCTCGGTGCGATCGAGCGTCGAGCCGTTCGGCACGTGGCAGTAGGCCCACAGCACGTGCTCGCCAGCGGGTGCTCGGGACGCGTCGACGACGCTCGACTGCACGACCAGCACGTACGGCGCGTCGCTGTGCCGGCCAGCCTCGACGTCGGCCTCGCTGGCCTCGACCTGCTCCAGGGTCCCGCCGACATGCACCGTCCCTGCCGAGCGGCAGGCCTCGTTGCTCCACGGCACCGGCTCGGTGAGGGCGTAGTCGACCTTGAAGACTCCGGGCCCGTAGCGGAAGCGCTCGAGGGCGCGGCGGTACCGCGCGGGAAGTGCCTCGCCGCCGAGCTGCAGGAGCTGCTTCGGCGTCACGTCGAGCAGCACCACCCGAGCCGGCGGCAGCTGGGCGAGCGACGTCACGGGCGTGTCGCAGACGATCTCGACCCCCAGCTGCTCCAGCCGCTGGACCAGGGCACCCACCAGCCGGCCGCTGCCGCCTTCCACGATCGGCCAACCGCCGGCGTGCGCGGTCACCGCGAGCACCAGGGCGAAGGCGGAGGTGAGGGGCGCATCGAGGCGGCGCATCGAGTGCGCCCCGACACCGGACAGCAGAGCCGGCGCCAGGTCATCGCTAAAAGCGCGACGGGCCAGGGTGCTGACCGGCAGCAGGCCAGGCAGGCCGAAGCGGGCCAGGGTGAGTGGATGGCCGGGCAGGTGCCGCAGATCGCCGAGTACATCGGCCATCAGGTCCTCAGCCCGGTCCACCAGCGGCCCCATCAGCCGGCGCCAGGCGCTGCCATCACGACCCAGCCCGTCGACGGTCCGGTCGAGGTCGCGGTAGGCGATCGCGGCCCGGCCGCCGTCCAGTGGCTGCGCGTAGGAGATCTCGGGCACCCGCAGCCGGACGCCCATCGACTCCAGGTCAAGGCCCCGGAAGAACGGCGACACCAAAGCCAGCGCCTGCACGGCGGAGCACACGTCGTTGAGGTGGCCGGGCAGGGTCAGCTCGGCCGTCCGACACCCCCCGCCGGGTTCGGCCGCCGCCTCGAAGATGCGCACTCGGTGGCCAGCCTCGGCCAGGGTCAGTGCGGCTGCCAGGCCGTTCGGGCCGGCGCCCACCACGGCGGCATCGAGGCCAGGGCGCCCTGTCGCCACCGGCATCACGCGGCGTGCTGACGAATCGCCTCGAGGGCCTCGTCGATGCGCGTCAGATCGGTCCGATGGTTCAGGATGGACACCCGGACGTGCACCTGGCCGCCGATGCGGGTGCTGGAAAGCCGGACCCGCCGTTCGTCGTTCACCCGGTTCAGCAGGGCGAGTGTGGCTTCGTCTCCACCTGTGGCGCAGCGGAAGACGACCGTCGACAGGTCCGGCCGCCACGGGACGGCCAGGTTGGGGTCGGCCGAGAGCACGGCGTGCACGTGCTCGGCGAGGTCCAGCTTGGCGTTAAGTGCTGCTCTGAAGGCGGCGACGCCGTGCAGGTGCAGAGGCAGCCACACCCGTAGCCCGCGGAAGTCACGGGTGAGCTCAGGGCTGTAGTCACCGAAGCTCGGCAGATCGACTGCGCCGAGGTCCTGCAGGTAGTGGCCGTCTCCGCCGGAGTGCGCTCGCCGCAGCAGCTCCCCGTCCCGCACGAGCAGGGCGCCGGTGCCGAACGGCAGGAAGAGCCCCTTGTGGGGGTCGAGGACGATCGAGTTGGCACGCTCGATCCCTTGCAGAGCAGAGCATCCTCGGTCGGTCAGCTGGAAGAACCCGCCGTACGCGGCGTCGACGTGGAACCACAGATTCTGGTCCTCGGCGACATCGGCGATGGCGGCCAGCGGGTCGATCGTCCCGCTGTCGGTGGTGCCGGCATTGCCGACGACGCAGAAGGGAAGGCTGCCGGCCGCGCGGTCGGCGACCACCTGCGACCGAAGGGCGTCCACGTCCATCCGCAGCTCGCGGTCTACTGGCACCACCCGCACCGATCGCTCCGGCAACCCGGCCAGCCGCACCGCTTTGGCCACCGACTGGTGGGCGTGTTCGGTGACGTAGACCGTGCCCGACAAGAAGTTCTCCGGCAGCCGGGCCGACCTGGCTGTGACCACTGCCGAGAATGCCGCGAGGGAGCCGCCGGTCGTCAGGATCCCCATCGCATCCTGCGGCATCCCGAACAGGTCGAGCATCCACCGCAGCACGTCGGTCTCCAGCGCGACCAGGCCCGGCGCCGGGAAGGCCATCCCGGTGTACCTGTTCAGGACGTCGCTCACCAGGTCGGCCACAGCGGCACTGACCAGGCCACTGCCGGGGATGAAGGCCAGGTAGCCGGCGCTCGCGCTGTTGAGGCCCTTGGCCGCTGACCTGTCCACGACCGCCAGCAGGTCCCCCAACGCTCTGCCCTGCTCCCCCGGGGGCATCCGGACCGCGGCATCCGCGAGCAGCGCCGGCACGTCGGAGGTGTCGGAAGCGGGCGCCTCTGGCAGCCGCTTCAAGAAATCCACGACGTAGGCGGATGCGGTCGCCAGCCACTCAGCGGCGAGCTGCGGAGTCGGATCCAGGGGTGCCAGCGACATACCGCCATCCTGGCAACTGCCGGCCGACGCCTGCGCGGGTGGACGCGCCTGCCGCTCAGGATGCTGCACGGACTGCCTGCGGGAAGGTGAACAGGTCGCTGCCGTCGTACCGCTTCTTTATCTCGCGCAGGCGCGGGTAGTTGGCGCCCCAGTACGCCGCGCCGTAGTCGCGGATCGACGCGTCCGCGTAGTTGGCGTAGGCCGCCGGACCAGTCCACGGCAGCAGACCAGCTCGCTGGCTGCGGACGTAGGCGTCGTACCGCGCCGTGTCGTCCGCGGGGCGCTTCCAGGTGGCGGTGTACTGGACGGTGGCCAGGGCACCGCGGTGGACGAAGGCGGTGTCCGACGGGGCGACGGCATCGACCGCGCCGCCGAGCGCGTCGAATGACAATCCGCCCTCGACCAGGCCGGCGGCGTCCAGGGCCCGACGGGCACCGGTCACGGCGACGGTGATCCCCTCCGCGGGAAGTGGCTTTCGGAGGACGGCTGACGTGGCTGCGAACGGCAGCCGCGCGTCAGGACCCAGCGCCGTCGCCAGGCACTGCCGCGCGTCCTGAGCTGTACACCCCGCCTCCAGCTGCATCGCCTGTGCGTAGCCGAGGGTGCGCGTGCCCCGGGTCCGAGGTGACGCCCCCACTGCCCGCAGCAACGGGGCGAGCTGGGTGTCCAGCTCGGCTGCACCGCCCAGCCACGTTCCTGCGACGACCGCGCGCGTCTCACCGTTCGAGGGCGTGCCGAGCAGCTTGCAGGTCGACCACAGCTGCTGGTCCCGACCGCCGATCCAGCTCTGCCACGCAGCGAGCACCTCGGCGGCCCGGCTCCCCTCCCAGGAAAGGAAGAAGGTGTGCACCGTGGGTGCCGGCCGGGTCGCGAGGGTCAGCGCGGTGACGGCCGCGAAGCTGCCACCGCCGCCGCCACGCAGGGCCCAGAACAGGTCAGGCTCGTGCTGGGCGTCGACATCCCGCAGGATCCCGTCGGCGGTGACCACCTGGACGGCACGGATCGCATCGCAGGTCAGGCCGAACACCCGGGTGAGGACACCGACCCCACCGCCGAGGGCGAGGCCGGTGATCCCGACCGACGGGCAGGAGCCGGCGGCGATCGCTGCACCACTGCGGCCGAGCCCCTCGTAGACCTGGGCCAGTCGTGCGCCGGCGCCGATCCGGACGGTACGGCTCGAGGCGTCCACGTGCACCGATGACATCGGACGCACGTCGGCCACCAGACCTGTGCCACTGGACCACCCGCCGTAGGAATGGCCACCGGCGCGCAGGTGGATCGGTGCACCTCCCTGCGCCGCGAACCGGACGCAGGCCACGACGTCTGCCGGTGTTGCGCAGGAGGCGATCGCCACCGGCCGGGGGGAGGAGTCGAAGCGCGGGTTGTAGAGACCGACGCTAGCGGCGTAGGCCTGTGACCCGGGCCTGAGCAACGGTGAGGACAGCAGGCTGGAGAGCTCTGCCAGGCTGGGTGCCTTTGCTGCGCTGGCGGAGCCGGCTGGGACGGGCGGGCTGATCGACGGCGAGGCGACCGGACGGGCTGAAGTCCGATCGCATGCCGCGACGGCTGTGATGCCGGCGAGCTGCAGCACGCTCCGTCTTGTCAGCGCCGGGGAGTTGGCCATGCGCTCAGCCAACCATCTGATCCGCACGCCGGCAGGGGAGCCGCCGTCCCTGCACCTCACCGTGAGGGGCAGTGCGGTCGCTCAGGCTGACGGTCAGCGCTTCAGAGCGGTGAGCTCAAGGACGCCTGACGGGCAGGCTGGCAGGTCGGTGACGGTCACCCGCCGGGCGGTGTTGGAGGGGAGGGCGACGTCCATGTGTGAGGTGGCGACCGGCTCCCTGTCACACCCGACGATGGGCACGCGGACGCTGAACCCGGCGGGCTCGTCGGCGCTGACGGTGAGGCGGACAGCCGTGCCGGTGCGCGTCCGGGTGACCTCGATGGCCCTGCCGGCCCGGTCGTAGGGAGTGAGGGAGGGCCAGCCGCTCAGGCTGCACTGGCCGGGACCAGGGTGACTGACGGTGAAGTCAGCGTGGTGGGAGCCGGCGGTGCCTTGGCTGCCGGTCTGGGCAACCGTCAGGTCGCTGCTGCGGCAGGGCTGCGGCGTGGTCGGCGCCGGCGTGGTCGGCGCGAAACCGGCCGGTGCCGAGTTGATCCGCGTGGAGCCCGTCGGCGCGGCGCCTGTCATCGGCCTTGGCGCGGCGGTCGCCGGTGATGTCCGGGCCCGGGTCGCCGGAGACATCGGGGCAGTGCTCGAGGTGGCAACCCTGCCCACCACCAGGGTTTCTGACGCCACGCGGGACGTGCCGCCACAGCCAGCTGCGAGCAGTCCAACGGCTAGTGCGGACAACTGCACGGTGTAATTCATCGGACTCCTGATGCGGGATGCGCCTTGCATCGGCCTCGACCGGCAGGCACTGAAGCCTGACCGCCCCTAGCGCCGTCGGGCTCAGACAGGTGCCTTCTCGGGGTCAAGGCCGGCCTCGGTCGCGTCGAAGCACCGAAGGTCCCCTCCACTCGGCCTTCCCGCCGCCTGTGACTTTCTGTGAGGTGCTGTTCATGCGTTTCAGCGTCGCTCCCGCTGCTCTTACCCTGGCCTGCGCCGTCAGCCTGTCCGGCGCTTCCGGTGCGGCAGGCGCGCGTGCTCGGCAGGACTTGTTGCTGGCCGGGGTGGACGTGTCCAGCTACCAGCACGGGACGAGCCTTGACTGGGCGAAGGTGCAGGCCGCCGGGCAGGACTTCGCCTTTGTCAAAGCGACCGAAGGCACCGGCTACACCAACTCCTACTTCGCACCGGACTGGGCCGGGCTCAGGCAGCTCGGCATGGCACGAGGGGCGTACCACTTTGCGCGTCCGAACCTGATCCCCGGTTCCGCTGCCGCTCAGGCCAGGTACTTCGTGCAGGTCGTCGGACTCACGCACGAGCCGGGGGCGCTCGCCCCCCTGTTCGACATGGAGGACGCCGGTGGCCTGACGCCGGCTCAGCTCGTCACCTGGTCACACACGTGGCTGGACACGGTCCAGGCGCTGACCGGGCGCAAGCCGATCATCTACACCTATGCCTACTTCTGGCAGACCGCTATGGGTGACTCGCAGGAGTTCACTGCTTACCCGCTCTTCTTGGCCGACTACCACGACCTGACCGGCACGACCACCCCCCGACCGGGCATGCCCGGCGGCTGGGCGACGTGGACGTTCTGGCAGTACAGCGATGCCGGCAACGTCCCGGGCATCTCCGGGCCGGTCGACATGGACCGCTACAACGGCTCATCGGTCTTCGCGGCCACTTGGGGCCAGGCGGCGCCCGCCCCGGGCGGCACCCCGATCCTGCCTCTGTCGTCGTACAAGGGCCAGCTGCTGCAAGCGGGCTCGGCCGGGCCAGCGGTCACCGCGCTTCAGAAGTTCCTGGGCACCACCCAGGACGGTGCCTTCGGGCCGATGACCACGGCTTCGCTCAGGGCCTATCAGTCCGCGCACGCCGTTCCCACGACCGGTGTCACGGACGCCCGGACGTGGGCGGTCCTCGTCCCGGCCCCGGCGCCAGCCCCCGCCCCGCAGCCGGTACCGGTCATCAACCCGCTCGCCAGGTACAAGGGCCAGCTCCTGCAGGTCGGATCGCGAGGGCCGGCTGTCGCGGCACTCCAGACAGTGCTGCGGATCACCTCGGACGGTGACTTCGGGCCGTTCACTAGAGCAGCCCTCATCGGGTGGCAGCAGGCGCACCGCCTCCCCGCGACCGGGGTGACGGACGCCCGCACCTGGGCGGTCCTCGTCCCCGTTCCGGCGCAAGCCCCCGCCCCGCAGCCGGTGCCCGTCATCAACCCGCTCGCCAGGTACAAGGGCCAGCTCCTACAGGTCGGATCGCGAGGGCCGGCTGTCGCGGCACTCCAGACAGTGGTGCGGATCACCTCGGACGGTGACTTCGGGCCGTTCACGAGAGCAGCCCTCATCGGGTGGCAGCAGGCGCACCGCCTCCCCGCGACCGGAGTGACTGACGCCCGCACCTGGGCGGTCCTCGTCCCCGTCCCGGCGCCGGTCCCGGCGAGCCCGCTCGTGCAGTACCGGACCACGATCCTGCGGGTCGGGTCGAGCGGAGCGGCTGTCATCGCGCTCCAGAAGGCGCTGCGGATCGGCGCGGACGGCCAGTTCGGGCCGTTGACCCAGGCGGCGGTGACGTCTTACCAGCGGGCTCGCAACCTGCCCGTCACCGGCGTCGTCACCGAGGTCATGTGGACGGCGCTGATTGCCGGGCGCTGACCCGGCCCGTGAGACCAGTTCCCCCGACTCTGATGAGCTCACGAGAGGTGCGTCGTCTCGACCCCGATTGGTTGCGTCATCCGCTGCGGCGGACGGCCGATCGTCTGTTGCCAACGTCCACGTTACCGTTGACAGATGTCGTCCGACCCGGTGACCGAGCTCCCCCGCGGCACCGCTGACGAGCGGGAGCTGCTCGGCCTCGACGCCGACAGCTTCTTCCTGCTCGGCCACTCCTCGGGGTGGCGTCCCCGCCGTCGAGTACGCGCTGCGACAGCAGCTAGCACCTCAAGGGCCTGGTGATCAGCAACATGATCATGTCGATCCCCGCCTACAACGACTAGGCCCATTGGACGTTCCTGCCCACGATGAATCCCGCCGTGGTGGCCGAGATCCAGGCCATGGAGGCCGCCGGGACCACCGACGACCCGCGCTAGAGGAGTTGCTCCGGCCGCACTACGAGCAGCACGTGCTGCGAATGCCGGCGGAGCAGTGGCCGGACCCGGTCCAGCGGGCGTTCGCGCACAACGGCACGTTACGCTACCCCCCTGCAGGACGCCAATGAGCTGGGTGCCTCGGGGCGAGCTGGCTCGACTGGGATCGCACCTCGAACCTGGGGCAGATCACGGTGCCCACGCTGGTGATCGGTGGCGCGCACGACACCATGAACCCTGCTCACATGGAGCAGGTCGCGGCCGCCCTCCCGCAGGGTCGCTACCTGCACTGCGCCGACGGCAGCCACATGGCGATGTACGACGACCAGCAGCGCTACATGGCGGGGCTGGTGGACTTCCTTACGACGACCTGAGGGTCAGGCCGAGATGCCGCCGTCGACCATGACGGTCGCTCCGTGCATGTAGGTCGAGGACTGGCCGACCAGGAACGACACGACGTCGGCGACCTCCGCGGGCGTCCCGATGCGGCCCGCCGGCAGGCTCGCGTCGAACTCCGCCATGGCGCTGTCATCGTGGCGAATCCAGTCGGCCATCGGAGTGTCGATCAGGCCGGGGCAGACGGCGTTGACGCGGATCCCCTGCCGCCCATGGTCGAGGGACAGGCTGCGGGTCAGCTGGAGCAGCGCGCCCTTCGACGCGCAGTACGCCGCCCGCTGCCGGCCGCCGCGCACCCCGGCGGTGGAGACCACGTTGACGATGCTGCCGCTGCCCGCCTCGATCATCGCCGACAGCACCTCGCGGCAAGTCAGGAACGGCCCCATGGCGTTGACATCCATGAACCGCCGCCACTCCTGGACCGACAGCTCGGGAACGTCGTGCCGTGCGAAGTAGCCCGCGGCGTTGACCAGGACCGTCACCTCACCGGCGACCCTCCGGACCTCGGCCACCGCCGACGTCACCGAATCCTCATCGGCCACATCGCAGGCCACGGCCAGCGCGTCGTCCAGCGTGGCTGCCACCTGGACCGCGCCGGCGGCGTCGAGGTCGAGGCAGGCCACCGTGAAGCCGTCGGCCGCTAGCCGACTGGCGACGGCGGCACCGATGCCACCGGCGGCTCCCGTCACCAGCGCGACTCCGGACATGCTCACCAGTCCACGATCGAGCGGGTCAGGGACACCGCGGTGATGAAGGTGCGGAACAGCCGCAGCGGGTCGTCGTCGACCATGGCCACCGTCTTCTCGTCGACCCGCTCGACCCGGTGCAGCCAGGTCGCCATCTCGGCAAAGTCGCCGTTGTGGAAGCGGACCTCGAGGGTGGCGGGCAGCTCGATCTGGGGCGGGGTGAACGACGACAGCCGGTCGAGCGCGGCCTTGGCGCCGTCGGAGATCAGCTGCCGCGCACGGTCCGGGTGCACGCCGGTGGAGGCGAACCGGGTCCAGGACTCCTTCACCACGACCGTCTCGATTCCTGGGCAGAACGGCAGCGCCTCGTCGCCGGTCGTCTGGTCGCCGGTGATGAGCACCACCGGCACGCCGTACGCCTGCGCCACCAGCGCGTTGATGCCGGACTCGCCGACCACCGTGCCGTTGAGGGTGACGTCGGCGATGGCGCGCGGGTTGTAGGTGTGGGAGAGCACGGCCGAGGAGCTCATCGAGCCGTGGTAGCTGATGAAGAACACCGCGTCGAAGGAGGCGTCCAGGCCCTGCACCATGTACATCGGCTTGTGCTTGCCCGACAGGTAGCTGGCCTGCCCGTGCAGCTGGTCCGGCCGCAGATTCTGCATGCTGGAGTGCGAGTCGTTGACGAGGAACTCGGTGGCGCCGGCGGCCAGGGCACCGTCGATCGCCGCGTTGACCTCGGCCTGCAGCAGCCCGCGGTAGTACTCATACTCCGTGCTGGGACCGACCGCCTGCGCCCAGTCGACCACGCCCGTCGTGCCCTCCATGTCACTGGAGAGGAACACCTTCATGCGTACGCCCTGCTCTCTGTCCGGGGTTCGGAGTCGTCCGCGGTCATGACGCTGTACGTCGCGCCGGGCATGCGGGCCGCGCCGCCGTGCCGGCCGTCGGGGGTGAGCGCTAGCGCCCGCAGCTCGGCGCGGAAGGCATCGGGCAGCAGGGCAGCGTCCTCGAGTGCCTGCTGACAGGCCGCTGCCGGGTCTGCTCCGGAGCCGAGCAGGTTCACGATCCGGCGTGCGGTGCCGGCGCGCAGGGACAGCTCCCCGCGACCGGTGCAGGCGGCGCCGCCGGAGCGCAGGTCGCAGTAGTTGCCGGCGCCGGGAACGGCGGAGTCGCCCACCCGACCGGGGTACTTGTACGGGTAGCCGCTGGTGCTGACCCCCACGCACAGCTCGCCGTGCGCGTCCAGCGCAAGGACGTTGATAGTGCCCCACGGGCCGTCGTGCGGGGCCATCCGCCGCACCAGCTCCAGCGCGGCCCGGCTGTAGACAAGGTCCCCGTCCTGGACGGCGGTGCCCTCCCCCTCGACCGACTCCTGCAGGTCGGTGAGCAGCTGTGAGCGCCAGAGCTCGCGGGCCTCGGGAGTCAGCAGCTCGGCGGTCTCGAAGCCGCACTCCTTCGCGAACAGCGCCGCGCCCTCCCCCACCAGCAGCGCGTGCTGCGGGAGCCGCTCCAGCACCGCGCGGGCCACGGACACCGGGTGGGGGTAGCCCTTCAGCCCCGCGACCGCACCAAACGCACGGCTCGAACCGACCATGACCGACGCGTCGAGCTCGACCTCGCCGCGGGCGTTGGGCAGGCCGCCGGTGCCGACGTAGTGGTCGGCGAGGTTGTCCTCGCAGTCCCGCAGGGCAGCCTCGACGGCGTCCAGAGCTGAGGCGCCCTGTCGCAGCAGCGCCATCGCGGCCGGAAGGCCGACCTCGCCGCGCTCGCTGGCGACCAGGACGGGGACGACATCAGGCATGCGCGGTGTACCGGTCGACCGGCGAGCTCGTGAGGTCCAGCAGGTGACAGGCGGCCTGCTGGCCGTGGCCGCCGGCGTCGCCCAGGGCCGGGTCGTCGGTCAGGCAGCGGTCGAAGACCGCGGGGCAGCGGGACGCGAAGCGGCAGCCCTGCGGCAGGTTCACCGGCGAGCCCGGCTCCCCCTTGACGGTGTCCTCCGGCACGTAGCCGGGCCGCATCCGTGGGACCGAGTCCAGCAGCAGCTTGGTGTAGGGGTGCTGCGGCCGCGAGAAGACGTCCTCGGTCAGCCCGGTCTCGACGATCCGGCCGAGGTACATCACGGCGACGCGATCACAGACCTGGCGGACGACGGCCATGTTGTGTGCCACGAACAGCATGGACAGGCCAAGGTCGCGCTTGAGGTCCGACAGCAGGTTCAGGACGTTGGCCTGGACGGAGACGTCCAGCGCGCTCACCGGCTCGTCTGCGACCAGCACCTGCGGCTCGAGGGCCAGGGCCCGCGCGATGCCGATCCGCTGGCGCTGGCCGCCGGAGAACTGCCGGGGATAGCTGGCAAGCGCATGCTCCGGGAGCCCGACCAGGTGCACCAACTCGCGGCAGCGGGCCTCGACCGCGTCGCGGGGCACGATCTTGTGCAGTCGCAGCAGCTCCTTGAGCGTCTGCCCGACGGTCATCCGCGGGTTCAGCGAGCTGTACGGGTCCTGGAAGACCATCTGCACGTGTCGCCGCTGCTCCCGCGTCCGCTTGGGCGCGAGCACCTCGGTGCTAAACCGGACCTCGCCGGCGGTCGGCTCGTACAGCCCGACAATGGCCCGGCCGAGGGTGGACTTGCCGCACCCGGACTCACCGACCAGGCCGACGGTCTCGCCGCGCCCGACGACCAGGTCGACGCCGTCGACCGCGCGCAGCACCGGACGCGGCCGGCGGCGCAGCCGGTCCAGCGTGCCGTGCTCGAGCGGGAAGTGCTGGGACAGGCCGCTGACCGTCAGGATCGGGTCGCTCACGCCGTGACCGCCAGCTCGGCCGACCAGCTCGCGGACTCGCGGATGTGGCGACAGGCGCTGTGCCGTCCCCAGCTGAGATCGGTCAGGCCGGGCTCGCCCTCGGTGCAGTCCGGCTGCGCGAACGGGCAGCGGCTGACGAACGGGCAGCCGGTGACCGGCTCGACCAGGTCCGGTGGCGCGCCGGCGATGGTGAGCAGCCGCTGGCGCACCAGCTCCGGGTCGGGCACCGACCGCAGCAGCGAGAAGGTGTATGGGTGGCGCGGGTCCAGCACGAGCTCACCGATCGCGCCGTCCTCGACGACCCGGCCGGCGTACATCACGTCCAGCCGGTCGCAGGTCTCGCTGACCACGGCCAGGTCGTGCGTGACCAGCAGCATCGCCAGGTCACTGCTGCGGCGCAGCCCGCGCAGCAGCTCCAGCACCTGCGCCTGGATCGTCACGTCCAGCGCGGTGGTCGGCTCGTCACACAGCAGCAGCCGCGGCTCGCAGGACAGCGCGATGGCGATGACGACGCGCTGGCGCAGACCACCGGACAGCTGGTGCGGGTAGGCGCGCGCCCGCCGCTCCGGATCCGGGATGCCGACCTGGCGCATCAGCTCCAGCGCCCGCGTCCGGGCCGCCGCACGCGAGTAGCCGAGCCGGGCCTGCGGGGCCTCGGCGATCTGGTCCACGATGCGCATCAGCGGGTTCAGCGCCGTCATCGAGTCCTGGAAGACCATGCTGACCGCGCTGCTGACCGCCTTGCGTCGCGCGCTTCGGTCCATCGCGGTCACGTCGACACCGTCGATGCGCACCCGGCCACCGACCAGGCGGGCGGGGTGCGGCAGCAGGTCCAGCACGGCGCGCAAGGTGAGGCTCTTGCCGCAGCCGCTCTCCCCGACTAGGCCGAGCGCCTCACCCGAGTGAACCGCGAAGGAGACCCCGCGGACGGCGTGCAGCAGGCCGCGCCGAGTGGGCACGTCCACCTGGAGATCCTCGACCTCGAGCACCGGGACACTCAAGTCTGCTTCACCCGTTCCACGATGCCGTCCCCGAGCAGGGACAGGCCCAGCCCGGTAACGACGACGGCCAGCCCGGGGATGGTGGTGAGCCACCACTTGTCGAGCAGGAACTGCTGCCCGTCGGCGATCATGGAGCCCCAGTCCGGCGAGGGCGGCGGTACGCCCAGCCCGAGGTAGCCCAAGGTGACGATCGCGAGGATCGACAGCACGACGTCGCTCATCGAGTAGACGATCGCCTGCATGATGACGTTGGGCAGCAGATGCCGCAGCAGCACGCGCCAGGTGGGAACACCCGCAGCGCGCGCGGCCAGCGTGTACTCCTGCTGCTTGGCGACCAGCACCTCGCCGCGCACGATGCGGCAGTAGGCGACCCAGCCGACGGCGGTGATCGCGATGTAGATGTTGCGGGTGCCAGGACCGAGCACAAACACCAGCGCGATAATGAGCACGTAGAACGGGAACGCGATGACCATGTCGACCAGCCGCATCACCAGGGTGTCGAGCAGGCCGCCGCGGAAACCGATGATCAGCCCCAGCGTCGAGCCGATGACGAACGGGAACAGCACCGCCAGCATCCCGACCCGCAGGTCGGTGCGGGCGCCGTACAGCAGGCGGGACAGGGTGTCGCGGCCCAGCTGGTCGGTGCCCAGCAGGTGCTTGCCCCCCGGGTTGAGCAGCGAGTTCGCGAGGTCTGGCTGCGTCGGGTCGTACGACGTCAGCAGCGGAGCGCATACGGCGGCGAGCACCAGCAGGCCCAGCAGGGTCAGACCGGCGACCAGCGTCCGGTTCAAGCGCCTGCGCCGCGGGGCGACGGCGACGACCGCGGGGTCCGCAGGCTCGAGAGCGGGCAGGTCGACGGCGGCGGTCATCCCTCCACCCCCACCCGCGGGTCGAGCGAGGCATGCGCCAGGTCGGTGGCGAGGTTGACCAGGACCACGAGGACGGCGATGACGATCACGACCCCCTGCACGACGGGGAAGTCCCGGCTGTAGATGGAGTCGAGCATCAGCGTCCCCAGCCCAGGCAGGGCGAAGACGCGCTCGACGATGACGGTGGCGCCGACCAGGTAGGCGATGTTGACGCCGAGCACGGTCACCGACGACACGGCCGCGTTGCGCAGCGCGTGCCGCAGCAGCAGGCGGCCGCGGCTGATGCCCTTGGCGCGGGCGGTGAGGACGTAGTCGCTGTCCAGCACGTCGAGCAGGCTGGTCCGCAGGCTGCGCACGAGGATCGGGGCGAGCGCGACGGCCACCGTGGCCGCCGGCAGGACGATGGACCGCAGGTGCTCGAGCGTCGTCGCGCCGAAGCCACTGACCGGGAACCACCCCAGCCGCAGCGAGAAGGACAGCTGCAGCATCAGGCCCACCCAGACCGCGGGCATGCCGAGCCCGATAAGCGGCACCACGCGCACCGCCTGGTCCCGTACCCCGTCCTTGCGGCTGGCGGCCAGCACCGCCAGCGGGATGCTGAGCAGCAGCGAGAACAGCGCGCCCATGCCGAGCAGCCACAGCGTCGCCGAGATCCTGCCCGACACCAGCCCGCGGACCGGGCTCTTGTAGACGAAGGACGAGCCGAGGTCCCCGTGCAGGATCCGCCCCAGGAAGTCCAGGTACTGCCGGTACAGCGGCTCGTTCAGCCCAAACTGCTCCCGTAGCGCCGCCACCGCCTGGGGTGTGGACCGGTTGCCGAGCAGCGTCGCCGCCGGGTCACCCGGGATCAGGTGAATCATGAAGAAGACCACCAGGGTGATCCCGAACAGGACGGGGAGCAGCTGCCACAGCCGCTTGCCGATGAACGCCAGGTACGCCATGAGCTTGCCTCCTCCGCCTGTCCGGGACCCAGCCTCCGCTACTTGGTGAGAGAGACGTCCTCAAGGTGGTAGTTGCCGGTCGGGTAGGGCTGGAAGCCCTGCACCTTGTTGGAGTAGGACCACTGGTAGGGCGAGTAGTACAGGAAGGCCATGAAGGCATCCTCCGCGGCCTGCTTCTGGATGAAGGTGTACTTGGTCTGCCGGGTCGAGTCGTCAAAGGTCTTCTGGGCGTCGTGGGTCGCCGCGACGACCGCCTTGTTGTTGTAGCCCGTGTAGAAGGACTTCGCGCCCGTGGTCGGGTCGACCGCGAAGCTGACGAGCTCGTCGGGGTCGGCGATGTCCATCGTCCAGCTGCTGTGCGTGATCTGATAGTCCAGCTTGTCCTGGCGCGCGCGAGCGGTGCTGGGGTCGACGTTGTCGATCTTGATGGTGATGCCGAGCGGCTTGACGGCGCTCTGCAGCACCTGCGCGATTGCGGCGTCCTGCACGTCACCGGCCTGCGCCAGGTAGGACGCCGTGAAGCCGGTCGGCGTCGAGGACTTGGCGAGCTCCGCCTTGGCGGCCGCCAGGTCGAATTGCAGGCCCTGGGTCGCGGCGTCGTAGAACCGCACCTGCGGCGGCATGAAGGAGTTGGCCGGCTTGCCGTTGCCGAACAGGACCGACTTGATGATCGCGTCCCGGTCGATGGCCAGCGAGATCGCCCGGCGGGCGTGCACGTCGTTGAACGGCGCCGCGGTGTGGTTGAGCAGCAGGTAGTCGGTCTTGGTCGACGGGAACAGCGTCACCTTGCTGGTGCTGCTGTTCTTGAGCTGGGCCAGCGCCGAGAACGGCGGGAACTCGTTGATCTGCGCCTGGCCGCCCTGCAGCTGCAGGGTACGGGTGTTGTCGTCCGCGACCGGCTTCCACGTCACCGAGTCCAGGCTGGGCTTGCCGGCCTGCCAATAGTCCGGGTTCTTGACCAGCTTGAGCTCAGAGCCCTTGGTCCAGTGGTCCCACTTGAACGGCCCGGTCCCGATCGGGGCCTCGTAGAACTTGGCCGAGGTCATGCCGGCCCAGTCCTTGGGGACGATGGCGTTGTTGAAGTTGGACAGGTCGGCCAGCAACGGAGCCCACGGGTACTTCGTGGTGACCACCACGGTCGCGGGGTCGGGAGCGGTCACCGTCTTGATGGCGGTGTTAATGAACTCCCAGCCACCCTTGGTCGCGCCCGCCTTCTCCAGCGAGAACTTCACGTCGGCCGACGTCATCGGCTGGCCGTTGTGGAACGTCACGCCCTGCCGCAGCTTGAACGTCCAGTTCAGCTTGTCCGGCGACAGCGTGTAGCTGGTCGCCAGCCAGGGCTTCACGCTCTTGCCGTCGGGCGTGACCGTGTACAGCGGCTCCATCATCTGCTCGAAGACCCAGATCGAGTCGTTGTCGAAGGTGGTGGTGTTGTCCATGGACTTGGAGTCCAGGGCCTTGATGATGACCAAGTCACCACCCTTGACGGGGGCCCCGGCCTTGGAGGCCGACGGTGTGCTGCCGCCCCCGCAGGCGGTCAGGCCGAGGGCGAGGGCGATGACGGTTCCGATGGCACGGCGCATGCTGTGTCCTCCAGGACAGGTGGTGCACGAGGTCGCGTGCGCCGTACCTTTCCCACTGAAATCTCAGGTGTCAATCAGTTGTACACACTTGTAACAAACGAAGGGCAGCTATGCGCTTCACGGTGATCGGCAGTGGGGCGATCGGCGGGGCGATTGGTGCGCAGCTGGTGCGGTCCGGGCACGATGTCCTGTTCTGCGACCGCGATGTCGAGCACGTCGCCGCGATGTCGCGCGAGGGCCTGCGCATCGAGGGGCCGGTCGCGCAGTTCACCGTTCGGGTGCCAGCCGTGCTCCCCACGCAGCTGCCGGACGACCTCGGCATCGTGCTGCTGGCGGTCAAGGCCCACCACACCTCCGCCGCGATGGCCGCCGTCGCCGGCCGTCTCGGGCGGGACGGCGTCGTGCTGTCGCTGCAGAACGGGTTCACCGCCAGCGCCATCGCGCGGGTGGTCGGCGCGGACCGCGTCCTGGTGGGCATCGTCAACTTCGGCGCCGACCTGCTCGCCCCCGGCCGGATCCTGCAGGGCAACGTCGCGGCCCTCCGGATCGGCGAGCCCGACGGCCCCGCCAGCGCCCGGGTGCGCGAGCTGGCGGACGTCCTGCCGTGGGCGCAGGCCACCGACAACATCGCCGGCTACCTCTGGAGCAAGGAGGCGTACGGCGCGATGCTGTTCGCCACCGCCGTGTCGGACCTGACGATCGCCGACGCGCTGGCGGACCCCGCCTACCGCCCACTGTTCGTCGGGCTTGCCCGCGAGGTGCTCGCGCAGTCACCGGTCACCCCGGAGCGCTTCGACGGCTTCGACCCGGCCGATCTCGAGGGCTCGGTGAACCGGCTCGTGGCGTTCAACCGGGGCAGCGCCAAGGCCCGGACCGGGATCTACCGCGACTTGGCAGTGCGACACCGCCAAACGGAGGTGGACAGCCTGCTGACCGACCTCGCCGGCCCGCTGACGACCTACGTGGGCCTGCTCGTGAAGGCCATCGAGCGGGGCGAGCGACGCTGCGAGCGGGCGAACCTGGACCTGCTCGCGGCGTACGAGGCCGCCGAGCGCGTCGGCCGGCGGCTGCGGGCCGTCGTCCGGCTGCTGACGGCCCCGGCGCGCGCCGCGGACGGTCCGCTGCTCGGCATGGCCGTCGCCGTCAAGGACCTGCTGAACGTCGCCGGCCAGCCCCGCGGCAACGGCAACCCCACCGCGATGGCCGGCCCTGCGCAGCCGACCGACGCGCCGGTGGTGGCGCGGCTGCGGGCGGCGGGGGCCGACGTCTTCGCCCTGAGCAGCCTGCTGGAGTACGCCGCCGGCGCGCCCCACCCGGACCTCGGTGAGGCTCGCAACCCGGTCGACCCGGGCCGAACCGCCGGTGGCTCGAGCGGCGGCTCTGCCGCGCTGGTCGGGGCCGGCGTCTGCCCCGCCGCACTCGGGACCGACACCGGCGGCTCGGTCCGCATTCCTGCCCACTACTGCGGGGTGGTCGGACTGAAGCCGAGCTACGGGCTGCTGCCCATCGACGGCGTCGAGCCGCTGTCGCCGACCTGCGACCACGTCGGGCTCCTCGGTCGCGACGTCGCCACCACCCGGCGGCTGCTGCAGGCGCTCACGGGCGTAGCCGGGAGCGGTCCGCAGCGCAGGCCGCTGCGGCTCGGGGTGCTGCTCGACCAGCTTGAGCACCCGGAGGTCGAGCCAGGTGTCGCGGCCGCGGTTCGCGCCGCGCTGGACCGGCTGCGGGGCGCGGGGCACGAGATCGTCGAGGTGGACGGCGGCGCGCTGGCCGAGGCCAACACCCTGCTCGGCCCAATCGTGCTGTACGAGGCGTGGGCGCTGCACGCCTCCCGGTTCACCGCCGACCCGGGGCATTACAGCCCGGACACGGCCAGACTGCTGCAGACCGCGCGCACCGTCGACGAGCTGACCTACCAGGCTGCGCTGGCCGGTCGGAACCGGCTGCGGCCGGTCGTGGAGGCGCTGCTCGACGGGCTCGACGCGCTCGCCGGTCCGACCGTTGCCTACGTCGCGCCGGAACGGACCCCGGCTTTCGACGTGCCCCAGGGCGACCTGGAGGGTGCCTTCACCGGCGGGTACGACGTAACCGGTCAGCCGGCGCTGAGCCTGCCCTGCGGGTGGTCCGAAGGCCTACCCGTCGGGCTGCAGCTCGCCGGACCGTCCGGGGCCGACGAACGCCTGCTCGCGGTGGCCGAGCTCGTCGAGCATGACCTCAGAACAGCTCCTGCAGGCCCGTCCTCGCGGTCGTGACGAGCTCGTGCACCGCGGCCTCGGCAGCCGCCTGGTCGCGCCGCAGCACCGCGTCCACCAGTGCGCTGTGCGGCTGGACATGACCGTCCGCGATGACACGGTTGCGGTGACAGTACCGCCAGAAGCGCAGGTTGTGCAGCAGCAGGGACTCGGCGAGCGGCAGCAGATAGGGGTTGCGTACCAGCTCGGCCATCCGGGCGTGCGCCCGGTGGTCGACCTCGAGGAACTTCAGGTAGTCACCGGACTGCCCGGCGACGTCGACGTCGGTGAACAGCTGCTGCAGCTCCTCCAGCTCCCGGCCGGAGGCCTTGGTGCAGACCTCCCGCACGATACCGATCTCCAGGATCGCGCGGGCATCCAGCATACTGAGGACGTCGGTGAGGCTCATGCTGGCGACGACCATGCCGCGCCGCGGGACCACCGACAGGAACCCCTCGCGCGCCAGTCGGGCCACCGCTTCGCGTACCGGCATCCGCCCCAGCCCCACGTCGCGGGACAGCTGCAGCTCGTTGACCAGCGCGCCCGGGGGGTAGGTCAGGTCGATGACCTTGTCCCGCAGCAGCACGTAGGCCGCGTCGCTGGCGCGAGCCGGTGCGTCGGCGTCCATGGGTCTCCGAATCCCCGGCTTCGCCGGACCGGCGCCGCAGGCCGGCCGCCGAAGGATCCGATTGATATCACAGGCAGCCCCCGCTCAGCCGCACGTCCGGAACACCAGCTCCGCGTCGACATGTCGAAGGCGCCGAGCCACCGGGAGGCAAGGCGTCGTACCCACTAACCCGCGGTCGATCGGCCATGAGGGTCCGCCGGTGCTCGAGTCCACCGCCGCCCTTCTGCTCGCCCGCACCGCCCGCGCCCAGCGCGACGGCCGGGCCCCGTCGCTCTTCCCCGGGGTGGTCCGCGATGGCCACCTCGACTGGTCCGCGGCCCGCGGCGAGGTCGTGTCGCCGGCCACCGCCGTGCAGTACCGGCTGGGGTCCATTAGCAAGACGGTCTGCGCCGTCGCGGTGATGCGCGCCCGCGACGAGGGGCTACTCGACCTCGACGACCATATGGAGCAGCACCTGCCCGGCACGCCCTTCGGCCGCCGGACACTCGGCCAGCTGCTGTCGCACCTGGCAAGCGCCGGGGCCGAGACCAACGGGCCGTGGTGGGAGCGCACGCCCGGGAGCAGCCTCGAGGAGCTGCGCCTGACCGAGGCCGACCGGCCGCACGCCGCGGGCCGCCGCTTCCACTACTCCAACCTGGGCTTCGGGCTGCTCGGGGAGCTGCTGGCGAACCCGCGCGCGCCCCTGGTCCGTTGTGGTGCGCGACGAGGTGCTGCTGCCGCTGGGCATGACGCGGACCAGCCCGCGTCCGGTTCAGACTGCGGCACAAGGGTTCGCGGTGCACCCGTCCGGCCGACCTGGTCCTGCCCGAGCCGGAGCACGACGCGGTGTCGATGGCCGCCGCCGGGCAGCTGTGGTCGACGCTGCCTTCCTGCTGGGCGACACCGCCGACGTGCTGGCCGCAGCCACGCTCGAGGAGATGTGCGACCCCGCCGGCGGCGCTCTCGACGCGGCTGAGTGGTCCGCCTACGGACTGGGGGTCATGGTCCACGCGTTCGACGGCCGGGTCCTCGTCGGTCGGTCATGGCAGCTCGATACCCGGCTTCCTCGCCGGAGTCTGGTGCGACCGGGTCGAGCAGATCGGCGCGGTGTCACTGTCCAACTCGACCAGCGGCGGGGAAGCGACGCTGCTCGATGACTTGCTGAGAGGACCGTGCGCGAGCGCGAGCCGCACGTCGTCGACGCGTGGTGCCCGCTGGCCTCGCCCGACCCGGCGGCGCTGACGCTCATCGTTCCCTGGTACTGGGGACCGGCGCCGTTCAGCATCACCCTGCGCGCCGGCGGCCTGCTCCACCTGGAGAGCCTGAGCAACCGCGGCCGTTCCTCCCGGTTCTCCCGGCGGGACGACCAGAGCTGGCTCGGGCTGGACGGCTACTACGCCGGCGAGGTCCTGCGCGCGGCCACCGACGGCCGGTCGTTCGACCTGGCCAGCTTCATCTTCACCCGCGGCCCGTACGAGCCAGCCGAAGTCGTTCCAGGCGGGGTCGACGAGCAGGGCTGGCGACCGGCGTGAAGCTTGATCAGGCCGGGTCGCAGCTGTCCAGGAACGCGCCGACGACCTGCAGGTAGCGCTCCTCCTCCTCCACGTGCGGGAGGTGGCTGGAGTTCTCGAACACCTCCCAGCGCACGTCCTGGATCCGGTCCGCGAACGGCTGCACGCACGCCGGCGTTGCCTCATCGTAGCGGCCGTTCACCAGCAGCGTCGGGGCGACGACCCGGTCGAGCCGGTCGATCACCGTCCAGGTCTTCATCGTTCCGATCACGTGAAACTCGCTCGGGCCGTTCATCGTGCGGTAGACGGTCGGGTCCTCGTCCAGTGCAACGAAGCTCGCCGCGACCTCCGGCGGGTTGGGGACCACCCGGCACACATGCTTGTCGTAGAAGGCTTTTTCGGCCTCCCGGTACTGCTTGGAGTTCGTCGTGCCGGCCGTCTCGTGCGCGAGCAGCGTGGCCTGCACCTCGGGCGGCAGCTCCTCCCGCAGGCGGTTCGCCTCGGCCAGCCAGAGCTCCATGGACGCCGGGGAGTTGGCGATGACCATCGCGCGCAGCCCGGCTGGGCGCCGGACCGCATGCTCGGCCGCCAGCATCCCGCCCCACGACTGCCCGAGCACGTCGTACGCCCCATCGATGCCGAGGGCCGTGAGCAGGTTGTCGAGCTCGTCGAGGAACAGGGGTACGCCCCAGAAATCGGCGCCCTTCTCGGGCAGGTGCGTGGAGCGGCCGCAGCCGAGCTGGTCGTAGTGCACGACGGGCCGCCCCCGCTCGGCGAGCCGGGCGATCCGCAGCGTGTAGTCGTGCGGCACCCCGGGGCCGCCGTGCAGCACCACCAACGGGACCTTGCCGGCGGCGGCGCCGCTCTCGAAATCGCCGGTGATGCGGTACCACGTCTGCCAGCCGCGGAAGTCGACCGTGCCCTCGCGGGTGGGTGCAGGGATCGACACAGAACCTCCAGGATGATGGGCATCTGGCAGCGGGTCGGGCGTTCTGCCTCGCCCGCAGGCTAGGACGCCGCCGCATCGCTGCGTCCAGCCCCTCAGAGCGGCAGGCTGAGGAGCATCTCGGGCTTCGGCCAGCGACACGGCGTTGCTCGTGACGAACCGCTCCTGCGCCGGGGCGACCCGCAGGGCGCAGACCTCCTGGACCGTGGTGGCCGTGATGGGCTCGAGATGGACCGCCATCTCGCCAGTCTGCCGCTGGCTGCTCAGATCGCGGCCAATGCGAGCCCTGCGCCGGCTGCGGCCGTGCAGAGCACCAGGGTCCCGAGCACGTTGAGGGCAGCGAGGACCGGCCGCTGCTGCTGGGCCAGCCGCACCCCGGTGAACGAGGTCGTCGAGAAGGTGGTGAAACCTCCGCAGAAGCCGGTGCCGAGGACGACCCGCCAGCCGTCGGCCGTACCCTGGAACAGCACCAGGCCGGTCAGGACACCGAGGACGAGGCTGCCGACGACGTTGACAGCAAGGATCGCGAGCGGGAAGTCGCTGCGGGACCGGGCGCTGAGGGAGCCGTCGGCGTAGAAGCGCGCCGCCGCCCCCACGCCCCCGGCGCCTGCGATCCCGAGCACCAGCTGGACGCTCACCGGCTGGCCTCGACTCGCCCCGGCTGGGAGCTCCCGCTCGCCGCCCGATGACCGAGGGCCGCGAGGCCGATGCCGGCCGCCGCGGCGACGAAGCCGGCTGTGACGCTGGCCAGCCCGTACCAGACGGCGAGCCCTGGCCGGCCGTCCCTGGCCAGCAGCACTGCCTTGGTCGCCAGGGTGGAGTAAGTGGTCAAGGCACCCAGCAACCCGGTGCCCATCCCGAGCCGACAGTGCGCCGCCAGCCGGCGTCGAGGCCGAGGCGCATGAGGCTCTCCAGAAGCACGCCGAGCAGCAGCGCCCCGAGCACGTTCGTGACGAAGGTGGCCGTCGGCCACCCGTGGCCGGCGGTCGGAAGAACTCGGCTGACGGCGTACCGCAGAGGCGCACCGATGGCACCGCCGAAGGTGACCACGAGCAGCAGCTGGGGGCGGACGTGCGGCGGCCGGGGGACGATTGCATCGGGGTCGAGCAGCAGCTCCGGGTGGCGGTCCCCCGCGTCCTTGACACGGACAGCTCGCGACGGCGTGCTCATGACTCCCCTGACCTGCCATCGATGCGCCGCCGGCGAGCTGCCGGGCAGGTCGCCATGGTCTCAAGGCAGTGCCCGTCTCTGCATCAGTCGCTCACCGACCGGCACGAAACCCAGCTGCGCGTACAGCCCGTGCGCATCGGTGGTGTGCAGCAGCCACTGGAACCGGGCCGCCGGTGCGGCGGCCACCATGTCGGTGACCATCCGCCGCGCCAAACCCTTGCCGCGGTGCTCCGGCAGCACGAAGACGTCAGCCAGATAGCCGAAGGCGACGCCGTCGGAGACTGACCGGGCGAAGCCCACCATCTCGCCGGAGGACGCCTAGCAGCCGACGGGCCGCCAGGCCGCGGCCAGCTGCCGGTCCACGTCCTCGCGGGTGCGCCACCGCTCCCCGTACGCCTGCTGCCACAGGTAGTTCCAGACGACGTCGCCGTCGATCCGGCCGTGGTCGTCGCTGCACTCGTAGGTCACGCCGTACCCCCGGACAGGCGCCCCATGGCGGTGTGCCGGCCGGACGCGTCCTGGACTGAGGTGACCCGGTCGTCGTTCTCCTGTGCCACGTGGACGGCCAAGGGGCTGCCGTCGAACAACGGTGCCAGGAGGCGGTACTCGAAGGCTTGGCCGCCGGCGACACCGTCCGAAGTGTGCCGGGCCGCCTCTGCCATGAGCAGCGCCTGCAGCGGACCGTGGACGACCAGCCCGGGATAACCCTCAATGTCGCGGACGAAGTCGCGGTCGTAGTGGATCCGGTGGGCGTTGTAGGTCAGCGCGGAGTAGCGGAACAGCAGCGTGGGGGTGGGCCGGACGCGCCAGTCAGAAGCGGATGGTGGGGTGGGCTCGAGAGCCTCCGCCGGCGGACGGTCCGTGCCCGCAGCCGGTGGTCGGTAGACGATGTCCTGCTCCTCGCGGATGACCAGGGTCCCGCGCTGGATGATCTCGTGCGCGACCGTGACAAAGGTCAGTGGACCGGTCCGGCCGGACTTCTCGGCGGTGCCGACCACGCGGGTACGGCGGGTGGCCGGCTCGCCGCACCGAAGGGCACCGCTGGTGCGGACCCGGCCACCCGCGAACATCCGGCGAAGGCCCGGCCCTGGCGGCGACGGCATCGCGCCCGCCACCGGGTGGCCGTCCGGCCCGAGCAAGTCCTGGCGCGGTCGGTCCAGCAGGTAGACGGTGTGCCAGAGCAGCGGCAGCCCGAGGTCGAGATCCGGCACCGGAAGGTCGAGCAGGGCGGCAAGCCCCTCAGCGGGACTGGCGTCCAGGAACTCGGTGCGCTCCACGACCGTCACGACAGGCTCCTGGCCGCGACCCACCCGCATGTGCCCGTCATCGCGTCGCAGGGTTTCGCTCCACGAGCTGCCGGACGATGACGTTGCGCTGGATCTCGTTGGTGCCCTCCCCGACGATCATCAGCGGGGCGTCGCGGAAGTACCGCTCGACGTCGAACTCGGTGGAGTAGCCGTAGCCACCGTGAATGCGCATCGCGTCGAGGGCGATCTCCATCGCGGTCTCGGACGCGAACAGCTTGGCCATGCCGGCCTCGAGGTCGGCGCGCCGGCCCGAGTCGTAGGTCCGGGCGGCGTGCAGCACGAGCTGCCGGGCCGCCTCGAGCTTGGTGGCCATGTCGGCCAGGTAGTTGCCGACCGACTGGTGCTGCCAGATCGGCTTGCCGAAGCTCTCGCGCTGCTGCGCGTAGGCCAACGAGTCCTCCAGCGCGGCACGACCGACACCGAGGGCGCGTGCCGCAACCTGGATCCGACCGATTTCCAGGCCGCGCATCATCTGGGCGAAGCCTCTACCCTCGACCTCCCCGAGCAGGGTGGTGCTGGGGACGCGGAAGCCTTCCATCGAGATCTCGCAGCTCTCGACGCCCTTGTAGCCGAGCTTGGGGAGGTCACGCGACAGCGTGAACCCCGGCCCCTTCTCGACGAGCAGGATGCTGATGCCCTTGCTGGTAGGCGAAGCAGCCGGATCCGTCTTGCACATCAGAGCGATCAGCTGCGAGCGGCGGGCGTTGGTGATCCAGGTCTTCGTGCCGCCAATGACGTAGTCGTCCCCGTCGGGGCTAGCGACCGTGCGCATGGCCTGCAGGTCCGACCCGCCTCCTGGCTCGGTGAGCGCCATAGTTGCGCGGACCTCGCCGGTGGCCATGGCGGGCAGGTAGCGCTCCTGCTGCGCCGGGGTGCCGAAGTTGGTGATCAGCGTTGCGACCACGGAGTGGCCGCCCATGGCACCCGCCAGGCTCATCCAGCCGCGGGCGAGCTCCTCGGTGACCGCGACGTAGGCGGACGCCGTCACCGCCAGCCCACCCCACCGCTCCGGCACCGCGAGCCCGAAAACGCCCAGGGACTTCATCCGGTCGATGAGCTGCTCGGGATAGGTGTCGGACTGCTCCAGCTCGCGCACCGCCGGACGTACCTCGCGGTTCACGAAGTCCCGGACGACGGCCACCATGGCGGCCTCGTGCTCGTCGAGGTCGGGCATCAGGTGTCGCTCCCGTCGGGCAGCACCCCGAAGGCACCCTGCTCGGCCAACCCCCGGACCGCCGTGCCGTCGAAGTGGAGCAGGCTCTCGAGCAGCTGGTCGGCGTCCTCGTGCAGCTGCGGCGCGCGACGGTAGGTAGGCCGCTGCGATCCCACCCGTACCGGGCTGGCCACCTGTTCAACCTGCCCGAAGTGCGGGTGGGACGTCGACACGATCAGGTTCCGCGCGCGCGTCTGCGGGTCCAGCAGTGCCTCGGCCACGTCGTTGATCGGGCCGCACGGGACCCCGGCCGCGCGCAGCGTGTCCAGCCACACCGCCGCCGGACGGGTGGTGAAGATGTCGTCCAGCAGGTCCTGCAGCTGCGCGGCGTGAGCACCGCGTGCCGCGAAGTCCACGAAGCGGGGGTCGGTGCCCAGCTCCGGCCGGCCGAGTGCGGCGGCGAGGCGCCCGAAGAACTTCTCCTTGGCGCAGGCCACGACAATCCACCGGTCCGCCGTCGGGAACGCCTGGAACGGCACGAGGGAGGGATGGGCGGACCGGCCCTTGCGCTCGGGCTGGTAGCCGCCGGTCAGGTGCCAGGTCGCCTGGTAGGACAGCATCGCGATGGCGGTGTCGAACAGTGACACGTCGCAGTCGCCGCCGAACCCGTCCCGTCGCGCCGCATGCAGCCCCGCCAGGATCGCGGTGCCGGCGACCAGCCCGCCGGAGAAGTCCACCAGGGACAGACCCGACTTGCTCGGCGGCCCACCCGGTTCCCCGGTCAGGTCCATCCAGCCGGCGATGCCCTGCAGCACGTAGTCGTACCCCGGTTCGTCGCGCCGTGGCCCGGTCATGCCGAACGCGCTGAGCGAGCAGCAGACGACCGCCGGGTTGAGCTTGCCCAGAGTGGAGTAGGTGAGGCCGATCTTCTCCGGCACGTCGCCGCGCAGGTTGGAGTAGACGACGTCGCTGACGCGTACCAGGTCCTCGAAGACTGCTCGTCCGGCCGGGTTGGCCAGGTCGAGCTGGATGCTCTTCTTGTTCCGGTTGAACGTCTCGAAAAACAGGCTGTCCTGGCCGTGCTGGAACGGCGGGACGTAGCGCCCGACGTCACCACCGGTGCGCGGGTCCTCGATCTTGATGACCTCGGCTCCGAGGTCCGCCAGGTGGACGCTTCCGAAAGGGCCTGCGCCGTACTGCTCCAGCGCCAGGATCCGGACGTCCTCCAGCGGTTTCATGCCCCGCCCTGGACCGGAGTCGGACCGCCGGCGCGGCGGGCTGCCAGCACGGCCGTCCGCTGCATCTCGTTGCCCACGATCATCATCCCCTCATCGACGCCCATGCCGGGTTTGGCCAGGACCAGGTCGGCTCCACAGGCCATCGCGACGTGCGCCGACACCTGCGCCGACCGGTCGGTCTCGTTGCAGGTCCCGCCGCAGTAGGCGGCCAGTCCCCCGCGGCGGACCAGGAGCAGCGCGGCTGCCGTGTCGTGCAGACCTCCGAGGTCCGGCGTCTTGACGTGGATGACGTCGGCCGCCTGCGCCTCGACGAAGGCCTCGATGTCCTGCAGGGTGTTGCACCACTCGTCAGCGACGATCTGGACGGGCCGGTCCAGAAGGCGCAGCTCAGTCCGCAGGGCGGCAAGTGCGGCGATCTGGTCGTCCCGGCTGCCGGCGTCGACCGGGTGCTCGACCCGCAGCCGGAACGGCGCCGCGAGGGCCCCAAGCCGGCCCAGGTAGTCGGCCATCCGGGCCGTGTCCGCGTCGAAGACCATCCCGATCGTGCCGTAGGTGTCGACGTGCAGGATCGGGGAGTACTCCGGTGTCCGCCGCAGCGCCAGCACTCGGTCCCGCACCCAGGCGACGTAGTCGGCGAGCAGCTCCCCTGACTCCCCGAGCTTGCCGCCGACCTGGTTGATCAGCCCATGCGGCAGGGACGGCGCACCCTTGAGGATCATCTTGTCGACCGCGCTGTACCGGTCGTCGCCGGACTGCACGAACATAGGGACCGGCCTCAGCTCGACGCCGGTGGCGTACTCGTCGCGGATCACCTCCGCCATGGTTACCCGCTGGGCGGTGGCGACGGCGTCGAGCAGCGCCTGGCTTACGCCGTAGCGCAGCGCGGCGTGCAGCGGCGAACCGGCAGGCAGAATCTGGTCCATCCGCGCGCACAGCTCGCGGAAGGAGCCGGCCTCCTGCTGGAGCAGCGCCGGCGCTACGTGGGTGACGACGTCCGCAGCCGCCTGCTCGGCCGAGAAGACCCTCTCCCGGCCGCCGGCACCGGCGTACTGCACGCACGCGGCGTCGCCCACCGCGACCGAGCCGTCATCCAGGACAAGCAGGATGGACAGCGCCTCCCCTGGCTGCCGAATGCTGGTGAAGCCCGGAGTCACCGGCGGGCCTACGTAGGAGAAGCCGTCCTGCCGCGCGCCGTTGCGGATCGCGAGCTGGTCGTCGGCGAAGAAGCCGGTGCGCGCCTGGCTGGTCAACACGTCGACGATGCGGAGTGCGGGCACGGGAGCGGGTTCCTGACGGTGAGGGAACAGAGCGGCTGGTCAGCCCATGCGGAAGGGATCGCGGGTCAGGCCGTCGAGCTCGATCCAGATGGCCTTGGTCTCGGTGAACGACCGCACCGACTCCAGACCGCTCTCGCGTCCCCAGCCGCTGGAGCCGACACCGCCGAACGGTACGTTGGGCGCGACGACGCGGTAGGAGTTGACCCACACCGTGCCGGCCCGGAGCCGGTGGGCGACGCGGTGGCCGCGGGATAGCTCGCGCGTCCAGACGCCGGCCGCCAGGCCGTACTCGGTGCCGTTCGCGAGCTCGATCGCCTGCGCGTCGCTGGCGAAGCGCTGAACCGCTAGGACAGGGCCGAAGACCTCCTCGCGGGCGATCTCCATGTCGGCGCGGACGTCGGTCAGGATCGTGGGCTGGAAGAACAGCGGCCCGTCCCCGAGGCTCTGCCCGCCGCCGCACGCGAGGGTGGCGCCGTCGCTGATCGCCCGCTCCACGAATCCGGTGACGGTGCGCAGCTGGCCGGCGTTGGCAAGCGGGCCCATCTCGGTGGCGGGGTCCAGCGGGTCGCCGAGCGCGATGCTGGCCGCCCGGTCACACAGCAGCTGCACGAGCTCGTCGTGGCGGCTCTCGTGCACCAGCAGGCGGGACCCGGCGATGCAGGTCTGCCCGGTGGCGGCGAAGATCCCGGCGATCACGCCGTTGGCGGCAGCCTCTAGATCGGCGTCCTCGAAGACCAGCTGCGCGGACTTGCCGCCGAGCTCCAGGGACGTGCGGGTCAGGTTGGCGGCGGCCTCCCGAGCAACCGCCTTTCCGACCCGTGTGGAGCCGGTGAATGCGATGTGGTCGACACCCGGGTGCGCGACCAGGGCCTCTCCCACCGCCGGGCCGCGCCCGGTGACGACGTTGAAGACACCGGGCGGGAAGCCGGCCTCCAGGATTCGCCTGCCCAGCTCCAGGGTCGACACCGGGGTGTAGTCCGAGGGCTTGACCACGAGCACGCAGCCGGCGGCCAGGGCCGGCGCGAGCTTCCACATGAGCAGTAGCAGCGGGGAGTTCCACGGGACGATCGCCCCGACGACGCCTACCGGTTCGTGCCGGGTGTAGATCAGGAAGTTGCTGCGGTCGGACGGGATCACCTCGCCCTGAAGCTTGTCGGCAACGCCGGCGAAGTAGTCCAGCCAGGCCGGCAGGTACTCGACCTGCCCGAGGGTTTCGCGCAGCAGCTTGCCGTTGTCGCGGGTCTCGATCTCGGCGAGCTCGCGCGCATCCCGGGCGATGACGGTGGCCAGGCGGCGCATCAAAGCGGCCCGCTGGAAGCCGGTCATCGCCCCCCAGGGCCCGTCCAGGGCGGCCCGCGCAGCGGCCACCGCCCGGTCGACGTCAGGAGCCCCGCCGTCGGGCACGGTGGCCCAGCCCTGGCCGCTGTAGGGGTTGTCGCTGACGTAGCTCGACCCTGCTTCCGCCGGCAGCCACCGCTCGCCGATGAGCAGCTGGTACGGGGTCGTGTCTGCCGTCGTCGTCATGCCACCTCCACGCTGCGGGTCGGACCGACTGAGGACTGAACAGTCGGGACTGGAACTCCGGCGGCGACTCGGCGCTCGAACTCCAGCCGCACTCGGCCGGGGTCGACGAAGGGCGACGGACCCGGCCACGCCTGCTCGTCCAGCGCTGCCTCGATCAGCCCAGGCCGCTCGGTGAACGTGAGCGCCTCGCGCAACTCGACGGGGTCGTTCACCCGCACCGCAGCGATCCCGCCGAGGGCGCTGGAGACCTCGACGAAGCGGCCGGAGGACAGCAGCGGCTGGCCGCCGGTGATGCTGTAGGCACCGTCGGCCAGGACGACGGCGAGCAGGTTGCCCGGGCGGTAGGCCGCTACCGACCACAGCGTTGCCGCCCCCATCAGCAGCTCGCCGTCCCCGAGCAGCGCGACCACCAGCCGGTCGGGCAACGCGTCGGCGACCCCCATCGCGCAGGCAAGCGCCGAGCCCATGGACGCACCCAGGTAGAAGTGCCCGGCATCGCGCGACGCCAGTCGCAGGGCGGAGGTGGCTGTGCCCAGCGAGGACACGCATATCGCGTCCGGCAGGGTCGCCACGATGGCCTTTGCGACGTCAGTGGCTTTCACGGCCGCCTCCCAGCTCCGGTTCCAGCAGCAGCGCCGCGCTCTCGCCGGCGTCGTAGGCCAGCGTGAGGATCCCGTCGGTCAGCCGGGCGGCCGCCTCAGGAGTGCGCAAGGAGAACGACTGGATGCCCAACGCGGTCAGCAGCGGCACCGTGGCCCGACCCATGGGCACCTGGCTGGGGTTCGCCTCCCCCAGCGTCCCTCGCATCGACAGCACCATCGGTATCCCCAGCCGGTACGGCACCGCCAGGGAGCCCAGCGCGTTGATCGAGTTGCCGAGCCCCGAGCTCTGCATCAGCACCACCGGGCGGCCGCCGGCCATCCGCTGCCCGACGGCGTAGGCGACGCACTCCTCCTCCCGGGTCAGCGAGCGCAGCGCGACCGACCGGTCGGCGAGGCCGGTGAGTACCCCCTGCAGCCGGGTGTCGGGCACGTAGGCGGCGACGGTGACCCCCCGGTCCGCCAGGGCGTTGGCAACGGCCGACTGCCAGGTGCCGGCCACGTTCAGCTGAACAGCGCCCTCAGGCATCGGCCGTCCTCGGTCGTCGGCACGAGCACTCTCCGCCCGCAGACGGGAATTATATAGGATATAGAATCTGCTCGCACATGCGGCTCGCACCTAGGACTCCTGCTCCGCGACCAGGCGGCGAGCCGCCCCCGACTCGACGTGCACCGCGAGCAGCTCGCCGGCATGCACGACGTGCGCGGTCATGGCGATCCGGGCGCTGCGCGGGGCGCGCTTGCGGAAGGCATCCAGCAGCGCACGGTGGTCGTGCACCGATGCGGCCGGCCACCCCTCGATGCTGGCGTAGAACCGCACCGGCACGTACGACACGGACACCCCGAGCAGCCAAGCGATCTTGGGAGCTCCCGCCAACTTGTTGATGGCGCGGTGGAATTGGAAGTTCAACCGCTCCAGCTCCTCCTGCGCCCCGCGGTCGGCCGCGGCCTCCAGCTCGGCATGCAGCGCCTGGAGCTGGGCAACCGCCCCAGCGTCGCTCTGCTTGACCGCGCGTGCGGCCAGCTCCCCGGCCAGCAGCGCCTGCGCGGCGAACAGGTCGCGGATGTCGTCCCCCGTCAGCGGCACGACGACAAACCCGCGACGTGGCTCCAAGCGCACAAAGCCCTGCGTCCGCAAGGAGAACAGCCCCTCCCGCACCGGGGTCGCGCTGATGCCCAGCTCCGAGGCCACCGTCTCGGGCCGGATGAAGTCGCCGCCCTGGAGCTGGCCCGAGACGATGAGGTCGCGGATGTAGGACTCGGCCTCACCGCCCAACTGCTGCCGTCGGTCCGGAGCAGTCGCCCTGGCGAAGGACGCAACGGTCCGCGGGCGTCCCGGCGACGTCATGACCGACCCTGCGTGGCAGCAGGACGGGGGCGAGCGGAGACGTCCCTTCGGTCGGCGGCGAACGCAAAGGTCGCGCCGGCCGGTGCCGAGCGCAGCCGGTCCACCCACTCCAGGTCGAGCTCGACCACCGCGACCCCCGCCTTCTCGCCCAGGTGGCACAGGGTCTGCCCCAGCGGGTCGACGACCCTGCTGCCCCCGTGGAAGTGGAGGTCGCGCACCGAGCCGACCTGGTTCGCGCAGATGACGTAGGCGACGTTTTCCACCGCCCGGGCAGCCACCAGCGCCTCGAAGACGAACGCCCGCTCGTGCTCCCAGGCCATCGGGAAGCACAGCACCCGCGCGCCCGCCTCGACCAAGTGGCCGCTGAAGCCGGCGAAGGCGAGGTCGTAGCAGCAACCCAGGCCGGTGTCCCCGTCCTCGGTCAGGACCAACTCGGAACCGGCCTCGAAAACCGCCCTCTCGATGCCCGCCAGATGCACTTTCGGGTACGTCGTCGTGGCGCCACCGGGCTCCGCCACCACGACACAGTTGCGCAGCCCGTCGGCCTCCCAGCGTGCGGTGCCGTAAACGATCCGAACCTGCGCAGCGGCCGCCGCGAGCTGCAGAGCCTGCTCAGCCCGAACCAGGTCCTGCCTCAGCTCCTCGGTGTAGTCCTGCGCGCAGAGCAGGTAGCCAGGCAGGCACAGCTCCGGAAAGCACATCAGGTCGATCCCGGCGCCGGCGGCGTCCATCTGCGCCAGCATCACGCCGAGGTTGGCGTCGACATCACCCGGGGCAGTTGGAAACTGCCCGACGCCGATGGCCTGGGTCATGCTGCTGTCCGGGAGCTCGTCATGGCGACAGGGCGAGCGCGATAGGCCGGATCGGGGAGCCCGTGGCCCCGCGCAGCTTGATTGGCATCCCGAGGAACGCCAGCTCGTGGACGCCCGCGGCCGACAGCTCTTCCAGGTTGAGCACCTCGATCACCGGCGTGCCGGCCGTCGCGAATAGGTAGCCGTGGACGGGGACGAAGCTCCCCTCCTCCTGGTGGGGGTCCACGTCGATGCTGATGGCGTCGGTGCCCAGGCACATGGCGCCGACCTCCTCACAGAGATAGCGGGCGGCCGCCAGGCCGATCCCGGGCGTTCCGGTGATGTAGCCGGAGAAGTCCGGCCACCGCGACATCCGGCCGGTGCGGATCAGGACGACGTCCCCCGTCCGCAGCTCGGTGCCCTGCTCCTTCGCCGTCCTCGTGAGGTCCGCGGGCTCGATGCAGTATCCGTCGGGCAGGCAGTCGACCCTAAAGGCCGCGGCAACATCGAGCAGGACGCCCCGGCTCACGATCGGCGGGCACTCGTCGGCTCCGCCGCGCAGCCACTGCCGGCTGCCGAGGTCCTTCTCGGCGGTTCGGCCGTTCCAGAACTGTCCGTAGTGTCCGAGGTGGTTGAGCATGTCGATGTGGGTGCCGGTGTGCGTGTACATGCTGATCGAGTCGCCGCAGTAGCTGTACTTCTCGTGCACCGAGGATGGGACGCCGGCGGCGACGTCGTTCACCGAACCCTCGGGGGTGTGGGTCATCCAGACTTGATAGCGCGGATCCCCGGCCGCGGCCCAGGACGGCATCCCGATGAAGTAGTCGACGGCCAGGTCGAACACCCGCGACCAGTCTGCCCGCGCCAGCGCAGCGCCCCGGCTCTCGGCAGTCATCAGGTTGAGGCGCCCGATGTTGTCCTCGGGGCCCCACGGGCTCCGCGACACGCTCACCCCGTCGTGCTGGAACAGGACCTCGTACGGTTCCATTGGTGCTCCCACCTCCTTGTCGGACTACAGCGCGTAGAGCTCAGGGCGACGCTCGTTCATGATGTCCAGCCGGTAGAGGCCGTCTGCCTGCTCGCGGCTTTTGGCGCGGGCCTGCGCCAGGTCCACGTCGCAGACGAGCAGCGCCTCCACCTGCTCGCCGAGCACCATCCGGTGTCCGCCTGGATCGACGACCTGGCTGTGGCCGAGGAAGGTGGCGGGTCCCTCGACACCGATGCGGTTGGCCATCGCGAAGAAGATGGCGTTCTCGACCGCGCGGGTCCGGGGCAGGTAGTCCGCCAGCTCACGCGATGAGGCGGGCGAGCAGGTGGGCATGGCGACCAGCTCGGCGCCCTGGAGGGCCAGCGACCGGGTGACCTCGGGGAAGCGCCAGTCGTAGCAGATCTGCAGCCCGATCCGTCCGAGCGCGGTGTCGTGCACGGCGTACGGCCCCTGCCCCGGCTGCACGAACCGGTCGACGCCGAGCTGCGGGATGTGGGTCTTGTCGTAGCCGCCGACGATCCCGTCCGGGCCGACCAGCTGCGCGGTGTTCCACAGCGACCCGTCGCGCTGCTCCAGCACGCCGATCACGCAGTGCAGCCGCAGGTCGTGGCAGGCCTGGACCAGACGCATCATCTCGAGGCCAGGCACCACGATCGCCGCCGCGGCCGCCGGCGCGGCATCCTCGAACATGTATCCCGACAGCGCGCACTCCGGAAACAGCACGATGTCGCACCCCTGCTCGCGGGCGCGGCCAAGCATGAGCAGCACCTCGGCGAGGTTTCCCGCCACGTCGCCGAGGCGGGGTGCGGTCTGGGCGAGCCCGATGCGCATGGTCCTCCGAACGAGTGGGTGTGCAGACCGTTCCTGGGCCAGTGTCGGCCCCGGCCGAACCGGCTAGCCGCCGAGGGCGACCGAGGCGGGGTACTGGCGGGCGAAGTCCTCGGCGATGTCGACGCGGCGCACGATGGCCACGTTGTCGAACGACTGCGCGTACTCGATGAAGCGGGCCAGCCCGTCGGACCGGGCGGGGTTGCCGCTGATCCGGGGGTGAATACCGACCGACATCATCCGGCCGGCGTCGTCCCCGTCGTTGCGCAGCCGGTCGAGGCACGCGCTGGCGGTGCGCACGAAGTCATCCGGGCTGCCGTACCCGGTGCCGACGATGTAACGGGCGTCGTTGACGACCAGGGAGTACGGCACGACGAGGTGCGCCCGCTCAGAGATGGTCGTCCAGTAGGGCAGGTCGTCGCTGTAGCTGTCGGAGTCGTAGAAAAAGCCGCCCTCCTCGACGACCAGCTCACGGGTGTTGACGCTCATCTCCCGGCAGTACCAGCCGGTCGGGCGCTTCCCCGTGGTCTTTTCGATCGACTCGACGGCGAGCCGGATCGCCTCCCGCTCCTCGTCCCGGTTCATCTCGAAGTGGTTGCTCCACCGGAACCCATGCCCGGCCGCCTCGTCGCCGCGCTGCGCCAGCTTGGCGGCGACGGCGGGGTTGCGCTCCAACGCGACCGCGGCGGCAAAGAAGGTCACCGGGATGCCGGCGTTGTCGAAGATCCGGAACAGCCGCCAGATGCCGGCCCGGGAGCCGTACTCATACATCGACTCGACCGCGAGGTCGCGCTGGCCCTCGACCGCGAAGGGCAGCTCGTAGAGCCCGTCGTTCTCGTCGTCGCGCATCGCGTAGGTCTTCTCCGAGCCCTCCTCGTAGTTCACAACGAGCTGCACCGCGACCTTGGCGTCGCCTTGCCAGCGCACCATCGGCGGGTGCTCGCCGTAGCCCACCAGCTCACGGGGTGGACCGGCCACCTCGGAGTCCGTGCGCCGGAAAAACGGAACGTCGCTCATGGGCTCTCCTCAAGGAATTGACGACGGACGGTGCTGCTCACCGACTCAGTCCAGGCCCGACAGGTAGCGGGCGCCGTCCGCGACGATCAGCTGACCGCTGACGTACGACGCCTGCTCGCTGGCGAGGAACTGGTACAGGTAGGCGATGTCCTCCGGCACCCCGACCCGGCGGGCCGGCACCTTGTCGGCCACCGCACGCACACCTTCCGGGCCGAGGGAGTTGACCGGGTCGTTGGCCTGGGGGGTGTCGATGACGCCGGGCGCGACTGCATTGGCGGTGATGCCGTCGGGGCCGTACTCGACGGCCAGCGTCTGCATCAGCCCCACCAGGCCGGCCTTGGCCGCGGCGTAGTGGGGGTGCTGCGGCCAGGCCTGGACGGTGCCGGCGATCGAGGAGGTCGCGAGCAGCCGGCCGTAGCCCGCCCGTCGCATGTGCGGCAGCGCGGCCCGGAAGCACCGCCAGGCCCCGTTGAGGTCGACGTCCAGGACCAGACTCCAGGCGGCGTCGTCGAGGTCAGCGAGCTCGACCTTGCGCGCGATCCCGGCGTTGGCGACCACGATGTCGATGCCGCCGAGCTCGGCCACTGCCCGCTCCACGACGGCGTCGACCTGGTCGGGGTTGCGGACATCGACCTCCGCCACGATGCAGCGCGCACCGGCCGCCTCGACGGCGGCCCGCACCGGCTCGACGTCGTGGTCGTCGCCGGGAAACCACGCTAGAGCGACCGACGCTCCTGCCTGGGCGAAGACGCGTGCGGTGGCCGCACCGATACCTGAGGCGGCGCCCGTGACCAGGGCAACGCGTCCGGAAAGCTCGAACATGGGGATCCCTTCCTAGAGCATGACGTCCCCGCCGTTGGGACATAGGGTCTGGCCGACGAAGTACGACGAGTCATCGGACGCGAGGAACACCGCGGTCGGTGCCACCTCCTGCGGCTGGCCGAACCGCTCCATGGGCAGCTCCGCCAGCTTCTTGGCCGCCCACTCCGCGGTCTCCTCGGCCATCATGTCGGTGAGGATCGGGCCGGGCGCGATCGCGTTGACGTGCACGCCGCGGGCGGACACCTCCCGCGCGAGCGCCTTAGTCAGGCCGATGACGCCGGCCTTGCTGGCGCTGTAGTGCACCATCTCCAGGCCGCCGATCTGGCCCAGCTGTGACGCGACGTTGATGATCTTGCCCCTGCCCCGCGCCAGCATCTCGGGCAGGACGTACCGGCAGCCCAGGAACACCCCCCGCAGGTTGATCGACAGGACGCGGTCCCACTCGGCGACCTCGATCTCGTCGAACTTGACCTGACTGACCACTCCCGCGTTGTTGACCAGGATGTCGATCCGGCCGAACTCCGCGTGTGCAGCCGCTACCAGCTCCTGCACCTGCTGCGCGTCGGACACGTCGGTGCGGACGAGCAAGGACCGACGGCCAGCCTCTTCGATGGCCAACAGCACCGGAGCAGCGGCCGCCTCGTCAAGAAGGTCGGCGACGACGACGTCCGCCCCTGCCCGCGCGAAGGCGACGGCGATCTCGCCACCGATCCCCCTGGCACCACCGGTGATGACCGCGATCCTGTCCGTCAGCTTCTTGTCGGTCATGCTTGGCAGCTCCTGGGTGAGGGTCGGACGAGGGTGCTCGAAGGTCAGGCGGTCCAGACCTTCCGCAGCTCCTCGGTGGTGGCCAGGTCGAAACGGTGGGCCATGAGGAACAGCGACGCATCGTGCTGCTGGCGGTCGTCACTGGCCACCGCGTCCGTGGCGACGACCACGTAGTAGTCGTTGAACATGGCGTCCCGCGCCGTCGACTCGACGCAGCCCTCGGTGGTGCAGCCGGCCATGACCACCGAAGTGATGCCGTTGCTGCGCAGCACCAGATCCAGGTTGGTGCCCCAAAAGCCGCTGGAGCGATACTTCTTGACGACCACCTCTCCCTCGGCCGGCTCCAGGCCGGGGACGAACTCCTGGCCGCGCGAGCCGTCGACCGTGTAGAGCAGCGGGTCGGCGTGGTTGTCCCGATGCAGCCGCAGGTTGAAGCGGATCTGCGCCGGAGAGTCGCTCGCCCGCCCAGGTAGCGACGTCATCTGGATGAAGACCGGCAGCACCCCGGCGCGCCTGGCGCTCGACAGCAGGTCCACCATCATCTCGATGGCTGTCGGGTACATCGACAGGTCGACGTCCAGGCTCCCAAAGGCCCCGTCCGGCAGGCAGAAGTCCCGCTGCATGTCGACCAGAATCAGCGCTGTGTGCGCCGGATCGACGATCTCGGAGATCTCGGTGAAGACCTGCTTTCCCGCGACCTCGATCACGGGCGGCCGGGCTCGCCCCGGTGCGGGACCTCGCCGCTCGACAGGCTGAGGTCCTTGGCCTCGGCGAAGTCGACCTCGTCCGTCCCCATCGTCGCGCCCAGAGCAGCCAGCTTCTCGGGCGACGTCTTTTGCAGGTAGGCGTAGACCACGAAGCCGAGCACGATCCAGCCGAGGACGCCATAGGGCACGAGGTTGTAGGGGAACGGCTGTCCGGGCTTGGCTATCTCGTAGAGGGGATAGAGCAGGATGAGCGTGCCGATCACCGGGAAGACCAGGTGCCGCAGCGGGTTGTAGTCGGGCTGCTTCCAGTAGAACTTGGTCAGGCCGATGTTGGCCAGCACGTAGACCAGCACGATGGCGACGGTGCCCAGCGACCCGGTGAAGCCGTACACGTCGGTCAGGCTGGTACCGATCCAGGCCGACATGATGATGCCGACGATCACCGAAAACCCCACCAGCGCGTAGATCGCCACGTCAGGCGACCGGAAGCGCGGGTTTACCCGCGACAGCGGGGTCGGGAGCACTCCCTCCCGTGCCATCGCGTAGACCACCCGCACCGTGGTGTTGAGGACCGCGAGCAGGACTGAGAACAGGCCTGCGACGGCCGCCAGCTGGACCGGCTGCTTCAGCCAGGGGGCGTAGCGGTCAGCCAGCGAGGAGAAGGCGGCCGGGCTCTCCAGGAAGGACTTCAGGCCGGATTCGCTGTTGAGGTGGAACCCGGCGGCCAGGCCGTAGAGGACGACGACGAAGAACACGCCGACGCCGAGCAGCGACCCCCGCACTGCGAGCGGGACGTTGCGCTTGGCGTCCCCGGTCTCCTCGCCAAGAGTGGCGGCGGCCTCGAAGCCGACGAAGGAAAGCAGTCCGAACACGATGCCCAGGCCGATGCCGGATACGCCCGTCGGAGTTGCAGACGGGTCGAAGTACGTCAGGCTGTTACCGCCGCCCGCCCGCACGATGCTGATGACCGCCAGCAGCGTGAAGATGAACATCTCCAACGCCAGCAGGATCAGGTCGAGCCGGACGGAGGCGCGGATGCTGCGGATGGACAGCGTCATGGCGATGGCAATGATGATGACCGCAAGGAGCAGGAACGGGATGTCCAGTCCGAACGTGTCCTTCAGGTAGGAGTGCAGGAAAGCGCCGTTGGCGGTGAACAGCCCGATCGTCAGCAGCACGAACGCGGCGAAGTAGAGCCAGCCGGTGAAGAAGCCCGCCCTGCTGCCGAGTGAGCGGCTGACGAACGTGTAGAAGGAGCCCGCGGACGCCAATCGCTTGGCGAACTCGATGACGGTGTTGCCGACGAACAGGGCAGCGATGAAGGCGAGCAGGAACGCCATCGGCAACGCCTTGCCGGCCGAGGCGCCGGCGGCGGGTGCGTTCAGGATGACAGCGAGCACGGGAGCCATGACGGCTGCGGACAACGCCAGGCAGTTCTTGAGGGTGAGTGCCCCACCCTCAAGCCCCTGCTGCGCCGGCTCCGCACCGGGTGTGGGCGACGTCGTAGCCATCGAGGACCTCTTCTCGCGCGGGAGCAGCCGTCCGCTGCCGAGCGGTAGTAGACCGACTGCCGAACGGCACTGTCAACGCTTTCCATACAATGTTGGCAAACTAAATATTCTGTGGGATACGGCCACGGCGCCTGCACTCAGGCCAGCCTGCGGGTCGCAGTCCGGCCAGTAGAGCCTGGCTCCGCGTTGGATGGCCTCTTCCCTGATATGGCGAACCTCGATGGCGGCCTGGTCGCCTGTCGGTCTGCTTGTGGGCTCGTCGGCCCCGTGCGCGCGTCCAGCCGGTGGCCTCATCGGGCTGGCCGGTCCGAAAGCCTCTGCTCGACGTCGGAGCGGCGCCAGCGAAGGTTCTTCCCCACTCGGACCGCTGGAGGCGAGTCCAGCCGCTGAGCACGCCACCAGTACAAGGTCCGAACTGGGATGTTGATCAGCTCGGCAACTTCGGGAGTCGAGAGCCACGGGTCGTCAGCCGCTGCGTTGGCGTCGGGCATGTACCAAGGGGTTGCGTGCAGACCCTTGCGGGCGCCACCAACTACCGGAAAGGCTGGCAACTGTGGATAACGACTGGAGCCAGGCCATCGGCGCTGTGATCCTGGCGGTCCGGACCGGGCGCGACGAGTCCGCCCGGGAGATGGCAGAGCGCTAGACCACCGTCAGCGGCCGATACCGAAGTCAGGGAACCGTTAGCGCCATCAAGAGCGGGGTCCGGGCGGTGTCAGTCTCCGACCTACCGGAGCTGGCGCTGTGCCTCGCCATGAGCTCAATCGGCGTTCTTTCGTTCGGGCAGCAGCTGCCAGCTCCCTTGGTGGGGGGGTAAGCAACTCGATATACGTGAGCCAATGACTGGCTCTTCGAGAATCGTTGCCTGCAGGGGAAAGATCCCGAGCGCTTCCGGGAACTCGCGACAGTCAATCTGGTAAAGGTGGGCGAGGTCTGGCCTCACGTGGGGGACGTGTACCTCGACTTCAGCCTGGCCGTCAGCTACTTGGACTCTGCCGTCGCGCAGAAGGACGTGACCATGATCCGGGACGCGCCCCGGGTTGTCCGTTTGAGGCTCGACGCGCTCGAGCACGGAAGGGTCAACCACTCTGCAGGCGGACCGAAATTGAGTCACCAAAATGTGCACACCTCGTTGGACCGCGTCACCACAACGTGCATAGATTGATCATCAGCGACCGGATGCGACCGTCAACGTCCGTCAGGCAAACCCGCAGGTCAGAGTCCCTTTTTGCCCTCAGCGGGCGTAGCAAGATCGCCGAGGTAGAGGAAGCCGTACGCCTCGTCGCGGAACGGCACCCCGGCTGCCGTCAGCGCCTCGTCCCAGTCCCCGGTCACAGACGGATCGGCGCCGGCCATCCCGTGGTCGGCGGTGAGCAGCACGGTCGTGCGCTCCAGCAACCCACGTTGCTCGACCAGGTCGAGCCAGACACCGAGCCGGGTGTCGGCGTCGCGGAGCCCCGCACGGGAGATCGCCGACGCCGGACCCCCTGCGTGATGCGCGCTATCGGTCAGCGTGGTGTTCCACCAGGTCAGGCGCGGGGGCTCGCCATCTGCCCACAGCTCGAGCACCTGCTGCAACCCGACCGCGTCGACCTGCGAGCCCCAGGCGTAGTCGGCGTCGCCCAGGTGCTCGACCGACGTGTGCGGATCGTCCGCGGCCGGCGGCAGCGTCGCCAGCAACCCACCGGTCCCGGCGGTGCCGCTGTCCCGGATCAGCGCGAACGTGCTGTACGTCGCGCCGACGTCGACCGGCTCGTTGACGCACGCGGTCGGGCCGTCGACCAGCTCGAAGACGGTGCGGGTCCCCGGCCGCAGCCAGTCCATCGACCGGTGCCACGTGGAGGAGCTGTTGGGGACGACCTGCTGTCCGAGATCGCTTTCCCAAAAGGCGTTGTGGACGATGCCGTGCCGGCCCGGCCCGACGCCCGTCAGCGCACAGGTGTGGTTGACAAGGGTCACGCTGGGGAACTCCGCGACCGCCCCGCCGCGCAGGGCGACACCCCGTTCGAGCAGTCGGGCGACGTTGGGCAGCGCACCGGCCGCTGCCAGGTGCAGCAGATCTGCGCACTGCGCGCCGTCCCACAGCAGGCCGACGACGTAGCCACCGGTGGCGATCGCCAGATCGACTGGCCTGCCGTCCATCCCGTCGTACGACGCACCGGCCAGCGCGGCCAGGGTGGCTCCGACGTCGACGGTGCGTACGGCTCGGTCCAGGATGCCGCGGGCACTGACACCTGCCCCGGACAGTACGAAGGGCGCCCGCGACTGCACCGACCCCAACGAGCCATGCTCTCCGAGGTGGCCACCGCGTTCCGGCCAGTGGTGGGCATCGGTGTGTACGACGGCGAGGTCCGGCGCGCGTGGCTCGTCGAACAGCGAATGCAGCCGCAGAGCCGCGAAGGGGTAGCTCCGGTCCGACAGCGGGTCCTGGTCGGCCACCGGATCGGTACCGGACAGCACCGTCGTGGTGCCGTCGCGGGTCAGCGTGCTGTGGCCGGTGCTGTCCGCCACGTGCACCAGCTCATCCTCGCGCCAGGCGACGAGGTCCACGATGTGGGCGAGGTCGTCGGCGAGCAGGACGCCCAGCGCGCGTTCGCGCAGGGCGCCTGCGACCCCGGCAGACGTGCGGGCCAGCAGGTCGCGGTTCGGCAGCGGCACACAGCGAGCCTACGGACGTCCAGGACCTACCGACGCCCAGGACCGACAGGCGCCCAGGACCTACTGACGCGCCGTGCCTACACACGCCGGGTGCCCCCGACTCGGAGCCGGGGGCACTCGGTCACGCGGTCGTGCTCTCAGGGCTGGGAGACGGCGAGGCGGGCCAGGCGAACCCGGCGGTCCGCGAGTTTCGCGCGCTTCTCCCAGCGACGAACGGCGAGCAGGCGGCGGGCCCGGTTCGCGGCCTCCGCCTGACGTTGTCGCTCGTGCACCTCTGCGTGGAGGTGCTGTTCGAGGAACGGGTTGAGCATCATGGCGAGTCTCCTGATCAAGTAGTGGATGAGCGGGGTGTGGAGGTGGCCGGTACGCGCGCCTGTCACGCCGCGTCCCACGCCAGGGCGTCCTTGCGGGGGCGGCCACGCGGCCGCTTGCGCGGTACGACGACACCCGACAGGACGAGCTGGCCGCCCCACACGCCCCACGGCTCACGGCGGTCGAGCGCGCCGGCCAGGCAGGCCTCGCGCAGCGGGCACGGCGCGCAGAGTGCCTTGGCCGTCTCGACGTCGGCCGGGGCCTCCGCGAACCACAGGTCAGGGTCGACCGTGTGGCAGGGCAGTGCCGTGCCGGGCTTGGGCTCGGCCGTGCACTCCTGCTCCAACTGAGCCGGTTCGGCGGTCAGGAACGGGTTCTGGAACACCGGTGTCACCTCCTTGTGACGGTGGCTCCCCTGGGTCTCAGGTCGGCCGGGCGGATGGGGTGCGGGTGGGCGGGTCGTGCTCTGGCGGTGCGTGAGGTTGGGGGGATCGGTCCGGACAATGGAAGAGGCCGCGGATCCCAGGTGGGTTCCGCGGCCTCGAGTTCGGCAAGGTCTGGTGTCAGACCGGTCGATCTCGAGGGGGGACCTGGGCGGGACGGACGGCATCGATGGCCGGCAGGTAGCCGAAGGTGCTGTGCACGGAACCGGCGAACGGCAGACCGGTGCCCCGCAGGGACGTCTGCGTCGGCGCGAGGCCGAGCTTCTCCCCGGAGCGGGTGCGCGGCATCAGCGTGGTCTTGGTCATCGCACACCTCCGATCGTCGTGGGCGTCGGAGAACTCCGACTGCGTGATGCCGAGGCTAGAGGCACAGCGCGCAGAGGGGCAAGGGGTTTTAGGACACGTTCTGGGGGACGGCTGTCTGCTCCACCAGCGACAGCACGTCCTGCCCGAACGTGTCGAGCTTTGCCTGACCGATCCCCGGGATCGCCACCAGGGCCGACACACTGCCCGGCCGCCGCTCGGCGATGGCGGCGAGGGTGGCGTCGGTGAAGACGCAGTACGCCGGCTGGCCGAGCTCCTTGGCTCGGCCGGCGCGCCAGGTCCGCAATGACTCGTACAGAGCCTCGTCCCGGTCGGCGGGACAGCTCGCGCAGCGGCCCAACTTCTTGTCGACAGCGGCGGCAAGGGTCAGCCCGCAGACCCGGCAGGTGACCGGCTTCCTGCCCCGGGCGACCTTTACGGCCCGCGGACCGGTCGCCGCCTTCGACGCGACGCCGCTGATGAGCCCGTCGAGGAAGCGGGACGGGCGACGGCTGCCCCGCCCGCCTGGGGAGCGGGAGAGCGCCCACGACAGCGACAGGTGCTCGCGCGCGCGGGTGACCCCGACGTACAGCAGCCGGCGTTCCTCCTCTACCTGCTCGGGGGTGTCGGCATGCACCAGCGGCAGGGTGCCGTCGACCAGGCCGACGACGAAGACGGCGTCCCACTCCAGGCCTTTGGCGGCGTGCAGTGAAGCCAGGGTGACCCCGTCGACGGTCGGTGCGTGCTGGGCTGCGGTCCGCTCCTCCAGCTCCACGACCAGCTCACGCAGGCCTGCGGTCGGGTCGGCGGCGGCGACGTCGGCCGACAGCCGGTGCAGCGCCGCCAGAGACTCCCACCGCTCGCGTACCGCGCCGGACCCGGTCGGAGGGGCGTCGGGCGCCCAGGTTCCCTGCGCTCGCAGCACATCCGCGACAGCGTCGGGCAGCAAGGCAGGACGGTCCTGGTCAGCCGCGCGCGCCGCGCCGCGCAGCAGCAGCACCGCCTCGCGTACCTCGGCACGCTCGAAGAAGCGCTCCCCTCCTCGGACCACGTAGGGCACCCGTGCGTCTGCGAGCGCGGTCTCGTACGCCGCCGACTGCGCGTTGATCCGATACAACACGGCGATCTCCGACGCCGGCGTGCCCGCCGAGGTGAGCTCCGCGCACCGCCGCGCGACGGCCCCGGCCTCGGCCAGTTCGTCGTCGTGCTCGGCGAAGGCGGGCGTCGGTCCGTCGGGGCGCTGCGCCAGCAGCTCGAGCTTCGGGCCGGCGGCCGCCCTGAGCACCCCATTGGCCATCGCGACGACCTGCGGCGTCGACCGGTAGTCCCGCACCAGCCGCACCTCGGTCGCGGCCGGGAACCGCTCCCGGAAGCCGAGCAGGTACGACGGGGTCGCTCCCGTAAAGGAGTAGATCGTCTGCTGTGCGTCGCCGACCACACACAGGTCGTCGCGGTCACCGAGCCACGCGTCGAGCAGTCGCTGCTGCAGCGGCGTGACGTCCTGATACTCATCGACCACGAAGCTGCGGTACTGCGACCGGAACTCCTGCGCCACCTCGGCGTGCTCCTCGAGGATGCCGGCGGTGAGCAACAGCATGTCGTCGAAGTCCGCCAGCCCCTGAGCCTGCTTGAGGTCGCGGAAGTGCGCGTAGACCTGAGCGACCACAGCAGCGTCATACGGCGGGGTGCGGGTGGCCGCCGCAGCCGGGTAGGCCTCCGGACCGGTCAGCGTGCAGGTCGCCCACTCCAGCTCGCTGAGCAGGTCACGCAGCTCGGAGGTGCCAGGGCGCAGGCCAGCCCGGGAGGCCGCGCTCGCGACCAGCCCGAACTTGTTGGTGAGCAGGTCCGGCGGCCGACCGCCCACCGCCTTGGGCCAGAAGTAGCCGAGCTGCCGCATCGCGGCGGCGTGGAAGGTGCGGGCCTGCACGCCGTCGGCGCCGAGCTGTCGCAGCCGGGTGCGCATCTCCCCGGCGGCCCGAGCGGTGAAGGTCACCGCGAGCATCGCCCCCGGCGCCACCGCACCGCTCGTGACGGCGTAGGCCGCCCGGTGCGTGATGGTGCGCGTCTTGCCGGTTCCGGCACCGGCCAGGATGCACACCGGACCGCGGACGGCCACCGCCGCCGCCCGCTGCTCGGGGTCGAGTGCGTCGAGCAGATCGTCCGGGGTCACCCCGCCATCCTCCCAGAGCGGGAAGAGCCGGCGCGGTCGACCTGTTGACGGCTGCGACGCCGTACCGCCTGTGAGGAGCTTCCCGTGGCCGACCTGATGACGATCTACAGCACCGCCTGGTGCGGCTACTGCCATCGCCTGATGAAGCAGCTCGACCGTGAGGGTGTCGCCTACGACGCGGTCGACATCGAGCAGGACCCGGCGGCGGCTGACTACGTCATGAGCGTCAACGGCGGCAACCAGACGGTGCCGACCGTGGTGTTCCCGGACGGCTCGGCGCTGACCAACCCGAGCCTGGCGCAGGTCAAGGACAAGCTGGCGGCCTGACGCACCGGCTGGGAAAGGGCGATTGTGGACACGCTGGGCAGTGCTGGGACACTGCGGTGTCCCGTCAGTCTGGAGTCCACAGTGTCCGCCCCTGTCCCGCAGCACCCGGCGATCGACGCCGTGCTGTCCGCGGCCGCGTCGCTGCTCGGCATGGAGGTCGTGTTCCTCGGCGGCCTGAGTGACGACACCTTCACGTTCGAGAGGGTGCATGCCCGCGCCGAGTGGTCCGGTCTCGAACAGGGCCGTACCTCTGACCGGGCTGACACGTTCTGCCACCGGCTGTTGGCGGGCGCGCCCTCCAGCACGGCAGACGCGGCGAACGACCCCGCCTATGCCGACGCGCCGATCCGCACCGGGCTCGGGATCGCCTCCTACGTGGGGGTCCCCGTCCGCAACCCGGCCGGCCAGGTCGTCGCAACGCTGTGCGGGATCGACCGGAGCAACGTCGTGGTCAGCGAAGCCACCGTCGAGGTCCTGCAGCAGCTTGCCGACGTCGTCTCCGCCCACCTTGGGCCGCTGCTGGCCGAAGGGGTCGTCATCCGTCGCACTCCAAGCGGCGAGTGGGAGGTCGGTGGCTCGCCGACGGACGACCTCACCAGCGCGATGGTGCTGGCCGACCTGCTGACCGCGGACCTCACCCCCGGTGGCCGACCGGCGCGGACCGAGCAGCCGCTCGACGAGGTCGGCCAACTTCGCCTGTCGGTCAAGCAGCTCGAGCACGCACTGGCCGCCCGGGTGGTCGTCGAGCAGGCCATTGGCGTGCTCACCGAACGGCAGACGAGCAGCCCACGCGACGCCTTTGAGCGGTTGCGCAAGACGGCCAGGTCCCGAGGTCGCAGGGTGCACGACCTGGCCCGTGAGGTGGTGCTGTCGGCCGGCGACCCCGCCGTACCGCTCCCTCCTGAGCTGGCCGGGCGGCGCTGACCCCGGTCCCCCCAGGGGACTGGTGACCGGGCTGGCAGAGCGGCTGGGGCTCGATGTCGCTGGTCTGCGCCGGGAGGTGCTGGATGCCGACGGCACCTGGCTGCCTGCGCTGCGTGACACGTGGACCGGGACCGCTCGGCGCGGGTCACCGTCCAGCCGGACCCGCTCCGCCCCGCGGTCCGATGGCCCAGCTAGACCTTGCGGTAGCGAGCCTCGACGAACGACCAGGCCCCGAACGCCAGCAGTCCCAGCGCGGCCACGATGAGCAGGACCGTCCCGAAAGTCTGCTGCGCAAGGGTTTTCAGGGCTGCATCCAGACCCTTCGCCTTCTTCGGGTCGAACGTCACGGCCGCATCGATCAGGAAGCCACCGAGCAGGACGAACACCAGGCCGCGGCCGAGGAGTCCAACGGTCCCGCTGCGGGTCGCGATGGTGCGGGTGGTCGGTGCGGCTGAGGAGAGGTCGAGGTTCTTCTCGAACTTCTTGGCGATACCCCGATAGGCCATGTAGACGCCGCCACCGACAACTGCCACGCCGACCAGGAAGACGAGGACCTGGCCGCCGGGGAGGGCCAGTGCGCGGGCGGTGAGGGGCTTGGTCTTGTCGTTGCCGCCGCCGGAGGTGACGAACGTCAGGGTCGAGACCGCAAAGGACGCGTAGAGCAGACCACGCGCCAAAGACCCCGCCCGCTTCACCACCCGCTTCTTCTCATCGTCGGCGTCCTGGTGGCCGATAGCGGCCTGCAGTAGCCGCCAGGCCGCATAGCCGGCGAAGCCGACGGCCGCCACGACCAGCAGCAGCTTGCCGAACGGCTGGTCGCGGATGGCGGCGAGAGCGCCGCCGCGGTCGGCCTTGCCACCACCACCGAAGGCGATCTGCAGGGCGATCAGCCCGATGACGACGTAGATCAGGCCGCGGGCCGCCAGCCCCAACCGGGCCAGTGCTTCGACCGGCTTGCTGTCCTCGGCCCGCCGTGCGCCCCGCTTCGCCTGCTGTGTCGTCGCCCCCATGACAGCGTCGTCCCCTGCCGCCACCACGATCAACCGCACGAAGGCCGGACGTCCAGCTCTGTCCGCGTCAGCCACTCGGTGATCAGCCGGTGTGCGATGGACACCGGCGGCGGCAGCGCGGGGCCGTTGTCCGCCAGCTCCCCACGGGAGAACCAGCGGGCGTCCTCGAGCTCGCCGTCGACCGGCACCGGCACGGCGTCGGCGTCGCAGACCGCGGTGTAGCCGAGCATCAGGCTGGCCGGGAACGGCCAGGGCTGGCTGCCGCGGTAGCGCACGTCCCGGACCGCGACCCCGGTTTCCTCCAGCACCTCGCGAATGACGGCCATCTCCGCGCTCTCGCCGGGCTCGACGAAGCCCGCCAGCGTGCTGTAGCGACCGGCCGGCCAGACCGCCTGCCGCCCGAGCAGGCAGCGGTCCGCGCCATCGGTGACCAGCATGATCACGGCCGGGTCGGTGCGCGGGAAGTGCTCGCTGCCGTCCTGCGGACACCGGCGGACCGCCCCGCCGCGGGTGCTCTCGGTGCGCGCCCCGCACCTCGGGCACCGGAGGTGGGTGGCGTGCCAGTTGACTAACCCGACGGCGTGCGCCATCAGCCCGGCGTCCCGGTCGGACAGGACGGCTCCGACGTCCCGCAACGTCTGCGGCCGGGCCCCGAGCCGGCGCGGCAGCGGCCCGCGTACGGCGAAGTACGACGGCGCGCCGAGATACATCCGGTCGCCCTCGGGCGCCTCATCCGGACCGACCAGGACCAGCTCGGTGCCGTCGACCAGCGACCTGCCCTGATCGTCCACGACCAGCACCTGCGCACCTGTCCACGCCGCGGCCAGGGCAGCCTGGTCGTCGCGGCGGGCGGCGTCCCGGTCGACCGTGGCCCGCGACAACGCCGGCGGCCTCACGCGGTCTCGAGCTCCACGATGCCGCACAAGGGGCCGGCCACCACCGAGCTGTCCCCCACCAGTACGGGGCTGAGCCGAGATGGTGCGAACCATCGGGCGCCGGCGGCCAGGACGTCCTCCACCGTGACGCGGGCCAGCGCCGCCGGGTGGTCCCGCAGCCACGCGACACCGAGTCCGGCAGCGCTCAGCTGCGACAGCACGCTGGCGAGCCCGGCCTGGCTGGCAGTGCCCAGCGCCAAGGTGCCGACGGCATAGCGGCGGGCCTGGTCGAGCTCCTCCTGGCCGACCGGCACGGTCGCGATCCGGCCGAGCTCGTAGACCGTCTCGAGCAGGGCGGCGGCGGTGACGTCGGTGGCCACATCGGCACCGGCCACCAGCCGCGAGCCGGCCGGCGGGTGGTCGATCCCGCTGTGCGGGCTGTAGGTGTAGCCCTTGTCCTCGCGGATGTTGGCGACCCAGCGCGAGCTGAAATAACCGCCGAACACCAGGTTGGCCAGCGTCGCGGCGGCGTAGCCCGGGTCGCTGCGGCTGGGCGCTGCCCCGCCGATCCGGATGGTCGTCTGCACCGCGCCCGGGCGGTCGATGAGCAGCGCGGGGCGGCCGGTCTGCTCCGGCACCGACGGCGTCCCGACGGCCGCGGCCGTCGAGGTCCAGCCGTCGACGGCCTTGTCGACCAAGGCCGTGACGCGGGCCGGCGACAGGTCCCCGACGAGGGTGAGGATGCTGCCGGACGGCGCGATGCGGGCGGTGTGCAGGCTGCGCAGGTCACGGGGACGGACGGCGGCGACGGCGTCCGCACTCGGCAGGTCGAGGGCGTAGGGGTGCCCGGCGTACATGCGCGACATCAGCGCCTCGCGGCAAACGACGCCGGCCGAGCTGCGGGCGATGGCCAGCTCCTGGACGAGCCGGTCCCGCTCCCCCAGCACCTCCTGCGCGGGGTAGGTCGCGCTGGTCAGCACCTCGGCGAGCAGCTCGAGCAGGCCGGGCAGTCCAGTGGTGAGGACCGAACCACCGAAGGCGAGGCGGTCCGCGTCGGTGCTGGCCGACAGCTGGCCGCCGAGCGCCTGCAGGTCGACCGCCAGCTGGGAGGCGGTCCGCCGCGCCGTGCCCATCATCAGCGTGTCGCCGAGCAGCGAGGCCCGGGCGACATGCGTCCCGGCACCCCGACCGCTGGGCGCCGCGAACGGCACCCGTAGCCGGAGCTCGACCAGGGGGACACCGGCTCGTCGTACGGCGAGCACGCGCAGGCCGTTGGGTAGGACGGTGTCCGAGACGGTGGGCAGCTTGGCCGGTCGCGGCGTGGTGAGGGCGGGGACGGTCATCGGGCCGCTCCTGTCGGCCGGAGCTCGAGCACCGCGCGGTCGGCGCCGAGGGTCGCGGCCGCGGCCAGCACCTGCTCGTCGGTCACGGCGGCCAGCAGAGCGGGCAGCTCGTTGACGAGCTCGGCGCGCCCGCGCTGCTGCTCGAAGACGGCCGCGGCGGTGGCCCGGCCGAGGACGGGGTCAACGTCGCGCAGGTGGCGGGAGACCAGGCGCGCGACGGTTCGCTGCACCTCCCCGGGCAGTAGCCCGTCGGTGCGCAGTCGCTCCAGCTCCTCGTCGACCGTTGCCACCACGTCATCGACCCCGACCTCCGCAGGGTGGTGCACCTCGAGCACCAGGGGCGTGGGGTCGCGCGCGTCCAACGGGTCGCCCATGATTCCGAGGTAGCCCCCGACGCTGGTCGCGATCCGGTCCGACAGGAGCAGCCGGTCCTGCAGCCTGGCGGCGTCCCCGTCGGTCAGCACCTCGGTCAGGACCAGGTACGGCAGGTAGGACGCCAGGTCCCGCGGATCCGGTGTGCGCCAGGCCATCGCGACCGCCGGAGCCGGTGCGAGTCGGTCCTCGACGATCCCGCGCCGTTCGCCTGACAGCAGTGGCTCAGCGAAGGAGGGCAGCGGTTCGACGGTGCGGCCGGGGATGTCGCCGTAGTGACGCTCCACCCAGGCCATGACCTGCTCCGGGTCGACGTCACCGGCGACCGCCAGCACGGCATTGCCGGGTGCGTAGTAGCGGTCGAAGAACGACTGCGCGTCATGCAGGGTGGCGCTCTCCAGGTCGACGAACGAGCCGTAGCCGTCGTGCGAGTTGGCGAACGAGTCGAACAGCAGCGGCGGCATCGACAGCCAGGGAAAGCCGCCGTACGGCCGGTTCTGGACGTTGACGCGGATCTCGTTCTGCACGACGGCGACCTGGTTCTGCAGGTTCTCCTGGTTCAGCGCCACCGACCGCATCCGGTCGGCCTCCAGGAACAGCGCCAGCTCGGTCGCGCTGCTGGGGAGCACCTCGTAGTAGTTGGTGTAGTCAACGTGGGTGCTGCCGTTCAGCACGCCGCCGGCGCCCTGCACGTAGCTGAAGTGCTCGGTCTTGGCCAGGTTCGCCGAGCCCTGGAACATCAGGTGCTCGAACAGGTGGGCGAACCCGGTGCGGCCCTGCGGCTCGCTGCGCATCCCGACGTCGTAGTAGACGGCGACCGCGACGACCGGGCTGGTGCGGTCCGGGCTGATGACCACCCGCAGGCCGTTGTCGAGCCGACCGCGCTCGACGACGCAGGACGGCGAGGGGACACTGGCGGCACGGGGGCGGGGCGGCACGATCAGACGCTAGTACGGCGGCAGGAGCACCGGCCCGAGCAGCGCGGCGTCCAAGGCGACGACCAGAGCGACGACGACGGTGGCCGCCACGGTCGTCACCCTCCGGTTGACGAAGCCGCCCATCACCTCGGCGTCCCGTGTCAGCAGCACCAAGGGGACCAGCGCAAACGGGAGCCCGAACGACAGCACCACCTGGCTGTCGATCAGGGCCGTGGTCGCATCAACCCCGACGGCAAGCAGTGCCACCGCCGGCAGGAGAGTGATTAGGCGCCGCACGTTAACCGGCAGGGTGATGCCGAGGAACCCCGACATCACGATCTGCCCGGAGAGCGTGCCGACGGACGAGGAGGCGAGGCCAGAAGCCAGCAGCGCCAAGGCGAAGCAGAGCGCGATCCCGGGACCGAGCGCGGCCCGCAGTCCGGCATGAGCCTGCTGGATGGTGTCCGCCTGGACCCCGTGGTCGTGGAACACCGAGCTGGCCGTCAGCAGGATCGCCACGTTGACGACGGCTGCCAGGCCCATGGCGACGGGGATGTCGACTGCCTGCGCCCGCAGCAGTCCCCGCCGCCCGGCCAGATCGACGCCGTCGGCCCGTTGCCCGAGCAGCCGGCTGTGCACGTAGACCGCGTGCGGCATGACGGTGGCACCCAGCAGCCCTGCCGCCAGGATCACCGAGTCGCTTCCCGCGAACCGGGGCAGCAGCCCGCTGGCGACGTCGGCAGGGTGCACCCCGGCCCCCAGCGCGGCGACCACGAACCCGGTCAGCACGACCGCCAGCAACCCGAGCACGGCACGCTCGAAGGGCCGATGGCCGCGCCGGGTCAGGCCAAGCAGGATAAAGGACACCAGCCCGGTCACGATTCCGCCTACCAGCAGCGGCAGCCCGAACAGCAGCTGCAGCGCGATGGCGCCGCCGACCACCTCGGCCAGGTCGGTGGCCATGGCGACCATCTCCGCCTGGACCCACAGCCCTACCGCGAAGGCCCGCCGGTAGCGCCCTCGGCAGAGGTTGGGCAGGTCGCTGCCGGTGGCCAGGCCGAGCTTGGCCGACAGGTACTGCACGAGCATCGCCAGGCCGTTGCTGGTGACGACCACCCACAGCAGCAGCGTGCCGTACCGCGAGCCCGCCTGCGTACCCGTCGCCACGTTGCCGGGGTCGACGTAGGCGATGCTCGCGACGAACGCCGGGCCCAGCAGCGGCAGCACGCGCTGGCGGGTCGGGGCGAGCATCCCGGCAGGGTACGGGGGGGTCGGGGTGGTCCTGGAGCCGGAGATCGGGCAGTCTTCGCGGAACATCCCGTCCCCACGAAGGAGCCACCATGGCCGTCAGCGCCGACCTCTCGAAGTACCTTGACAAGTCCTACGAGTCCTCGTCCCTCGCCGAGGTCCTGGCCGCGCCGGTGAGCGCTCTGGCCGGCGTCAGCGAGGACGACGCCGTCGCCCTGCAAAAGGCCTTCCGCATCAAGACGGTCGGTGACCTCGGTAAGAACAAGATGTTCCTCGCGGCCCAGGCGATGCTGCAGCTGACGAAGTAGCGCCTTCGCTGCAAGGCGCATTCCGACCTGGGCGCCTTGCAGCGCGGGCCGGTCAGGGGCGCGGCGTGGCCCGCTCTACGACTGCGGCCAGGTCCAGCCCGCGCGGCAAGGTCCCGAATGCCATCCCGCCCTGCCCAGCTAGGCGGGCGGTGCAAAAGGCGTCGGCGACGAAGTCCGGTGCGTGCCGGACGAGCAGGGACCCTTGCAGCAGCAGGGCAAGTCGCTCGACAAGCCGACGGGCGCCAGCCTCATCGACCCTGGCCAACTCCGTCTGGACCTCGGCGGTCACGGCGGTGATCCGAGGGTCGTCGGCGAGTGCCACCTCGGCGAAGAAGGCCTCGACCGACGCCGGTTCCTTGGCCATGGCACGCAGGACGTCGAGGGCGTTGACGTTGCCGCTGCCCTCCCAGATCGAGTTCAGCGGTGCCTCGCGGTAGAGCCGGGGCATGCCGGATTCCTCGACGTAGCCGTTGCCGCCGAGGCACTCCAGCGCCTCGGCGGCGACGTTCGGCGCCCGCTTGGTGACCCAGTACTTCCCGACCGCGACCGCCAGTCGCTTGAAGGCCTGTTCCTGCGCGTCACCCCGGGACACGCGATCGACGGCGCCGGCCAGCCGCAGCATCAAGGTGGTGGCCGCCTCGGACTCGAGCGCGAGGTCGGCCAGCACGTTCTGCATGAGCGGCTTGTCGAGCAGTCGGCCGCCGAAGGCGCTGCGATGGGTCGCGTGGTGCACCGCCTGCACGGTCGCGGCACGCATCAGAGCCGCGCTGCCGATGACACAGTCCAGTCGGGTCATGCCGACCATTTCAATGATGGTGCGGACGCCACGGCCCTGCTCACCCACGAGCCAGGCGACGGTGGTGCCGTCGAACTCCGGCTCGCTGCTGGCGTTGGAGCGGTTGCCGAGTTTGTCCTTGAGCCGCTGGATCCGGAACGCATTGCGGGTGCCGTCCGGGAGCACCCGCGGCACCAGGAAGCACGACAGGCCCGCGGGCGCCTGGGCCAGCACCAGGAACAGGTCGCACATCGGCGCGCTGGTGAACCACTTGTGCCCGCGCAGCCGGAAGGTGCCGTCACCGGCCGGCACGGCCGTCGTCGTGCTGGCCCGGACGTCCGAACCGCCCTGCTTCTCGGTCATCCCCATGCCGGCCAGCAGGCCGCGCTTCCCGGTCGGCATCCGCAGGCCGGGGTCGTAGACGCGGCTGGTGAGCAGCGGCTCGTAGACGGCGGCCAGATCGGGCTGCAGCCGCAGCGCCGGCACGACCGCACACGTCATGCTGACCGGACAGCCGTGGCCGCCCTCGACCTGGCTCCAGGTGTAGAAGCCGGCGGCCCGTGCGACGTGGGCACCGGGGCGGGCCGATGCCCACGGGGCGCCGGCCAGCCCCTCGGAGACCGCCACGTCCATCAGCCGGTGCCACGCAGGGTGGAAGTCGACCTCGTCGACGCGGTGGCCGTAGCGGTCGTGGGTACGCAGGACCGGCTCGTTCTCGTTGGCCTCGACCCCCCAGCGCTGCGCCTGGTCGGTGCCGGCCAGCCGGCCGAGCCGGTGCAGGTCCGGGGCGTACCAGCCGGCGCCCTCCCGCTGCAGTCCCGCCAGCAGAGCGGCGTCGTGGGCGACGTCCTGGTCGACCAGCGGCGGCACCTGGTTGGTGACCTCGTGCGTGCCGGTCGGGACGGCGGGGGCGTCGAGCGTCGTCATGTCCTCATCCTCCCACCGGCACCTGTGGCGGGTGCGGGCCTCGGCAGCTGTGGCCGGCCGGCGCGGCAGATGCGGCAGGCTGCCCCTGTGCACACGCTGACCGCCAAGGACGTCAGGCTGCTCGTCGTCTGCCTGCTGTTCGGACTCGCCAGCGGACTGCTCAACGCCCACCCGCTCGGAACCGTTGCGCCGTTCATCGTCGCTGCGGCAGCGCTGGCTGCGCTGGCCACTCTCGTCGGCCGGTGCGTCGACGCCCTGGGTGACCGGCTCGGCGCCGGTGCGACCGGGGTCGTGCAGAGCGCGCTGGGCAACCTGCCGGAGCTGTTCGTCTGCCTGTTCGCCTTACGGGCCGGGCTGGTCGACGTGGTGCGGGCGGCCATCGTCGGCTCCGTGCTGGCCAACGTCCTGCTGGTCCTGGGACTGGCCTTCGTCGTGGGCGGTCTCAAGCACGGGGCGCAGCGCTTCGACGGTGCCCGCGCGCGTTCGACCGGACTGCTCCTGCTGCTCGCGGTCGCCGTGCTCCTCCTGCCGGCCCTGACCAGCGAGCTGCACACCCCTGCAGCCCGGCACGAGCTCGCCTTCAGCCGGATCACCGCGGTGGTGCTGCTGGTCGTCTTCGCCCTGTCCCTGCCCGCGACGCTGTCGCGCTCCGGCGGACCGTCCACCGACGAGCAGCCGGAGGAGCCGGACGCCGACGGACAGGTGCGGCTGTGGCCGCTGTGGCTCTCGCTCGGTCTGCTGGCGCTGTCCGGGGCTGCTGCGGCCTTCGTGTCGGACTGGTTCGTCACCGCCCTCACCCCTGCCACGCAGGCACTGGGGCTGTCCCAGACCTTCGCCGGTCTGGTCGTCGTCGCGATCGCCGGCAATGCGGTCGAGAACGTCGTGGGCATCCAGCTGGCCGCCAAGAACCGGCCCGACTACGCCCTGTCGGTCATCCTGCAGAGCCCGCTGCAGATCGTGCTGGTGCTCGCTCCGGTGCTTGTCCTGGTCGCACCGCTCGTCGGGACATCGTTCACCCTGGTCCTGTCACCGCTGCTGATCGCGGTGCTCGCCATCGCGGTGCTGGTCACGGTGGTCGTGCTGTTCGACGCCGAGAGCACCTGGCTCGAAGGGGTGGCGCTGCTAGCTCTGTACATCGTGATGGCCACCGCCTTCTTCTGGGGCTAGGAGCGGTGCGGCTGGGCTGCCACCTGCGCACACTGTGGTGATGGACATGGAAACCGGACCGGCCGACGGCACCCTGACGCTGCACACCACGGTCGAGGGCAGAGCCGCCAAGATGGGGCACGCCCTCACCATCGCGCTGGAGCGCTGGTCCGCCAGCACCACCCTGGAGGGCAGCGTCCCGACCGCTGCCCGGCTCCGGGCCACCCTGGAGGGCCTGAGCGTCGTCCATGGTGAAGGCGGCGTGAAGAGCCTGTCGGACAAGGACAAGCAGACGATCCGCGGCAATGCCCTTGAGTCGTTGAAGGCCACCTCCCACCCAGACGTGACCTTCACGAGCGACCAGGTCACGGCGGTCGGAGGCGGTTACGACCTGACTGGCCAGCTCACCGTCGCCGGAGTGTCCCGGCCCATGACGGTGCACGTCGAGACAGCCGAGACCGACGGTCGGCTGGCACTGAGCGCAGTCGTCCCGGTCGTTCAGAGTGACCACGGGGTCAAGCCGTACAGCGCGATGATGGGTGGCCTCAAGGTCGCGGACCGTGTCGAGATCCGGCTGGCGGTGACGGTGGCCCGCCCCTGACCGCCACCGTCAGGTGCATACCCGAGCCGCGCCGAGGCAGTGAGCTTAGGTTCGCGTCATGGACATCCGCGTGTCAGGACTGGTCTTCACCGTCACCGTCACCGGACCGGACGACGGACCGGTCGTGCTGCTGCTGCACGGGTTCCCGCAGAGCGCGCACTCCTGGCGGCTCGTCGTGCCCGCCTTGGTGGCGCGCGGGTTCCGAGTCGTCGTCCCGGACCAGCGGGGGTACTCCCCCGGCGCCCGGCCCAGCAGCCCAGCGGCCTACCGGCTCCCTGAGCTGGTGCAGGACGCCCGCGGGCTGCTCGACCAGCTGGGCGTCGAGCGGGCCCATGTCGTCGGCCACGACTGGGGCGCGGCCGTGGCCTGGCAGCTGGCAGCTCGGCACGCCCCTCGGGTCCGCACTCTGACCGCCGTCTCCGTCCCGCACCCCCGCGCCTTTATCGAGGCGCTTCGTACCGACGACGACCAGCGCCGGCGCTCGCTGTACATGCGCCAGTTCGCCACCGACGGGTACGACCGGCTGCTGCTCGCGGACGACGGCGCCCTCCTACTGCGGCTGTTCGACGGCGCAGGACCGGACGTCGACGTGCAGGACGTGCTGCACCGGGCGGCCGAGCCCGGTGCGCTGCGGGCGTGGCTGCGGTGGTACGCCGACCAGCGCCTCGAGGACATCGGTGACACACCCGCGGTCGAGGTGCCGACCCTGCACGTGTGGTCCGACGGCGACGCCGCGCTGGGGCGGGCAGGGGCTCTCGGGACGGCCGCCTGGGTGACCGGCGCGTACCGCTTCGAGGTCCTGCCCGGCGTTTCGCACTGGGTGCCGGAGCAGGCAGCGGACGAGCTGGCCGGGCTGCTGCTGTCACACCTCGCCTAGCAGCTGCCCTGGAGGATCCCGCGTGGCACCGACTGCCTGGCCCCGACAGCCAGCTGGGACGGGTGGAGGCGGCGGCTGAAGGCCGGCCGGGGCGAGCACTAGCCTCGAGCGGTGCGCCTTGCGACCTTCAACCTCCTGCACGGTCGGTCGCTGGACGACGGACTCGTCGACGCCGCCCGGCTGCGCAGCGCCGTCAAGCTGCTGGATGCCGACGTCCTGGGCATCCAGGAGGTCGACCGGGACCAGGGCCGCAGCCATGGGTTGGACCTCACCGCCGAGGTCGCGGCCGGCATGGACGCGGTCGATGCCCGCTTCGTGTCGGCGATTGCCGGGACACCGGGCGGGGTGTGGGTGGCAGCGACCGACGGCGACGCGCCGGGTGCCGCGGCGTACGGCATCGGGCTGGTGTCGCGCCTGCCCGTTCGCGACTGGCACGTGCTGCGGCTGCCGGCCGCTCCGGTGCGCAGCCCGATCCTGATGCCCGGTACCCGTCAGTTGATGATGCTCCAGGACGAGCCGCGGGTGGCGGTCGCGGCGGTACTCGAGGGCATCACCGTCGCCACCACCCACCTGTCGTTCGTACCGGTGTGGAACGGCATCCAGCTGCGCAAGGTCACCGCCTGGCTACGCCAGCTGCCGGGGCCGAGGGTGCTGCTCGGCGACCTCAACATGCCCGGCCCTGTCCCCCGGGCACTCACCGGCTGGAGCGCGCTCGCCCGGGTGCCGACCTACCCCACCACCGAACCGCGGATCCAGCTCGACCACGTGCTCGCCTCGGGGGCTCTGCCGCCTGTCCTCGCCATCGAGACTCCTGCACTGGCGCTGTCCGACCACCGACCTCTGCTGGTAGAGCTGTGATGTGACCCCGGTGATCGTGCGCCGGGGGACTGACCACGACCGCGCCGCCGCGCTGGAGGTGTGGCGCGCCGCGCTGGGCGGTACCGGTCGCCGGCCGTCGACCACGCGCGTCCAGGAGGTCCGCGAGCAGCTCGAGCGCGACCTGCTCGTGGTCTGTGACGACGGTGTGCAGGTCGGCCTGGTCGGCATCGCCACCGGTCGAGCGGCCGACGGGGACGACCCGGCGTTGCTGTACGTGACGGGCGTGCACGTGCTGCCCGCACGGTGGCGGACCGGAGTCGGTGCTGCAATGCTGGAAGGCCTCGCGGACGAGGCGTGGGACCTCGGCTGCCGTCGGATCGCCTGCCAGACGATTGATCCATCGATGGTCGGACTGCTGAAGGCGGTTGGTCTCCAGCCCGGCGAGCACGGCTGGACCGGTGAGCTCGAGGCGCCGGTACGCGACGTCGCCGTCTTCTCCGACGGCATCCGGCTGGGACAGTTCCTCAAGCTGGCCGGGCTCGTCGACACGGGTGCCGAGGCCAAGGCGTTGCTCGCCGACGGCGGCGTCCAGGTCAACGGCGAGCCGGACCAGCGGCGCGGCCGGCAGCTGATCGAGGGTGACGTGGTGACGGCGCGCGACTGCGCCGTACGGGTGCACCTGCCGCGCTGATCCGCGCCGCTTGGGTGATCTTGGGCAGCGGGTGCGGGAGGATGTCGACATGACGCTGGTCTGCCGGCAGGGAGACGGTCCGGGCCGGCTGCACGCGCGTCGGCGGCGGCGAGCTCGCTCAATGGCCGCGGGGGAGGACGTACGACGAGCCGCCCCAACCGGCGGTGGTCGCGGTCGTGGCCGACGAGGTGGTCGGGATGGCGGTCGCGCAGGTCGAGGGCGACCGCCCTGCCGCAGGTGACCGAGGACCTGCCGCTGGCCCGGCGGGTCGCGGGACGGCTGCTCGCACGAGCGGCCGCTACGACCGCGCGACCTCGTCAAGCTGGGCGTGGCAGCGCCGGCCGGTCCCGTGCTCGGGATCCGGGTCGGCGACCTCGAGACCAAGAAGTCCCTGCTCGCCGAGCAGGCCGCCGCCTTCACCACCTCCCACTTCGACGGCTACCCGATGGTGCTCTCACGACAGGACAAGCTCGGGGCCGAGGACCGGCCGGAGCTGGTCGAGCTCGCGTGGCTCGCCAAGGCACCGAAGCGACTGGCCACGTAGTGGCTCACAGCAAGGTGAGCGGCTCGGCCGACACCGGCCCGCGCAGCAGCCGCTCCAGCTCGGCCTGGCCGGGCAGGTCGAGGTGCACCTGCTCTCGGCCGGACCGCACGTAGAGGAAGCTGGCCTCGACCGCGGCTGGGTCGACCCCCACGAGACGGGCCCACGCCAACCGGTAGACCGCTAGCTGCAGCGGGTCCGCAGCCTCCCGGCCGGTCTTCCAGTCCACGACCTTCCATCGCCCGTCGCCCAGGTCGTAGACGGCGTCGATCCGGCCACGGACGACCCGGCCCGCTAGTGGCAGGGCGAACGCTGCCTCGACGGCGTGCGGCCGCCGGGTCGCCCAGTCACCGGCCAGGAAGGCGGACTGCAGGGCAGCCAGGTCGTCGTCGCCACCGAGGTCCTCGTCGGAGGCACCGGGTAGGTCGTCCGGGTCGAGCAGCGGGCGAGGGTCGAACAGTCCCTCGACCCAGAGGTGGAAGCGGGTGCCGCGGCGGGCGGCCGGTGCCGGCGGCCGGGGCAGCGGCCGGGCCAGCTCGCGGGCAAAGCCGTCCGGGTCAGCCTGCAGTCGCAACAGCTGTGAGGCGGTCAACGACAGCGGCAGGACGACCTCGCGTAGCGCCCGGCGCGCCTCGCGCTCCTCGTCGAGCAGCAACGACGCCTCGCGGTCCAGCCGGTCGAGCAGAGCCCGGTCGGCGGCGGACAGGCCAGCGTCCTCGGCCAGCGCTCCGCCGGCGGCCAACCGTTGAGCGTCCACGCGGACCTGCGCAGCAGCCCGCTGACGGCGATGGAGCGGCTCCTCGGCGTACGGCGCCGGCCACGGGTGGTCGACCTGCTCCGACAGTCGCGGGTTGTCCTGCTCGACGGGAGGTGTTGCCCAGCAGGCAATCTCGCCGCCGACCTCCCGGACATGCGCTTCCAGGTCCAGCAGGAAAGGGGACGGTCCGCGCTTGCGCTTCTGGGTCGGGCCCCACCAGTGGCCGCTGCCGATCAACAGCCGCCGCGCGCGGGTGAACGCGACGTAGCCAAGCCGGCGCTCCTCACGGGCGAGGTGCTCGCGACAGGCCGCGTCGTACTGCTTGAGAGATCCCTTGTCCAGCAGCTCATCGAGCTGCGGCTGGTCATCGACATCACCCCGCAGCGGACCCGGCAGCACCGCGGCCGCGGTCGTCCACCGGCTGCGCAGGGTGTCGGCGGGGAAGACGCCCTTGGTGAGGTCGGGGCAGGCCACCACGTCCCACTCCAGGCCCTTGGCCTTGTGGGCGGTGAGCAGCTGGACGGCATCGCTGCCCGACGGCGTGGTGCTGTCCAGGCCCCGGTCGTGCTCTTGGGCGGCTCGCAGGAAGGCCAGGAAGGCGGTGAGTGAGCTCTGCCCGTCGAGGTCGCTGAAGCCGGCGACGACGTCGAGGAACGCACCCAGTGACTCCCGCCGACGGGCGGCGACGGCCTCTGGGCTGGCCGACAGCTCGACGTCGAGCCCGGTCGTCTCGACGACGCGGTGGACCAGGTCCAGCAGCGGCTCGTCGCGGTGGGAGCGCAGCTCACGGAGCTCGGCGTTGAGCTCGGTCACCCGTCGCAGTCCTTCCAGCGACCAGCCGCGGTGGCCGGGGCGCTCCAGCACGTCGGCGAGCGACACCACGTCGCACGGGTCGATCCCGGCGACGGCCTCCTCGAGCGCGGCGTCCTCCCCGAGCTCGGGATCCTCGGCGTGGTCGGTTGTGGGTCGCAGCAGCTGCCTGCCCTGCCGGCCGAGCTGGGCGAGGTCGCGCACTCCCAGCCGCCAGCGGGGACCGGTGAGCAGCCGGAGCAGAGCCGCGTTGGCAGTGGGCTCGTCGACGACCTCCAGGACGGCGACGACGTCGGCCACCTCGGGCAGCGCGAGCAGACCACCGAGGCCCACCACCTCGACCGGCAGGCCCTGCTCGATCAGGGCCGCGTGCAGGTCACCGAAGTCGCGGCGGGCCCGGACGAGCACTGCGCACTCACCGGGGGACGTCCCGGTGTCGACAGCCGCACGGACCCGCGCGGCGACCCACTGCACCTCCTGTTCCCAGCTCTCGTGCAGCCCGACGACCACGTGGCCGAGCTGCTCCTTGCCGGCCGGCGCGGTCAGCTCGACCACCGAATGCCGGCTGCGCAGCATCGACGCCACCCGATTGGCCAGCTGCAGCAGCCGGCCACCCGAGCGCATGTTGACCGACAGGTGCCGGACCGACGCCCGAGCGCCGTCTGCCCGTGCAAAGTGATCGGGGAAGCCGTCGAGGTTGCTGACCGAAGCGCCCCGCCAGCCGTAGATCGCCTGGCACGGGTCGCCGACCGCCGTCACCGGATGGCCGCCACCGAACAGCGCGGCCAGCATCCGGCGCTGGGCGACGCTGGTGTCCTGGTACTCATCGAGCAGGACGACCGCGGCCTTGTCCCGCTCGAGCTGGCCGACCTCCGGCACCGTCTCGGCCAGCCGGGCCGCGAGCGCAACCTGGTCGCCGAAGTCGATGGCGTCGAGGTCCCGCTTCTCGGCCCGGTAGGCGACCACCAGCCGAGTCAGCTCGACGCGCTGTCGGGCGGCCGAGGCGTAGCCCTCGATCGTCTCGCAGTGACCCTTGTGCCCCGTGAGCTCGCCGTCCCGCGCGCAGGCCCGCTCGGCCACGTCGATCCACCGCTCGTCGAAGGCCAGCAGCCGCTCGGGCGTCACCAGGTGCTCGGACAGCTCGCCGTCGAGCTGCACCAGCTCACCGACCAGCATGCCCAGCGGCCGGGTGAGGTGGACGACCGGCCCGCTGTAGCGGCGCAGCACCCGGGCGGCCAGCTGGAACCGCGTCGCGTCGGCGAGCAGCCGGGACCGCGGCTCCACCCCGAGCCGCAGCCCGTGCTCGCTCACCAGCCGGCCCGCGAGGGCGTGGTACGTCGCGACGACCGGCTCGCCCAGGTCGTCGGTGGGCGCCGTCGTCATCCCGGCCTGCGACAGTGCGGTGCTGATCCGGCCGGCCAACTCGGCCGCCGCCTTGTTGGTGAAGGTCAGCCCCAGCACGCGGTCCGGCTGCACCTGTCCGGTGGCGACGAGCCACACGACCCGGGCCGCCATCACGCTGGTCTTGCCGGACCCAGCGCCGGCCACCACCAGGCCGGGCTCCAACGGGGCACAGACTGCGGCCAGCTGCTCGTCGGTGAACGGGACGCCCAGCACGTCGCGCAGGTCGGCCGGAATCACCCGACCACCTGCCGGCCGTCGGGCTGCGCGGGGCAGCAGCGACGGAACTCGCAGCGGTCGCAGCGCTCCTGCGGCGTGGGCGGGAAGGACTCAGACAGCACGCGTCGTACGGCGGTCTCGAGCAGGTCCTCGACCCAGGTGCGGCCGGCCGGGAGGGCCGGCTGCTGCGGGACCTTCGGCCCGTGCGGGCCGTCGAGCCGCAGCATGACCAGCTCGGCGCCACCGACGGAGGGGCGGCCCTCGAGCCGACCGTCGAGTGCTCCCTCCCGAACTGCCAGCTGGTAGGTGCCCAGCTGCGGGTGCTCGGCGACGTCCTTGCGCTTGGGCGCGGTCTTGCCGGTCTTGAGGTCGACGACGTGCACCCGGCCGTCGGCGTCGAGCTCGACGCGGTCCATGAAGCCGCGCAGCGTGACCGTGCCACCCGGCACAGCGACGGGGACCTCGAACGGCACCTCGGTGGCCACCACCGTGCGGCCCCGGTCGGCGGCGTGCCAGGACAGGAACCTGGTCAGCGCGGCCCGGGCCTCGTCGTGCTGCTGTTGGGACTGCCATGGGGCGTCGTAGGCGAGCTGGCCCCAGACCCGGTCGAGGCGGCCCATCAAGGTGTCGAGATCGGCCGGTGTCCGGCCGGTGGCCACCTCGTGGGCCAGCGCGTGGAGGACACCACCGAAGCCCATGGCCGTGCTGGCCGGCGACTCGGCGCGCACCTCGTGGGCGAGAAACCAGCGCAGCGGGCACTCGTCCAGGCCCGACAGGGAGGTGCCGGACAGCGGCACCGGCGCGTCCGGCGCGGCCACCGGGACCTCGCTGGTGGTGACCGTCGCGAGCCCCCACCAGCGGTCGGGGTCCGCAGCCGGGGCGAGCGGGCGGCCGGTGTCGTCGACGGCTGCACCGAGCCGGGCCAGCCGGGCTGCTGCTGCCCGGCGCAGTCCTGGGCTGGATGCCGGGTCGACAGCGCTGCGGCGCAGGGTGGCGACCAACGCGGACAGCGACAGCGGCCCGGCGAGCCGGTCGAGGTGGGCGGTGACCGGGACGCCGCACTCGGCCAGCAGCCGGCTCGGGCGCTCCCCGTCGTCCTCCGGGCTGTGCACGGCGGTGACGACGCAGCGCCGGCGGGCGCGAGTGAGGGCGACGTAGAACAACCGCCGCTCGTCGGCCAGCAGTTGGCTGCGGTCGGCCGGGTCGCGCACGCCCTCGGCGTCCAGGCGGTCAGCCTCCAGCAGCGATGACCGTCGACGCAGATCCGGCCAGCCGCCCTCCTGCACCCCGGCGACCACCACCACGTCCCACTCGAGGCCCTTGCTGCGGTGCGCCGTCAGCAGCCGGACCGCGTCACCTCGGATGCCGGTGTCGGCCAGGGTGTCGCCCGGGATCTGCTGTGCCTCGAGCTCGTCCAGCAGGGCGGTGACACCGCTGACGCCACTGCGCCGCTCGTGCGCCCTGTCGACGGTGGCGAACAGGGCGACGACCGCGTCGAGGTCGCGGTCCGCGGCCCGGCCCGCCGAGCCGCCGGCCAGCGAGGCTGCCTCCAGGCGCTGTGGCCAGGTGCTGCCGGACCACAGCACCCACAGCGCGGCCTCGGGCCCCTGCGGCAGCGCCGCCCGGGCGGCGGTCAGCAGACCGGCCAGCCGGGCTGCCGGCCGGGACACCGCGGGGTCCAGCAGCAACAGGGTGCGCGGGTCGGCGACGGCTTCGCGCAGCAGCTCGGCGCTCGGCCGCGGCAGCCGGTGCAGCTCGTCGCCGGTGGCCAGCCGGTCGAGGGCCCGGAGGTTCCGGCCCAGCCGACGCAGCGCGCCCGGGTCGGCCCCGCCCAGCGGTGACAGCAGCAGCTCCCGCACCACTTCGGAGGTCAGGCTGGCGGGGTCGGCCGCGGCCCGCAGGGCGGCCAGCAGCGGGGCGACGGCTGGCTCCCGGACCAGCGGCAGCTCGTCGCCGGCCACGGCGACGGGGACGCCCGCTGCGATGAGGACCCGTCGCAGCAGGGGGACCGAGCGGGCCCCTGAGCGCACCAGCACGGCCATCCGGGACCATGGCGTGCCGAGCTCGAGGTGCTCGCGGCGCAGCAGGTCCGCGATTGCGTCGGCCTCGGCGCCGGCACTGGGGTGGGTGGCCACCTCGACCGCCCCGGTGACCGTGCCCACACCCGGCCGCAGGTCCCTGTGGGCCCGCAAGGCATCGGTCGGCAGGCCGGGCGCGGGGATCCGAACGGCCAGCCGGCGGCTGACCGCGACGAGCTCTGCCCCCGACCGTCGGCAGGTGGTCAGGGCGAGCACCGGTGCGTCGTCGCCGCTGCCGGTCGGGAACCGCGACGGGAAGCCCAGCAGCCCGGCGACCTCCGCCCCGCGGAAGGCGTAGATCGCCTGGTCGGGGTCACCGACGACGACCAGGTCCCGGCCGTCGCCGGCGAGGGCCTGCAGCAGCCGCTCCTGGGCCGGGTCGGTGTCCTGGTACTCGTCCACGAACACCGCCCTGAACCGCTCACGCAGCCGGGTGCCCGCCTCCGGCTGCTCGGCGAGCCGGACGGCGCGGGAGATCAGCTCGGCATAGTCCAGCGCGCCCTGCGCATCGAGCACGTCGAGGTACTCCCCGAAGAACGAGGCCAGCGCCTGCCAGTCCGCACGGCCCTCGCGAACGGCCAGCTCACCGAGCTGCTCCGGGGCGAGCCCGACCTCGCGGGCCCGGCTGAGCAAGGCCCGGACCTCCTCGGCAAGGCCGCGGGTGGTCAGCGCCTCGCGCAGCACCGCGGGCCAGACGCGGCCCAGCTCGAGCGAGCCGCGGAGCAGGTCGCGCAGCGCGACGTCCTGCTCCGGCCCGGACAGCAACCGGAGCGGCTCGGCGTCCCCGGGCTGCTCGCGCAGCAGGGCGTAACAGAACGCGTGGAACGTCCAGGCCGTCGGGCCGGCCACGGGCGTGCCGAGCCGGGCGGTGATCCGGTCCCGCAGCTCCTCAGCGGCCTTGCGGCTGAACGTCAGGACCAGCACCTGGTCGGGTCGCAACCCGCCTTCGATCCGGCGGGCGACCGCCTCGACCAGTGTCGTCGTCTTGCCCGTGCCGGGACCGGCCAGGACCAGCAGCGGCCCCGCGGCGTGGTCCAGCACGGCCTGCTGCGCTGCGTCGGGGACCAGCCGCGAGGCCGGTGGCGGAGCGGTCCGCACGAGCCGGTACGGCGAGCTGGTGGTCACCGCTCCACCCTGCCACCGAGGTCCGACGGTTCGGCTCCAACGGCCGTCCTAGCAGCCGGCCCAGCGGCCGTCGCAGCACCTGTCCTAGCAGCTGTCCTAGCAGCCGGCCCAGTGGCCGTCCCAGCAACCGTCCTAGCGGCCGTCCCAGCGACACTGCGCCAGCACGACAGCGGACCCACGGACCGGGCATCCCTCGGCCCGCAGCAGCACCAGGGCCTCATCGACGTGCGGCTCGGCTGGGCGACCGCCGGCCTGGACGACCCGTTGCCAGGGCACCTCGCGGCCGTGCTTGCTCAGCACCGTGCCGACGGTGCGGGCGCTGCCGGTGCCGAGGAACTCCGCGACGTCGCCATACGTCATGACGCGACCGGCCGGGATGCGCTCCACGACCTCCAGCACCGACAGGGCATACGCAGTGGGCGGCAGGGTCGCACCCGGCCGGACCGACAGCCCCGCCGAGGCGGAGGCCGTGCGCGGGCGGGGCACGTCCGGAGTCTAGGTTCCGGACGTGGCTCCGAGGCATGCTCGCCCTCCCCAGCAGTGGCGGCGGGCGGTGTTCGTGCTGTTCGCGGTCGCGGCCGGCACCAACGTCCCGACACCGCTGCTGCTGGTCTACCGGGCCCAGCTGCACCTGTCGGCGCAGACCCTGACCGGGCTGTTCGGCGTCTACGCAGCCGGTCTGGTCCCCTCGCTGCTCGCTGGGGGTCCGCTGTCGGACCGCTTCGGGCGTCGGCGCGTGATCCTGCCGCCGGTGGCGATGGCAGCCTTGACGAGCCTGCTGTTCGTGGTGGCTGCCCACTCGGTACCGCTGCTGTTCCTGGCCCGGTTCCTGCAGGGCGTGGTCAGCGGGGCGGTGTTCAGCGTCGGCACGGCGTGGGTCGGCGAGCTGTCGGCCGGTGAGGGCTCGGGGGCGAGGCGGGCCGCCGTGGCGCAGAGCCTCGGATTTTGCCTCGGGCCGCTGACCAGCGGCTTGCTGGGGCAATACGCGCCTGCCCCGACCACCCTGCCGTACCTGCTGCACGTCGTGCTCGTGGGCGCTGCGCTGCTCGCCAGCCGTGGGCTGCCCGAAACGGTGCAGCTCGACCGCCGGCACCAGCGTGAGCGGGCGCGGGAACCCCTGCTGCGCAAGGGGGACGGCTGGTCGTTCGGCACGGTCGTGGCTCCGGTCGCTGTGTGCGTCTACGCGTTCCCCTCGGTGGTGATCTCGGCCCTGCCGGTCCTGGTGGACCTGCCGAAGGGACAGGGCGTGGTGCTGACCGGTGTGCTGGCTGGGCTGACGCTCGGCGCCAGCACCCTGGCCGCTCCGCAGCAGCGCCGGCTGGGCAGCCGCGCACCGGTGGTGGGGGCCGTCCTGGGCGCGCTGGGCTACGCCCTAGCGCTGGTCGCGGCCCGGCTCGACGCGGTGCTGCTGCTAGTGCCCGGCGCCGCGCTGCTCGGCGCCGGCGGGGGGCTGTGCCTGGCCAGTGGGCTGGCCATGGTCGCCCACCTCGCACAGCCAGAGCGGCGCGGCGCCCTGACCGGGGTCTTCTACGTCAGCGCCTACCTGGGGTTCGCGGCACCGTTCGCAACCGCAAGCGCAGCCGCCCACGTCGGTACGACGGTGCCGCTCGGCGTGGCGGCGGGAGTGGCGCTGCTGCTGTCGGTCCGGCTGTCCGTGGCGAGCCGGCCGGGCGGTCTGTTGCACAGCCTGCGCGCCTGACAGCGGCCTCTGGTCCAGCCACGTCCAGCCGCGTCATGGCCGGCAGCGTCCTGCCGGACGCGACCCGGTCCCGTCCTGGACAGGACGGGACCGGGTCGCGGTGCGGCGCGGTCAGCCGGCGGGGACGAACCCTGCGGCGTCGTCACCCTGGAACAGGTCGCTGACCGACTTGGCCCCACCGGGCACGTCAGCCGCCTGGAAGATGTAGCTCTTCAAGCTGGGGGACTTGCCGGTCTGGAACTTAAGCGGCACCGACAGGCCGCCGGTGTCGACGTCCCCGATGCTCTCCTTGGCCTTGGAGACGCCCTCGGGCGTGAGGTCACCGTCGGTGCACGCCTTGTCCAAGATCTTGTTCATGACGGTGGAAGCGGCCGTCCCGAAGACCACACCCAGCGTGGTGTTCCCGGGGTTCTTGGCCTGGTAGGCCTTGAGCAGGTCGGCGTTCTTGTCGAACGGCGAGATCGGCGACGCGACCAGCAGGTTCTTCTTCAGGGCCGGTCCTGCCGGCCCCTTCAGCAGGCCGGGAGAGAAGACCGGGTTGTTGCCGACGATCGGCACGTCCAGGCCCTGCGAGGCGGCGACACCGGCTGCCGAGGCGGTCTGCCCGGGTGCCACCGTCAGCGCGATCACCTTGACGCCCTGCGACTTCAGCTGGGTGACCTGGGCCGTCATGTCGGAGTCGGTCGACTTGATCTTGGCTTCGACGACCGTCATGCCGTGCTTGCTGGCGAAGAACTTGCTGCCCGCCAGACCACCGGCGCCGTACTCGCCCTCGAAGTAGATGTGCCCGATCTTGTCCCCGGTCTTGATCTTGCCCTGCTTGAGCGCGTAGTCGAGGACGTTGATCATCTCGATCTCGTACGTCGCACCGATGACGGCGTTCTCGGGGTTCTTGGTCAGCGACGCGGCCCAGGCGGCCGGGATGTTGACCATGTGGTCGGTCGTGAACTGCGGGCTCAGGGCGGTGTTGATCGGGGAGCCGATCGTCTGCTCGATGGCGAGGACGTCGTTGTGGAGCGCGCTGTAGAGCGAGACGCCCTGCTGCGTGACGTAGCCGTGATCCTTCACGTCGGTCTTGACGGTGTACTTGCCGCAGACCTTGTGGTCCGCCCAGTAGAGCGACTGGGCGTTGGTGATGTCCTTGCCCAGCGCGGCGAAGACGCCGGTGAGGTCGGTGAGGGACCCGAGGGTGATCGTGGTCCCGCTGATGCCCCGGCCGGTCTTGACCCCGCCCGAGCTGCTGTTGCCGCCACCACCGGTGCTTGCCTTGGTGCTGCAACCGGTGGAGACGATCAGGGTGGTCAGCGCGAGAAGCGCTACCGCGCGGGGGCGGGTGCGGCGTGTCATGAGATGGATCCTCCAGGGGATGAGTCGGCTTGCGCCGGTGGGGTGGACAGGACGGGTCGATCACCCGCGCCCGGTCGCACCGGAGCACGAACGGGACGACGGAGGCGGCGAGCGAGGCCGGCAAGACCACCGGGCTCGAAGAGCACCACGAGGACGACAGCCAAGCCGTAGAGGAAGGCCGCGGCCTGGCTGGCGACGACACCGGGCGAACCCGGCTGGGCGACGAACGGCAGCGAACCGGCGTACTGCTGGAAGACCAGCGGCAACGCGCTGACGAAGATGGCGCCAAGAGCCGCGCCGCCGACCGATCCCAGCCCCCCGAGCACGATCATGGCGAGGAACTGCACGGACAGCACAAGCGAGAAGGACTCCGGCGCGACCGAGCCGATGGCCAGCGCATAGAGGACGCCGGCCAGACCGCCGTACATCGAAGAAACCAGGAAGACGCGGGCCTTGTAGCCCTGCACGTTCACGCCCATGACGGCGGCCGCGACCTCGCTGTCGCGCAGCGTCTGCAGCGCCCGACCAGGGCGGCTGCGCAGCAGGTTGGCGGCGAACCACATCGAGGCGGCTGCCAGTGCCAGCCCGAGGTACCAGAGCCGCTCCGCCTCGCCGAACGGCACACCGAGCACCGAGAGGAAGGGGTGGTCGGCCGCGAAGTGGAACCCGAACAGCGAGAACGGCGGCGTGCTGCGGCCGTTGAAGCCGCCGGTCACCGGGGTCAAGGTGTTGAGCAGGTGCTGACCGATGAAGACCAGGCCGAGCGAGGCGACACCTAGGTAGATGCCGCGCAGCCGGGCGGCGATGGGGCTGAACAGCAGGCCCGCCACCCCAGCCATGAGCACGCCCAGCACCATCCCGACCAACGGCGGCAGGCCGAGGCCGCTCACCTTGGTGGCGGTGCCGCCGGGCTCCCCCGAGACGTAGACGTAGGTGATGGCCCCGACCGCGAGGAAGAAAGCGTGCGCCAGCGAGAGCTGACCAGTGGTGCCGACCAGCAGGTTCAGACCGACCGCGCCGATGACAGCGCCCGCCACGGCGAAGCCGGTACGCAGCCAGAACTCATCCACGTAGAGCGGCAGCACGAGCAGGACGATCAGCAGCAAGCCCAGCAGCGCCAGCCGGAGTCCCCGGCCGCTGCGCCGGGCTGTCGGCACCTGAGCGGTGGCCGTCTCACGGGGGACCTCGGTCCGGGTGTCAGACACGCGTCAGCTCCCTGGTGCCGAACAATCCGGACGGCCTGACGAGCAGGACCGCGACCATGACGACGTACGGGACGACGTCACCGAAGCCTCTTCCCAGGAAGGCGATCTGATCCTGGTAGCCGGCGGCGAACGACTCCGCGAGCCCGACGACCAAGCCGCCGACCAGGGCGCCACCTGTCGAGTCCAGCCCGCCGAGGATCGCCGCCGGGAACGCGCGCAGGGCGACGGCGGCGATGCCCGGCGTGACACCCGGCGTCGGCGAACCGACGAGAAAAAGACCGGCGACAGCAGCGAGGATCCCGGCGACCAGCCAGGCCACCATCGACACCCGGCCGAGCCGGATGCCCATCAGGGCGGCGGCCTCGCCGTCCTCGGCGGCGGCCCGCATGGACACGCCCCAGTCGCTGAACTTGAAGGCCAGGAAGAACAGGCCGATCAGCACCGCCGCGACCAGCACGGCGATGCCCCGATTGGTGGTGATCCCGACGCTGCCGACCTTGAGGTTGTCACCGCCCCACGGCTGACCGACGTTGAGGATGTCCGAGCCGATCCGCCGGGTCAGCTCGGTCAGCATGATGATGTCCACGCCGATCGTGAGGATGGCCAGGCTGATCACCGGGGCTCCGCGCAGGCGGCTGATCAGCAGTCGCTCCGTGACCACGGCAGCCAGGGCCGTCCCCAGGATTCCGACGACCAGCGCCGGCCAGAAGCCGATGCTGCCGTTGAAGCGAGCGACCAGGTAGGCCCCGAGCAGGATCAGCGAGCCGTGCATGAAGCTCACCACCTCGCTGGACTTGAAGATGATGACGAAGCCGAGCGCGATGAGGGCGTAGATGGCGCCGAGGCTGATCCCGTTGAGCAGCAGAGACAGGAACACGGTCATGACGGGCTCTCCTCGGGTCGGGCATGGGCCGGGCTCGTCTCGTCACCGGAGCCCAGGTAGGCACGGATGACCTCGGGATCGGCCTGCACCTCGGCGGGCGTCCCGTCGGCGATCCGCCGGCCGAAGTCGAGGACCGTGATCCGGTCCGCGACCTCCATCACCATCCCCATGTCGTGCTCGACCAGGACCACGGAGATACCCAGGGCCGAGCGGATCTCGAGGACGGCGGTGGCCATCCGGTCGGTCTCCTCGGAGTTCATGCCGGCCACCGGCTCGTCCAGCAACAGCAACCGGGGTTCGGTGCACAGCGCCCGCGCCACCTCGACGCGCTTTTGGTCGCCGTACGACAGCACCCCGACGGGCGTGTCGAGCTTGTCCCCCAAGTCGAGGAACTCGGCGATCTCGCGGATCCGCTCGCCGTGCCGCTGGCCCTCCGCTGTCGCCCGTCGCAGCCGCAGCCCCGAAGCGAGGAAGCCGGCCCGGGTGAGGCCGTGCCGGCCCAGCATCAGGTTCTCGGCGACCGTCTGGGTGTCCGACAGCGCGATGTTCTGGAAGGCGCGCGCGACGTGCAGCAGGGCGATCTGGTGAGGTCGCATGTCGGTGAGGACGTGGTCGCCGAAGCGCACCTCGCCATCGGAAGCCCGGTAAACGCCGGACAGCACATTGAACATCGTGGACTTGCCGGCGCCGTTCGGCCCGATGACGGCATGGATCGTGCCGGGCTGCACGGTGAAGGAGACGTCCGACAGGGCGCTGAGCGCCCCGAAGCGCACGCTGACGGCGTCGACGACCAGCGCCGGGACGTCCTCCCGGACGGTGACGTCCGACGTCGCCGTCACGCGGTCCACCTCGACAGCGTCCGGCCGGCTGAGGCGGCCTTGCGCACGTCGCCACCTTCGTCACCGTGTCCGAGGTACAGCCGCTGGACGGCGTCGCTCTGCGCCAGCTCACTGGCCTTGCCGAACAGGGAGACCTCGCCGACGTCGAGGACGAAAGCCTCGTCCGCCACGTCGAGCGCCATCGTGGCGTTCTGCTCCACGAGCAGCACCGAGGTGCCCTGCCGGTTGATCTCCCGGATGACCTCGCCAATCTGACCGATGATCTTGGGCGCCAGTCCGAGCGAGGGCTCGTCGAGCAGCAGCAGCGTCGGCTGGGACATCAACCCGCGGCCGATCGCGAGCATCTGCTGCTCACCGCCGGACAGCAGACCTGCCCGTTGGGTGCTGCGCTCGGCCAGGACAGGGAACAAGTCGTACACCCGGGCGTGCGCGGCTGCCTTGCCGGCGCGGTCCTTGCTGGCCAGCCCCCCGGCACGCAGGTTCTCCTCAACGGTCAGGCGGCTGAAGATGCGTCTGCCCTCTGGCACCTGCACGAGCCCGGTGGAGACACAGCGTCCGGGATCGACCCCCTTGAGGCTGTTTCCCTGGAACAGCACGTCGCCGGCCTCGACGCGCCCCCGGTGCAGGCGCAGCGTGTTGGACAGCGCACGTAGCAGCGTCGTCTTGCCGGCACCGTTGCTCCCCAGCACCGCGACGACGCTGCGCTCCTCGACCCGCAGGCTCACCCCTCTCAGGGCCTGCACCGCGCCGCCGTACGTCACCTCGAGGTCGGTGACCTCGAGCAGGGCGGCGCCGCTGCGGGGGGTCTCGGTCACGGGCCGACACCGCCGAACGGGACCCGTAAGCCGGGACTCTCGTGCACAACGCCTCCGGGGGGTCGGGATGGGGCGCGCACATACAACCGCGGGAGGTGACCGTCGTCACGTGTGGCTCGCACGTGTTGTAGGTCCGTGACCTGGGCCACCGCACACGCAGGGCCACAGCACCTGGGCGGTCCCCGCGGGCCGGGCAGGTGGTTGCAGCGGGCTAGTAGGTGGGCAGGCTCGGATTGACCTGCGCCTGCCAGGCCAGCACACCGCCCTGCACATGCACCGCGTTGGTGAAACCGGCCTGCTTGAGGGCCGCGAGGGCCTCAGCGGACCGCACGCCGCTCTTGCAGTGCAGGACGATCTGCTTGTCCTGCGGCAGGTCGGCCAGGGCTGAGCCGTTCAGGATGTCACCCTTGGGGATGAGCACCGAGCCGGGGATCTTCACGATCTCGTACTCGGCCGGCTCCCGGACATCGACCAGCACGAACTCCTCGCCGGCGTCCATCTTGGCCTTCAGCTCGGTGGCCAAGATGGTGCTGCCGGCCGCCGCCTCCTGGGCTGCCTCCGAGACGGTGCCGCAGAAGGCCTCGTAGTCGATGAGGCCGGTGATGGTGGGGTTCTTGCCGCACAGCGGGCACTCCGGGTCTTTGCGGACCTTGATCTTGCGGTACTCCATGTCGAGCGCGTCGTAGACCATCAGCCGCCCGACGAGCGGCTCGCCGATGCCCATCAGGAGCTTGACCGCCTCGGTGCTCTGAATGGCGCCAACCGAGGCGCAGAGGATCCCCAGGACCCCGCCCTCCGCGCAGCTCGGGACCATGCCGGGCGGCGGCGGCTCAGGGTACAGGCAGCGGTAGCAAGGCGCGCCGCCCTCCACCAGGCCGTCCGGCAGCGTCGGCCAAAACACGCTGGCCTGTCCGTCGAAGCGGTAGATCGAGCCCCAGACATAAGGCTTGCCGAGGAAGTACGCCGCGTCGTTGACCAGGTACCGAGTGGCGAAGTTGTCCGTACCGTCCACGATCAGGTCGTAATCGGCGAAGATCTCCATGACGTTGCTGGAGTCGAGTCGCTCCTCGTGCAGGACGACGTTCACCAGCGGGTTGATCTCGAGCACGGAGTCCCGGGCGCTCTGCGCCTTCGGGCGCCCGATGTCGCTCTGCCCGTGGATGACCTGGCGCTGCAGGTTGCTCTCGTCCACGACGTCGAAGTCCACGATGCCGAGCGTGCCGACGCCCGCCGCCGCCAGGTACAGCAGCGTCGGGCTGCCGAGGCCTCCGGCACCGATGGCCAGGACCCGGGCGTTCTTCAGCCGCTTCTGCCCGGTGGTGGCGACATCCGGGATGATCAGGTGCCGGCTGTAGCGCATGACCTCGTCACGCGTCAGCTCCGCGGCCGGTTGGACCAGGGGTGACAGAGACACGGCTCCTCCTCAGGTTGCTCTTCGAGGACAAGCGGGCCGGACCACGGGCGATTCCCCGCAGCCGAGGTCGGGACGTTCGGCCGGCTCGCTGTCCGGGTAGGAGGACATCACCAACCGAAGGAGCAGAGCATGAGTGCCGAGGACAAGATCAAGAACAAGGTTGAGGAGCTCAAGGGCCAGGGCAAGCAGTCCGTCGGCGGCGCCACCGGCGACCAAGACTTGCAGGCCGAGGGCGTCAAGGACGAGAAGTCCGGCCAAGTCAAGGACGTCGGCGAGAAGGTCAAGGACGTCTTTAAGTAGTCCCTGTCCCTGAGCCCGGCCGGTCCCCCTTGGGGCCGGCCTCGCTCATGTGCGGGGTCAGCCGCCGGGTCGCCACCACGGGCGGCGCTTGCCGGCCGGCAGGGCCGGCTGGGACGGGACCTGCGGAACGAGGCGAGGTCCGGGGACACCCGCGACCGGCTCTGCGACGTCTTCGTCGAAGTCCGGCGTCGGTTCCCGGACCGGTTCACGAGGTACGGCGGGACGCTCACTCGCCGCCGTGACGGCCTCGACCGGCTGGCCGTCCTCGTCGACATCGAGGACGCCGGCGTCGGTGTCGGCCCCGGCCGGGTCTTCGACGTCGACCATGTTGTCGGCATTCCCGCCGTCCCCGTCATCGAGGCCCTCAACGTCGGCCACGTCGTGGTCGGCGAGGACGGCCACGTCATGGGAGTCGGCCGAGGCCTGCAGCTGCTCGGGGGGCACGTCGGCCGGTGGAAGAACTACCGACGGTGGCCGCCCCGCTCGGCGGCGGCGCAGCAGCGCCTCGGCGAGAGCCAGCACCGCGTCGTCCACGTGGGCGACGACGCGTCGTTCGCTGTCGGCGGTCGTGACCTGGACGACCTCGGCGGTGTCCCGGCGCACCTGCGCGGACAGCACCCCGGTCAGCTGGGACACGAGCGCGTCACCGACGCGGGACAGCACGAGCTCCGCCACGCGGGGGGCGAGCATCTCGACCAGTCGGTCCGTCACCCGCTCCGAGACCACCGCGGCCACCTCGTCTGCGGTCGGCGAGGCGGTGCCGGCGACCCGTTCGGTAAGGCCGTCGACGTCCTCGCGGAGCCCGGCCAGACCGAGGGCGATGGTGCGCGAGGCCGGGTCGTCCTGCAGGTGCTGCACGCCGCTGCCTACGGCAGCGAGCTGGTCCTGCAGCCCCGTCAGCGACTCAACCTGCTCGCGGACCCGGTGCAGCTCGGTTGCCAGAGCCGGCACCCCGCCGGCGACGTCACCCACGTCGGACAGCCGCTCCGCGACCTCGCCGAGCCGGGTCTCGAGCCCAGCGAGCGACGGGGCGACGGCACCCAGTCGCTCGGACACGGCGGCCACAGCGGTCTCGAGGGCAGTCGGGACGTTCGCCATCGCCGCTGCGAGCTGGTCCGGCGTGATCCCTGCAGCCCCCGATGCGGTCGCCTGGATGCGGTCCAGTCGATCGGTCAGCGCCTCGACCACACCGTCACGCAGCCGCTGGGGGTCGGGTGCTCCACCGAGGGCGGCCACCTTGGCCTCGAGTTCGGCCAGGGTCGGTGCCAGGGAGTCCCAGGTCGTCGTCGTACGCGCTCCGAGGTCGTCGACACCGGCCCTCAGGTCGGCCAGCGGGGCAAGCCGGTCGTGCAGGCCGGCGACCTCCTTCTGGACCGCGGCCAAGGAGGCGGGAAAGACCGACATGGCCTCCATCGAGGAGCGCAGCCCCCTGACGGCGTCCGCCTGGGCGGCCAGCAGGGCGGCCAGCTCGGACAGCCTGGCCGTGGTGTCCGCCGTCGGGGCTGCAGAGTCCTTGCCCGTCTGGTCGACCCGTTCGGCCAGCACGTCCAGGCGCTGCCCGAGCAGCGTGGTCGCGGTACGCAGGTCGGACACGACCGCACTGACCACGCCCTCGAGCCGCGCGACGTCCGAGGCCGACGGGACAGCCGACACGCTCGAGACGAGCCCGGCGACATGGCCCCGTAGCTCGTCCAGGACGGTGCTCACCGCCCGCTGCTCGTGGACCTGCTCATCCACGGCGCGGGACAGCAGGGCCTGCATGCGGTCGGAGACCGGGCCGGCCGGGGGCGGTGTGTCGTCATCCACGAGCGGGTTCCTCCTCGCACACCCGGCATCCGCGAGTGCGCGCGCAGCATCCCACCTGGCATCCGTGTCGTTCCTAGGCGCGCTGGCCCATGCTCTCCTCACGCAGGGCGAGGAAAGCCCGGGCCACCGCCTCCGGCTGCTCCAGCTGGGCGACGTGCCCCACCCCCGGCAGCACCATCAGCCGGGAGTTCCGGAAGGCGGCCAGGGTCCGGGGGGCCAGCGCGACGTCGACCAACCGGTCGTCAGTGCCCCAGACCAGCAACGTCGGCGCCTGCACCGTTTCGGCCTCCAACCACAGGTTGCGAGGCCCGCGCTCGAGGTAGGTCCAGACCAACCCACGCAGGGAGGCGGTGAACGCGTTGTCTGCATGCGGCAGCCCTGATCGCCGCGCCACCTCCTCGACCGCCTCCCGCTTGCGCTCGGCGGGCACGGACCCCGGATCGCCGTAGCAGAGCTCGATCACGTCCTGCGCGCGCTGCTCCGGCGTACGACGAGCCAGGGCCCGACTGGCCAGGGTCGACAGCCCGGGCAGCAGGAGCAGCGGCAGCCGGGGATCACCTCCCCTGCGGTGGGCGAGCGACGGCAGGGCAGGTGACACCAGGGTGAGCGTTGCGACCAGGTCAGGGCGACGGGCCGCGACGCGGGTGCTGACCGCGCCGCCGAGGGAGTTGCCGAACAGGTGCACCGGCCCCCTGCCGGACTCCTCGATCAGCCGGACGACAGCCGTGACGTGAGTGCTCAGGGCGTACGACCCGTCGGCAGGCGGGTCCGATCGGCCGAAGCCGGGCAAGTCCGGCGCCCAGCAGTCGAGATGCCCTGCCAGCAAGCCCATCAGGTCGGTCCAGTTGGTGGAGGCACCACCCAGTCCGTGGACGAACAGCGCAGGTTCGGCTGCGTCCGGACCCGGCGCCGTTCGGACGAACAGGCCGCTCCGCTGCTCCCCGGGCCAAGGCGGCAGCAGGCCCTGCCAGGTCGGCAGCTGGGCTTCGGACAGCCGGACATCGGTGCGGGTCATGCGCATCCCCTGATCTCCGTGGCCGTGGTGACGGTCATGCCCGTCCGCGCCGGTCCATGGCCGGTGCAGCGGGCATGCCGGTCGCCAGGTCCATGGACGTGGCGGCCGTCATGCCGGTCGCCAGGAGTCGCCGACCCCGAGGTCACGCCCGGCGGTCACCAGCCGGGTCGGCGCGCGGCCGACCGCGGTGAGGATGCCGTCCTCGACCATGACCCCGGACTCCTCCGGCAGGCCGACGACCTGCACGTCCTCCGGCACGGCCCGCAGCCAGTCATCACGTTCCCCGGTCCAGTGCGGGACCACGACCATCCCGCTGATGATGCCCAGCCCGCTGGCCACCGCCACGCCACTGGGCCCTCGTCGGTCAGGCAGGACCGTCCAGTCGCACAGGACCATCGCCCCGGCACTCGAGCCCATGACGGTGCCGCCGGCCGTCAGGAGGTCCCGAAGCAGATCGGCGACACCGGTGCTGTTGAGGGCATCGAGCAACCGCGACGGCGAACCACCGGGCAGGACGAGCAGCCGGGCGGTACCCAGGATGGCCAGCGCCGTGTCCCGGTCCTCACGGGCGTCGGGGGCAACCACGACGTCGGTCGCGCCCAACGCACGAAAGTGCCTGACGCCGTTCTCGGACGAGGTGCGGTAGTCACCACCGACCGCACCAGCCAGAGCGGTCACAACGACCGGACCGTCCGCCCGACCGAGCAGGAGCTGGTCCATCGGACGACACCCCGGACTGAACTCACCGCCGCCTTGCAGGCACACCAGTCCGGTCACGCGTACGACGGTGCCACACCGCCCCTGCCCGCCCCTTGACCGTCACGGAGGCGACGCGCTGGGGTGATTTCTTGGCAGCGGCTCCCTGATCGACGCCAGGGATGACCAAGGGAGCGCCGTTCGCTTGCAGCGTGTCCACAGGGCCTTCCGCGCGTCGGTCATGTGAGGTTGCTGGCGGCGGTCGAGGCCGTACGGGCCGCGGGAACTACCGGGGACGCGGGTGTGCTGACCGCCCTGGCCAAGGCTCAAGGCAGCTTGGAGGCAGTGGTGTGTCGGGAGGTCGGAGGATGCGGTCAGGCGTCCGTGAGGAGCAGCTCGAGCCGTCGGTTCAGGGCATCGAGGGTGGCCCGGATGACGGCCTGCCGGACGTCTTCCCGGACCGCAGCCGCGCCAGTCAGTCGCTCCGTACCGCGCGAGGACAGCATGGACAGCGCCACGACCACCGTGCGCTCGGTGCCCATCGGGGTGATCTCCAGATGCTCGACGTCGAAGCGGACCGGCACCTCGACGAGCTGCTCGACGGCCCGGACGGTGGCGTCGGCGACGGCCCGATGGACTCCGCCCGGTGACGCCGAGCCTGTTACCTCCCCGGTCGCCTGCCGGTCTCCCGAGGACAAGGTGACCGAGGCGGTCACCTCCAGGCCGGAGTTGAGCAGGTGCAGCTGACTGATCGCCGGCCGGAGCGTGGCGTCCTGGGCCGGCACCGACGTGCGCCGCCTCCGCGACGGCGACGGGGACTGGATGTGCGACGGGGACTGGATGTGCGACGGGGACGCGGTCGCCGACGGCGACTGAGACCACGACCGGGACTGAGCGTGAGACTGCGGCATCGGCCGCCCTACGGAAGCGTTCGAGGAGGCATGGGCGGCTGCCATGGTCGGCGTGTCCTCGACGACCCGGGCCCCGTCGGAGTCGACAGCCAGCCCGAAGCGCTCCCGGAGCAGCCGGCCGACATCGGTCGCGACGGCAGCCTCGTCGGCGTCCGGCTCGAGCCCGAGCTGCAGGACCCCCAGACCACCCGTGCCGTCCGGTTCGACGTCGGCGTCGAGGACTCCCGGGACGAGGCGCAACGCCGCGACCAGGTCACGGTGGTCCAGCGTGGTCACGTCAGCTCCGGAGTCGGCAGTGCCATGAAGGTCGGCAGCACAACGACCGCGCTTGAGTACCCGGTGGTCGGTCAGCGCCCCGACGTCAGCGTGCGCCATCAGGACAGCCTCTCAGGCGGAGCGACGGACCGGGGCTTTCTTGGCCGCCGTCGTCTTGGCTGCCGTCGTCTTCGCCGACGGTCGCTTCGCAGCTCCGGCCTTCTTCGCGGGCACCTTCTTCCCCTCGCTGCCGGCACCGGCGTCAACCGCAGGCTTCGAGGTCGGAGGCGCCTTGGCCGGGGTGCTCTTCTTGGCCGCCTCGACGCTCGCCCGCAGCGCCGCCATGAGATCGACGACGGTCCCGGACGTCGGCTGACCGCCCTCAGGCTGCACGACCTGGTGCCCAGAGACCTTCGCGTCGATGACGGCCTGCAGCGCTTCCCGGTAGGAGTCGCTGAACTGCGTCGGGTCGAAGTCCCCGGCGAGGGTCTCGATCAGGGACCCGGCCATGGCCAGCTCCTGCGGCCGCACCTCGACGTCCTCGTCCAGAAAACCGAACTGCGGACTGCGTACCTCGTCGGGCCACAGCATGGTCTCGAGCACGAACACGCCCTCCCGGACGCGGAGTGTGGCCAGGGCCTCGCGGTTGCGCAGGGCGACCTTGACGACGGCGACCTTGCCGGACTGCTCGAGCGCGTCCCGCAGCAGGACGTACGGCTTGGTTCCGGCCTTGTCGGGTTCGAGGTAGTAGCTCTTGGCGAAATAGATCGGGTCGACCTGCTCGAGTGGCACGAACTGCAGCACGTCGATCGCCCGGCTCGTGGTCAGTGGCAGGTCCTTGAAGTCCTCGTCGGTCAGCACCACCGTCTCGCCGCTCGGCAGCTCGTAGCCCTTGGCGATGTCGCCGTACGCCACCTCTTCGCCGTCGACCGCCGCCACCCGCTTGTACTTGATGCGGCTGCCGTCGGAGCGGCGCACCTGGTGGAACGAGACGTCCTTTTCCTCGGTGGCGCTGTACAGCTTCACCGGGATCGTCACCAGCCCGAAGCTGATGGAGCCCTTCCAGATCGACCTCACGCCGCTCCCCTACCCGTGGCTGGAACGATCACGCTAGAGCGACGCGGCGCGCAGGTCGAGCCCGCCCTGTCGGGGTACGACGGGTCCGTGCCTGACCACGACCCGCTGCCGCGTGACCTGCGGCCGATGCTGGCCACCCCTGGGCCGTTGCCACCTGACGACGGCTGGGCATTCGAGGTCAAGTGGGACGGCGTGCGCGCCCTGGTGACTGTCGGCGACGGTCAGCTGTCGCTCACCTCCCGGGCCGGCAATGACGTGACGTCCTCGTACCCGGAGCTGGCCGGGCTGGCCGCCGTCGTCGACGGCAGGCCGATGCTGCTTGACGGGGAGGTGGTCGCGTTCGACGAGGCCGGCCGCACGGACTTCGGCCTGCTGCAGTCCCGCATGCACGTTGGGCGGCCGGGAAGTGCGCTGCTGGCACGCACGCCCGTCCAGCTGCTGGTCTTCGACGTCCTGCACCTGGACGGCACGTCGGTGCTGGGTGCGGCCTACGACGAGCGCCGGGGGGCGCTGACCGGCCTGGACCTGCAGGGACCGCACTGGCAGGTGCCGGAGGCGTTCCTGGCCGGAGGGACCGAGCTGCTCGCGGCGACGCGGTCGCAGGGGCTGGAGGGCCTGGTCGCCAAACGCCGGTCCTCCACCTACCTGCCGGGCAAGCGGACTGACAGCTGGCTCAAGATCAAGCACATCCGCCGGACGGCGGCTGTCGTCGGCGGCTGGAAACCTGGCGAGGGTGGCCGGGCCGGGCGGATCGGGTCGCTGCTGCTCGGGGTGCAGGAGCCGGCCGGGCTGGTCTACGCCGGGCACGTCGGCACCGGTTTCGACGCCGCGGCCTTGGAGCTGCTGGGCGGGCTGCTCGAGCCGCTGCGCCGCGCCGACTCACCCTTCGTCGACGAGGTGCCGCGCCCGCACGCCCGGGCGGCCGTCTGGGTCGAGCCCCGGCTGGTCGTCGAGGTCGACTACACCGAGTGGACGCGGGACGGCCGGCTGCGGCACCCGTCGTACAAGGGACTGCGCACCGATTACCGGCCGCAGGACGTGGTGCGGGAGTGAGCAGCAAGGTGCTGGTCGACGTCGAGGGCCACCAGCTGGCGCTGACCAACCTGGAGAAGGTGCTCTACCCGAAGGTGGGGTTCACCAAGGGGCAGGTGCTGGACTACTACACCCGGATCGCGCCGGTGCTGCTCCCCCACCTGGCCGGCCGGGCGCTGACCCGCAAGCGCTACCCGGACGGTGTCGACGGGATGGTGTTCTTCGAGAAGAACGCCCCGCGCGGCACCCCGGACTGGGTGCGCACCGTGATCCTGCCGAGCCCCGGCTCGAGCAAGGGCCGAGAGACGATCGAGTACGTCGTGGTGGACGGGCTGCCGGCCCTGGTGTGGACCGCGAACCTGGCCGCGCTAGAGCTGCACACCCACATGTGGCGCGTCGCGGCCCGGCGCCGTGCCGGCGTGCACGTCGCGCTGCCGCCGGACCTGGTCGTCTTCGACCTCGATCCCGGCGAGCCGGCCACCGTCGTCGAGTGCTGCCAGGTCGCCCTGCTGCTGCGCGAGGCGATGCAGGCCGACGGGCTCGAACCGATCGCCAAGACCAGCGGCAGCAAGGGCCTGCAGCTGTACGCCCGGGCGCCCCGCGGTGGGAACACCTCCACCTACGCCAAGGAGCTTGCGCAACGGTTCGAGGCCAGCCATCCCGACCTGGTCGTGCACCGCATGACCAAGTCGCTGCGACCGGGCAAGGTCCTGGTCGACTGGTCGCAGAACAGCCCGGCCAAGACCACGGTGACGGTCTACTCGTTGCGGGCCCGGCCGCGGCCGACTGTGTCGACGCCGGTCACCTGGGACGAGGTGGCTGCCTGCCGCACGGCCGAGGACCTGGTCTTCACCAGCGACGACGTGCTGGCGCGGGTCGCTGGCCACGGTGACCTTTTCGCCGCGCTGCTGAACTGAGCGGGCAGCACGGCTACACACACGTCGCGGCCCGTCACCTGTTACGCGCGGGACTGACCCGCCAGCTGAGCCAGCACCTCGTCCAGCGACTCCAGCAGCTCCTGCGCGTTGCCCAAGACCAGGTCGGCTCCGGCCGCCTCCAGCTCGGTGCGGCCAATGCCGCCGGCGAGCAGGCCGACGGCGAGGGCACCGGCCGCCTTGGCCGCCAGCACGTCGTACATCGTGTCCCCGACCACCACCGACTGCGCCGGGTCGACTCCGGCCGCGGCGGCGCCCTTGCGGATCACCTCCGGGTCCGGCTTGCCTGCCGCTGGCCGGCGCCCTGGAAGGCCAGCACCCTCGGCCGCACGTCGTGCCACAGCACGTCGTGCCGATGGACGACGACGTCGTCCGGCTGGCCGAGCAGCTGCTGCACCAGATCCGCTGCCGGTAGACCGATCGCGCGGTGGATGTCGTATCAGGACACCTCGTGCCCCGCGTCTCGGAAGCCCTCCCACCAGGCCGTCACGTGCTGGTAGTTGCTGTCGACCAGCGTGCCGTCGAGGTCGAACAGCACGGCCCGAACGCTCGACGCCGGGCCAGGTGCGGGTGTTGTCTCGGTCATGGAGGCGCGTCTACCCGGGTAGGAGCGGCCCACCCGAACCCCAGGAGGACCTATGACCGGCGTGCCTGCCCACCAGCTGACCGACCAGGCCCTCGAACGCGAGTTGCTGCACCTGCACCAGACCCGCCATGACACGTTCCTGCACGGCAGCGAAGACGCGCTGGCGTTCCACACCGCCCGGACGACCGCGCTCGAGCAGGAGTACCTCAGCCGCAACCCCGACCGGGTGCCGGATGCGCGGCGCACCCGGCACGGCTCACGTGAGCTGTCCGGCCAGGAAGCCTGAGAGCCGCACACCAGGTTGGGCAGGAGCTGTCGCCGCCCCCCGATGAGGACTCCTACGCGGGCTAGCCGCTCGATAGGCTCTGCGGGTGAGCTCAACGACCCCCGCCCGCGAACTGCCTGCCCGGGGAACGCGGCTGCCCCGGTCCGCGCGCCGCAAGCAGCTGCTCGGCGCGGCCCAGGAGATCTTCGTGGCGCAGGGCTACCACGCGGCGGCGATGGATGAGATCGCCGACCGCGCCGGTGTCTCCAAACCCGTCCTGTACCAGCACTTCCCGGGCAAGCTCGAGCTCTACCTGGCGCTGCTGGACGAGCACGCCGACGACCTCGTCAGCAAGGTCCGCCAGGCGCTGGACAGCACGAGCGATAACCACCAGCGGGTCGCCGCCTCCGTCGCCGCCTACTTCGACTTCGTGGACCGCGACGGCGAGGCGTTCCGGCTGGTGTTCGAGAGCGACCTGCGCAACGACCCGGCCGTCCGCGAGCGGGTCGAGCGGATGACCCGCATGTGCGTGGAGGCCGTCACGGGCACCATCGCCGAGGACACCGGTTACCCGGACGAGGAGGCCCAGCTGCTCTCCGTCGGGCTGACCGGCCTCGCCGAGGTCGGTGCCCGCTGGTGGCTGGCGTCCGAGGGCCGCATCCCCAAGGAGCGTGCCGTCGAATTGCTGGTCGGCCTGTCCTGGCGGGGGCTGTCAGGCTCCCCGCGGACGAGCTGAGCAGGCCGCCGCTTCTGCCCACGGCGTACGCCGGAGTGCCGCGCAGTCGACCGCGGTTAGCCTGCAGGACAGCTCGTCCCCTAGAACCGGAGGCCCTCGGTGGAGGTCAAGATCGGCGTGCAGTTCGCCCCGCGAGAGCTGACCCTCGAGAGTGGCCAGAGCGCTGATGAGGTGGCCAGGGCGGTGTCGGACGCCCTCAAGGCCGACCTCGGCGTCCTGACCCTCGTGGACGAAAAGGGTCGCCGGGTGCTGGTGCCGGCCGACAAACTGGCTTACGTGGAGATCGCGGAGAACGAGCAGCGGCGGGTCGGCTTCGGCGCGATGTAGCCCTGCGGCGGGGTCACGCGATGTAGCCCGGCGCCGGGTTCACGCGATGTAGACCGGTGGCCGGGGTCACGCGATGTAGACCGGTGGCCGGGGTCACGCGATGTAGACCGGTGGCCGGGGTCACGCGATGTAGACCGGTGGCCGGGGTCACGCGATGTCGACGGGTGGCCGGTGTAACGGTTCGGCAACCGGGGACAACGCCCTCTGAACGGACCTCCACGGTCCACGGTCGAAGGAGAGCCCATGGGAATCATCTCGCTGCTCATCATCGGTCTGCTCGTCGGCGCGCTCGCCCGCGCCGTCCTGCCGGGCCGCCAGGCGCTGCCGATCTGGCTGACCTGCCTCATCGGCGCCGGTTCCCTGCTGCTCGGCGGCCTGATCCTGCACAGCCAGAGCCTGATCATCCGGATCGTCGTCGGTGTCATCATCGCCGCCGCGATCATCGCCCTCACGCAGGGCGGGATCCGCAGCCGCGGGCGCAGCCGCGTCTAGCAGCCGCCGAAGCAGGTCAGGGCCGGTCCTTTGGGGCCGGCCCTGCTGCTGCCCCCGGGAAGCCCTGCGTGCTGTCCGGAGCCGGGCCCTGCGTGCTATCGGGAATCGACGCAGAGTGCTGTCGGGAACCGACCCCTGTGCTGTCAGGAGGCGACCGCGCCTGCTGACAAAGCGCACGGGCTCACGTGCTGATGGGCCGGCCTGCACTGGCGTCCGCGCCCACATCAGCCCGACAGGCCGAGGGACGTCATCCGCTCGGTATGCCGATCTGTCAGGCGCGACAGCAGCCGAGTGATCCCGGCCAGGTCGCCGCTGCCGACGAGCAGCTGCAGCAGCGCATCCCGCTCGACCGCGACCTGCTGCGCCTGGATCAGCGCCTCGCCGAGCAGCCGCCGCCCCCACAGCGCCAGCCGACCTCCGACCGACGGGTCACCGGCGATGGCCTCCTTGACCCGCGCGACCGTGAAGCTTGCCTGGCCGGTGTCGGACAGCACGGCGTGCACGAGCGCCCGGGTCTGCTCGTCCGACACGTAGGCGGCCACCTCGCGGTAGAAGTCGGTCGCCAGACCGTCGCCGACGTAGGCCTTGATCAGGCCTTCGTACCAGTCGTTGGGCTGCGTCACGTCGTGGAAGCCGTCGAGGGCGTCGACGAATGGCGCCATCGCCTCCTCGGGGTCGACGCCGTTGGCCAGCAGGTGATCGCGCAGCTGCCGGAAGTGGCCGAACTCGGCGTTGGCCATGCTGGCCAGGGCCACCTTGTCGCCGACCGTGGGTGCCAGCTGGGCGTCGGCGGCGAGGCGCTCGAACGCCGTCAGCTCGCCGTACGCCAGGACGCCCAGCAGGTCGACGGTGGCGACATCCAGACGGCCGGTCATGCGGGCCACCCTAGAGGCCGCCCTGCGACGTACGATGGTCGCGACGGTGCGGCACTTGCCTCACCGCTCGCGTGCGCGGACCTCACGTCCCTGCGGCGCGCGCCGGTCGTTGCCAGGCCCCTCCGGGCCAGGGGCTGCACCCGCTGCGAGCCCGCTCCCCGCCGTGGTCGGCGCGACTCTCGAAGGGCACGGCTCTGACCACCGAAGCGACCACCGAAGCGACCACCGAAGCGACCACCGAAGCCACCACCGACGCGACCACCGCGGCACCGACCAGCCCGGCGCTGAACGGCTTCGCGGCCATCGGCGCCCGGCCGGAGACCGTCGCGGCCCTGGCCGCCGTCGGCATCACCCAGCCGTTCGCCATCCAGACCATGACACTGCCGATCGCGCTGTCCGGGCACGACCTCATCGGCCAGGCCCGCACCGGAACCGGCAAGACGCTGGGGTTCGGCGTCCCGATGGTGCAGAACATCAAGAACAAGGAGGAGGGCGGCAACGGCACCCCACAGGCGCTGGTCGTCGTCCCGACCCGCGAGCTCTGCGTCCAGGTCGCCAGTGACCTCGAGATCGCCGGCAGGACCCGTGGCCTGCGGGTGCAGAGCATCTACGGCGGCCGGGCGTTCGAGCCCCAGGTCGAGTCGCTCAAGCGCGGCGTCGAGATCGTCGTCGGTACGCCGGGCCGACTGCTCGACCTGGCCCGGCAGGGGCACCTCAACCTCGGCCAGGTCGACGTCCTGGTCCTCGACGAGGCCGATGAGATGCTGGACCTGGGCTTCCTGCCCGATGTGGAGCGGATCTTGGCCCTGACGCCCGACGAGCGGCAGACGATGCTGTTCTCGGCCACCATGCCAGGCCCGGTGGTGGCGCTGGCCCGCCGCTTCATGCGGCAGCCCACCCACATCCGCGCCGAGGAGCCCGACGAGCGCCGCACCGTCCCGGACACGAGGATCTTCGTCTACCGGGCGCACGCCATGGACAAGGGCGAGGTGCTGGCCCGCATCCTGCAGGCCCGCGGCCGTGGCCTGACGATGGTCTTCTGCCGTACCAAGCGGACCTGCGACAAGGTCGCCGCCGACATGGCGGACCGCGGTTTCGCGGCGGCTGCGGTGCACGGCGACCTCGGTCAGGGGGCGCGTGAGCAAGCCCTGCGGGCGTTCCGCTCCGGCAAGATCGACGTGCTGGTCGCGACCGACGTCGCGGCCCGGGGCATCGACGTCCAGGACGTCACGCACGTCATCAACTACCAGTGCCCGGACGACGAACGCACCTTCCTGCACCGCATCGGCCGGACCGGTCGCGCGGGCGCCAAGGGCGTCGCGGTGACGTTCGTCGACTGGGACGACATGCCGAAGTGGGGGCTGATCAACAAGGCCTTGGACCTGCCGATCCCGGATCCGCAGGAGACCTACTCCTCGAGCCCGCACCTGTTCGCCGACCAGGACATCCCGCAGGGCACCAAGGGCACCCTGCCGCGGGCATCGCGGACCCGCGAGGGTTTGGACGCCGAACGGGTCGAGGACATCGGCGAGACCGGGCGCAAGCCGAAGGCCGCCCCACGCGGTGGCCGTGACGGTGGCCGGGGTGAAGGGCGGGACCCCGGCCGGAGCAGTCATGGCGGCCGGGATGACCGACCAGCCCGCGACGCCGCCCCGGAGGACAACGCTCCAGTGCTGCCCAAGCGCACTGGCGGGGCCCGTACGCGGACCCGCGGCAGTGGCGCGGCCGCTGCCTCTAGCGCGGCCGAGGTCGGCTCGGCTGGCTCGTCGGTCCCTCATCCGGCTGCCGAGGGGTTGGCTGGCGGCTCGGCTGCCGCCTCAGCTCCGGGCACGTCTGCGGCCTCGACTGCTGGCGGGGCGGCCGGCTCGGCTGCTCCCTCCGCTGATGGTGAGGCGCCGAAGCGCCGTCGCCGTCGCGGGGGTCGCGGCCGGGGGAACGGCGGTGCCGGTGACTCGCAGGGCACGATCACGTCGTCCGAGGCCTGACGGCGGCTGACCCGGCCGAGACGCTGACGCGGTGCGCCTGCTGTTGCTGTCCGACACGCATGTCCCGCTTCGGGCCCGCGAGCTGCCCGTGCAGGTGTGGTCGGAGATCGACCGCGCCGACCTCGTCGTGCACGCCGGTGACTGGGTGAGCGAGCAGCTTCTGGACAGGCTCGAGGCGCGCGCCGACGTGCTCGGCTGCTGGGGCAACAACGACGGCCCCGGCCTGCGGGCCCGGCTGCCGGAGGTCGCGACCCGCACGGTCGAAGGGGTGCGGTTGGCAGTGACCCACGAGACCGGGAGCCGGGACGGCCGGGAGCTCCGTGCCGACCGGAACCTCCCGGACACCGACGTGCTGGTCTTCGGCCACTCCCACATCCCCTGGGACACCATGACGCCAGCCGGGACCCGGCTGCTCAACCCGGGCTCACCGACCGACCGCCGTCGACAACCTGCCTGCACCCTCATGACCGCCACGGCGTTGGACGGCGTGCTGAGTGAGGTCCGGCTAATCGAGGTGACCCGGTGATCGAGCTCACCCCCGGCGTCGTACGACGGGACATCGAGATCCGCGGCGGGCCGCTTGCCGCCCTTGAGGCAGGCACCGCCGAGCACGGGACGGTGCTGCTGGTGCCCGGGTTCACCGGGAGCAAGGAGGACTTCCGCTTCGTGCTGCCGCTGCTGGCCCAGGCCGGTTGGCGAGCGGTCTCGATCGACCAGCGCGGGCAGTACCAGTCGCCGGGACCGGACGACCCGGCTGCCTACTCGGTGGCGGCCCTCGGCCGGGATGTGCTGGCGGTCGCAGCCGCCCTCGGCCCGCTGCACCTGGTCGGCCACAGCTTCGGTGGCCTGGTCACCCGGTCAGCGGTGCTGCAAAACCCTGAGGCGGTCCGCTCGCACCTGCTGATGGACAGCGGTCCGGCCGCTCTCACCGGTCCGCGCGCGGAGGTCATGACTCTGCTGCGACCGGTCATCGAGCAGGGTGGGCTGCCCGCCGTGTGGGACGCGATGGAGGCCATCTCGGCCAGTGAACCGCGACGCGTGCAGGTGGTCGTCGACCTCAAGGACTTCCAGCGGGCGCGCCTGGTCGGCGGCTCACCGGTGGGCCTGCTGGCCATGGGGGAAGCGCTGCTGAGCGAACCGGACCGGGTCGCCGAGCTGCGGTCGGCCGGTGTGCGGACCCTCGTGCTGTACGGCGAGGGCGACGACGCCTGGCTGCCCCTGCTCCAGGACCAGATGGCCGACCGGCTCGGCGCGCAGGTAGTCGTGGTCGAAGGGGCCCTGCACTCGCCGGCAGCCGAGCAGCCGGAGGCAACTGCCGCCGCGCTGGTGGAGTGGTTCAGTCGGCACTAGAGGTCTGCGCCACCTCGAACGCCCAGATGGTGCTGCCGGTCGCGGCGGGCCGCGTGCCCTCCGGTCTGGCCGTCGAGGCGGCGTGGCCGTCGGCGAACCGCTGCCCATCGCGCCAGGCCGTGAAGGCTGCCTCGGTGCGCCAACGCGTGTAGACCAGGTAGTCCGAGGTTCCCTCCACCGGCCGGAGCAGCTCGAAGTGCTCGAACCCCGGCGCGCTGTCGACAGCACCCTGCCGGGCGGCGAACCGCTCCTCCAAGGTGCTGCCGGCGCCCTCGCGGACGGTGAGGACGTTGATCGCGACGTACGACATGCCTGAACCCTAGGCCGGTCAGCGCGAGCGTCGGGTCGCCGGTCTCGCCACGGGATGGCACCGTGGCCGGGTGACTGCAGAGCCGACCTCCGCCGAGATGTCCCGGGACCCCGGGCTGTACGGCCCGGACAGCGTCACGTGGCGGGTGCACGCCGACCCGTCGATGGCCCTGGCCGGGCTGCGGGCGCTCCTGCTCCAGGCCGTGCACCCGCTGGCGATGGCGGGCGTGGCCCAGCACAGCGACTTCCGCAAGGACCCGTGGGGGCGGCTGTTCCGCACGGCCGACTATGTCGCCGTCACCGCCTTCGGCACCACCCGCGAGGCGGAGCGCGCCGCGGCCAAGGTTCGCGGCATCCACGGCAAGCTCGCCGGCGTCGAGCCCGAGAGCGGCACGGCGTACCGCGTCGCGGACCCGGCCCTGTTGCGGTGGGTGCACTGCGTCGAGGTGGAGTCGTTCCTGACCACCGCGACCCGCTGCGGGCTGCGGCTGTCAGGCGCCGAGCAGGACACCTACTACGCCGAGCAGGTCGCCAACGCGAGGCTCATCGGCGTGCCCGACGTCCCCGACTCGAGGGCGGCGATGGCCGAGTACTTCACCTGCATGCGGCCCGAGCTGCGGGTGACGGCCGAGGCCCGCCGGGCAGCCCGCTTCATATTGCTTCCGCCGATGCCCGCGCTGGTCCAGCTCGGAACGCCGGCCCGGCCGGCATGGGCCGCGCTGGCCGCGGCAGCCGCGGCGATGCTCCCCCGCTGGGCGCGCCGGCTCTACCACCTGCCGGGCTTGCCGACGACCGACCTGGCGGCGACCGCGGCGGGGCTGGCCTTCCGTTCCGGGCTGCTGGTGGTGCCCGAGGTGCTGCGGCAGGGCCCCCAGGTCAAAGCAGCGCGCGAACGGCTCGGACTGGCTTAGCGTACGAACATGATCGAGCTGGACGGCCTGACCAAGACGTACGGCGACACCACCGCCGTCGACGACTTGACGTTCACCGTGCGGCCCGGCGTGGTGACGGGCTTCCTCGGTCCGAACGGCGCCGGCAAGTCCACGACTATGCGCTTGATGGTGGGGCTCGACCGGCCGACCTCGGTGGGTGAAGCAGCGCTGGCCGCAGGGGCGGTGCTGCACGAGCTGCGGGTGGTGCAGACCTCCCTGGAGGAGGCCTACGTCGACATGACAAAAGGCTGGGCTTCCTGTTGCGCAGCACCGCGGCCGCCATCGCCGTGCTGTTCGGCCTGCTGCTCGTCGTGCCCATCGTGCTGAACTTCCTGCCGAGCTCCTGGCAGCGGCACATCCAGCCGTACCTGCCCGGCGAGGCCGGCAGCCGGCTGTTCCAGCTCAACCCGGACGCCAGTCCGCTGTCGGCCTGGCAGGGGTACGGCGTGCTGCTGCTCTTTGCAGCCGTCGTCATCGCCGGCGCTGCCGTCGTCCTACGTCGGCGCGACGCCTGAGCCGGTGACCTGGCCAATCCACGGACTCGTGCTGCGCACGCCTCGACTTGAGCTGCGCGGCTTGACCGAACAGCTCGCGTTGCAGCTGGCCGAGCTGCTGCCCGACGACGTCGAGCTGGATCCCTCGCTCATCCTGCCGGACCGCCGGCAGCGCTTCCTGCAGTACTGCGCCCGATCTGTTGCGTCGTGGTCCCCCGACGACTGGGTCGTGCTGTTTGCGGTGTCCTCGGCCGACGGGCTGATCGGCCTGCAAGGCTTGGAGGGCAAGGAGTTCGCCGTACGCCGGGAGGTCGACACCTCCTCCTGGCTGGTGCCCTCCGCGCGCGGTCGGGGACTCGGGCGCGAGATGCGGGGCGCGGTGCTGGCGCTGGCGTTCGGCCACCTCGGCGCGGCCCGGGCGGTGACCGAGGCATGGGAGGACAACGGCCCGTCACTGGGGGTATCGCGAACACTGGGCTACCTCCCGAACGGCAACACGATCGTCGTGCGACAGGGGTCACCATCCGTGATGGTCGGCTTGGCGTTGACCGACCCGGAGCTGCCCTCCGTCGAGGTCAACGGCTTGTCGCCCTGCCTTGCCCTGCTTGGCGTGGGTTAGCGCCCCAGGTAGGTCGAGTCCGGCTCGGCTCTCGATCCGGGCTCGCCCTTGGACGGTGCCTCGCTGCTTGTCGGTCGACCAGCAGCACCGCGCCAGGGCGCCGACGGGCAGCGTGGCCGCAGCTCAGTCGTCGAGCGGGGCACGGTCCTCGGCCAGCCCTGCCCAGGACGGCTTCGGGCCACCAGAGAGCGCGAGGCCCTCCGGGCAGTGCCGGGAGAAGTCGCACCAACCGCAGACCGGCGACGCGCGGGGCGGGAACAGCTCATGCGCCGACCCGCCTTCGGCAAGCGCCTGCGTCGCAGCCACCACCTCAGCCGCCAACCGCTCGGCGCGATGGAGGTGCCGCTGTAGGGACTCCTCCGTGTGGGTATGCGTGGCGACGGTCCCTGACGGCAGGTGGTGCAGCTCAACCGTGGCACACGCCGTGCGAAAGGTGCGGGCGCAGCCGAGTGCGTACAGCGCCATCGCCAGCGACCCCCGTGCCTCGTCCGGCGTGCACGGCGTCCGACCAGTCTTGTAGTCCACGACGACCATCTCGTCGCCCCGCCGGTCCACCCGATCGACCCGGCCGCTGACCGCCAGCACATCAGTCTTGAAGGCCACCGTGCGCTCGATGCCGGCCGGCTGGTCAGTGACGTCAAGGCCGGCGACGTAGCGCTCCACCATGTCACCGGCGAGCTCCCGCCAGCGAGCAGCCTGAGCCGGGTCGGCGAAGCCGTCGGTCTGCCATGCCGAGCTCACCAGGTTGCGGGCAGCCATCGGCGTACGGCGCTGCTGTGGAAGGTCCCAGAAACGGGCCAGCGCCAAGTGGACCACGGCTCCCACCGTCGTATGCGCCATCGCCGGACCACGCGGCAGAGCCGGCCGGTCCAGGTAGGTCATCCGGTAACGACGCGGACAGTCGGACCAGGTCGTCAGGCGGGACGGCGTGCACGAGAACAGCCTGGTCGGCATGCCCTCGAGCCCCAGCTGCTGCATCCGCTCATCCTGCCCGACGACGGGCGCAGCCCGATGACCCTGTGGACGACCGACCACGAGGGGCGCGGATCCCAAGCCGTCAAGGGGGTCGGTGGGCGAGCTACCCGGTCGGCCCAGGACGGGCCGGCGACCTACCAGTCACCACCACCGCCACCACCACCGCCGCCGCCCCAGTCACCGCCGCCACCGCCGCCGCCCCAGTCACCGCCGCCGCCGCCGCCGCCCCAGTCACCGCCGCCGCCACCGCCGCCGTCATCGCGGGCGTCCTCGCGGCCCTCTTCGTACCCGGCACCGTAGCCACCGCCGCCGTAGCCGTAGCCACCGCCGAACAGCCCGCCCCCGCCGAAGCCGCCGCCGAGCATGCTGCCGAGCAGGAACGGCGTCCAGAACGGCTGGGGGTACCACCCTCCCGGGACCATCTGCCCGTTCAGCATGCCGCCGCCGTAGTAGTGCTGGTAGCCCGGCCGGTAGTTCGGCGAGCCGTCGTACTGCTGGTCGCCGAAGGCAACCTGCTGCTGGGCGTTCAGCTGCGGGCCGCTGCCGGGGGCGAGGGGGATCTCCGGACCGAGGTCCAGCCCGAGCTCCTTGCGCGCTGTCCGGGCGGCAGTCAGCCCCTCCACGGCGCTGCGCCGTGCCGCCGCGAACTCGGCCTCCGAGGAGGCGCTGGCCAGCCCAGCGCCGCAGGCGTTGTAGCGCTCAGCCGCGTCCGCGAGAGCTTGCTGCGCGACCGGCTTGCCGGCGGCGTCGAGGTTGGAGACGTCCGCGCCGAGCCGGTCGTAGAGCTGGGTCACCTCGGCGCGTGATGCGGCGTTCTCGCGGTCCAGTCGCTTGCGGCTGCTGCGGCGGGCCAGCAGCACGCCGCCACCACCGAGGACCACGAGTCCCCCGAGCAGGTAGGCGCCGGTATGCGACGAGCCACCCGAGTCGGTGGTGGCCGAGCCATTGCCGTCGGAGGTCGAGCCTGAGGAACCGCCGCCAGCGGCCTGGTTCTTGATGCGCTCGGTGAAGTCGGTGACAAACGCCGTGAGCCCGTCCTTATCGAAGCTCCCGTGCGGCGTCGCAGCCAGCGCCGCTGCGGCGTTGACGCCCTGCTGTGACGCGGCGTTGCCCTCGCCGACGCCGAGGTGCTTGTTGGCGGTGATGACCAGGACGACGTCGTCACTGACGCCCAGTGCCTTGCCGATCGTGAGCGCATCGGCGCGGGCGTCGGCGGCGCTGCTGGCGTCCGAGGCGGGCAGCACGGCCACGTAGACCTTGGGCTGGCTGCCCTGTAGCTCCTGGGTGAGTGCGGCCTTGTCGACCAGGTCCAGCGACGGGTCCTCGTACAGCTGGCTGCTGCGCAGCGCGGCCGCGGCAGCGCCGGTGTCGGCGAGCGCCGGGCCGGCCGTGCCGAGCAGGAGCAACGGGGTGAGGGCGATGAGGGGAAGCAGGCGACGGGGCGTCATACCTCCAGTGTTACCCGCTCAGCGGCCGGCGACGAACCCCTTGATGCTGTTGGCTATCAGCTGGACCGCGATTGCCGACAGCAGCAGCCCGGAGATGCGGGTGAGCAGCACGATGCCGGCTTCACGGATGAGGCGCGTGATGGTGACGCTGAAGAACAGGGCGAGGAACACCAGCAGGTGCACCGCGACGATCCCGGCCGCGATGGCCACCACGTCGGCGACCCCGTGCGCCTGCTTGACGAACACGATGGTGGCCACGATCGCGCCCGGGCCGGCGAGCAGCGGTGTGCCGAGCGGGACCAGCGCCACGTTGACGTTGTCGACCTCGCTCGGGTCGTCCTGCTTGTCGGTCAGCAGCTCCAGCGCCACGATCGTCAGCAGCAGGCCGCCGGCGCCCTGCAGGGCCGGGATGCCGATCCCGAGGTAGGCCAGGATCTGCTGCCCCAGCAGGGCGAACAGCGAGATGACCATCAGCGAGACGAAGACCGCCTGCGCGGCCAACTTGCGGCGCCGCCGGTTGGTGCGCCCCGCCGTGAGCCCCAGGAACAGCGGGATGTTGCCGAGCGGATCCATGATCACCGCGAGGGTCACGAGCACCGCGCCGAACATCGCTGCGTCGATGACCGCGCTCACGCGCGCAGCACCTCGACGCCGGTGGCTCGCTCGACGATAGCGGCGTACGACGCCTCGGGGGTGAGCTCTGCGCCCAGGCGAACCGGCTTGTTCTCGCCGTGGTAGTCGCTCGAGCCGGTGGTCAGCAGGCCGAGCTCGGCGGCCAGAGACCGCAGGCGGGCGCGGGCTGCGGCATCATGGTCGCCGTGGTCGACCTCCAGCCCGGCTAGGCCCGCGGCCGCCATCTCGGCGATGACGTCGTCACTGACAGTGCGGCCGCGTGCGCTGGCAGCCGGGTGGGCGAAGACGGCCACGCCGCCTGCAGCGGCGACCAGCCGGATCGCCTCGACGACGTCGAGCTCGAGCTTGGCGACCCAGAAGCGGCCAGACGTGCCGATCCAGTCGGGGGTGAACGCCTCCGACACGGTCGCGACGTGCCCCTGCTCGATCAGCGCCAGAGCGACATGCGGGCGGCCGACGGTGCCACCGGCCAGCTCGCGGACGCGCTCCCAGGTGACTCCGGTGCCGGCGTCCTCGAGCATCCTGGCCATCTGCTCGGCACGACCGGCCCGGCTCTGGACCAGGCCGGCCAGCCGGGCGCGTAGCACCGGCTCGTCCGGGTCGAACAGGTAGGCCAGCAGGTGCAGGCTGATCCCGTCGCGGCTGCAGGAGATCTCTGCGCCGCGGACGAGCTCGAGCCCAGCCGGCAGCGCGGCCGCCGCAGCGTCCCAGCCGCCGGTGCTGTCGTGGTCGGTGAGGGCGACGACATCGAGCCCGGCGCCGCGCGCCTCCAGGACGAGCTCGGCCGGTGGGGTCGTCCCGTCCGATGCGGAGGAGTGCGTGTGCAGGTCGATACGGCGGGCAGGCAGGACGGGCTCCCAGGGCGAACGGAACGGTCCGGTCAGGGTAGCCGTGCGGATCAGGGCAGCCGGGTCGACGGCGCCCCGTGCGGGAGGACCAGCAGGGCGTGGCTCTCGTGCCGCAGGTCGTGCAGCTCGACGTGCTCGAGCAGCACCAGCTCGGCCGCGGGTGGCCACAGCACCGCCCACAGCCAGACGCCGGCCGCCTCCCCGATGAAGGCCACCCGGTCGTCCTGCGAGTCGCACTGCCACAACGCCGTGGGATGGCCGGCGGCGAGCACCTTGGCCTCCGGCGCACGGGCGGGGAACGCACCGGGGTCCACTGTCGCGAGCCCGGCGCAGTAGGCCCCCAGGCCGACCCCCGGTTCCTCGGCGACGAGCAGCAGGTCAGCGGGGCCACCCAGCGGTGACGGCCCGGACAGCGCGAGGACGGTGGCCACCGGACCGGTCCGCTCGTCACCCGCGCAAGACAGTCCGGTGAGCATCCAGCCCGGCAGCAGGGGGAGCGGCGCCCACACCGGGACCCGCGAGCGCGCGAGGACGTGAGGCAGTCCCTCAAGGCGGTGGTGTGCGTAGGGAACCACGCTGCCATGGGTGGCGCAGGTCCAGTCCGAGGACATCAGGCCGGGGGCGCGCAGCTCACCGGAGCAGCGCGGGCAGCGCGCAGGGGCCGTCATGAGATCACGGTCCACTTGCCGCCCCGCAGGGTCAAGCCCGCCTTCTACAGCAGCGGGTCGCGCTCCACCGACCGCTCCACGACCTCGGTGACCCGCGTCGCCGGGGGGCGCTCCACAACCACCCGCCGCCGCGTGGCCCGGCGGGGCCGGTCGAGCGCCCCTCCCGCGACCAGCAGCGAGGCGACCACGAGGACGGCTACGACAAGAACGATCACGACCACCATGTCGGCAGTGTGCACGACGGGGCGGCCGAACGACAGGACCGTGCGGGTCCGCCGGTCAGGAGCCCTCGATGAGGTCCGGGCGGCCCGGCTGCTCTCCGCCGTGCGCCTCACCGTACGATCGCTTCGGGACCATGACCTTGCGACGGAACACGCAGACCAGGACGCCGTCCTGGTTGTAGCCCTTGGTCTCGACGTGCACGATCCCTCGATCGTCCTTGCTCCGGCTCTCGGTCTTGGCCAGCACCTCGGTCTGGCCGTAGACCGTGTCTCCGTGGAACGTAGGGAAGACGTGCTTGAGCGACTCCACCTCGAGGTTGGCGATGGCCTTGCCGGACACATCCGCGACCGACATGCCGAGCAGCAGCGAGTACACGTAGTTGCCGACGACGACGTTCCTGCCCTGCTGGGTGGTCGCCGCGTAGTTGGCGTCCAGGTGCAGCGGGTGGTGGTTCATCGTGATCAGGCAGAACAGATGGTCGTCGTACTCCGTCACCGTCTTGCCCGGCCAGTGCTTGTAGACCGCTCCGACCTCGAACTCCTCGTAGTACCGGCCGAACTGCAACGCGACTCCTCGAGATGGTGGACTGACGGCCACCGCAGTGTCCTCCCTTCGCGACGTGCTGACCGGTGACGGGTCGCTGGAGCGGCCGCGCGGGCCGGCCCTGGTGCTCGTGCCGCCCTGCGGGACTCACCGTCCGGTCTGCGCGCCGGTCCAGACGATCGGCGGCCCATGGCCCTGTGCGTCCGCCACGTGTACGCGCTCTCCCGTCGGCCAGCGCTGCACATGCACCCGGAAGACGAACGTGCCCTTCTCCGGTTCCAGGCTGATCCGCACCAGCGGCGCGTCCTCGGTGGCCTGGGCGCCGACCCGCGCGAGCAGTGCGTCGACGGCGCGCCGCTCCGCCGGGTCGACGTACTGCCACACGACGCTGTGCCAGACGACCGTGCTCGTGCCTACCGCCAGGTCAGCCAGCTGCTGGGTCAAGAAGTCGAGGGCGCCCGCCTGCTCCACGACGACGGGCAGCCGGGCGGCGACGTCCAGGGCGCCTCGCAGTCGCTCCAGGCGGGCCACCTGGTCCGCCCAGACGTAGGACGTCAACGTCAACCGGCCCTCGGTCGTGGTCGGGTCGATCGGTGACGGGTCGCATCCGCGCCGTTCGACGACCTGCACCCGGGAGTCGTACGGCGGGTGCGTGCCCTGCCACGGCCTGACCAACTGCACCGGGCTGGCGGCGTCGCCCAGGACGGTGCCCTTGGCGACGTCGTACCCGAAGCGGTCGCAGCGCAGGAGCAGACCAGCCGAGGCGCCGATCTCCAGCAGCCGGACCGGTCCCCCGACCAGGGCGAGGGCGCCGTACAGCGCCGCCGCCCTGCCGACCTCGTTGGTCTGCACCGTCCGGGTCAGCAGCGGCCGCAGGGCGTCAGCGTGCACGCGGCAGGCGCGTTCGGCAGCCGGCCAGATGTCCGCGACCGGGGCGGTTCCACCGACGCTCGGGTAGTGCAGCGCCAGCTCGGGGGCGCGCCGCTCCAGCACCAGACGGTGGAGTGCACCGGCCAGGCGCAGTGACACCACGCTGCCGCCCGGGGCGTGCAGGTGGGGAGCGAGCAGGTCGGCCACGATGCCACCGGCCGCCAGGTCACCCGCCGCGCCGGTGAGCAGCGCCTCGGTGAGCGGGCTGCCGTGCAGGCCGCACTGCACCGCTTGGGCCCGCAGCCGGTCCTCGAGGTCGGTCACCTCAGGTCTGCCTGGGGCCGCGCCGGATCGCGCAGGTCGACGCCCTGCGTCAACCACCGCTCCTCGAGCGCCGCGCCGCCGTGCACCCGCTTCCAGGCCGCCTCGTTGGCGGTCATGGCGAGCAGCGGCAAGAAGCGGACCGGCTCCTCGTCGTCGAGCTCGAGGTCCGGCACCAGCCCCCCCGGTTCACCGACCAGGACGGCGGTGCAGCGGCTGCCGTCCCAGAGCGGCTCCCCGAGGTCGAGACCGGCGCCGGGGGCGATGACCAACGCCTCGACGGTCGGGCTGGCGGCGAGGGCGGCCAGCCGGCGCAGGACGCTGTCCTGCAGGCCGCGCACCGACAGGACCAACTCCGCACGTGGACCGTGCTGGGCTACCAGATCCGCTGCCGGGTCGGCCATCGGTGCCCGCGACATGCCCAGAGTGACGTAACGGACCAAACCCCCTACGTCCGGGCCGAAGCGCAGCACATCCACCCGCTCGCTGCCCAGGAAGCTCACGCCGGCCCGCCCGGTGTCCTGCCCGAGCACGCTGAGCAGGTGGGCCTCGACCAGCGTCAGCACCTGATCGCCGTCCACGCAGGCAATCTACCGACCGCCGGGGTCGTTGCCCTCCAGCGCATGAACGGCCAGGATGCCGCCCATGAGTCTGGTGCGAGTACTGGTCGGCACGCGCAAGGGCGCTTTCGTGCTGACGGCGGACGGGTCCCGACAGGACTGGACCGTGACTGGTCCACTGTTCGGCGGCTGGGAGGTCTACCACGTCAAGGCGTCGCCGGTGGACCCCGACCGGATCTTCGCCTCTCAGAGCAGCGGCTGGTTCGGCCAGCTGATCCAGCGCTCCGACGATGGCGGCGGCACGTGGAACCCGGTCGGCAACGAGTTCCGCTACGACGGGGTCCCCGGCACCCATCAGTGGTACGACGGGACCCCTCACCCGTGGGAGTTCGCGCGGGTCTGGCACCTCGAACCCTCGCTGACCGACCCGGAGGTCGCCTTCGCCGGGGTCGAGGACGCCGGGCTGTTCCGTACCGGGGACGGCGGTGCGAGCTGGCAGGAGCTGCCGGGGCTGCGCAGCCACGGATCGGGCTCGCAGTGGCAACCCGGTGCGGGTGGGCTGTGCCTGCACACCATCTTGCTGGACCCGCGCGACGAGGCCCGCATGCACGTCGCGATCTCCGCGGCCGGTGTCTTCCGGTCCGATGATGCCGGGACCACCTGGCAGGCATCCAACTCCGGCCTGCGCTCCGGAGGAATCCCGGACGAGGACGCCGAAGTCGGCCACTGCGTGCACCGGCTGGCCCGGCACCCGTCGCTACCGGACACGCTGTACATGCAGAAGCACTGGGACGTCATGCGCAGCGATGACAACGGGGCCTCCTGGCACGAGGTCAGCGGCAACCTGCCGTCGGACTTCGGCTTCACGATCGACGTGCACGCGCACGAGCCGGAGACCGTCTACGTCGTTCCGATCCTCAGCGACTCGGAGCACTACCCGCCGGAGGGCCGGCTGCGCGTCTACCGCAGCCGGACCGGCGGCGACGAGTGGGAACCGCTGACCAAGGGGCTGCCGCAAAAGGATTGCTATGTCAACGTGCTGCGCGACGCCATGGCGGTGGACTCCCTCGACTCCTGCGGCGTCTACTTCGGGACGAGCGGCGGTCAGGTCTACGCCTCCTCCGATGCCGGTGACAGCTGGGCGCCGATCGTCAGCGACCTGCCGCCGGTACTGTCGGTCGAGGTGCAGACCCTGCCGTGACCACCGTCCGCGTCGTGCTACCGGCGCACCTGCGCACGCTGACCCGGCTGCAGGGCGAGCTCGCGCTGCAGGTCACCGATGGGGTCACGACCGGGACGGTGCTCGATGCGCTGGAGGCCGCGCACCCCGTGCTGCGCGGGACGATGCGTGATGCTGTGACCGGCAAGCGCCGCCCGTTCGTCCGCTTCTTCGCCTGCAGCGAGGACCTCTCGCACGACCCGCCTGACCAGCCGCTGCCAGCGGCCGTCGTGGCCGGGACGGAGCCGTTCCTGATCATCGGCGCGATGGCCGGCGGCTAGCTGTACTGACCAGGCGGTGTCCGCCGAGCCGCGCGACGCTCGGCCTCGTCGTCACGGCACGGTGGGTCCGACCCGCGGAACGGCTGAACTACCTGCGTGAGAGGCGGAACTGCCGGTTGCGCTTGGTCAGGGCGCTCACCGCAGCGTCGAGCCGCTCGGTCAGCGCAACGACCTGCGCCTCGAGCTCGCCGACGCGACGGACCACGTCTGCCAGGCGCTCGCCGGCCGCGGCGGTCGCTTCCGTCGCGGCCGGCAACGGCTCCACTGTTGAGGCCGGCGGGGTTGCCGGCGCCGGCTCTGTTGTGGAGGCCGGCGCGGTTGCCGATGCCGACGCGGCTTTCGATGCTGGCGCCGCTTTCGATGCCGCCCCAGCGCGCGCAGCCCGGTCGCCGTTGCGGGTGGCCGAGCCCGACGGCTTCGCCGCGGCCCGTGCTTGACGACCACCGGACGGCGCCGCAGCGGTCCGTCCGAGGCGCTTGGCTCCAGCCGTCGTGCTCTTGGCCGCGTGGTAGGCCTCGATGGCCTCCGTCGAGAGCCGGCCGCGGTCGCTGACCTTGATGCCGTTCTCCTTCGCCCACGCGCGTACGTCAGAACTTCGTGTCTCAGCCATGGTCATCATTCTGGCAGGCCCTGGCAACGCACCTGCGGCGGCCCGCCGAGGTGCGTTGCGGCGCGTCATCCTTTGAGCTGGTAGTCCTTCAACAGGCCGCGGCTGATGATGGTCTTTTGGATTTCACTAGTGCCCTCGCCGATGAGCAGGAACGGCGCCTCGCGCATGAGCCGCTCGATCTCGTACTCCTTGGAGTAGCCGTAACCGCCGTGGATGCGGAAGGACTCCTGGGTGACCTCGGCGCAGTACTCACTGGCCAGCAACTTGGCCATTCCGGCCTCGACGTCGTTGCGCTTCCCGGCGTCCTTCAAGCGCGCGGCGTTGACCATGAGGGCGTGCGCGGCTTCCACTTTGGTGGCCATCTCGGCCAGCTTGAACTGGATCGCCTGGTGCTGGGCGATCGGCTTGCCGAAGGTGGAGCGCTGCTGGGCGTAGGCGATCGCGAGCTCGAAGGCGCGGATCGAGATGCCGCACGCCCGCGCCGCGACATTGACCCGGCCCACCTCGACGCCGTCCATCATCTGGTAGAAGCCCTGGCCCCGACCGGCCTCGCCGCCCAGCATCGAAGAGGCCGGGACCCGCACGTCCTCCATGACCATCTCGGTCGTCTCGACGCCCTTGTAGCCCATCTTCTCGATCTTGCCGGGGATGGTCAGACCGTTCTGCGTCCCGAAGCCAGGCTCCTTCTCGATGAGGAACGTCGTCATGTTCTTGTAGACCGAGCTGCCACCCTCATCGGTCTTGACCAGCGTCGCGACGATGCTGGAGCGGCTGCCGTTGGTCAGCCACATTTTCTGGCCATTGAGGACGTAGTCCTCACCGTCGCGTACACCCTTGCTCTGGATCGCCGCGACGTCCGAGCCGCAGCCGGGCTCGGACATCGAGAAGGCACCGCGCTTCTCACCGGTGGCCATCAGCGGCAGCAGCCGGTTCTTCTGCTCATCCGTGCCGTGCTGCCTCAGCATGTAGGCCACGATGAAGTGGGTGTTGATGACGCCTGACACGCTCATCCAGCCCCGGGCAATCTGCTCGACAACGAGGGCATACGTCAGCAGCGACTCACCGAGCCCGCCGTACTCCTCCGGGATCATCAGGCCGAACAGGCCCATCTCCCGCATGCCGTCGACTATTGCCTCGGGAAACTCGTCCTTGTGCTCGAGGTCGGTGGCGTACGGGAGGATCTCCTTGTCCACGAAGCTGCGGACGGTGGAGAGGATCTCCTGCTGGACCTCGGTGAGGCCCTCGGTGGCGGCCAGGCGTGGCATGTCGCTCCTGTCGGGGTGCGATCGGTGCCGGGGCGACGTCCGCCGGCTGGCTCATCGTCCCACCGCCCTGCAGGCGCTCACCACCCGAGCCAGGTGACCCCGATCACCCGCGGCGGGGCCGAGCCTCAGTCGGTCGGCGGGGTGAAGGACGTGCTGCGTGACATGCCCGCAGCCCGGCCCTTGTTGCTGATGACCAGGGCCATCTTGCGGCTCGCCTCGTCGATCATCTCGTCGCCCAGCATGACCGCGCCGCGGGTGCCACCGGCCTCGGAGGTGCAGTGGTCATAGGCGTCCAGGATCAGCTCGGCGTGGTCGTAGTCCTGCTGCTTGGGCGAGTAGACCTCGTTGGCCGCATCAATCTGGCCGGGGTGCAGGACCCACTTGCCATCGAAACCCAGGGCGGCCGACCGGGACGCGACGCGCGTGAAGCCCTCGACGTCGCGGATCTGCAGATAGGGCCCGTCGATGGCCAGCTTCCCAGAGGCGCGCGCGGCCATCAGGATCCGCATGAGGATGTAGTGGTAAGCGTCTCCGACGTCGTAGCCGGGCGGCTGCTCGCCGACCACCAGTGACTTCATGTTGATGCTGGCCATGAAGTCCGCTGGGCCGAAGATGACGGTTTCCACGCGCTCGCTGGCGGCGGCGATGGCGTCGATGTTGACCAGGCCGAGGGCGTTCTCGATCTGCGCCTCGATGCCGATCCGGCCGACGTCGAAGCCCATCGTCTTCTCGATCTGGGTGAGCAGCAGGTCCAGCCACACGACCTGGTCGGCGGTCTGCACCTTGGGCAGCATGATGCAGTCCAGGTTCGGCCCGGCGCCCTCCACGACCTCGATCACGTCGCGGTAGGTCCAGTGCGTCGACAGGTCGTTGACGCGAACGACCCGGACCTTGCCCTCCCACCCGCCGGCGTTCAGGGCCTCGACGATCGTGCCGCGGGCGCCGGGCTTGGCCAGCGGAGCGCAGGCGTCCTCGAGGTCCAGGAACACCTGGTCCGCCGGCAGTCCCTTGGCCTTGTCGATCATCTTGGGGTTGCTGCCGGGCACGGCCAGGCACGAGCGGCGGGACCGGAGCTCACGCTGCACAGGGACTCCATCGTCGAAGGGTGCGGATCTGACGCAGGGTATCGACGGGGCTTACACGGTCGTGCCGGTCGGCCGAGCAACCGGGTGCAACGCGCCGCAGGTCGCGCACGTGGCCGGTCAGTCGACCGGGACGCTGGGCTCCTGGGTGCCGGAGCGGATGACCAGTGCGACGCCGCAGACGAGCAGCACAGCCGCCGGTACCGCCAGCAGCGTGATGTGCTGGCCGGCGACGAACAGCGCGGCGATGAGCGCAGCAGCCGGGATCTCGAACAGGATCGACAGGCTGACCACCGTCGGGCTGGTGGTGCGCAGCACGACGTTGAACAGCGAGTGGCCGAGCAGCTGCGCGCCGGCGGTCAGGGCGATCAGCTGCAGCCAGGTCGTCGCGCTGTAGCCCGACAGCGGCTGCCGGCCGACGATGCACACCACCAGCAGCAGCAGCGCGGTCGTGGAGTAGCACAGCGCCGTGTAGGTCGTGGTGCTGACGCTACGGCGTACCTCGCTGCCTGCTGCCATGTAGCCGGCCGCGAACAGACCACCGGCCATGGCGAGGCCGTCACCGAGCAGGGCCCGGCCGGACACCTGCAGGTCCGCGCCGGCGAGCAGCAGCGCACCCGCGACCGCGATCCCGATGCCGAGCCAGACCTGCGGGTGGACGCGTTCGCCCCGCAACCGGCCGATCATCGCCGACCACACCGGCTGGGTGGCGACCAGAGCGGTCGCGCTCGCGACCGAGGTGTAGGTCAGGGACGGCACCCATGTCCCGAAGTGCAGGGCGAGCAGGAGGCCGGCGACCAGGGCCAGCCGGCGTTCGCGGCGGTCGAGGCTGCGCAGCTCCTGGCGGCGCCGGAGCAGCACGGCGGGGGTGAGCACCAGCCCGGCTAGGGCGTTGCGCCAGAAAGCGATCGCCAGCGCCGGCGCGGCGCAGGCAGCCATCAGTGGACCGCTCGTCGAAACGGCCGTGAGCGCGACCAGCATCAGGCCGATGTCGCGGGTCGGCGGACGCGCGATGCCCTGTGCGACCGGGCGTACGGCGGTGTCGGTCACCCGGCCATGATGTCAGCCCTGACCGTGCCGGCGAGCGTCGAGCTGGTGCTGCCGGGCTGAGGTGGCCGAGCCGTCTCGCTGGCAGCCCCGTGCCCCGGACTGGGCAAGGGTCGAGTTGCCACCCAGCCAGCCGGTGAAACCCCGGACCCGCAGCTGGCCAGGCGACAACCGGCCGCCGAGTCCTGGGGTCAGGCCGGCGGGATGGTGATCTCGCCGCGGGCGATCGGCACGACCCCGCCGCTGACGGTGCCCCGGACGGCGCGGCCACCCACCACCTCGACGGTGCAGCGCAGCGTGGCGGCGCGCCCCATCTCCACGCCCTGCTCGATGACGTAGTCGTGCGCCCCGTCCGGCAGCAACCCCCCGGCTGCCAGCCAGGCCCCGAGGCCCAGGGCGGCCGAACCGGTCGCCGCGTCCTCTGCGACGCCGACCCCGCCGGCGAACACGCGGGTCCGGGCGACCGCCCCCTCCCAGGCGAACACCGACACACCCGCTCCGCCCAGCGCCGCCAGCCGCGACAGGTCGGGGCGGGCGCCGGCTACGGCAGCGGCGCGCACCGGCAGGTAGGCGAAGTCGATGCCGGCACCGGCCCACCGCGGGGGTGGCCCGTCGAGGTCCGCCGCCGACAGACCGACCGCCTCGAGCAGCGGACCGGGGTCGAGCGGCTCGCCGTACGACGGTGGACCGCCGGTCAGCGTCGCACCGGAGCCGCTGACCGTCACCGGCAGCAGCCCAGCGCCGCAGGCCTGCACCACCTCGCCGGCCGCGATCCGCCCGAGCCGGTGCAGCACCCAGGCCGCCCCTACCGACGGATGCCCGGCGAACGGCAGCTCGACGACCGGCGTGAAGATGCGGAGCCGGTAGTCGGCACCAGCCGGTGGCACCAGCGGGAACGCCGTTTCGGACAGGTTGAACTCGCGGGCGACGGCCTGCAGCTGCCGATCCGACAGCTCGTCGGCGTCGAGGACGACTGCGAGCGGGTTGCCGGCGTAGGGCGTTTCGGTGAAGACGTCGACGACCTCGTACTGCAGGGTCGGGCTCACGGCATCGTCATGCCTCCGTCGACCGGCAGCGTGATCCCGGTGATGTACGACGCGCCGTCGCCGGCGAGGAACACCACAGCGCTGGCCACCTCGTGCACCTCGCCGAGCCGACCAGCCGGTGTGAGCATGGTGACCATCGCCGCCTCGGACTCATCCATCTGGTCGGTCATCTCGGTCGGGAAGTAACCGGGTGCGACGGCGTTGACACGGATCCCCTTGCGGCCGGTCCACTGCGCGGCGAGGTCGCGGGTGAGGCCGATCAGGCCGGCCTTGCTGGCCGCGTAGCCGGCCTGCGGCAGCGCGCCGGGGCGGATCCCGAGCACGCTGCTGATGTTGATGATCGAGCCGCTGCCGGTCGTCGCCCGCCCGAAGGCCTGGGCCATCCAGTACTGCCCGTTGAGGTTAATGTCGATGACCTTGCGGAACTCCTCGGGCGTCTCGCGGGTGGCGGGCTTGGCCCAGCCGAAGCCGGCGTTATTGACCAGCACGTCGACCCGGCCGAACTCGGCGACCGCCGCCGCGACCATCGCCGCGCACTGCTCCGGGTCGGTGACGTCGGTCTGCACGACGAGCGCCCGCCGGCCGGCCGCCTCGACCAGCGCCTTGGTCTCCTGCAGCCGGTCCAGCCGCCTGGCCCCCAGCACGACATCGCAGCCGGCCTCGGCCAGGGCCTGCGCACAGGCCACGCCCAGGCCGGACGACGCCCCTGTGACCAGGGCGACGCGGCCGTCGAGTCGGAAGCGGTCGAGAACGGTCACGGGTTCTCCAAGAACGGCTGAATGAGGGTCGCTGCGCATCGTGCCGCACACCGGTCCGGAGCCCTCCCGGCGGTAGCCTCGCGCCGTGAGCACCGGCACCCGCGTCTTCGCCGCGCGCCTGGCCGGTCTGCCGGTGTTCGACCCCAACGGCGACCAGGTCGGCCGTGTGCGCGACATCGTGGTGGCGCTCCGGATCGGGCGGGACGCACCGCGCGCCCTCGGGATCCTGGTCGAGATCAGCGCCCGGCGCCGGATCTTTGTCCCGATGGGCCGGGTGACCGCGATCGAGCCCGATGCGGTCCTGCTGGCCACCGGCACCGTCAGCCTGCGCCGCTTCGACAAACGGCCGGGCGAGACCCTCGTCCTGGCCGAGCTGATCGACCGCTCCGTCACCGTGCTGGCAGGAGGACAGAGCGTCACGGTCGTCGACGCCGCTATGGAGCAGAACCGCACCGAGTGGCTGCTCACCCGCGTGGCGGTCCGGCAGGGCAGCGGTCTGCGCGGCCGGCGGCGAGGCGAGTTGATCCAGCATGCCTGGGACGAGGTGAGCGGCTTCAGCCTGCCGGAGGGCGAGCAGGGGGCGGCCAACCTGCTGGCGGTGTTCGAGAAACTGCGACCGGCCGACCTGGCCGGCGTCATGCACGACCTGTCGGACAAGCGGCGCGGCGAGATCGCGGCCGCCCTGGACGACGAGCGGCTGGCCGACGTGATGGAGGAGATGCCCGAGGACGAGCAGGTCCGGCTGATGGCCGGCCTGGAGGACGAGCGGGCCGCCGACGTGCTGGAGGCGATGGCGCCCGACGACGCGGCCGACCTGCTCGGCGAGATGCAGCCCGCGGATGCCGCCCGGCTGCTCGACCTCATGGAGCCCGACGAGGCGGAGCCGGTGCGCCAGCTGCTGGCGTACAGCGACGACACCGCCGGCGGCCTGATGACCAGCGAGCCGGTCATCCTTGGCCCGAGCACCACGGTGGCCGAGGCGCTCGCCAGGATCCGGCACGCCGACCTGCACCCCAGCCTGGCCGCGCAGGTCTACGTCGTACGTCCGCCGTACGAGACCCCGACCGGCCGTTACCTCGGTACGGCGCACTTCCAGCGGCTGCTGCGCGAGCCACCGAGCACCCTGATCAGCGCCGCCCTCGACGTCGACATCGACCCGATCTCCCCCGACTCGCCGCTGGCCGAGGTCACCCGCCACCTGGCGTCGTACAACATGGTGGCGGTGCCGGTCGTCGACGGTGAGCAGCGTCTGCTGGGCGCGGTCACCGTCGACGACGTGCTCGACCACGTGCTGCCCGATGACTGGCGCAACCGCAGGACGCCGGTGGGACCACGCGGTGGCTGACCGGCGGCCACGCAAGGCGCGGCTGGACCAGCCCGTCGAAGTGCGCGGCGGCCTGCCGCGTCCGCACTACGACCCTGAGGTCTTCGGTCGGGTGTCGGAGCGAATCGCGCGGTTCCTCGGGACGGCCCGCTTCCTGGTCTACCTGACGGTCTTCTGCATCGTGTGGCTGGCCTGGAACTCGCTGACGCCCAGGGGGATCCAGTTCGACCCGCGGGCCGGCAACTTCACCTTGCTGACCCTGATCCTGTCGCTGCAGGCGTCGTACGCCGCACCGCTGATCCTGCTCGCGCAGAACCGGCAGGCCGACCGCGACCGGATCAGCTCCGAGGAAGACCGCGGCCAGAACCAGCGGCTGCAGGCCGACGTGGAGTACCTCACCCGCGAGCTCGCCTCCCTCCGGCAGTCGTTGGGCGAGGTGGCCACCCGCGACTTCCTGCGCGATCAGCTGCGCGAGCTCACCGAGGAGGTCATCGCGCGGACGGCCGAGGGAACGGGTGCGGTGCTGTACGACCAGCAGGCCCGTGCCAAGCGGGAGGACCGGGAGCGCCGGGCCGAGCGCAAGAAGCGACGGGCCGGCCGACCCGAGGAGCCGACCGTGCCGGCTGGGCTGCACGAGCCGTTCGGTGGCGAGCAGGACTCCGGTTGAGCCGGGGGCTTGACGGCAGCCTGGTCATCGAGCTGGGCATGGCCACCGAGAAGCGGCTCGCCGAGGCGCTGGCCGAGGCGCTCGCGCTGCCGCTGGTGGACCTCGGGCGCACCCTGCTCGTCCCCGGGCACGTCCCCCGGCGTTGCCGTCTCGCGCGGGCTGAGGACACTGCGGCGGTGGCCCTGTCCCGTCGTCGCGCGCTCGGTGTGCTCGGCCTGCTCGGCGCCGGCGGTGCCGGAATGGTCGAGCTGATCCGGTCGACGGCTGGTCCGGCGCCGCGGCCGAAGGTGGCTGTCGGCACGACCCGCCTGGTGGAGCAGTACGCCGCCGGCTCCCGTCAGCTCGGCGAGTGGTGGGTCCCGCCGGGCTCAGGCTCCGGCCCGCTGCCGACAGTGGTGCTCGTTCACGGCGGCTACTGGCGGGCGTCGTACGACCGGCACCTCGAGGACGCCGTTGCCGCCGACCTGGCCGGCGCGGGCCACCTGGTCTGGAACCTCGAGTACGCCGCGTCCGACGCCCCCTGGCCGGCCACGTTGACCGATGTCGCGGCCGGTTACGACTTCCTGATGCGCGGCCGGTACGCCAAGCGCGTCGACCCTGCCCGACTGGCCGTCGTCGGCCACTCGGCTGGTGGGCACCTGGCGCTGTTCCTGGCCAGCCGCGGCCGGCTGCCGGCCGGTGCGCCAGGAGCCGGCCCGCACCAGGCCCCCGCCCTGGTCATCCCGCAGGCGCCGGTCGCCGCGTTGGCGCTGGGCTCCAAGGAGGGCCTCGGCGGCGGGGCCGTCGACGCGCTGCTCGGCGGGAGTCCCGCGAAGGTCCCGCAGCGGTACGCCGTCGCGGACCCGGTCGCCCTGCTGCCCAGCGGCGTGCGGTCGGTGCTGGTGCACGGCACGGCCGACGACGTGGTGCCGATGTCCCAGAGCACGACCTACCGGGACGCGGCAGTGGCCGCCGGCGACAACTGCCGACTGGGGCAGGTCCAGGGCGGCCACTTTGAGCACCTCGACCCCACGTCCGGAGCCTGGGCCGCCGTGCGGGCGGCCCTCACCACCCTGCCTCCGTGATTATGGGAGCTGTGTTAGCCGAGCGCGCGGGACAGGCCGGCCGTCGCCGCAGCGACCAGGACGACCAGCAGGAACGGTGCCCTCAGCAGCAGCGCCACCGCCGCGGCCGCCAACCCAGCCGCCCGGGCGTCGAGCACCAGCGACCGGCGGTCGGCCAGGACCTGCACGACCACCAGCCCGGACAGCAGCGCGACCGGCAGCAGGCCGACGGCCCGGCGTACGACCTCGCGCCGCAGCAGCCCGGCCGGCAGCAGCCAACCAACCGCCTTGAGCCCGTAGCACCCGGCTGCCGTCAGCAGCACCGCCGTCCAGATCACCGCCGCACGACCGAGGGCAGGACCGCCAGGGCGGCGACCAGCACCGGCACCCCCGGTGGGGTCAACGGCACCGCCACGGCGGCCAGCAACGCCCCGCCGGCCGCCACCCGCGGGGCTTCCCGCAGCCGCGGCCACAGCAGTCCGAGGAAGGCCGCTCCGACCGCTGCGTCCAAACCGAGCGCGTGGGTGTCCACCGTCGCGGCGCCGAGCGCACCGAGAAGGGTGGCGAGGTTCCACAGGACGTAGACCGACAGCGCGGTGGCCCAGAAGCCCGTCGCAGCAAGGCTTTCCGGCGCGGTTGTCGCCACCGCGGTCGACTCGTCGATCGTCACCTGCGCCGCCGCCAGCCGCCGGAGACCGCGCAGCGGCACCAGGTCGGCCAAGCGGACGGCGTACAGCGCGTTGCGACTACCGAGCAGCAGCGCAGACGCCACCCCCGCCACCAGCGACCCGCCGGCGCCGAGCACGCCCACCAGCGCGAACTGTGAGGCGCCCGTGAACACCAGCAGCGACAGCGCGCAGGTCTGCGCGACCGACAGCCCGGCAGCGGTGGCGGCGGCCCCGAACGACAGGCCGTAGGTCCCGACCGCCACGCCGACCCCCAACGCCTGCCGAAGGACCTGCGAGCGGGTCAGCTCAGTCCCTCCGCCGCACCGCAGCCGCTGCCTGGAGGGCCCGGCTCCGTCACCAGTTTGCCAAGCAGCTGCGACAGCTGCGTGACCTCCTCGCTCGTGAGGCGGTCCGTGACATGCTCGGCGACCCCGCGCAGGTGGGTCGGTGCAGCGGCCCGCAGTCGAGCCAGGCCGTCCTGCGTGAGCACCGCGAAGGTCCCTCGCGCGTCGCTCGGGCAGGCCCGCCGGCGGACCAGCCCCTCCCGCTCGAGCCGGTCGACCAGCCGCGTCAGCCCCGACCGGGACAGCAGCACGCGGGTCGCCAGCTCGGTCATCCGCAGCGCTCGCTGCGGCGACTCGGCCAGCTGCAGCAGCACGTCGTACGACGGGAGCGGCAGCCCATGCTCCGCCAGCAGGTCGGCCTCGAGCGAGCGGGTGGCCTGCGCGTGCGCCCGCAGGAAGGTGCGCCACATCGTCAGCTCGGCGACGCTCGGCCCCGCCGCCCGAATCGGAGTGGTCACCCTCCAAGTGTAGTTGCGCGCGCACCTTCCCACGGGCCGGCGTGACGGCTCGCCCGTACGATGGGGACGTCCCCAAGCGAAGGTCCCCCTGTGACGACTGTGCCCACCCCTGATGAGCTGATGGCGGCGCTGGCGACCGTGCAAGACCCGGAGATCCGGCGGCCGTTGACCGAGATCGGCATGGTCAAGAGCGCGGTCGTGGAGGCGGACGGCACGGCACGGATCGCGATCTACCTCACGGTCAGTGGCTGCCCGATGAAGGACACGCTCACCACCGACATCACCGCGGCCGTCGCTCCGCTGCCGGGCGTGACGGGCGTCGTCGTCGAGCTGGACGTGATGAGCACCGAGCAGCGGCAGGAGCTGCAGACGCTGCTGCGCGGCGACAACCCGACGCGTGAGATCCCTTTCGCCCGGCCGGGCTCGCTGACGCGGGTGTTCGCGGTGGCGTCCGGCAAGGGCGGTGTCGGCAAGTCCAGCGTGACCGTCAACCTGGCCGTCGCCATGGCGGACAAGGGGCTGCGGGTCGGGGTGGTCGACGCCGACATCTACGGCTTCTCGGTGCCCCGGATGATGGGCGTCGAGCATCGTCCCACCCAGGTCGAGTCCATGATCATGCCGCCGGTCGCGCACGGCGTGAAGGTCATCTCGATCGGGATGTTCACCAAGGACAACACCCCGGTCGTCTGGCGCGGGCCGATGCTGCACCGCGCGCTGCAGCAGTTCCTGGCCGACGTCTACTGGGGCGACCTGGACGTGCTGTTGATGGACCTGCCGCCGGGTACCGGCGACATCGCCATCTCGGTCGCTCAGCTGGTCCCGACCGCGGAGATTCTCGTCGTCACGACACCGCAGCTGGCCGCCCAGGAGGTCGCCGAGCGGGCCGGCTCGATCGCGTTGCAGACCCACCAGCGGATCGCGGGCGTCGTGGAGAACATGTCCTGGCTGCCCTGCCCGCACTGCGGCGAGGCCGTCGACGTCTTCGGCTCGGGTGGTGGTGAGGCGGTCGCGTCGTCGCTGTCCAGGCTGCTCGGCGCCGAGGTGCCGCTGCTGGGTCAGATCCCGCTCGACGTGCGGCTGCGCGAGGGTGGCGACAACGGCACCCCGCTGGTGCTCACCGATCCGGACTCGCCGGCCGGCAAGGAGCTGCTCAAGATCGCGGAGGCGCTCACCGGCAAGCCGCGCGGGCTGGCCGGGTTGTCGCTCGGCCTGTCACCCGCCGGCCGATAGCCCGGCTCGGGCCTGAGCAACCTGGCGTGCGCGTTCGGGGTCACCCAGCCGCCTGGCAGCATGCGGGTTCCGGGTCGCGCAGCCGCCTGGCAGCATGCGGGTTCGGGGTCGCCCAGGTGCCTGACAGCATGCAGGCCGCGGGCTGCGGGCCGCGGGCTGCAGGGGCCGGGTCGGGGAACCGACCCGATTTCACCATCCGGCTGGGTTCTGTCCCGACCCTTGGCGTTCACAGCAGCGCTGCGGCCGCTGACCTGTCGAACAACGCTCAGGTGGTGTCGGGGTCCCAGGGGACGGGCTCGCCAGGCAGCAGGAGTGCGCGTCCGGCTGGGACGAGATCGGCCGGATCGTCCTCGAAAAGGTGCTTGCGGACGAACTCGCGCGGGTGCAACGACCGCAGATCCAAGTCGCCCACCTCCGGTCCGAGCTCGGACTTCAGGTCCTCGGTGACGCTCTTGAGGTAGGTGCGGGCCTTGCGCAGCGTCTTGCCCGCCTCGGCGGCGATGCCGGGCAGCCGGTCAGGGCCGAAGACGAACAAACCGAGCAGCAGCAGGACCAGCCCTTCCGCCCAACCCAGCCCGCCTATCACGTCAGCCGGCCGTCTTGTCCTGCAGCACGAGCGAGGCCGTGCGGTCGTTACCGTCCCGGAGATAGGTCACGTTGATGGTGTCCCCGACGGCAAAGCCGCGCAGCAGGACGATCAACTGGTCGACACTGGTCACCGGCTTGCCGGCCAGTCGGGTGATGACGTCCCCCGCCTGCAGGCCGGCTTGCGCGGCTGCTCCCCCAGGGGCCACCGCGCCGAGCTTCGCGCCACGTGGTCCGTTGCCGTCGGCACCGACAGTGGAGGCGCTGACGCCGATCGCCGGGTGTGTCGCCTTGCCGGTGCGGATCAGCTGTTCGGCGATCGAGCGCGCCTCGTCGACAGGGATCGCAAAACCGACGCCGATGCTCCCGGTCTGCGCGTCGGCGCTGCTGGCGCCGAGTGAGGCGATCGCGGAGTTGATGCCGATGACCCGGCCGGCGCCGTCGACGAGCGCACCACCGGAGTTGCCAGGGTTGATCGCCGCGTCGGTCTGGATGGCGTTGAACAGCGGCGTCGCCGGACCAGTGCCACCCTCGGCCGGCACGCGCACCGTCCGGTTGAGGGCACTGATGATGCCTGACGTGACCGTCCCCGCTAGGCCCAGCGGCGAGCCGATGGCGACCACCGGGTCACCGACGACGAGGTTGCCCGAGCTGCCGAGCGCGGCCGGGATCAGCGCCTTGGTGCTGCGCACCTTGATGACCGCCAGGTCAGTCTCAGGGTCACGTCCGACGATGGCGGCTGGGACCTCGGTGTCCTGCGCGCCGTTGAACGACACGGTGATGGTGCCGCCGGTTGCCGCCGCGGCCACGACGTGGTTGTTGGTCAACACGTAGCCGTCCGAGCGAAGCACGACGCCGGACCCGGTCCCGCCCGTCCGACCGGACGTGACGCTGATGTTCACCACGCTGCGCAGGACCCGCGCGGCGATGCCCGCGACCGAAGCAGCGGGACGGTCGACCGGGGCCGAGGCGCTGCTGGTGCCCAGGCTGGCGCCGCTGTCGGTCAAGGCAGACGAGCCGGACGACGGAGGGGAACCCGCTTCAGCACTGCGGTAACCGAGGTAGCCACCGGCGCTGCCTGCGACCAACGCGGTCGCCAGTACGGAACCGGCCAGGACCAAGCCGCTGCGGCCTCGCGCCCTGGCGGGTGCGCTGGAGCCGTGCACGTCCGTCGGGTAGGCCCAGGCGTTGGCCCCAACCGGCTCCGGCGGCACGGCGGTGGGCTGCTCTGTCCACGTAGGCGCGCCACCGGGCTGCGGCTGCTCCCGCGGTGCGTCGACGGGCGGGCCGCCGGGCTGCGGCTGCTCCCGCGGTGCGTCGACGGGCGCGCCGGCGGGCTGCGGCTGCTCGTGCGGTGCGTCGGCGGGCGGCTCCGCGGGTGCGTCGACGGGCGCCGACCATGGGCTACGGGCATTGCTGGACCACCAGGGCGCGTCGGGCACGGGTCTCCTCGGTCGTCATGGTGGGCGTGGTGGGCATGGTCGTCATGGTGGGCATGGCGGCCGGTTCAGCACAGTGTGCCCGTGCTCGGGCACCTCGCACTCAGTCGAACGGGTTCAACCAGCTACCGACCCGGGACAGTCCCCGCCAGCTACGAGCCGGCAGGCCGTCCGCCGGCCGCTTCCCGGCGCCGTGCGGCAGGGCGGCCACCGCCGCGTTGACGGCGTCCGCCGGCGCGTCGGAGACCAACGTCCAGGTCCGGCCACCGCCCGCCCACACCAGCTGCTCCCGGCCGGGGGCGACCGAGACCACGTCGTACCCGCCGCGGCGCTGCACGGCGCCCTCCACGGAGGGCGGGACGTCGCCCGGCTGGACGAACAGCGACAGGCTCGACAGGCCGTCGGAGTAGGCCAGCTGCAGGACGCGGTCGTGCATGCGGGCCTCGAACAGCCGCATCCCGTCCGGCAGCTCGGTGGGCGCAGCCGTTCGTAAACCGGCCAGCTCGACGGCCGTCACGCGTCGACCGGTGGGCCGCAGGGCGGGCGCGGCGGCCACGACGACGGGGGCAGCCGTGCTGTCGAGGTGCACAAAGGCCGTACGCCGCACAACGGCGCCGCTCGGGTCGAGCACGTCGCGTCGCAGCACCATGCCGGTCGTGCGGTCGACCCAGAACCGGCCAGCGACAGCAGCTGCACCGGACACGCCACGCCGGCGCGCCTCGACCAGGTCGGCGAGGTGCCCGGCGCACCTGCCCGTCGTCGTGACGGACAGGTCGTAGCGGCTGCCGAGCAAGCCGACCAGCCGTTCGTCCAGGACATCGGCGGGCACTGCCAACGCGGTCGTCGGGTCGGAGGCGTCGCGTACGACGCTGCCGACGCCGGGGTCGTAGCTCACGCTGAGCACAGCCGTGCGGGCCACGCCGGACTGCCAGCTGGTCACCTGTTGGACGCCGCTCCACGGCAGGTTCCGGGCGACGCGGGCCGCGTTGTCCAGCAGCTGCAGTGCCCGCTGCGAGCTGGTGGTCGCCGCCCCGCTGTCCGGACCGGGGACTCGGGCGAGCACCGGCGCACCGGTCGCGAGCGCCTCGAGCCCGGCGAGCCAGGCTAGCAACAGCAGGACGCGCAGCCGCCTCATGGCGCCGTCTCCAGCGAGGCGGACATGACGTCCGGCTCGTCGAAGGGCACCTCCGTCGCGGTTGAGCTGTGGTCACGGACGAACTGCGTGCTGGCGGGGTCGACGGGGGCGACCGGACCGCTCGGGGGAGGTCCGGCCAGCCCGAGCGTGCCGCCGATCCCGAGGGCGAGCAGCGCGCCGCTGACCGCGGCTCGGCGCACCCCACGCCGGTGGCGTGACGGTCGCCGGGTGCGGGCCGGCCGGGCGCAGGACGGGGCCGGTGCGGGGCCTCCGACCGCCAGCAGCCGGTCCGACAGCAACCCGGGCAGCGCGGGGCCGGGCATGTCGCGCAGCGCTGCCCGCAGGCCACGCTGCACCTCGAGGTCGGCGCGGCAGTCCTTGCAGTGCGCCAGGTGAGCTAGCACCTGGTCCCGTCGACCGTGGTCGAGGTCTTCGTCAAGGAAGGCTGACGCGACGGGTCCGAGGTGGCTGCTCACGCCGCTGGCATCCCGACCGGTGCCCGGTGGGCCAGGGCAGCGCGCAGCTGCGACCGGCCCCTGTGGATGCGGCTACGGACGGTGCCGATCTTGATTCCAAGGACGGCGGCGATCTCGTCGTACGGCAGGCCCTCGAGGTCGCACAGCACGACAGCGGCCCGGAAGTCCGGCGGCAGGGCGTCGAGGGCAGCCTGCACGTCAGCATCGAAGTGCGTGTCGTCGTAGGCCTGCTGCGGGCTGGCCTCCCGGCCAGGCAGTCGCTCGGCATCATCGGGCAGCGCGTCGAAGCGGATCCGGGCCTTGCGCCGGACGGTGTCCAGAAACAGGTTGGTGGTGATGCGGTGCAGCCAGCCCTCGAAGGTGCCGGGCGTGTAGCTCGACAGCGAGCGGAACACCCGCACGAAGACCTCCTGGGTGAGGTCCTCGGCATCGTGCTGGTTGCCGGTGAGTCGGTAGGCCAGCCGGTAGACGCGCGCCGAGTGCTGGCGGACGACCTCGTCCCAAGTGGGCGGGGTCCAGGTCTCGTCCGTGGCTGCTCCGTTCGACAGGCGGACGGCGATCGCGCCCGCTGCCCGCATCGTCCCCCGCCTCCCTGTGACCAGCCTGTGAGCGGCCCGGCGCCCAGAGGAGTAAACGCTGCCGGGGCGCAGGGCGTTCCGCCGCTAGGGTCGGCATCCCGCGAAACAGGAGGTGCCTGATCGACAGCGACGTGCTCACCGGTTGGCTCGAGGCCTGGCTCCCGGAGGACGGCGTCCTGCTGGGCGCCCGTGCCCGCGCCGAGGAGGTAGGGGTCGCCTGCGTCGACCCGGCGACCGGTGGCCTACTGCGGATGCTGGCCGCCGCGTGCGGGGCCCGCTCCGTGGTCGAGCTCGGGACCGGCGCCGGTGTGTCCGCGCTATGGCTGCTGCGCGGGATGCGCCCGGATGGCGTGCTCACCACGATCGACCCCGACGCCGAGCACCAACGGCTGGCCCGGCAGTCGCTGCTCGAGGCCGGCTTCGGCAGTGGCCGCGTTCGCCTCATCGGCGGACGCGCGCTCGAAGTGCTGCCCCGGCTGTCGGACGCGGCGTACGACGTGGTCTTCTGCGACGCGGTGGTCACCGAGACCTCCGACTACCTGTCGGCAGCGCTGCGCCTGCTCCGGCCGGGCGGCCTCGTGGTCTTCGCCGGGGCGCTCGGCAGCGGCCGGGTCGCCGACCCCGGAGCGCGGGATGCCGAGACGGTGGCCCTGCGGGAGCTGGCCAAGGCGGTCCGCGACGAACCTCGGCTGGTCCCGGCGTTCGTGCCCAGCGACAGCGGCCTGCTGGTCGCGGTCCTCGGCAATCCGCCGACCTGAGCTGGACACCCACCGGTACGACGCGGGTGCCCGCGCTGCTCTGCGGCGTTGCAGCCTCCTCGCGGCTGGGCACAGAACAGGCATGACACCACTGCTGGCGACGTACCTCAACGACCACCTGGCCGGTGCGACCGGTGGGCTCGAGCTGTTCCGGCACGCGGCCCGCGCCCAGCGCTCGCCCAAGCTCGAACGGATCACTCAGGAGATCGCCGAGGACCGCCAGTCGCTGCTGGCAATCCTGCGCGCCCTGGACGTCCCGGTGGACCGGTTGAAGGTCGCTGCGGGCTGGGTCGGCGAAAAGGCCATGCGGCTCAAGCCCAACGGCTCGCTGCTGCACCGATCACCGCTGGACGCCGTCGTCGAGCTCGAGTCGATGACCCTCGGTGTGCAGGGCAAGGCCGCAGGGTGGCGGGTCCTGCGGGCGCTGGCCGACACCGAGCCGGCTCTGGACGGCGCGGCGCTCGACCGGCTGATCGAGCGCGCCGACCGCCAGGTCAGCGAGCTGGAGCAGTTGCGCATAGCCGCAGCCCTGGCTGCTCTCGCGTGACGACCCCTGCGCCCGCCAGCTGCACGCGCTGATCGTGGGCGCTCCGGGCGCCCGCAGAGGCGCCCGCACCTCTCATGATCTCGAAGCCGTGGCCCCGCGCCACCACCATTCACGATGGCGGGTCACTCGCCGGCAGGCCCTCGAGCCAACGACGTGGGTTGTCGATGAGCATCGCGGTGATCTGCTCCTCGGTCACACCGTGCTCGCGCAAATACGGCAGCACCTCCTGCTCGATGTGCAGATAGTGCCACTGGGGCAGGAACTCCATGACACCCGGTGCCACCCAGTCGATGTAGCAGGACGCGTCGTGCGCGAGCACCAGCTGCGAGGCGAAGCCGCGACGGCACATCTCGACCACGATGTCGGCACGCGCCTCGAACGTCGTGTCCAGGTTGATGCCGAACCGGTCCATGCCGAGGTAGCAGCCGGCCTCGGCCAGCTCGGTGAGGTGGTCGGCATCCGTGGTGTCGCCGCTGTGGCCGAGAACGATCCGGCGCGGGTCCACGCCTTCCTCGTCGCACAGCACCCGCTTCGCGTGCAGCCCCTGCTGACTGCCCGGATGGGTGTGGACCGTGATGGGGGTGCCGGTCTGGGCGTGGGTCTTCGCGACGGCGCGCATGACCCGCTCGACCCCACCGGTCAGCCCCTGGTGGTCGATGGCGCACTTGAGCATCCCGGCCTTCACGCCGGTGCCGGCGATGCCGCCGGTGATGTCACCGACGAACAGGTCGACCATCGGGTCCGGCACCTCCATGCCGAGCGCTGCATTCAGCGCCGGACCTCGGTGGTGGAAGAAGAACGGCACGTCGTCGTAGGTGTAGCAGCCGGTCGCCACAATGATGTTCAGATCGGTGACCTGCTCGGCGACCCGCTGGATCCGCGGGATGTAACGACCCAGGCCGATGACCGTCGGGTCCACGATCGTCCGGACGCCGGAGGCTGCGAGCGCCTGCAGCTTGGTCACCGCGTCAGCCACGCGATCGTCCTCGCTGCCCCACTCCTGGGGGTAGTTCTGCTGGACGTCAGCCGTCAGCACGAAGACGTGCTCGTGCACGTAGGTCTTTCCCAGGTCGGCGGTGTCGACGGGGCCACGGACGGTCTCGATGCTGGTCAACGCAGGCTCCTCAGGAGTTCCGGACGCTGAGCAGGACCTTGCCGGTGGCGCGCCGTTCGTCGAGCTCGGCGATTGCCTCCGCCGCCTGCTCGAGCGGGTACGACGAGCCGATCGGCGGGTCGAGCCGGCCGGCCTCCAGATGCGGCAGCAGCCTCGACCACTGCTCCTGCAGGAAGCCCTGTCGGGGCACCCAGAAGGCACCCCACCCGACACCCATCACGGCAATGTTGTTGAGCAGCAGGCGGTTCACCTTCACTGTCGGGATCTCACCGCCCGTGAACCCGATCACCAGCAGGCGGCCCTCCGGCGCCAGGCTGCGCAGGCTGTCGGTGAAGCGGTCCCCGCCGACCGGGTCCACGACGACGTCGACCCCTCGACCGTCGGTCAGTCCCTTGACGGCGTGCTTGAAGCCGTCGGCGAGCACCACCTCGTCAGCCCCTGCAGACCGGGCCATGGCCGCCTTGTCCTCCGTCGAGACGACGGCCAGGACCCGGGCGCCCATCAGCTTGGCCAGCTGGATGGACGCCACTCCGATGCCGCCGGCGGCCCCGTGCACCAGGACGGTCTCGCCGACCTGCAACCGGCCGCGCCGCTCGAGCGCAAACTCCACGGTGAGGTAGTTCATCGGCAGGGCCGCACCGGCGGCGAACGACGTCGCGGCCGGGAGCGGGAAGACCAGGGAAGGGTCGCAGGCCACCAGCTCGGCATAGCCGCCGAAGCCAGGGAAGGCCGCGACCCGGTCACCCACCACCACGCCCGAGCCCTCCGGCGCCGTCCGCACCACCCCGGCGACCTCCGAGCCGAGCACGAAGGGCGGCGGCGGCTTGATCTGGTACTCCCCCCGGGTCAGCAGGACGTCCGGGAACGCGACGCCGGCGGCGTGCACCTCGACGAGCACCTGGCCGTCGGCAGCGACGGCATCGGCCGCCTCGACCAGTTCGACCGACCTCGGTCCTTCCAGTTTCGTGACCTGCACCGTGCGCACGCGGGCTCTCCTGACGTCCGGGACCGGTTCTGCATCCTGGCACCAGGGCAGCGGACCCTCATGCGGCGGAGGCGACTAGCGTCACATGGAGCCGAACGCTGGAGGACCGATGAGCTTCAACCTCGCGACCATGCTCCGGGAGTCCGCCACCGCGAGCCCGGACAAGGCGTTGGTGCACGTCAACGACCTGTCCTTCACCTACGCCCAGGTCGACGAGATCAGCGGGCGCTTGGCGAGCGCCCTGCTGGGCAGCGGGCTGCAGCGGGGTGACAAGGTGGCGGTGCAGTTGCCGAACCTCCCGCAGTTCCTGTTCAGCTACTTCGGGATCCTCAAGGCGGGGCTGGTGATGGTGCCGCTCAACCCGCTGCTGGTAGCACCGGAGGTGGCCTACCACCTGACCGACAGCGACGCGAAGGTACTCATCACCTTCGAGCTGTTCGCGGCTGAGGCGGTCAAGGGGGCCGAGCAGGTCGAGGGCGTGACGACCTACGTCGTCAGCCTTCCGGGCAACGAACAGCGGCCCGAGGGCACCAAGCACTTCGACGAGCTGTACTTCGCTGACGACACAAGGGATCTGGTCCCGACCGACGCCGACGACACCGCGGTGCTGCTCTACACCAGCGGGACCACCGGCAAGCCCAAGGGCGCGGAGCTCACCCACTTCCAGCTGTTCATGAACTGCACCGTGTCCGGTGGGCTGTTCGACTACCAGGAGACCGACGTCGGCATCGCCGTGCTGCCGCTGTTCCATGTCTTCGGCCTGTCCAGCGTGCTGAACACCAGCGTGCGGTACGGCGGGACGGTCGTGCTCATCCCGCGTTTCGAGATGGGTCCCGTCCTCGATGCGATGGAACGACACTCGGTCACCATCTTCTCCGGTGTGCCGACGATGTACTTCGCCTTGCTGCAAGCCGATCTCGCCGGCCGCGACCTGTCCTCGCTGCGCGTCGGTGTCTCGGGTGGCGCAGCCATCCCCGGCGAGGTGATCCGCGGGTTCGAGGAGCGCTTCCCGGGCGTGGTCATCCTGGAGGGCTACGGGTTGTCCGAGACCGCGAGCACGACGACGTTCAACGTGAACGCCGAGCAGCGCAAGGTGCTCTCGATCGGCAAGCCGATCTGGGGAGTGCAGTGCCAGGTCGTTGACGACGATGACAAGCTGCTGCCTCCCGGCGAGGACAACGTCGGGGAGATCGTCATCCGCGGCCACAACGTCATGAAGGGCTACTACAAGAACCCGGAGGCGACGTCGGAGGCGATGCGCGGCGGCTGGTTCCACACCGGCGACCTGGCCTACGCCGACAACGACGGCTTCTACTTCATCGTCGACCGCAAGAAGGACCTGGTCATCCGCGGCGGCTTCAACGTCTACCCGCGAGAGGTCGAGGAGGTGCTGTTCGCCCACCCGGCCGTCGCTGAGGCTGCCGTCATCGGGCGTCCTGACGACCGTCTCGGTGAGGAGGTCGTCGCCGTCGTGAGCCTCAAGCAGGGCGCGGATGTCACCCCCGAGGAGGTCATCGCCTTCTGCAAGGAGCGGCTGGCCGCCTACAAGTACCCCCGCGAGGTCCGCATCGTGGACGACCTGCCCAAGGGTCCGACCGGCAAGATCCTCAAAAAGGAGCTGCGAGGGGGCTAGCCGGCCAGCCCCTCGAGCCAGCGGACCAGCAACCGCACGCCGTACCCGGTGCCGCCCTTGCTGAGCTCGTCCTCGTCGGCCCCTGACCACGCAGGACCCGCGATGTCGAGGTGCGCGAACGGCCGCCCGCCGGCGAACTCCCGCAGGAACAGCGCGGCCGTGATCGAGCCGCCGGACAGCTTGAGCTTCGGGTCGCCGATGTTGCGCAAATCCGCGATCGGCGACTCCAGCGCCTGCCGGTAGTCCTCCACCAGCGGCAGTCGCCACAGCAGCTCACCGCAGCTGCGGCCGGCCGCCAGCAGCTGTTCGGCGAGGTCGTCGTCGGTCGCGAACAGCCCGGCGATCCGCTTGCCGAGCGCGATCGGCAGCCCACCGGTGAGGGTCGCGATGTCCACGATGACGTCTGCCTCGAGCACCGTGTCGGCATAGGCGATCGCGTCGGCGAGCACCAGCCGGCCCTCGGCGTCGGTGTTGAGCACCTCGACCGTCGTGCCGCCGTACTGCGTGATGACGTCGCCGGGGCGCTGGGCGGCACCGCTCGGCATGTTCTCGGCGACCGCGGCGAGGGCGGTGACCCGGATCGCAAGCTTCAGGTCGGCAACGGCGCGCAGGGTGGCCAGCACCGCCGCGGCACCTCCCATGTCCATCTTCATCGTCAGCATCCCGTCGTTGGGCTTGAGGGACAGCCCACCGGTGTCGAAGGTGATGCCCTTGCCGACCAGGACGACGTGCGGCCCCTTGCGCGCACCGTCGTAGCTGACCTCGATGACCCGCGGCGGCCGGCTGGAACCCATGCCGACGGCCACGACCCCACCCCAGCCCTGCGAACGCAGCGTCTGCTCGTCGCGCACGTGGACGGTCAGCCCGCGCAGCAGGTCGGTTGCCTGTGCTGCCAGCCAGGCCGGCGACTTCTGCAGGGACGGCGTGTTGACCAGGTCCCGCGCGGCCGCACCAGCAGTGGCCACCACGACGGCGGCGTCCAGGTCGGCCTGCAACTGGGTCGGGCCTACCAGCACGATCTCGGTGAGCGTCCGTGGCTCTGCGGCCTTCACCGTGAAGCCGTACGACGCGAGCAGCAGCCCCTCTGCCAGCGCGCGCAGCCCCGGCCCGTCCAGTGGGAGCCCACGCAGGTCCACCGCCAGGCTGGCCGCGCCCTTGGCCCGCCGCGCCGCTGCGGCTCCGGCCTTGCGCAGCCCCTCCACGCTCCCGTCACCGGTGCCGAGCAGCAGGACGCGCTCGAGCGCGCCGGGCGCGGTGACCGGCACCGACACGACCTCCCCGGGCTCGCCCTTGGCCTGCTCGCGGGCGAGCAGGCCGTCGACGTCGACCGGCGGGGACCCGAGCAGCACCGGCAAGGCGCCGTCACCGTCACCTGGCCGCGTCGGCAGGGCGCCGACGGCAGCCGGCGGCAGCTCGGCCGCCAGCCGCAGGACCGGGAGCGCTGCAGCCGGAAGGGCAGGTCTCGGGTGGTGGGCCACCACCGCTAGGAGACGACGGCCTTGAGCGCATCGCCGAGCGTGGTGGCCTCCTCGGCGTTGAGCTCGACGACCAGCCGGCCACCGCCTTCGAGCGGCACGCGCATGACGATGCCGCGGCCCTCCTTGGTGACCTCGAGCGGGCCGTCGCCCGTGCGCGGCTTCATGGCCGCCATCGCCGTACCTCCATCAGTCGTCGTGCTGCGGTGTGTGGCCCACAGTCTCGCGCACGCCCGCCGGGGACGGAAAACGGGTGCTCTGTTCGGGATGTCGGGGCGTGACAGGCTCGGCCTCCGACGTACCGCCTGGAGGCCTGATGTCCGACACCGTCCTGCTCGACGTGACCGCCGGCGTGGCCACCGTCACCCTCAACCGCCCGGACGGGATGAACGCCCTCACCCTGGAGGCCAAGGTCGCCCTGCTCGAGGCGGTGACCGCTGTCGAGGCCGACCCGCAGGTGCGGGCGCTGGTGCTCACCGGGACCGGCCGGGCGTTCTGCGTCGGCCAGGACCTGCGGGAGCACGCCGCCCTCATCGAGGCCGGCGACCCGGCGCCGCTGGCGACCGTGCGCGACCACTACAACCCGCTGGTCACCCGGCTCGCCGCCCTGCCCATCCCGACGATCGCGGCCATGAACGGCACGGCGGCCGGTGCCGGGCTCGGGCTCGCCTGCGCGCTGGACCTCCGCGTGGGTGCGGCCGGCTCGCGCTACACGACCGCCTTCGCGGGCATCGGGCTCACCGCGGACTCCGGGCTGTCGTGGACGCTGCCGCGGCTGGTCGGCTCCGGTCGCGCCACCGCGCTGCTGCTACTCGCTGAGCCGTTCACCGCCGAGCAGGCCCTGGAGATGGGGCTGCTGAACGTCGTCGTCCCGGCCGACCAGGTGCTGGCCGTCGCCAGCGAGCTGGCTGGCCGCCTCGCCACCGGCCCGACCGCGGCGTACGCCTTCATCAAGAAGTCCCTCGCGTTCGCTGCCAACGCCGGCCTGGTCGACGCGCTGACCAAGGAAGACGAGCTGCAGACCCGCGCCGGCGCCACGGCCGATCACGCCGGGGCGGTGCGGTCCTTCCTGGTCAAGACGCCGCCTGTGTTCGTGGGCGGTTAGGCGACCGGCCGGCCGGCCTCGACCCAGCGCGCGAACCTCCGCAGCGAAGCCCGCACCCCAGCCGTGAAGGCCGGCCGCACCACCGGCCAGCCGGTCCGGCCGAGAGCGCCGAGCGGCAGGTCCAGGTCCTCGCGCCACACGAACGTGCTGCGACCGGCGCCCCGCTCACGGACCTCGAACTCACCGGTCCCGCGGACGACCCGGCCGGTATGCAGCACGTGGCAGCGGCGGGGCGGTTCCCAGACCGTGATCTGCATCGTGTCCGTGAAGCCCAGCCGGCCGATGCCGGTGAACGCCGAGATGCCGCCCCCCACGCCGACCCCGTTCTGGGCGGTGCCGCGAACCAGCGTGCCGAGCATCCACTGGCCTTGGTGATCCCAGTCGACCGCCCCGGCCCAGGTGTCCTCGACGGGAGCGTCGACGTCCACGGACAGCTCCAGGCTCACCGGGTGCGCGGTCACACCCGCAGTCTCAGACCGCCGCGGGACCGCCGCCACTCGGATCGTCCACGGCGCCCGCGCCGGGATGGCCCAGGTCCTGCCCCGCAGGTGCGGCGGGCAGGGCGAAGGCCGCGTCATCCGCCGGCGCTTCCTCCCGCGAGTACGACGAATCCGTCTTGTCCACCTCCGGCCGCTCTGCCGGCGCCGTGACGGCGACCGGCTGCTCGTCGTACGCCGGTGGCTCGAGGACCGGCGCCACGGTGGGATCGATGGCGGCGTGCAGCGACAGCTCCGGGAGCGGCTGCTGCTGCTCGGCCTCAAGCTCATGGACCCGGGCGTCCCGAGAGCTGAGCTCGGCCTGCACCCGGTCGAGGACGGCGTCCACCTCGGACATCCGGTAGCCCCGCACCGCCATCCCGAACCGGACCGTCGCGAGGTCCTCGGGCTGCAGCGGCCCGCCGGGCAGGTCCAGGTCGGCCGCGTCGCGCGGAGTCTCCAGCAGCAGGTCCCCTTCCCTGGTGGCGACGGACGCCGCGACGAACAGCACGACGAGGGCAGCCAGGATGCCGAGCACGGTGAGCACGTACAGATGCTGCCATGCAGGTTGACGGCGCCGCGGAAGGTGGCGCCCGGCTGCAGCGGGCACAGGGCTGGGGTGACGCAGCCTGTCGACCTCGACGTCCCGTTGGCCCCGGACGACCTCAGCACCCCGCACGACGGCACCGGCGAGCAGGTTGCCGTCCACGACCTCGCCGACCTGGCGCCGCCTGCCCGGCCGGGACGGAGGTGGCTGCCCAAGCGGGTCGTCGTCACGCCGGCGGCCCTGGACCACCCGCACGGCCTGCGCATCATCGAGCGCGTGGAGGCGCTCGGGATCGACGTGGAACGGCTGCGGGCGAACCGCCTGACCGGGGTGCGAGGCGCGGACGAGCGGCAGACCTACGCACTGGCCAAGGCCACGTTGGCGATCGTGGTGAGCCCGCCCAGCCGGCGCACACTGCAGCCGATCCCGCCGTCGGCGGACTGGCGCGTCGACCTGGCGGAGGGCTGTCCCGCGCACTGCCAGTACTGCTACCTCGCGGGCTCGCTGTCCGGGCCGCCGGTGACCCGCGTCTATGCCGACCTGGACGCGATCCTGGAGGGGCTGGCGCCGTATGTCGGGACGGCCACCCGCCGGCCGGAGGAGGGCACCACCTTCGAGGCCTCCTGCTACACCGACCCGCTCGCGCTGGAGCACATCACCGGCAGCTGGTCCCGCGCCGTCGAGCACTTCGCCTTGTGGGAGGCCGATGTGCAGCTCCGCTTCACGACCAAGTACGACGACGTCGGATCGCTGGTCGACCTGCCACACGCCGGACGGACGCGGGTGCGGTTCAGCCTCAACGCGTTGCCGGTGACCGAGCGGTTCGAGGGCGGTACGAGCAGGTTGGAGGACCGCCTGAGCGCGTTGCGCCGACTGGCGCTCGCCGGCTACCCGGTCGGCATGACGTTGGCGCCGCTGATGCCGATGGAGGGCTGGCAGCAGCACTACGGCCACCTGCTGGACCTGGTCGCGGCCACGGTCGACGGCGTGCCGGGGCTGGACCTGACGGCCGAGTGCATCACGCACCGGTTCACGCCCGGCAGCAAGGAGGTGCTGCTCGGCTGGTACCCCCGCACCAAGCTGGAGATGGACGAGCAGGCCCGCACCGAGAAGCGCACCAAGTTCGGCTCGGTCAAGTACGTCTACCCAAAGGACGTGATGGCCGAGCTGCGCGGCTGGTTCGATCGCGAGCTGGCTGCCCGCCTGCCGCAGTGCCGGGTCCTCTACTGGACCTGAGCTCGAGCGACGGCTACTCGCCCTCGACCTCCTCGGCTGTCGTCGGCTGGAACCGGCGCGGCCGCCGAACGCCGGACTCGATCAAGTCGAAGGCCGCACCAACGGTCGAGGCCCACTGCAGCGCGCCGGCCGCCTCGGGCCGGACGAACCCGCGCGCCACCATCAGATCGACCTGCGCGCGCAGCGGGGCGTACAACCCGTCCAGGTCCAGCGCCACCACCGGTTTCGCGTGCATGCCGAGGAAGCGCGACACCCACACCTCGGTCAGCTCCTCGAGTGTGCCCAGCCCGCCGGGCAGCGTCAGGAAGGCATCGGATCGGCTGTCCATCAGGCCCTTTCGGGTCCGCATGTCGTCGACGACGAGCAACTCGTCGGCCTCCTGGTCGCCGACCTCGAGCTCCAGCAGGGCCTGCGGGATGACGCCGACCGTGCGCGCACCGCCGGCCCGGGCGGCCTGGGCGACGGCGCCCATGCACGACAGCTCACCACCACCGCTGACGAGGGTGTGACCCCGTCGGGCCAGCTCGCGACCGACCTCGGCCGCCAGCTCGACGTACGCCGGCGCGATGCGGGTGCTGGAGGAGCAGAAGACGCACACAGCGGCCATCTACGGCGTCTCGGCAGACTGCCGAGCGTCGGCGGCCGCGTCGATGAGGGCGACCGCCTCCGCCACCGAGTCGGTGACGGTGACCAGATCTAGGTCACCGGGCGACACGTAGCCGTGGCCGACCAGTGTGCTCTTCACCCAGTCGATCAGCGGCGACCAGAAGGCGGTGCCCATCAGCACCACCGGGAACGAGTTGACCTTGTGCGTCTGGACCAGCGTCAAAGCCTCGAAGGTCTCGTCCAGGGTCCCGAAGCCGCCCGGCAGGATGACAAAGGCCTGCGCGTACTTCACGAACATCGTCTTGCGGGCGAAGAAGTAGCGGAACGTGAAGCCGACGTCCACCCACTCGTTGAGGTGCTGCTCGAAGGGCAGCTCGATGCCGAGCCCGACCGACAGCCCGCCGGCCTCGGAGGCACCCCGGTTGACCGCCTCCATCACCCCTGGCCCACCGCCGGTGATGACCGCCCAGCCGGCCTCCGCCAGGGCACCTCCCAGCTCACGGCCCAGGACGTACTCCGGCGCGTCCGGCTGCGTGCGGGCGCTGCCGAAGACGCTGACCGCCCGCGGCAACTCAGCCAGCAGGCCGAAGCCCTCGACGAACTCTGACTGGATCCGCAGGACCCGCCAGGTGTCGGTGTGCACCCACTCCGAGCCGCCCCGGTTGTCCAGCAACCGCTGGTCGGTGGTGCTCCGCTGCGGTTCGGGGGGGGTGCCTGGGCGGCCGGGAGACGGTGGCATGGAGCGAACCTACCCAGGCGCTCATGCACCGCCCCAGACCTCGACGAGCCGGCTGACCTGCGTTCAGGCCAGGTAGCCGCGCAGCAGCTCGGCCGCCTCGGTGATCCGCGTGACCTGCACCGACTCGTCCCGCGTGTGCGCGAGATTCGGGTCGCCGGGACCGTAGTTCAGCGCCGGGATGCCGAGGGCGGCGAAGCGGGCGACATCGGTCCAGCCGTACTTCGCCACCGGGGTGCGACCAACGGCCTCAACGAAGTGGGCGGCGGCCGGTGCGGACAGACCGGGCAGGGCACCGGGTGAGCTGTCGGTCAGCCGCAGCTCCCAGCCGGCGAACACCTCCCGCACGTGCGCCTCCGCCTGCTCCTGCGAGCGGTCGGGAGCGAAGCGGAAGTTGACCGTCACGATGCACAGGTCGGGTAGGACGTTGCCGGCATGACCGCCCTGGATCCCCACCGCCTGCAGGCCTTCACGGTAGGTACAGCCGTCGATCTCCACCTCACGCGTCTCGTAGCGCACCAGCGTCGTCAGGACCGGAGCCGCGGCGTGCACGGCGTTCTGGCCGAGCCAGGCGCGCGCGCTGTGGGCTCGCCGTCCGGGCAAGCAGACCTCGGCCCGCAGCGTCCCCTGACAGCCCGCCTCGACCGCCCCGTCGGTCGGCTCCATCAGCACCGCCAGGTCGGCCTGCAACCAGTCGCGGTGGTCACGGGCAACGTGCCCCAGTCCGTTGCGCGCGGCCGCGACCTCCTCGTTGTCGTAGAGCACGAACGTCAGGTCGTACGCCGGGTCGGTCATGGTGGCGGCCAGGTGCAGCAGGACCGCGTCACCCGACTTCATGTCGGAGGTGCCGCAGCCCAGCAGCCGGTCCCCTTCGCGCCGGGAGGGGACGTTGTCGGCGATGGGGACGGTGTCGAGGTGGCCGGCCAGCAGCACCCGGCGGTCGCGGCCGAGGTAGGTGCGCGCGACCAGGTTGTTGCCGTCGCGATCGACGGTGAGGTGCGGCAACCGGTCGAGGGCCTCGTGCACCAGATCCGTGAGCCGCCGCTCGTCCCCACTGACGCTGGGCACGTCGACCAGCGCAGCCGTCAGGGCGACGGGATCACCTACCAGGTCGAGCATCAAAGCCTCCGGGTCACGGCGCGAGGCCGCGGAGTCACGGGGCGACACCATGTTCACGCAGGATCTCGTTGAGGGCCAGCTTGTCGTGCTCCTGCCCCGGTTCGAGGTAGCGCAGCACGAGCAGGCACGGCAGACCGAACTCCCCACCGGCGAAGGACTTCACGCGGCTGGACCCGACGCATACGGCTCGCTCGGGAGCCACCCCGCGGTCCAGCTCCTTACCGGTCTCGGCCTCGAAGACGCGGGTGCTGCTGGTGAGGATGACTCCGGCCCCGAGCTTGGCGCCGCGGCGGACGCGGGCACCCTCGACCACCATGCTGCGGCTGCCGATGAACGCGTCGTCCTCGATGACGACGGGCGCTGCCTGCGGGGGCTCGAGCACGCCGCCGATGCCGACGCCGCCGGACAGGTGGACGCCGGTGCCGATCTGGGCGCAGGACCCAACGGTGGCCCAGGTGTCGACCATCGAGCCGGTCCCGACGTAGCCGCCGATGTTGGTGTAGCTCGGCATCAGGACCACGCCGGGCTCGAAGTACGAGCCCCAGCGGGCGATCGCCCCGGCCACCACGCGGACGCCGTCGAAGGTGGTCTTGAGCGGCACGCGATCATGGACGTAGTAGCCGGTCCCCTTGCCCTCGACCATCGGGAGGACCTTGAAGGACAGCAGAATTGCGCGCTTGGCCCGCTCGTCCACCAAGACCTCGTCGTTGACCACGCGGGCCACCCGGGCCAGGCCCGTGTCGAGCAGGTCGACGGCTTCGACAACCTGTCGGCGGGCGTCAACGTCGTCAGGGCTGAGCCCGTCGCGGCGCTCCCAGAGCTCGTCGACCAGGGGACTTATGGGGCTGTCGGTCATGCCGACGAGCCTATGGGTTCCCGAACCGTGGTCCGGGGGGCCGCGCACCGCTGAGCGCCCGGCCGGCTGAGGGGCTGGTCGCTGAGGGTCGGGCAGCTCGGGGAGGCGCGCACCGCTGGGAGCCGCGCGCCGCTGAGGGTCGGGACACCACCCCGTCCGGCGCCAACCGGCTCAGAACCTACCCTCGACGCTGCACACCCAGCGGCTGGTGGCCGCGCGCCGCTGAGGGTCGGGACACCACCCAATCCGACCCGCCCACCAGGTCAGAACCCTACCCACAACGTTGGGGCGGTGCCGCAGCATTGCGGGCCGGATGGGCGGTTCGCAACGATCCCCGCGGCCGGGTGCAACGTCGGCCGCCGCAATGATCCCCCGCAGCCGGGTGCAACGTCGGCCGCCGCAACACCCCCCCACCGGTGCTACGTCGGCCGCCACCACGACCTACGTCGGCCGGCGTTACGACAGCCGGCGTCCACCGACGAGCAGCCCGACCGCCAGCACCACGCCGACCGATCCGGACACCAGCAGCGGCCCGACGCCGTCGCCGTGCCAGGCCAGCCCCGCCCAGATCCCGGCCAGCAGGATCGCTCCCCCCTGCAGCCCCTGGTAGGTCCCCTGCGCCGAGGCCTGCCCGCCCGGTGCTGCGAGGCCGGCGACCCATGCCTTGCCGACACCGTCAGTGCAGGCTGCGAACCCGCCGTACAGCGGGAGGACGACGAAGACCCAGCCGGCGCTGGGGGCCAGTGCCAGGCCGAGGTAGCCGACCGCGAAGCAGGCCAGTCCGAGGGCGTAGACGCGGTGCCGCGGCTGCCGATCCGAGAGCGAGCCGGCCGGGTAGGACAGCGCGGCGTAGACGGCGTTGTAGACGACGTAGGCGCCGATCACGCCCTCGGTGGACAGGCCCAGCTCGCTGCTGCGCAACAGCAGCAGGGCGTCCGGGAAGTTGACCAGCGAGAACACCGTCAGCGCCGCGACCAGGACCCGGAGCCGCGACGGCAGCGGCACCCGCTGCGTGACCGGTCGGGTGATGGCCGGCCCGCCCTCGCGGACCAGCCCGACGAGCGCGACCGACAGCACGGCCGGGACGACCGCGACGAGGAGCAGCGGCCGGATGTGGTGCCCCAGCAGGGCGTAGAGGCCCAGTCCCGCCAGCGGGCCGAGGACCGCGCCCGCCGTGTCGGCTGCCCGGTGGAAGCCGAAGACCTTGCCGCGCACCGCCGGATCGACTCCTGCCATGAGCAGCGCGTCACGGGGCGCGCCGCGTACGCCCTTGCCGAGCCGGTCGATCACCCGCCCGAGCAGGACGACGGGCCACACCAGGGCCAGCGCGACGACGAGCTTGCCGAGGGCCGCGACGCCGTAGCCGATGGCGATCAGCGGCTTCTTCGGCCTTCGGTCGGCGATGCGGCCGGCCAGCAGCTTGGTCAAGGCGGCGGCGCCCTCTGCAGCGCCCTCGACCAGGCCGACGACGGCGACCGGCGCGCCGAGTGTGCCGACCAGGAACAGCGGCAGTACCGGGTACAGCAGCTCGCTGGCGGCGTCCTGCAGGAGCGAGACGCCCGCCAGCACCCGGACGTTGGGCGTCAGCCAGACCGGCCGCGTCACCTCAGGGCCCGGCCTAAGCCGCTCACAGCTCGGACAGGCGCTCGGCAGCCGCGGCGATCCGCTCGTCGGTTGCGGTCAGCGCCATCCGCACGTGCCGGGCGCCGGCCGTGCCGTAGAAGTCGCCCGGCGCGACCAGCAGACCGACCTCCGCGAGCAGCTTGGTCGTTGTCCAGCAGTCCTCGTCGCGAGTGCACCAGAGGTACAACCCGGCCTCGGAGTGCTCGACGGTGAACCCGGCCTTCTCGACCGCCGGCTTGAGCACCTCGCGCCGGACCCGGTAGCGAGCCTTCTGCTCCGCCACGTGCTGGTCGTCCCCCAGGGCGGCGACCATGGCGGCCTGCACCGGAGCGGGCGTCAAGAGCCCCAGGTGCTTGCGGGCCTCGACCAGCAGCCCGACCGCGGCGGGGTCACCGACGGCGAAACCGGCGCGGTAGCCGGCCAGGTTGGAGCGCTTGGACAGCGAGTGCAGCGCCAGCAGCCCCTCGGTCGAGCCGCCCGAGACGCTCGGGTGCAGCACCGATATCGGTTCGACCTCCCAGCCGAGCTCGAGGTAGCACTCATCGGAGGCGACCAGGATCCCATGCGAGCGGGCCCACTCGACCACCGCGCGCAGCCGCTCGGGGGCCAGCACCTCACCGGTGGGGTTCGACGGCGAGTTCAGCCAGACCAGGCCGACCCCCTCCGGGTCCTCAGCCGTCGGGTCGGCGGTGGGGACAGGGGTGCAGCCGGCGAGTCGGGCACCGGCGTCGTACGTCGGGTAGGCCAGGCTCGGGATCAGGATGCGGGCGCCCGCCAAGCCGAGCAGCTGGGCCAGCAAGGCGACCAGCTCCTTGCTGCCGATGCTGGGGAGCACGTTCGCGACGGTGACGTCGGCGCCCAGCCGCGCGTGGGACCAGGTAACCAGGGCGTCGCGCAGGGCCGGCGTGCCGATCGTCAGGGGGTAGCCGGGGGCGTCCGCCGACGCGGCCAGGGCAGCCTGGACCAGCGGCGGAGTCGGGTCGACGGGGGTGCCGATCGACAGGTCGACGATGCCGTCGGGGTGGGTGCGGGCGCGGTCCGCCGACGGCGCGAGGCGGTCCCACGGGAATGCCGGCAGCTGGGCCTTGGCGGCCCACCCCGGTGCGGCGACAGCCACGGTGCCTCCGATCCGGCGTACGGCTAGTGGCCCTCGGTGTTCTTGCCGAGCGGAACGGTCAGCACGACCGGGTGGTCCAGGTCGACAGGGCCGACCTTGGAGGCGCCACCGGGGCTGCCGATGGTCGTGGTCTCGGTGAAGAAGTCGACGTTGGCGCGGTAGTAGTCCTTCCACTGCGCCGGGGTGTCGTCCTCGTAGAAGATCGCCTCGACCGGACAGACCGGCTCGCAGGCACCGCAGTCCACACACTCATCGGGGTGGATGTAGAGCGACCGGCCACCCTCGTAGATGCAGTCGACCGGGCACTCCTCGATGCAGGCCTTGTCCTTGACGTCGACGCAGGGCTCGGCGATCACGTAGGTCACTGCAGGAGTTCCTCTCCGGTCCGGATGCGGGCTCTAGTCTCCCAGCCGTGGACGACGGCGGCCTACCCGGGGTGGGAGTGCGGTACGTCGTCGACGTCGGTCCCGGCTCGTCGGGCGTGCGGGTGGTGGTGCGGCACCGCCTGCCTGACGGCCAGCTCGCCGACGTGCTGGGCCAGCTGCTGTCGTGGGAGTCGGGGCGCCTGTCCGTGCAACGCCGGGACGGCTCCGTGGTCTGCCTCGACGCGGCTGCCGTCGTGGCGGCCAAGCAGGTCCCGCCCGCGCCTACGAGGCGCCGATGACAGCCGCCACCGGCGGTCGGCGCCGGTGACATCCGCCACCCGCCGGCGGTTCGCCGAGCTGGTCCGGTCCGAGCCGGTCGACGTCGGGCTAGCCTGTCTGCTCGTCGGCGCGGAGGTCGAACCGGACCTGGACGTCGACGCCTCGCTGGCGGTCCTCGACGACCTGGCGGCCTCCGTCCCGCTGGTGCCCGGCGCCTCACCGGCCGCGGCCGCCGCCGCGATGCGGGTCGCGCTGTCCACCTTCGAGGGTGGCAGCTTCGAGGACGTCCGCTCCTCCCTGCTCCACGAGGTGCTGCGGCGGCGCAGCGGACTGCCGATCCTGCTGTCGGTCGTGTGGTGCGAGGTGGCGGCCCGCCTCGACGTGCCGGCCTACTGCCTCGGCGTCCCGGGCCACGTGCTGGTCGGGATCGGCGACCCGGAGGACCAGCACGTCGTCGTGGACCCGTACCGCGGTGGCGCCCGCGCAACCGCACCTGAGCCGTTCCCGGCGATGGCGGCGCACGAGCTGCTGCTGCGGCTGCTGACCAACGTGCGGGCGCTGACCGCCCGCCAGGAGCGATCGCTCGACACCGCCCGCACCCGGCTGTGGGCGGTCGAGCTGTCGCTGGTGCTGCCCCGCCACCCGGTGGCCCTGCGCCGAGAGCGCGGCGAGCTGCTGGTACGGCTCGGGGACCACCTCGGCGGCGCGGCAGACCTCGAGGAGTACGCCTCGCTGGTCGAGCCGGTCGACTCCGACGAGGCGTCCACGGCGCTTCGGGAGGCCCAGCTGGCGCGGGCCCGGCTGAACTAGGTTCGGGACGTGCTGCGCCTCATGGACACCCGGACCCGTGCCGTCGAGCCGATTGTGCCCGCCACCCCCGGCCGGCTGACGGTCTACGCCTGCGGTCCGACCGTCTACCGCTACGCCCACGTCGGCAATCTGCGGACCTTCCTGCTCACCGACCTGCTGCGCCGGACCGCCGAGCTGAACGGGCTGCAGGTCCAGCTGGTGCAGAACATCACCGACGTCGGGCACCTGCAGGACGACTCCGCGGTCGACGCCGACGGGGAGGACAAGCTGCTCGCGCAGGGCCGGCTGGAGAACAAGGACCCGTTCGCGGTCGCCCGCTTCTACGAGGAGGCGTTCCACCGGGACCTCGCACTGCTCGGCGTACGGCCGGCGGACGCCTACCCGCGCGCGTCGGAGTGCATCGAGCTGATGATCGCGCTCATCGCATCCCTGGTGGACAAGGGCAACGCCTACGTCGGGGATGACGGCACCGTCTACTTCGACGCCCGCTCCTTTGACTCGTACGGCGCGATCAGCGGCAACCGCCTCGAGGATTTGCGGGCCGGCCACGGTGCGACCGGGGAGTCGACCGCTACCGGCAAGCGGTTCCACGCCGACTGGGCGCTGTGGAAGCTGGCGTCGGCCTCCCGCGCGATGACCTGGGACTCGCCGTGGGGACCCGGCTTCCCGGGGTGGCACGTCGAGTGCTCGGCGATGTCGCTGTCGCTGATCGGCTCCGCGATCGACGTGCACACCGGCGGGATCGACCTGCGCTTCCCGCACCACGAGGACGAGCGGGCGCAGTCCGATACTGCCGCCGGCCGGGAGGTCGTACGGCACTGGGTGCACGGTGAGCACCTGTTGTTCGAGGGCAAGAAGATGGCCAAGTCCACCGGCAACGTGGTGCTGGTGTCCGACGTGGTCGCGCGCGGGTTCGACCCGCTGGCGCTCCGGCTGGCGTTCCTGTCCTCGCGGTACCGCCAGCAGGCCAACCTGTCGTGGGAGGCGATCGCCGGGGCCGCGCGCACCCTCGACCGGTGGCGGGCGTCGGTGGCGACGTGGGCGGAGTCACCGTCGGCCGCTCCGGATGCCGCGGTACAGGCCGACGTGCTGGAGGCGTTCTCGGACGACCTGGACACGCCGCGGGCGCTCCAGGTGCTGCGGGCCTTTGAGAAGTCGGACGCCGGGCCGGGCTGCAAGTTCGAGACGTTCGCGTGGGCCGACCGGCTGCTGGGGCTCGACCTGGCCAGGCTGGTCGGCCAGGCACCGGCCGCCCTGCCTGCCGGTGCGGCCGAGCTGCTGGAGTCACGGGCGACCGCACGAACCAACCGCGACTTCGCCGAGTCCGACCGGCTGCGCGACGAGCTGGCCACTCTCGGCGTGGTCGTCAAGGACACCAAGGCCGGCCAGGAATGGGCGCTGGCGTGACCGAACAGAGCTAGGGCAGCGTGCGGTAGCGGCCCTCGTAGTACAGCAGCGGGGCGGCCCCGGCATCAGGCACCGCCAGGCCGACGACCTCGCCCAGCACGACCGTGTGGTCACCCGCGTCCAGGGTCGAGACCGTCCGGCACTCCAGCGCCGCCGCCGCGCCGTCGAGCAGCACGCAGGACGTGACCGGCCCCGGCGTCACCGGGATGCCGGCGAACTGGCCGTCCAGCCGCCGGCCGCGGTGCGCGAAGTGCCGCGACGCCGCCTCCTGCTCAACGGTGAGCACAGAGACCGCCCAGGTCCCCGCCGTCAACACCGCGTCGTGGAAGCGGGCGATCTTCTCGGGGCAGAACAGCACCAGCAGCGGTTCGAGCGACACCGACGTGAAGGAGTTGCACGTCATGGCGTGGTCCTCACCGGCGAGCCGGGTGGTCACGACAGTCACTCCGGTGGCGAAGCGCCCGACTACGCGGCGGTAGGAGAGCGCGTCGATCACGCCCCCAACCTACGGGAGCCGGCGGGGTGAGGCGCTGACCGCGATCACCGCCGCGACGGTGCCGCCGACGAGGTACGCCAGGCCCATGCCGCCTCCGGGGATCACGACGTCGCCCTCCGGCCGCTGCGTCCCCAGGGTCAGGGCGATGGCGAGCCACAGCAGCTCCGGGAGCACACCGCCCAGCCGCCGGTGAAGGACGCGGCAGCCGGCGACGCCGAGCGCACCGTTGGCGACGATGGCGATCAACGGCCCCACCGGCAGCGGGATCCCGAACGCCCTCAACGGCACCAGGAAGGCCCCCCACAGCGCCAGCTCCACAGCCAGCACCAGGACCAGGGCGTACGACACCGCCGTCACGGCGGGGCCACGGTCGCTCACCCAGCCGAGCCTGCCACGGTCAGTGCTCGGCAACCTCGGTGACGTCGCGCAGGTCAATGACGTCCGGCCACTCTCCCGGCTCCGGCCGACATTGGGGTCGCGCAGGCCGACCAAGCCGTCCCCGACGCCCAGCAGGCTCCGGAGGCGGTGGCCGTCGGCAGGCGTGGTCGGGTCGGTCACGGCTGCTTCTCAGGAAGGCACCGGCGAGGGCGAGCGCCCTCCCGGTCGTCCCCAACTCCGGGCGGCATCCCCCACCGGAGCCGGGCGCACCGAGTGCCACCCGGTTGGCCTATCAAGGTCGCCGCCTGGCCTACTCCCCTACGCCGGCGAACAGGTCGTCCTCACGGCCGGCGTCGGTCAGCGGCCCAAGCTCACCGTCGGACAGGATGAAGTACTCGATGCCCATGGCCCGCTGCCCCACCCCGTTGGACAATGCGAAGAACGGCCCGTCGACCGCGATCTGCGAGGCGTGCGCGCGCATCGCGGCGACCTTGCCCGCCAGCTGCTCGCTGGCGTCCACCTCCGTGGTCACCTCCTCGTCCGGGTTGCCGAACGGCAGGTCGTCGGCGGAGTCCGCCCCGAAGAAGTTGGTCTGCCCGCTGGCCCTCAGCAGGTCGATCCCGGCCTGCAGGACACTTTTCGGGAACGCCGTCCAGTAGGTCTTGGCCACTCGCCACGGCTCCCCCAGCGACGACTGGTACGACGGGTCCGAGGCCTTGGCGATCGCCGCCACGGTCACCCGATGTGCCTGGATGTGGTCTGGGTGGCCGTAGCCGCCTCGCTCGTCGTACGTCACGACGACCTGCGGGCGAACCTCCCGAATGATTCGGACGAGGTCAGCGGTCGCCTCAGCGACGTCGGCCTGCCAAAAGCACTCGGGCCGGTCGTTCTGCGGCGTGCCCATCATCCCGCTGTCCCGCCAGCGGCCCGGCCCGCCGAGGAAGCGGTGGTCGGTGACGCGCAGGGCCTCCATAGCCGCCGCCAGCTCGCCGATCCGGTGCTGGCCGAGACCGTCCTGCTGGTCGCTGGCCAGGTGCTCCAGCTCTGGGACGAGCACCTCGCCCTCCTCGCCGAGGGTGCAGGTGACCAGCGTGACAAGGGCGCCCTCTGCAGCGTACTTCGCCATCACCGCCCCGGTGCCGATCGTCTCGTCGTCCGGGTGCGCATGCACCAGCAGGAGCCTGCGCGCGACGTCCAGGGCATCCATCGCGTCGTCACCGCGCAACCCGTCAACCGCCGTCGCGGCCTCCTCGAGGACCGCCTCGGCGGCATCCACCGGCACCCTCTCACCGGGCTCGGGAAGGGGCAGCGTCGCATCGGTCATGCCCAAGAAGATAGGCCGACCGTGGCAGGCTTGGAGGGTGAGCAGTCCGGCTGGCGGCGCGGCCGGGACTGGTGCGACCGCTGCCGCACACCTGGGCTTGGCTCCGGTCGACGCTCCGTTCCCGGTCGAGCGAGTGCACCGGGTGGTGCCGGCCCCGCGGCCGCTCAACGGTGAGCCGTCGGTCGTGCTCGATGACGCCTGGCCGGCCGCGCTGCACCGCCGGCTGGATCGGTTGCGCCACGACCGGGCCGGTGTGGTCGTCGGGGGCACCAGGAGGCAGGTGCTGCGGGCGGCCTGGCGGCTGCTGCCGGTGGGATGGGAGGGGGAGGTGGCGCTGCTGCCGCACCTGGCGGTGGCGGTGGACGTGGCGCACGGCACTGCTGAGCCGACCGGGCCGCCCGTCACCGGGCAGGCTGAGCTGCTCGCCGAGTCCGGGGACGACCTGCTGCTGGTCGGCTGGCTGCTGGCCTGCAGCGACGACCTGGTCGTGCTGCGGCGCACCGGCCCGGGCGCGCTGGCAGCCGAGCTGCTGGCCGTCGCCTTCCCCAGCGGCTGGCCGCCCCGACAACGCCTCGGCGCCTCGCTGGACGACCTGCACGCCCCGGTCGCCGACGGTGAGCGGTTGCGCCGCGCGAGTCCGGCGCTGTCCGAGGCGCTGCTGGCCAAGGGCCCGTACCTCCAGCACGTATGGGGGCTCGACCCCTCAGGCCGCCTCGATCGCGACCCCTCGGCACCCGACGCCGACACCACGCCGCGCCCGCCTCCGGACCAGTGGTGGCTGCGAGTCGAGCGGCAGACCTCGCTGCCACTAGGCGATCGCGCGTTGTTCACCATCCGGCCCTTCCTCACCCCGCTGACCGCGCTGACTTCCGAGCAACGGGCGGTGCTGGCGTCGGCCGTGCGGTCGATGTCGCCGGCGTCGCGCGCCTACAAGGGCGTCCCGAACGGTCTCGAGGACTGGCTTGTCAGTTGAGCGAGGGATCCGCGGGGAAGCTGGCGGCCAGCGCGAGCGGCATCCCCTGCCGCGTCAGCACCTGCCGCCACAGCAGTTCCGGCGAGCTCGTGAAGGCATCGCCCGGCAGGGCGTCGAGCACCCACCAGCCGCCCTGCTCGACCTCGGCCTCCAGCTGTCCGGGCGCCCAGCCGGCGTAGCCCGCGAAGACGCGGACCTCCTCGACGACGGCCTCTGCGACATCGGAGGCCAGGTCGACCGTCGCCAGCCAGGGCGCGCCGGGAACGCCGACGTACGAAGGGTCCGGGGGCGCCGGGATCGGCAGGCGGCCAAGGCAGACCACGACGGTCTGCTCGACCGGACCCCCCTCGAACACGACCACGGGGTCCGGTGCGAGCAGCGCCCAGCCGGGCAGCACATCGGCGAGCGCGGCGTCCGTCGAGGCGTTGAGCACGACCCCCAGCGCGCCATCGGTCTCGGAGTGCTCGAGCAGTTGCACGACAGCCCGCGCGAACGGGCCGCCGGTCAGGACCGGCGTCGCGACCAGCAGCCGCCCTGGACCCAGCACCGCCGCAGGCACTGCGCTCAGGCCTGGACGAGCGCGTTCTTGGCGCTGCGTCCGCGGTTGCGCTGGCGCTCCCCCTGGTCGAGGACGACCTTGCGGATCCGCACGACCGCTGGGGTGACCTCGACGCACTCGTCCTCGCGGCAGAACTCAAGCGCCTGCTCGAGGCTCAGCGCCTTGTGCGGAATGAGCGGGACGAGGACGTCCGAAGAGCTCTGCCGCATGTTGGTGAGCTTCTTCTCCTTGGTGGCATTGACATCCATGTCGTCGGACCGGGAGTTCTCACCGACGACCATGCCCTCGTAGACCTCGGTGCCCGGCGGCACGAACATGGTGCCGCGCTCCTGCAGGTTGGCCAGGGCGAAGCCAGTCGTCGGGCCGCTGCGGTCGGCGACCAGCGAGCCGGAGGGACGGGTCCGGATCTCACCGTGCCATGGCTCGTACCGCTCGTGCACGTGGTGCAGCAGGCCGGTGCCACGGGTCTCGGTGAGGAACTCGGTGCGGAATCCGATCAGGCCGCGGGCCGGCACGATGTACTCCATCCGCGTCCAGCCGGTGCCGTGGTCGACCATCTGCTCCAGCCGGCCCTTGCGCAGCGCCATCAACTGGATGATGACGCCCTGGTAGTCCGACGGCGTGTCGATGGTGAGGCGCTCCATCGGCTCATGGATCTTGCCGTCAAGCATCCGCGTCACGACCTGGGGCTTACCGACGGTCAGCTCGAAGGCCTCGCGGCGCATGACCTCCACCAGGATCGCCAGCTGCAGCTCGCCGCGGCCCTGGACCTCCCAGGTATCGGGGCGCTCGGTGTTCTCGACGCGGATCGAGACGTTGCCGACCAGCTCCTTGTCGAGGCGGTCCTTCACCTGCCGGGCAGTCAGCTTCTTGCCGCTGCGGCCGGCGATCGGGCTGGTGTTGATGCCGATCGTCATGGAGATGTTCGGCTCGTCGATCGTCATGAGCGGCAGGGGAACCGGGTTCTCCGGGTCCGCCAGTGTCTCGCCGATGAAAATGTCCGGGATGCCGGCGATGGCGACGATCTCACCCGGGCCAGCCTGCTCGATCGAGACCCGCTCGAGCGCCTGGGTGCCGAGCAGCTCGGTCAGCTTGACGTTCTCGACGGTGCCGTCCTTCTTGCACCAGGCAACGGTCTGCCCCTTCTTCATCGTGCCGTTGAAGATGCGGCACAGCGCCAGGCGACCGAGGTACGGCGAGGCATCCAAGTTGGTGACGTGGGCCTGCAGCGACGCGCCCTCGGTGTAGACCGGGGCCGGGATGGTGTTCTTGATGACCTCGAACAGCGGCTCGAGGTCGGGGCTGTCGGGACTGGTGCCATCGGCCGGACGGGTCAGCGAGGCCTGGCCGGTCTTAGCCTGGCAGTAGACGATCGGGAAGTCGATCTGATCGGCCGTCGCGTCGAGGTCCAGGAACAGCTCGTAGGTCTCGTCGACGACCTCGGCGATGCGGGCGTCGGACCGGTCAACCTTGTTGATGATGAGGATCACCGGCATGTTCTGCGCGAGCGCCTTGCGGAGTACGAAACGGGTCTGCGGCAGCGGCCCCTCGGAGGCGTCCACCAGCAGCGCGACGCCGTCAACCATGGACAGGCCGCGCTCGACCTCACCACCGAAGTCGGCGTGGCCGGGCGTGTCGATGATGTTAATGAGCAGGTCCTTGCGACGGACCGCGGTGTTCTTGGCGAGGATCGTGATGCCCTTCTCGCGCTCGAGGTCCATCGAGTCCATGACGCGGTCCTGGACAGCGCCCTCCTCCTGCTGATGGACGCTGTAGGCACCGGACTGCAGCAGCATGCCGTCGACGAGGGTGGTCTTCCCGTGGTCGACGTGGGCGATGATCGCCACGTTGCGGATGTCGTCGCGCGTGGGCACAGCAGTACTCCGATGATCGGCTGAGGGTGGCCGAGCGGGGGCTGCCGGCACCTCCAGACTACCGGCGGCACCCTGCGGGCAGCCACGAGCGCCGGAGGCACGGCCGACTCTGATGCCTGCTGGTCGGGTGAGCGAGCGGGGCGCTCGACCGCACCGCGACTGCTGGATCAACGCCCGCCCGGCTCGGCCCCTGCAGCGTGCGCCAGGTGGACCCGCAGCAGCTCGACCAGCGGCGCGTCGACCGGCAGCCAGGCCACGTCGTCGAGCTGGTCCACCGTCAGCCACCGGTGCTCATCGTGGTCGACCAGCCGCGGCTCGCCGACGACCAGCCGAGCGGAGTAGACCCGCAGTACTGCGGTGTCGCCGATCAGCAGGTCCGGCCCCAACCGTTCGCCGATGGCTGCCTCACAGCCCAGCTCCTCGCGCAGCTCCCGCAGCAGCGCCTGCTCGTCGGTCTCGCCCTCCTCGACCTTCCCCCCGGCGAACTCCCACATCCCCGCCAGGGCAGGGGGTTCGGTGCGTCGGGACGCCAGCACTCGCGGCGGGTCGTCACGCAGCAGGGCGGCTCCCACCACAGCTACCCGCACGACCTACCGTGACTCGGGGGCGCGGTAGTCGCGGGTGGTCGGCCCGGTGTAGACCTGCCGGGGGCGGCCGATCTTGGTCTGCGGGTCGACCATCATCTCGCGCCACTGGGCGATCCAGCCCGGCAGCCTGCCGAGGGCGAACAGCACGGTGAACATCCTGGTGGGGAAGCCCATCGCGCGGTAGAGCACGCCGGTGTAGAAGTCGACGTTCGGGTAGAGCTTGCGCTCGACGAAGAAGTCGTCGGACAGGGCCACCTCCTCGAGCTGCAGCGCCAGCTCCAGCATCGGGTCGATCCTGCCGAGCTGGCCGAGCACGTCGTCGGTGGCCTTCTTGACGATGGCGGCGCGCGGGTCGTAGCTCTTGTAGACCCGGTGACCGAAGCCCATGAGCTTCACGCCGTCCTCGCGCGCCTTCACCCGGCGCACGAAGTCCTGGACGTCCCCGCCGGAGGCGCTGATGCCGTCCAGCATCTCGAGCACCGCCTGGTTCGCCCCGCCGTGCAACGGTCCGAACAGCGCGTTGACCCCCGCGCTCACCGAGGCGAACAGGTTGGCGTGCGAGGACCCGACGAGGCGCACCGTGGACGTCGAGCAGTTCTGCTCGTGGTCGGCGTGCAGCAGGAACAACGTGTCCAACGTCTTGGCCACGACAGGGTCGACGTCGTACGGCGTCGCCGGAACCCCGAAGGTCATGCGCAGGAAGTTCTCGACGTAGGACAGCGAGTTGTCGGGATACAGGAACGGCTGACCGATCGACTTCTTGTAGGCGTACGCCGCGATGGTGGGCAGCTTGGCCATCAGCCTGATGGTGGAGATCTCCACCTCGTCCGGGTCCAGCGGGTCCAGGCTGTCCTGGTAAAAGGTCGACAGTGCGCTGACGGCCGAGGACAGCACCGGCATCGGGTGCGCGTCGCGCGGGAAACCGTTGAAGAAGGCCTTGAAGTCCTCGTGCAGCAGCGTGTGTTCGCGGATCTTGTGCTCGAAGGTCTCGAGCTCGGCGGCCGACGGCAGCTCGCCGTAGACCAGGAGGTAGGACGTCTCGAGGAAGCTGCTGTGCTCCGCGAGCTGCTCGATCGGGTAGCCGCGGTAGCGCAGGATGCCCGCGTCACCGTCGATGTAGGTGATCGCGCTCTGACAGGAGGCGGTGTTGACGAAGCCGGGGTCGACCGTCACCTGCCCGGTCGTGCTGAGCAGCTTGCTGATGTCCAGGCCGCCCGGCGCCTCGGTGCCTTGCACGGCGGGCAGCTCGATCGTGCCGCTCGGGGTCTCCAGCTTCACGGCTGTCACCGCTCCTCCTCCAGCTCGATCGGTACGACGCATCCTGTCCTACCCGGTGTGACAGGCTCGCCGCATGGTTCTCGAGGTGGCCCTGATCGAAGTGCAGCCAGGTGCGGAGCCGGCCTTCGCCGCCGCCTACGCCGAGGCCCGACCGCTGGTCGCCCGGTCCGAGGGGTGCCAGAGCATCCGCATGACCCAGGGGATCGAGTCCCCCAGCCGGTTCGTGCTGCTGGTCGAGTGGGACTCGGTGGAGGCGCACGACGGCTTCCGCGGCAGCGACCGCTTCGGCCAGTGGCGGGCTCTGATCGGGCCGCACTTCGCGGGGCCGCCCGTGGTCGAGCACTTCGAGGACGTGCCGGGCAGCTAGGCGGCGGCATCCCAGGCGGGGCGCGATCTGGGCAGCTAGGAGGCATCCCGGCGGGGCGCGACCAGCCGTCACCGAGCCGCGCAGCTCCCCCAGAGGCCGACGCGAGCGGCGCGCGCCGACCGGAAGGCGACGTCCAGCCGGCCGGCCAGCGCCGGGTTCTCATGGCGGAACTGCGCCAGGTAGCGATCGTCCACGAAGCCCTCTTCGGCCAACAGGACGTTGAGGTCGCGGCCGTCGGCCAGGGTGACGTCGGAGACGTGCCTGCCGTACCTGTCGACCGTGTAGCTGTCAGCCCGAAAACCGCTGGCCACCAGGCGTTTGCGCTCGCGGGTGGCCTCCGTGCCGAAGCACTCGTCGTACTCCGGGGCATTGACCAGGCCGAGCCGGTACTCCCTGCCCCGGATGTCCTTCCACGAGTCGCCGTCCCCGCCCGAGGCCGGCCTCAGCAAACCGGGAGCAGCGGTCCCGATGACCGGCTGGGCCGGGGCCGTCCCGGGCGTCGAGCAGGCGGTGCCGGCCAGCAGCAGGGCGATGCCGCAGAGGACGGATCTGGCGGCAGCGACCGGCACCGCCACAGTCTGCCGCCCAGACCCACCGGTGGACGTATCCTGACAAGCCCACCCTGGACGCCGCAACGCCAGTGCGGCTCGTTCCTGAGCCAGCATGACGAGCGGTCGAGCAGCAGGAGTGAACAGTGAGCCGATTGTCGTGGGCTGCCTCGGCAGTAGCGCTGCTGCTGGTTGGAACGGGGGCGGCGCTGGGTGCACCGGCGTCGGCGGCGGTGACCGCCTACTCGTGGGGTGGTGTGGGGACCTGGCCCGCGAACCGGACGGTCGGCACGGACTCCTACGACCGGGGCGTGTGGTCCTACACGAACCGCTGGGGAAAGGCGACGGGTGCGAACGCTGACGGCAAGCACCGCGAGGACTACTACGCCGGACTGCCTGAGGCTGCGGCGCTCACGTACGACGCCTTCGGGGCACACCGGACGGCGCGTAACGGTGACTACTACCCGCCGAACGACGACAGCCGGTTCCCGGAGCTGTCCGCGAACGTGGTGTTCGTGCAGCTCCATCCCTCGGCCGCTGGGCTGGACGTCCGAGTGGTGCTCAACAGCCTGGGCAGCCGGGATTCCAGCATCCTGACGCTCGCGCTGGCGACCGGGAGGAGCACCGCAACGTCGACCTTGCCTCGCAACGCCCGCCTGCAGTGCACCTCCTGCGGGGTGGAGCAGTACGTCACGGTGTGGGGGGCGGGCAGTGAGATCACCGACGCGAGCGGCGCGAAGAAAGGCCGCGTCCGATACCTGGCGGTCGACCGGGCCGAGAACACCATCACCTTCCAGGTCCCGGGCATCCGCGCCGGCGGGGGAAGCCTGAGGGCCTGGCTGGCGAGCGGGCTCAACGACGGCACCGGCCGCTACCTGACGGTGCAGCCTTTCCAGAGCAGCACCGCACCCGGTGGTGGCCGCGGGGGCACCAACGTGTTCGACCTGGCCTTCGTGCACGACGACCGCCGCACCGTGGACGAGCGGGTCCAGTCCGACCTGCTCAGTCATGGCGAGATCGGCCCCGCGATGGCGGTGGTGGACCTGGCTGCGCTGCAGGCAGGGACGCGGCGCGTCAAGGGCGAACCCCGCAGCGGCCCGGTGGAGAAGGTGCTGGTGTCGGCGTCCAGGCAGGGCGAGGGTATCGACACCGGCAACGGGCCGGGGGCCTTCCAGAACCCTGGCGCGGGCCAGAACTTCCACTACCTGGGCCGCACACAGGGCTACCTGGTGGACCTGCCGCCCGGCTACCGGCCCGGGGTTCCGGTGCCGGAGGTGATGGTCCTGCACGGCTACAACGGCTACTACGACGAGGAGTACTTCCTCGCACCGAAGATGCGAGCCGCCATCGAGAAACTCGGCTACATCGGGGTCTACCCGCTGGGGCGGGGCGACGTGCAGTACGAGCACGACGGGGAGCTCGACCTGCTGGAGGTGCAGCGGGCCGTCGAGCACGACTACGCCATCGACCGCGACCGGGTGCACCTGGTCGGCATCTCGATGGGCGGCTTCGGGGCGACCAAGGCCGCGGTCCGCCACCCGGATGTCTTCGCGGACGCCTCGGTGTTCGTCGGCGGCGAGCAGGGTGACGCCAACGTCGTCAACGACCGCCTCGTCAACTACCCCTTGACGCGCGCCGTCGACACCCAGGTGGTGGCGAACCTGCAGGACACCCCGTTGCTGCTCGGCGCCTCCGCGGCCGATGCAGATGCTGCCGGAGCGTCGGCCAGCGTCGTGTACGACCAGCTCCGTCAACTGGGCGACGAAGCCCACCTGAAGCAGTACCTGGCCGGGACGCACGAGCCAGCCATCATCGATCTCGCGGTCAAGCAGATGGTCCCGGTGTGGCAGCGCAGCCGCCGTCCCGCCGTGCCGGCTCGGGTGCACTACGCCTTTGACACCTCGTGGGACTTCGGGCCACTAGTCGACAGCGGCTCCGCGTGGCTGCAGCACCTACGGGTCGCGAGCGGCACCCAGGCCACGGCGAGCGCCGAGGCCCTCACCGTTGCCCGGCCGCTCACGGCGCTGACCGAGACCACCACCACCGGCGGCGCCGTGACGGACCGCAGCGCCTACCTGCTCCGGGACTCGCTGCGCCACCGGACCCGCAACCGGCCGGTCAGCAACGCCCTCAGCGTGTCCCTGACCAACGTCGCGGCCAGCTCGGTCGACCTCGGGCCGCTGCGCGTCGATACCGGCCGCCGCTACTGCATCGACGTCACCAGCGACACCTCCAGCACAGTCGCGCTGACCGGCCGCAACCTCAGCCGGTTGGCCGTCGCCGGCGTGACCGCGACCCGCCGGGGCAGCGGGCTCCTCCTGCGGGTCTCGCCGGGTACGACCCATGCCGTCCTCACCCCGCAGGGGGTAGCGGCCGCTGTCGGGACGGCCTGCCCGGCTGCGGCCGGCACCGGGAGCAGCGTCGACCGGGCGGACGCACGGAGTGGCGTCGACCGGGCGGACGCACGGAGTGGTGTCGACCGGGCGGACGCACGGAGTGGCGTCGACCGGGCGTCGGCCGCCCGGGCCGGCACGGACAGCGGCCGACCGGCTTCCGCCGCTGGGCGCTCGGGGTCATCGCTGGCGGCGACAGGGCTGTCGACCGCGCCTGCGCTCGTGGGCGCAGCGCTGGTTCTGCTGGTGGCGGGCGCGGTGCGCCACCGCAAGGGCCGCTGACGCGCCGCTGAACCCGAATGCAGACGCGAAGGCGGGTGCGCGGGCGGCGTGACCGGTCTGTCAGGACACGGCCGGCGCGTTACAGCGGCGGACCTATGAAGTCGCCTCGTAGGTCGAGACCTTCACGATGAGCTGACCCTGGTCACAAGCGAGCCAGGCCAACTGGACGACGGGCGGTGACCGCTACTTCTGCTGCCCGGACGTTGCTTGGAAGCGGAACTCGACAACGTCACCGTCCTGCATGACGTAGTCCTTGCCCTCCATGCGGGCCTTCCCCGCAGCCCTGGCGGCCAGGACGGAGCCGAGGGTGACGAGGTCGTCGTACCCGATGACCTCGGCTTTGATGAAGCCGCGCTCGAAGTCGGTGTGGATGACACCGGCGGCCTGTGGCGCAGTCGCACCCTTCGGGATGGTCCAGGCGCGCGCCTCCTTCGGCCCGGCCGTCAGATAGGTCTGCAGGCCGAGCGTCTCGAAGCCGATGCGCGCCAGCTGATGCAGGCCCGACTCGTCCTGGCCCATGGAGGCCAGCAGCTCCGCGGCATCCTGTTCAGACATCTCGATCAGCTCGCTCTCGACCTGGGCGTCGAGGAAGACAGCCTCGGCGGGTGCCACCAGCGCCGCCAGTCCGGCCTTGACGGCTGGGTCGAGCAGCCCGGCCTCGTCGAGGTTGAAGACGTACAGGAAGGGCTTGGCGGTCAGCAGGTGCAGCTCGCGCAGCAGGTCGCGGTCAAGGCCCGCGGCGAAGACAGTAACCCCCTTGTCCAGCACCTCCTGTGCGCACCGGACCTCCTCGAGGACCATGACGGTGTCCTTCTTGAGCCGGGCCTCCTTCTCCAGTCGCGGCAGAGCCTTCTCGATGGTCTGCAGGTCGGCCAGGATCAGCTCGGTATTGATCGTCTCGATGTCGTCCGCAGGCGAGACCCGGCCGTCGACGTGCACGACGTTGTCATCGGCAAAGGCCCGGATCACCTGGCAGATCGCGTCAGAGTCCCGGATGTTGGCGAGGAACTTGTTGCCCAGGCCCTCCCCTTCGCTGGCGCCCTTGACGATGCCGGCAATGTCCACGAAGTCAACCGTGGCGGGCAGCACCCGTGCACTGCCGAACACCTCGGCGAGCTTGCCCAGCCGCGGGTCGGGAACGCCGACGACACCGACGTTGGGCTCGATGGTGGCGAATGGGTAGTTGGCAGCCAGTACGTCGTTCTTGGTCAGCGCGTTGAACAGGGTGCTCTTGCCGACGTTGGGAAGGCCGACGATACCGAGGGAAAGGCTCACGACCTCCAGGCTAGTTTGTCGGACCCTCCTGCTTGGCTCGCCGCATGGACCTGCTGCCTGTGCTCCTCGCCCTGCTGACCGGGCTCGTGCTCGGCTGGCTGCTGTGCTCGACCCGTGCACGCACCCAGCTCGACGCCAGCCGGCTGCTCGAGTCGCAGCTGCGTGCCGGCGACCGCGACCTGGCCTGGCGCCAGCAGTCAGTCTCCACCCTGGTCGAACCCCTCCGCGACCAGCTGGGTCGGGTGGAGGCGCAGCTCCAGTCGCTCGAGGTCGACCGGGCACGGGCATCAGCTGAGCTGCGAGAGCAGGTGACAGCCGTGGCCGTCGGCAACGACCGGCTCAGCCGCGAGACCCGGTCGCTCGTGGACGCCCTACGCCGGCCGCAGGCCCGCGGCCGGTGGGGCGAGCTCCATCTGCGCCGGGTCGTGGAGCACGCCGGCATGCTCGATCGCTGCGACTTCGACGAGCAGGCCTCGGTGGTCACCCCGGACGGGGTGCTGCGCCCCGACCTGATCATCCGCCTGGCCGGTGGCGGCTTGGTCGTGGTGGACGCCAAGGTCACCCTGGCTGCCTACCTGGAGGCGGTCGAGTCCGACGACGAGCGGGTGCGTGCGGAGCGAGTGGTCGCGCACGCCCGGCACCTGCGGCAGCACGTCGACCGGTTGGCGGACAAGGCTTACTGGCAGGCGCTTCCGCAGGGGCCGGAGTTCGTCGTGCTGTTCGTCCCGGGCGAGGCCTTCCTCGCCCCAGCGCTCGAGGTCGACCCGGCGCTGCTCGAGTATGCCTACGCCCGGCGGGTGCACATCGCGACGCCCACCACCCTGCTATCGATGCTGCGCGCGGTCGCGCAGACATGGCAGCAGTCCAAGCTCGCCGACGGTGCGAAGGAGGTCTTCGAGGCGGGGCGCGAGCTGTTCGCCCGCCTGGCGACCTTCGGAGCCCACGTCGACAAGCTCGGCCGGTCGCTCGGCAGCGCGGTGGACGACTTCAACCGCACGGTCGGCTCGCTGGAGCGCACTGTCCTGCCCAGCGCCCGCCGGATGAGCGAGCTCGGCCTGGACGGGGAGCTGCCCGGGCCACGGCCGGTCGAGCAGGTCCCCCGGAAGGTCAGCGCCCCCCACCTGGTCCAGCTGCTACCAGAGACCGGCTAGTCAAGCGGCACGTCGTGTGCCGCGACGAACTCCACGGCGGCCGTTGCGACGACGTTGCAGGCCGTCGCCCCGGCCACGGGATGGTCAGCCAGCAGGGCACGAGCGAGCGACGGACCGTCCATCTCGGTGCCGCCACGCAACGCCTCCCAGGCCCGGCCGGCGAGCTCCACGGCCAGCTCCGCCGGGAGACCAGGGTCCGCACGCCGCGCAGCGGATGCCACCCCATCGGCGTCATACCTGCCCGGCGCGGGGCCTGGGCCGCCCTCGCCCCCACCGTCGGAAGAGTTCACCCGCGACACGCTAGGAGGCGCTGTCAACCACGTCAGCCGGAGGTACCTTGCTGCGGGTGAGCGCCTGGATCTCTCCCCCCCCAGCCGCTGCCCGCTCGGTGCGCAGCACCGCCCGACCGGAGCCGCAGCGCCCGGCCGGGCAGCCTGGACCGGATGCCGCAAGCCGGCGCCCAGAATCTTCTGGCCCCCCCGGCGAGCGCCGCCGGCCGGCCGGATCGCATGTCGTCGACCGGCGTGGGCTGACGGCGACCGGCGCGGTCATGCTCGGCTTGATCCTCGGCACCGTTGGGGCCGTGATCGACATCAGCAGCGGCCACGGGCTGCGCAGCATCTTCACGATCTGCTTCGTGCTGGGCTGCGCTCTAGCCGCACTGCTCGTGCATCGCGAGGCTCTCAAGGTGGCCGTCGTCATGCCGCCGCTCATCTACTGCGTGCTGGCGCTGGTCGGCGGGACGCTCAACAAGGCGCCCGCCACCGGATCGCTGCTCAAGAGCCAAGGCCTTGAGTTGATCTCGGCCCTCGTCCTGGGCGCTCCCGTGCTCTACGCGGGCACGGTCGCTGCCGCGCTGGTGGCGCTGGTCCGCGTCGTGCGCGGCAGGCTCAGGACTGGCTAGCTGCCGACGTCCCGACCGAGCCGCTCGCGGCCTTCAGGTCCCGGCGCAGCTCCGGGGGCAAAGCGAACAGCAGGCTCTCCTGGGCCGAGACCACCTCGGTCACCTCGGTGAAGCCGTGCTCGGCCAGCCACACCAGCACACCGCGAACCTGCAGTTCCGGCACCGACGCGCCGCTGGTCAGCCCGACCGTCGCGACACCAGCCATCCACGCCTCGTCGATCTCGCCGGCGTCATCGACCAGGTGGGCGGCCCGGGCGCCGTGGTCGAGCGCGACCTCGACCAGTCGGACCGAGTTCGATGAGTTGCGCGAGCCCACCACCAGCACGAGGTCAGCCTCGGCGGCGATCTCCTTGACCGCGACCTGCCGGTTCTGCGTGGCGTAGCAGATGTCCGCGGACGGCGGTCCGGCCAGCAGCGGGAAGCGCGACCGCAACGCCTCCACGGTGACGTTGGTCTCGTCCACCGACAAGGTGGTCTGCGAGAGGTAGCCGACCTTGGACGGGTCGCGCACCTGGACCGCCGCCGCCTCCTCGACCCCGTCGACGAGGTGCATGTGCTCGGGTGCCTGGCCGGTCGTGCCGACGACCTCCTCGTGCCCCTCGTGGCCGATTAGCACGATGTCGAAGTCGTCGGCCGCGAAGCGCTTGGCCTCCATGTGGACCTTGGTGACCAGCGGGCAGGTCGCATCGATGGTCTTGAGGCTGCGCGCCGCTGCCTCGACATGTACGGAAGGTGCGACGCCGTGCGCGGAGAACACGACGGTGGCGCCCTCCGGCACCTCGTTGGTCTCCTCGACGAAGACGGCACCGAGGGCCTCGAGGGCTTTCACCACATGCAGGTTGTGCACGATCTGCTTGCGCACGTAGACCGGTGCGCCGTACAGCTCCAGCGCCTTCTCGACCGTGATCACGGCACGGTCCACTCCCGCGCAGTAGCCGCGCGGCTTGGCGACGAGGACCCGTTTGAGGGGCTGCGTCATGGCGGTAGGCATGACCCCATCCTACGTCCGCACCCGCGTGCGGGCCGTCCCACCGGCGTGTAGCCGTCCGGCCCCGGGGGACACCTCCGACCACCCCAACGAAAAGGATTCCGCCCGTGCCGCACAGCGTCCCGACCCCCGTCGCTGCAGCCCTTGGCCTCGTGCCGACCGTGCTGGGCGGCGTCCGCCGGCTGCCCGGTAAGGCCGTGCAGCTGCCGGTGCTCGCCGTCAGCTCCACGCTCACCGCCCTCGACACCGCCCGCCGCGAGTACGACGAACTCGCCGAGCGCGGCGAGCGCCTGGTCGCCCGGCTGCGCGGTACGTCGCTCGACCAGCTCGAGGATGCCGTCGAGGAGCGCGTGCAGGGCACCGTCCTTGAGGGTGCGTACGACCGGGCGGAGGACGTGGTCGAGGACCTCGTCGCTGCAGGCGAGAAGACCGCCGGTATGACGCTTCGAGCGGTCACCGAGACGGTGGACACGGCGACGGCGGCTGTGCAGGAGGAGCTGCCGCCGGCCGAGGCGCCCAAGGGAACCCCGACGCCGAAGGCCACTGAGCCGGACACGACCCGCATCGACACGGCGGCGGGCTCCGACGTGGTGGACACCGTCGAGCGCGTCGCGGCTGCCTCGGCAGTGCCTGTTGTCGAGCACCGGAACGAGCTGCCGTTGGCCGACTACGACCACATGACGCTGGGCTCGTTGCGCGGTCGGTTGCGCAGCCTCACGATTCCCGAGTTGGTGCAGGTCCGCGAGTACGAGAAGGACCACGCCGATCGGCTGCCGGTCGTGACGATGCTGGACAACCGGATCGCCAAGCTGGCCACCGATGCCGCGGCCACGCCCGCTCCTGGAAGTGGCTCCGCGGTGCAACCAGGTCCGGGTCCGGACGTCGGCGGGAAGGTCGCCGGGCCGGCGACGGCGAAGACCGGCCTGCCCCGTACGAAGGTCCGCACCACCTGAGCCCGGTTCCGCAGCCAGGGTGTCTCCCGTCGGGGGCGCCCTTCGCCGTACCGTGCCCGTACCGTGCCCAGGTGACCTCCCCGAACAGCGCTGAACTGCCCATGCCGGTGCGTACCGTCGCGCGCCACATCAGCCAGTGGGTCAGCCGGCTCGGCCGGGTGTGGGTCGAGGGCCAGGTCACTCAGCTCAGCCGTCGACCTGGGACGGTCTTTCTGACGCTGCGCGATCCGGTCGCCGACGTCAGCCTCCAGGTGACCTGCGCGCGGGCTGTGGCCGAGTCGGTGGAGCTGGTCGAAGGCGCCCGGGTCGTGGTCCACGGCAAGCCCGACTTCTACCTGTCCCGCGGCACGCTGTCGCTGTCCGCCGTGGAGATCCGCGCCGTCGGCGTCGGTGAGCTGCTGGCCCGGATCGAGCGGCTCAAGGTGCTGCTGTCGCAGGAGGGATTGTTCGCACCTGAGCGCAAGCAGTCACTGCCTTTCCTGCCGGGTGTCATCGGCCTGGTCACCGGCCGGGCCAGCGCCGCTGAAAAGGACGTGCTGGAGAACGCCCGCCGGCGTTGGCCGGCGGTCCGCTTCGAGGTGCGCAACGTCGCGGTGCAGGGACACCTCGCGGTCGAGCAGTGCCTCGGAGCCCTCCGTTCGCTGGACGGGACGGTCGACGTCATCGTCATCGCCCGTGGCGGCGGCAGCGTCGAGGACCTGCTGCCGTTCAGCGACGAGGCGCTGCTCCGGGCCGTGGCCGCGTGCCGCACCCCGGTCGTCAGCGCGATCGGCCACGAGCCGGACAGCCCGCTGCTGGACCTGGTCGCGGACGTCCGCTGCTCGACGCCGACCGATGCCGGTAAGCGCGTCGTGCCGGACGTACGGGAGGAGGCGCACCGGATCTCTACCTTGCGGGACCGGGCCCGTCGGGTGGTGGTCGGTCTCGTCGACCGGGAGAGCACCCGGCTTCAGCAGGCCACCAGCCGTCCCGTGCTGGCCGACCCGCGCCGACTGGTGACCGACCGGCTGCACGACGTCGAGGCGCTGCGTGACCGGGCCAGACGGTGCACGGTGTCGGCCGTCGAGCGGGCCGAACACGACCTGGGGCACACCCGCGCACGGGTCGTGGCACTGTCGCCGCAGGCCACCCTGGACCGGGGGTACGCCGTGGTGCAGACCCCGAACGGCGGGGTGGTCCGGGACGCCCTCGCTGTGGTGCTGGGCGAGGCGCTGCGAGTCCGGCTGGCGGTCGGAGAACTGCGCGTCACCAACGGCTGAACCCTGGCCAGTCCGGCCGGACCGTGCGGATGGTGGCGAGGGCGACGGGGGTCGCGTCAGCGGCCGAGCAGCTCGACTCCGGCGTACGCGACCGAGGCCACAAGGACCCAGGACAGCAGACCGAGCAGCAGCGCCTTGCCGCCGGTGCGGCGCAGCGTCGGCACGTGAATGCCGGTCCCAAGACCGACCAGCGCCGCCGTCAGCAGCACCCCCTGCAGCGTCTTGGCGCCCGCAAGCAGGTCCGGAGCCAGCAGACCGGTGCTGGCAAGCGCGATGGCAACCAGGAAGCCGACTACGAACAGCGGCAGCACCGGCGGGCGATGCGCCGACGAGGCAGTCGTCGCGCCACGTCGGCTCCGGGTCAGCGCGACCCCGGCGACCAACGGGGCGAGCAGCACTACCCGGCTGAGCTTGACCACGACGGCTGCGGTGAGCGAGCCGTTAACACGGGAGGCGGTCGCCACGGTCTGACCGACGTCGTGGACGCTGGCCCCGACCCAACTGCCGAACGCCGCCGCGTCGAGGCCGAGCGGTCCTCGCAGCGCCGGCAACAGCACGATCGCCAGGCTGCCGCACAGGGTGACGAGCGCGACAGCGACACCGGTGTCGTCGTCGTCCCCTCCGGCGACCTCCTTCATCGCGGCGACGGCAGATGCGCCGCAGATCGAGAAGCCGGTCGCGATCAGCAGCGAGCGCGCTGGTGCGATCCCGAGCCAACGACCCATCAGCCGACTGCCGCTGAACGTCACAGCGACGGTGACCACGACCACTGCCAAGCCCCCCAGCCCGAGGCGCAGCAGCTGGGGTAAAGCGAGCTGCAGTCCCAGCAACACGACCGCGATCCTCAGCAGCCGCTGTGACGCGTAGCGCGTGCCCGGGTGCAGGACCGGACGGTGTAGCCGCACGTTCACGGCGAGCGCCCCGAGCACGACCGCGACCGTCGACGGGTTGACGGCGGGCACCAGGTGCGACACGCCGAAGGCAACCGCGGTGGCTCCGGCCACGGCGAGCAGGCCGGGGACGCGTGACGTCGGGGCCGGCTCCGCGCAGCCCGGGCCGCGGCGACTCGGTAGACGGCTCGTGATGATCGCGGCTCGATGAGGCTACTTCTCGATGAGGCTCACTTGCTGGGTTGCGGGAGCTGGCAGTCCTTGAGCTTGGGATTCACCCCGATGTAGTTCAGCGGACCGGCGATGACGGTGACCACGATCGTCCCCGCCCTGGCGCAAGTGGCGTCACTGCCCTTGAAGTAGCCGCGCTGAGCAGCCGCGATGCCGCCGATGACGAGCCAGACGACCAGGAGGAGCGATCCGATGCGCATGCCCGTGATTTACCCCGCGGGGTCGGAGCCACCCATCCCGGGGCGCGTGCCGGGTGCGCTCCAGGCCATCGTCGCGCCGCCCAGCACCCGGAAGCCGGCGGCAGTGTAGAGCGGCAGTCCGTCCGGCGTGGCCCGCAGGTCGATCCGAGGGATGTCCCGTTCGGCGAACCAGGCCATCAGCGCCGCCAGGACTGCCCGTCCATGCCCCTGCCGGCGCGCCGACGGGTCGGTGCTCATCGAGGCGATGTGTCCGCGTCGGGCGTCGAGCTGGTACGGCGACGGCAGGTGTTCCTCGAGCCAGCCGCAACCACCGGAGACGAGCCGGCCGTCGACCTCGACCACGAACGCCACGAACGACTCCGTCGGGAGGCGCCGGGCCAGCGTGTCCTCGCAGCGCTGAGCCCACCCGGGCGTCGGCTCGTCACCCATCGACCGGTGCATATGGCCACGCAGCCGGGTCAGCTCCGCGGCATCGGCCACCGTCGCCCGCCGTAGGGTCCGCACATGAGCGATCCTGCCAGTCCGACGTACGAAGCGGCACGCGACGAGCTGGCCGATGTCGTCCGCCGGCTGGAGGCCGGGGGAGCCACTCTTGAGGAGTCACTGGCGCTGTGGGAGCGCGGCGAGGAGCTGGCAAGGACCTGCCAGGGCTGGCTGGACGGCGCTCGCGCCCGGCTGGCCGCAGCGCTCGCCGACCGACCGACCGACTAGCGGACCGCGGCAGCCAACTGCTCGAGCTGGGCCGCCGAGGCCTTCTCGCGCAGGCCACCGACCACCAGGGTCACGCCGTGGACGTCCCTGACCAGCGACTCGTGCCCGTCACCCGTCCGCACCTGCCGCCACGACGTTGCACCGACGTCGACCGTGCCGACGGGACGACCTCCCGACTGCTGCGTCCCGAACTGCGCGCCGCTGCCGGCCGAGAATTCCACGTAACCGCTGCGGGCGATGACATAACCGACCCGCAGCACGGACCCGTCGTACGACGCGACGTTGGGGATCCAGTCTGCAGGCAGGCCGCCAGGGACCGGCACGCCCGGGTGGGCCGCGCGGAAGTCCGTCAGCTGCAGGGCCGGGTCGACCCGGCGCACCTGCTGGGAGTCGCTCGGCGAGGCCTGGCCGAAAAACCACAAGCCGCCGACCAACAGCAGGACGACGGCGAGGGACCGGACCATGTCGACGGCGCCTTCGCGGCCGCGCGGCTTCCTAGCAACGCTCGGAGCGGTGGTCGTGGCGGTCACCCCCCCAGTGTCGGTCATCCCCGCAGGTCCTGCATGGCGTCGAGGACCGCCATCGCCTCATCCATCGTGTTGTAGAAGTGCGGGCTGACCCGGATGCCGACCCCGGGCCGGTGGTCGACGACGAAGCCACGCTCGTGCAGGCCGTCGTGCACCCGGGTGCTGTCACCCGGGTCGATCGTGACGTGACCTCCCCGACGCTCCGGGTCGCGCGGGGACCGGACGGTGAAGCCTCGTTCCAGCGCGGACTCCAGCAACGGCTGGGTCATCGACAGGCTGCGCTCCCGCACCCGCTGCACCCCGACCTCGACCAGCGCCTCGTACGCCGGCGCCGCGGCGTAGGCGGCCGGCACGCCGGGCGTCCCGCCGGTGAAGCGCGCCGTCCCGGTGGCGTAGTGGTTGTCGGTGTCGAACTCGAACGGCGCCGCCTGGCCGAACCAGCCGGTCGTCACCGGCTCCAGCTCCAGGCCAGGGCGCACGTACATCCAGCCGTTGCCCGGACCACCGGACAGGTACTTCACCGAACCGCCGAGGTAGACGTCGACGCCGAGCGCCTGCACGTCGACCGGGACGGTTCCTGCCGCCTGGTAGCCGTCGATGACCGCCAGCGCCCCGACCTCGTGGGCACGGTCGATGAGCACCTGCACGTCGACGACCGTCGAGGTGCGGAACAGCACGTGGGAGCACTCGACGAGCAGGGTGCGCTCGTCGATCGCGGCCACCATGGACTCGAGGTCGAGCTCGATGCCGTCAGCGGTCCCGGGGACCACGACCGCCTCGCCGCCGACCCGGGCGATCTGCGACCAGGTGTGCAGGGAGCCGGGCCACTCGAGGTCGGAGGTGATGACGCGGTTGCGCCGGCCGCGCCAGTCCAGGGACGAGACCAGGTCACCGAGCAGGTCGGCGACGTTCTGACGCATGACGACCGTGCCGGCGGGCGCGCCGATCAGTACGCCGACGAGGTCGGCGACCCGGCGTACCTCGGGCTCCCACTCCTGCCAGGCGACGACACCCTGCTCGGCCCACTGCCCGGCGTACTGCGCCAACCGCTCGGGCGTCTGCCGGTGCATCGCGCCGAGGGTGTGGCTGGCCAGGTAGGTGCTGCGCGACAGGACGGGGTAGTCGTCGCGGCGGTCGAGCAGGTCCTCGTGCACGGTCAGTCCTCCCAGACGGGTCGTCGTGCGCCGGTGAGCCTGTCCTGACTGTGCCTCATGGCGTCGTCCCGATCCGGGAGATGAGCAGCAGCACGTCCTCGGCCAGCCGGGAGGCGCTGGCCTCGTCCTCGCAGACCGCGACCTCGTGCCCCGCCTCGCTGACCACCGTCGTGAGCACGAAGACCAGGGCGTCACCCCACGGCTGCTCGGCTGTCGTGCTGAGCAGGGTCGCGTTGCGCCGGGTCCACTCGCGGTAACGGCGGCGCGCCACCAGCTCGAATCCGGGCGGCCCGCCACCGGCCAGGAACAGCCTGGCAAGGTCGCGCTCGGCCCAGCATCCGTCGAGGTAGGCCCGGCTGCCGGCGACGAACAGCGCCAGCGGGTCGACCTCGCCGGTTGCCCGGCAGCTGCGGACCGCGGCCGCGGCCCGCGTCTCCTGGCGCTGCTGGTGGTCCTCGAACAGCGCCAGGTACAGCTCGGCCTTGCCGCCGAAGTGGTGGTAGAGGCTGCCGACCGACGCCCCGGCGCGGGCAACCACGTCGACGATCGCCGCTTCGGCGAAACCGGAACCGGCGAAGACGTCCCGGGCGGCGCTCAGCAGCGACGTGCGCGTCGTGGCCGCCCGGGCGGAGACAGCGGTCATCCCGGCCAGTCGGCGTACCGCACCCGTGGGCGTTCGCTGACCTCACCGATGGTCGACCACTCGTCGGCCCCGAGCCGGGCCAGCGGCCGCAACAGGTCGATCACCGGCCGGCCGTCGCGCAGGACGTCCTGCGAGACGGCCAGGTGTACGACCCGGCCGAACACGACGGTGCAACGGCCGAACTCCCTGCTTCCGGCCAGCACGCACTCGATGGCGACTGGTGACTCGGCGACCCGGGGGGCGCGACCTTGCTGCTGGGCTCACGGGTCAGGCCCGCGACCGCGTCGTACTCGCTGACGTCGGCCGGGAAGTCGGTCCCGGTGAGGTTGACCTGCTCGACCAGCGGTTCGGGGGTGAGGCAGACGACGAACTCCCCGGTCGCGAGCACGTTGCGCAGCGAGTCCTTGACACCGACGGACGTGAACTGCACGACGGGTGGGTCGATGCCGGCGACGGTGAAGAACGAGTGCGGCGCGAGGTTGTCGACCCCGTCGACCGATCGGCTGCTGACCCAGGCGATCGGGCGGGGCACGACGACCGAGGTGAGCCAGGGGTAGATGCCGGCTCCGAGCTCCGCCGGATCGAGATCGAGACGGCGGCTCACCTGTGGAAGCCTCTCACGGCACCCGAACCGGCCAGGCAGCACCGCGACCGCGACCTCGCCCTCCTGACCGCCTTCCGACTGGCTGACCGCGGGACGGTCTCGTTAGCCTCCCGGCGGCTCAGCTGAGGCTGGTCGTGTGCTGGCGCGGCTCGATAGGCTCCCAGCATGACCAGCCCGGACGTGCCTGAGGCCCTCTCCGTCGCGCGTGAGGCGCCCGACCGGAACATCTCCCTGGAGCTGGTGCGGGTCACCGAGGCGGCCGCGATGGCCGCCGGCCGGTGGGTCGGCAGGGGGGACAAGAACGGCGGCGACGGTGCAGCTGTCGACGCCATGCGGCAACTGATCGGCACCGTGTCGATGAAGGGCGTCGTGGTCATCGGCGAGGGCGAGAAGGACCAGGCCCCCATGCTCTACAACGGCGAGGAGGTCGGTGACGGGCTCGGACCGGAGGCCGACGTCGCCGTGGACCCGATCGATGGCACGACGCTGATGGCCAAGGGCATGCCGAACGCGATCGCCGTGATGGCCGTGGCTGAGCGCGGCACGATGTACGACCCCTCGTCGGTGTTCTACATGGACAAGCTGGTCACCGGGTGGGCCGCCGCCGACGTCGTGGACATCACCGCGCCGGTGGCCCACAACGTGCAGGCCGTCGCCAAAGCCAAGGGCGCCTCCGTGGAGGACGTCACCGTCTGCATCCTGGACCGGCCGCGCCACGAGGGGCTCGTGCGGGAAGTGCGGGAGGCCGGCGCCCGCATCACGTTCATCACCGACGGCGACGTCGCCGGGGCGGTGATGGCCTGCACCGACGGCACCGGTGTCGACCTCCTGCTCGGCATCGGCGGCACACCCGAGGGGATCATCGCCGCCTGCGCGGTCAAGTGCCTTGGTGGCGTCATCCAGGCACGGCTGTGGCCACAGCACCGTGCCGAGTTCGACAACGCCGCCGCGGCCGGCCTGGACCTTGACGCCGTGCTGTCGACAGATGACCTGGTGCGCAGCGACAACGTCTTCTTCGTGGCCACCGGCATCACCGACGGTGAGCTGGTGCGGGGCGTCCGTTACAGGGGCGGCGGCGCGACGACCGAGTCGCTGGTCATGCGCTCGAAGTCCGGCACCATCCGGAGGGTCAACAGCGAGCACCAGCTGTCCAAGCTGTCCGCCTACAGCGCGATCGACTTCGAGCACGCGCGCTAGTGCGGATCGGCACCTGGAACGTCAACTCCGTCGGTGCCCGGCTGCCCCGGCTGCTGGCCTGGCTGGAGCAGACGGCGCCGGATGTCGTGGCCCTGCAGGAGACCAAGACCGCAACCTTTCCGACTGCCGACGTCGGTGCACTCGGGTACGACGTGGCGCATGCCGGGGACGGCCGCTGGAACGGCGTGGCGGTCCTGTCCAGAGTCGGACTGGAGCAGGTTGACCTCGTGCACGAGGGTCATCCCGAGCCACGGCTGGTCAGCGCCCTGTGCGGTGGGCTGCACGTCACCAGCGTCTACGTCCCGAACGGCCGTGCCGTGGACGACCCGCACTACACGTACAAGCTGCAGTGGCTCGCCGACCTGCGCACCCACCTGGACCGCTTCGAGCCCACCCAGCCGCTGGTTGTCATGGGTGACTTCAACGTCGCGCTGACCGATCGCGACGTGTGGGACGCCTCGGCGTTCGCCGGCTCCACGCACGTCACCCCTGCGGAACGGCAGGCGGTGCAGGAGCTGCTCGACTGGGGCCTCGTCGACGTGGTGGCCCGGCCCGGCAAGGGCGAGATCCCCTTCACCTACTGGGACTACCGCGCCGGGATGATGCACAAGAACCTCGGCATGCGGATCGACTACGTGCTGGCCACCCGAGCGGTCCGGGTGCTCGACGCCTACGTCGACCGGGAGGCCCGCAAGGGGACCGGTCCGTCCGACCACGCACCGGTCGTGGTCGACGTGGAATTCTAGAGGAGCTTGCGCAGGGTGGCCGGGGTCCGCGAGGTCGTTGCGACGCCCAGCCGCTTCTCCAGCCAGCCGGCCGTCAGCTTCGAGGAGTGCACGGCCTGCCCGTACGCGAGATAGAGCACGCCGTCACCGGCGCGGACCTGCTCGGCCGGCCAGACGTGGTCCAGCACCGGCGCCAGCGACACCGGCTCGTCGAACAGGACGGTCACCAGGACGTACGACGCCTCGGGCAGGTCAGCCGGCAGGGCGTCGAGCGCGGCCTGCAGCTGGGCCTGCGTGCGGACACAGGCGCGCACGTCCAGGCCCCGGGCCCGCAACCCGTCCTCCACCTCCCGGGCCAGCGCCGCCGCTGACCGCCGACTGCTGGTGAACAGCGCGTTGCCGCTGTTCAGCACGGTCTTGACGTCGGTGTGGCCCAGCTGCTCGAGCAGCTCCCGCAGGTCGGCCATGGCCAGCTTGTTGGTCCGCCCGAGGTTGACCGCTCGCAGCAGCAGGACCCACTTCCTGCCCACAGCGGCACCCGCGCGGGCTGCAAGGTCCACGAGCACGGAGCCTAGATCCCCAGGCCGCCCCTAGTCTGCGGCCATGATGAAGCTCAGCGTCCTGTACACGCCCCCCACCGACCCGGCTGCCTTCGAAGCGCACTACCTGTCGGTCCATGCGCCGATGGTCGACGCGATCCCCGGTCTGGTCCGACAGGAGACCTCCCTGGTCGTCGGCACGCCGGACGGCTCGGCCCCGGCGTTCTACCGGACCGCGGACCTGTACTTCGAGGACATGGACGCGCTCGGGGCGGGCTTCGCCTCCGACCAGGGGAAGGCGACCGCTGCCGATGCCGGCGCACTGGCGAGGCGCACCGGCTCCACGCTGACGTTCCTCGTCTGCGCGGTCGACTGAGCCTCCCGTCGTTTCCACGCCGCGGGGCCGGGAAGCACTGCCGCACAGGCAACGACAGGGAGCTCGACGTGAAGGCAGTGGTGTGGCACGGCAAGCGGGACGTCCGCGTCGACGAGGTCCCGGACCCGGTCATCCAGGAGCCGACCGACGCGATCGTGCGGATCACGACGACGAACATTTGCGGGTCCGACCTGCACCTGTACGAGACGCTGGGGCCGTTCATGGGCGTTGGGGACATCCTCGGTCACGAGCCGATGGGCATCGTGGAGGAGGTCGGCAGCCAGGCCGGCAGCCTCAAGGTCGGTGACCGCGTCGTGCTGCCGTTCCAGATCTCGTGCGGCTCGTGCTGGATGTGCGGCCAGGGCCTGCAGACGCAGTGCGAGACCACGCAGGTCCGTGAGCACGGCACCGGCGCGGCCCTCTACGGCTTCTCCAAGCTCTACGGCGAGGTGCCGGGCGGTCAGGCTGAGTACCTCCGCGTACCGCACGCCGACTACAACCCGATCGTGGTGCCGGACGAGCACCCGGACGACCGGTACGTCTACCTCTCGGACGTGCTGCCCACCGCCTGGCAGTCGTTCGTGTACGCCGACGTGCCGAAGGGCGGCTCCCTGGCCGTGCTGGGCCTGGGGCCGATCGGTGACATGGCGACGCGGATCGCCCGGCAGCAAGGCGTCGAGCAGGTGATCGCTGTCGACCTGGTGCCGGAGCGGATCGCCCGCGCCCGCGCCTTCGGCGTCACCGTGATCGACCTGACGGAGACTGACGACGTCGGCGGCGCCATCCGCGATCTCACGGACGGACGGGGCGCCGACGCGGTCATCGACGCTGTAGGCATGGAGGTCCACGGCTCGCCGGCCACCAAGACTATTCAGCAGGTCGCCGGGCTGCTGCCGTCGTTCCTGTCCGCGCCGATCATGAAGAGGGCCGGCATCGACCGGATGAACGCGCTGTACACGGCCATCGACGCGGTACGCCGCGGCGGCACGATCAGCGTCATCGGCGTCTACGGCGGCGCGGCCGACCCGATGCCGATGATCACGCTGTTCGACAAGCAGATCCAGCTGCGAATGGGCCAGGCCAACGTCAAGCGCTGGGTCCCCGAGATCTTGCCGTTGCTCACCGGTGACGGCGACCCGCTGGGCGTGGACGGCTTCGCCACCCACCGGCTGCCGCTGGCCGAGGCCGCCCACGGCTACGAGATCTTCCAGAAGAAGCAGGACGGTGCGATCAAGGTGCTGCTCACGCCGTGACAACCCCGGCTCCGCCGGGCAGGGTCACGCCATGACGACCGATCTCCCACCACTCAGCGCTTTACCGAGCATGTGAGCAGCGACCAGGTGAGCATCGAGCAGTCGAGCACCCAGCCGTCGACTACCGAGCAGTCGAGCAGCGACCGTTGAGCAAAGACCAGTTCCGCATCGAGCACGACAGCATGGGTGACGTCCAGGTGCCGGCCACGGCCAAATGGCGGGCGCAGACGCAGCGCGCGGTCGAGAACTTCCCGATCAGCGGGCTGCGGATCGAGCGGGCACACATCGAGGCGCTGGCCCGCATCAAAGCCGCGGCTGCGACCGTTAACGCCCGGCTCGGCGTGCTCCCCGATGACGTCGCGACGGCCATCGCTGCCGCGGCCGAACAGGTGGCCGCCGGCAGCTGGGATGCCGAGTTCCCCATCGACGTCTTCCAAACCGGCTCGGGCACCTCGACGAACATGAACACCAACGAGGTGATCGCCAGCCTGGCCGCCGAGCGGCTCGGCCGGCCGGTGCACCCCAACGACCACGTCAATGCCTCCCAGTCCAGCAACGACGTGTTCCCGTCCTCGATCCACATCGCAGCGACCAGTGCTGTCGTGCACGACCTCGTGCCGGCCCTGGAGCATCTGGCTGCCGCGCTGGAGCGCCGGGCCACCGAGTGGGTCGACGTCGTCAAGGCCGGTCGCACCCATCTCATGGATGCCACGCCCGTGACCCTTGGCCAGGAGTTCAGCGGCTACGCCGCCCAGGTCCGCTACGGCATCGAGCGGCTGAGAGACACGCTCCCCCGACTGGCCGAGCTGCCGCTCGGTGGCACGGCGGTGGGCACCGGCATCAACACCCCGGCCGGATTCTCGGCCGCCGTCATCGCCGAGGTGGCGACCGCGACCGGGCTGCCGCTGACCGAGGCCCGCAACCACTTCGAGGCGCAAGGCGCTCGCGACGCGCTGGTCGAGTGCAGCGGCCAGCTGCGCACCTTGGCCGTCGGGCTGTACAAGATGTCGAACGACCTGCGATGGATGGGCTCTGGCCCGCGGGCCGGTTTAGGGGAGATCGCCCTGCCGGACCTGCAGCCGGGCTCCTCGATCATGCCCGGCAAGGTCAACCCGGTGCTGCCCGAAGCGCTATGCATGGTCTGCGCGCAGGTGATCGGCAACGACGCGGCCATCGCCTTCGGCGGTGCCGCCGGCAGCTTCGAGCTGAACGTCATGCTGCCGCTGCTGGCCCGCAACCTGCTCGAGTCGATCCGGCTGCTGTCGACCACGACGCGGCTGCTCGCCGACCGGTGCATCGACGGCATCGTGGCAGACGTCGACCGGTGCCTGGAGCTGGCGGAGTCCAGCCCCTCGGTCGTCACCCCGCTAAATCGCTTCATCGGCTACGAGAACGCCGCCAAGGTGGCCAAGCAGTCGGTGTCGCAACGCAAGACCATCCGGCAGGTCGTGCTGGAGGAGGGCTACGTCGACCGCGGAGACCTGACGCTCGAACAGTTGGATGCCGCCCTCGACGTGCTGTCGATGACCCGTGCGCCCGTCGGGTGAGCCCGCTGGGCTGGCGAGAAGGACATGCTGCCGTTCGTGCTGCGGATGGTCCTGCAGAGGTGCTCGGTCCCTGAGTCAGTCCCGGTCGTAGTGCGTGATCGCCCGCAGGGACAGCCCGGTCAGCACCAGGCCCGACACCACGATGACGGCCAGGCACTCCAGGATTTTGGAAGCCACGAAGCCGTCGAGCACCAGCGAACGCAGGCCCTCGATGACGTAGCTGACCGGGTTGTAGCGAGCCAGGGTCCGCAACGGCTCGGCGAGCAGCTCGAAGGGCACGAAGTTGGGGGTGAGGAACAGCAACGGGAAGAAGATGATGAAGCTGGCGTTGGTGGTCTGGACGTTCCGGGTCTTGAGCGCGATGAGCTGGCCGATGCCGGCGTAGGCGACGCCGAACAGCGCCGCCAGCAGCACGATCAGCACCCCGCCGAGGACTCCGCTGCGCAACCGCATGCCGAAAGCGAGACCCAGCAGCAGGACCAGGCTGGACGACAGCAGCCCGCGTACGAAGTCAGCCGCCAGCCGGGACAAGATGATGGACGTTCGCCGGATCGGGGCGACCAGCAGTTTGTCGAAGTAGCCCGAGTCGATCTCGGTGACCAGCGCCAGCCCGCTGGTCGCCGTCGCGACCGCGAAGACCAGCGACACCGGCACCTGGAAGGCGACGTAGGTCTGCCCCTTGAGAAACGGCGTGTGGCTGGTGAAGGTCTTGGAGACCTGGCCAAGGTTGACGGCCAGGAAGAACAGCGGGATGAACAATCCCGGCAGCGTCGCGGCCGGCAACTTGATGATCTCCTTGATGGCGCGCCGGCTCAGCAGCAGGACCTCGTTCACGCCGTCTCCTCCAGGTTGCGTCCGGTCGCCTGCAGGAAGACGTCGTCCAGCGTCGGTCTGCTGATGCTGATGGCGCCGACCTCGACCCCGGCTTCATCAAGAGCGCGAACGACCACGGGTACCGCCTGCGCGCCGTTGGTGACGTAGACCGACACGCCCGTCTCGGTGTCGACGACGTGATCCACTCCCCTCAGGCTCTGGACCACGGCCCGCAGCGCCGGCTTCGAGCCACCGCGACCCAGGCCGACCGTCACGACGTCCGCCCCCATCTCGCGCTTGAGGCCGTCCGGTGTGCCCGTGGCGACGATCGTGCCGCCGTCGATGATCCCCAGCTGCTCGCACAGCTGGTCGGCCTCCTCGAGGTACTGCGTGGTGAGGAAGACCGTCGTACCGGCGCCGTTGATCCGCCGTACCTCGTCCCACACCGTGATGCGGGACGCCGGATCCAGGCCGGTCGTCGGCTCGTCGAGGAACAGCACCGACGGCGCGTGGACCAGTGCCGACGCGAGATCCAGCCGACGTTTCATGCCGCCGCTGTAGGTCTTGACCCGCCGGTCCGCCGCGCCCTCGAGGCCGACCAGCGCGAGCAGCTCGGCGGCCCGCTCCCGAGGCTTGGGCACCCGGTAGAGCCCGGCCTGCAGCTCGAGCAGCTCCCGGCCGCTCTGCAGGGGATCGAGGCCGTTCTCCTGCAGGGCGACGCCGATCGTGCGTCGTACGGCGGCGGCGGCATGCACGATGTCGTGGCCGGCGACCGTGGCGGTGCCGGCGGTCGGCGGCAGCAGCGTGCACAGCATCCGGACCGTGGTCGTCTTGCCGGCGCCGTTCGGGCCGAGGAAGCCGAAGACCTCGCCGGGCTCAACCGACAGGTCGACCCCGGCGACGGCATCGGTGCCGGCGAACGAACGGCGCAGTCCCTGGGCGCTGATGGCGGCAGTCACCGGCCGCACCTTAGTGATCCGCTGGGTCAGTGGCACGCTCGGTTCAGAGGGGAAGGTCCTCCAGCATCTCGGTGACCAGCGCGGCGATGGGTGAGCGCTCGGAACGGGTGAGCGTCATGTGCGCGAACAGCGGATGCCCCTTGAGCGCCTCGATCACGGCCGCGACGCCGTCGTGCCGGCCGACCCGCAGGTTGTCGCGCTGGGCGACGTCGTGGGTGAGCACCACGCGGGATCCCTGGCCGAGCCGGGACAGCACGGTCAGCAGGACGCCGCGCTCGAGCGACTGCGCCTCGTCGACGATGACAAAGGCGTCGTGCAGCGAGCGGCCACGGATGTGCGTCAACGGCAGTACCTCGAGCAGTCCCCGGGTGAGCACCTCCTCCACGACCTCCGGCTGGACCAACGCGCCGAGGGTGTCGAAGACGGCCTGGGCCCACGGCCCCATCTTCTCGGCGGCGTCCCCGGGCAGGTAGCCGAGCTCCTGGCCGCCGACGGCGTACAGCGGCCGGAAGACGACAACCTTTTTCTGCGCCCGTCGTTCGAGCACGGACTCCAGACCGGCGCACAGGGCCAACGCCGACTTGCCGGTGCCCGCCCTGCCGCCCAGGGAGACGATGCCGATCTCGGGGTCCAGCAGCAGCTCGATGGCTATCCGCTGCTCGGCGGACCGGCCGTGGACCCCGAAGGCGTCACGGTCGCCGCGGACCAGCCGCACGCTCTTGTCCGGCGCCACCCGACCGAGGCCGGACCCGCGGTCGGACAGCAGCACCAGTCCGGTGTGGGTGGGCAGCTCGCGGGCCGCCGGGAGGTCCAGCCGTCCCGACTCGTAGAGCGCGTCGAGGTCGTCGGACAGCACGTCCAGCTCGGCCAGGCCGGTGTGGCCGCTGGAGACCGCGAGCTCGGCGCGGTACTCCTGGGCGACGAGTCCGATCGCGGCCGCCTTCACGCGCAACGGCAGGTCCTTGCTGACCAGCACCACGTCGTGGCCATCGGCGGCGAGGTTGGCCGCCACCGCCAGGATGCGGCTGTCGTTGTCGGCGACCCGGAAGCCGGCCGGCAGCACCTCGCTGCTGGAGTGGTTGAGCTCGACCCGGACCGTCCCCTGACCGAGCGGGACCGGCCGGTCGAGCCGACCGTGCCGGATGCGCAGGTCGTCGAGCACCCGCAGGGCCTGCCGGGCGAACCAGCCGAGCTCGGGGTGGTCGCGCTTGCCCTCCAACTCGCTGATGACCACCAGCGGGAGCACGACCTCGTGTTCGGCGAAGCGCCCCATGGCCCCCGGATCGGACAGCAGGACCGAGGTGTCCAGCACGAACGTCTTCGACAGGCAAGGCTTCGGCATGGCTTCCCCACAGGTGAGTCTCAGGACCGGGACGGGGCCTCGAGGGCCAGGTCTCGGCCCTCCTCACACGCTGGTGCGCGCAACCGGGCCTCCCGGGCGAAGAGACGGGTCGCCTCTGCGCCACGACCGACAGTAGGGACGCGCCCGACCTCGTGGGGGGATGACACGCGGACGGCTAGGGAAACAGATCCCTTGCTGCATCGGCGATCTGGATCACCTCCAGAGGAGGCTTACGCGCCGAACCGGCGCTGGCGGGCGGCGTAGGCGCGCAGAGCCCGTAGGAAGTCCACCCGGCGGAAGTCCGGCCAGTAGGCGTCGCAGAAGTAGAACTCGCTGTGCGCGCTCTGCCAGAGCAGGAAGCCGCCGAGCCGCTGCTCCCCGCTGGTGCGGATCACCAGATCCGGGTCCGGCTGGCCACGGGTGTAGAGGTGCTCGGCGATGTGGTCGACGTCGAGCAGCTCGGCTACCTCCTCGAGGCTGGTACCCGCCGCGGCGTGGGCCTGCAGCATCGAGCGGACGGCGTCGGCGATCTCGCGCCGCCCGCCGTAGCCGATCGCGACGTTGACCAGCACACCGGGCCGGCCGCCGGTGCTGTCGGCGGCCTCCTTCAGCAGGCGGGCCGTCTCGGCGGGCAGCAGGTCCAGCGCCCCCACCACGTTCAGCGTCCAGCGGTTCTGCGGCTGCGCCAGGTCGGTCACGACCCCCTCGATGATGCGCAGCAGCGGTAGCAGCTGGCTCTCGGGCCGGGACAGGTTGTCGGTCGAGAGCAACCAGAGGGTGACGACCTCGACACCGGCGTCGTCGCACCACGCCAACAGGTCGACGATCTTGTCGGCCCCCCGCTGGTAGCCGTCGTTGACGGAGCTGGCGCCGGCGGCCCGCGCCCAGCGGCGGTTGCCGTCCAGGATGACCCCGACGTGCCGGGGCACCGGCGCGCGGGACCGGTGCAGCCCGGCGGCCAGGCGGCGCTCGTAGACGCCGTACACGAGGTCGCGCAGGCCCACGGTCACCTCCTTCGAGCAGTGGCGTCGAGCGTAACCCGCGGCCGCAGCCGACGGCGCCCGACGCACCCGAGGTCAGCCGACAGGGCGCCGCAGCGCTGAGCCGTCCTCCTCGGCGGCGTAACGCGCACCGACGGCGGCGAAGTCCTCGACCAGCTCCTCGAGGAAGACCAGCAGCTGGTCGCTGTCGAGGACGGCTCGCACCCCCGTGCCGCCCGAGCCCCAGGCCTGGACCACTGCGAGGCAGCGCACCTGCCAGCCAGCGGCCCACCGCCGCTCGAGCTCGAAGGTCACCCGCAGCTCACCGGCCGCCCGCAGGTCGTCGGGATCGCGGGAGCGGAAGCAGAACAGCTCCCGGTCGCGCGGGAGGTACCGCTGCAGCTCCGGCCAGGCCCGTTCGTGGCCGGTGTCTGCAGCCCACGCCTCGACGCCCGCCTCGACGCTGCTGGCCGGGTACTCCTCGCCGGCGGCGCGGGCCGCTCGCAACCGGGCGGCGGTGGCAGCGAGGAAGTAGCCGCACCGCTCCCCGACCTGACCGAAGGGCCGGCCGTCTCGGACCAGGTGCAGAGTCACTTCGTAGGCGACCCCGTCCCGATCCAGGACCGGCTCAGGAAGGACCGCCAGGACAGAGCCGTCCGCGCAGGTCAGCATCGCCATGGGCAGATCTTCGGCGAAGCACCCGCCACCGGCAAGGGGATGGCCCCGGCCGGACGATGGACGAGCTAGCCGAGACGCTCGACGAGCCTCGCGTGCTCCTCGGTCATGGCGGTCGGCAGGTGCTCACCGAACTGCGCGAAGTACTCCGGGATGAGGCCGGCCTCCTGCTTCCAGATGTCGGTGTCGACCGACAGCAGTAGCTCGAGGTCCTCGGCCGGGACGTCCAGCCCGTCGAGGTCGAGGGCGTCCTGCGTCGGCAGGATCCCGATCGCAGTGTCGACCCCCGCGGCCGAGCCGTCGATCCGCTCGACGATCCACTTGAGGACGCGTGAGTTCTCACCGAAGCCGGGCCACAGCCACTTGCCCTGCGCGTCCTTGCGGAACCAGTTGACGTAGTAGATCTTCGGCAGCTTGTCGGCCGTGGTGGCCGCGCCGATCTCCAGCCAGTGGGCCATGTAGTCACCCATGTTGTAGCCGCAGAACGGCAGCATGGCGAACGGGTCGCGGCGCAGCTGGCCGATGGCTCCGGCGGCGGCCGCGGTCGTCTCGGAGGAGACGGTAGAGCCCAGGAAAACGCCGTGCTGCCAGTCAAAGGACTCCGTGACCAGGGGGACGGCGGTGGCCCGCCGGCCACCGAACAGGATCGCGCTGATGGGGACACCCTGCGGGTCCTCCCACTCGGCGGCGATCGTCGGGCACTGGCCGGCCGGGGTGGTGAAGCGGGCGTTGGGGTGCGCGGCCGGGTTCTCGCTGTCCGGGGTCCAGTCGTTGCCCTTCCAGTCCGTGAGGTGCGCGGGCGCCTGGTCGGTCAGGCCCTCCCACCACACGTCGCCGTCATCGGTGAGGGCGACGTTGGTGAAGATGGAGTTGCCGTAGAAGGTCTTCACGGCGTTGGCGTTGGTGTCCTCGCCGGTACCGGGAGCCACGCCGAAAAAGCCAGCCTCAGGGTTGATGGCATGCAGGCGTCCGTCCTCGCCGAAGCGCATCCAGCAGATGTCGTCGCCGACTGTCTCGACCGTGTAGCCGGGGACGGTGGGCTGGAGCATCGCCAGGTTGGTCTTGCCGCAAGCGCTCGGGAACGCCGCCGCGATGTACTTGGGGGGACCGGCCGGCGGGGTGAGCTTGAGGATCAGCATGTGCTCGGCCATCCAGCCCTCGTCGCGCGCCATCACGCTGGCGATGCGCAGTGCGAAGCACTTCTTGCCCAGCAGGGCGTTGCCGCCGTAGCCGGAGCCGTACGACCAGATCTCGCGGGTCTCCGGGTAGTGGACGATGTACTTGGTGTCGCTGCAGGGCCACGGCACGTCCTGCGCGCCGTCGGCCAGCGGCGCCCCGACGGTGTGGACAGCCGGAACGAAGAAGCCGTCCTCACCGATGGCGTCGAGCGCCGCTTTGCCCATGCGGGTCATGATCCGCATGGAGGTGACGACGTACGCCGAGTCGGTGAGTTCGATGCCGAGCTGGCTGATCGGCGAGCCGATCGGACCCATGCTGAACGGCACGACGTACATCGTGCGCCCGCGCATGCAGCCGTCGTACAGCGGCTTGAGCGCCGCCCGCATCTCGTCCGGGGCCATCCAGTTGTTCGTGGGGCCGGCGTCGGACTGCTGCTCGGAGCAGATGAAGGTGCGGTCCTCGACCCTGGCGACGTCGGTAGGGTCGGAGACGGCGTAGAAGCTATTCGGGCGCTTGGTCTCGTCGAGCCGGGTGAAGGTGCCTGCATCCACCAGCAGCTGCGTCAGGCGCTCCCACTCCTCCTGCGACCCGTCACACCACTCGACCCGGTCGGGCTGCGTCAGCTGCGCGACCTCACGGACCCACGCGAGCAGCTTGGCGTTCGTGGTGGGTGCCTGATCGAGGCCGGAGACGGCAGCTGCGGTGGTCATGAGATCCTCTCCATCGAGGTCGACCGTTCGCGGCGGGGACGCGACGGGACAGGTGTTGAGTGTGACGGATCACTACCCCGGTTCGACAGCCCCCTCCCCTGTGAGATCGCGCACCTGACACCAGAGGGACACATGGACGACACCCTGGTGGACCGCGTCGAGGCAGCCGTGAAGCCGCGGCTGCGGGGTGTGCTGCACGAGGCGGGCTTCGCGGTGGCTCTGGTCACGGGTACGGCGCTGGTGTGCCTGTCGCGCGGCACGTTGCAGCACGTCGCGACCGGGATCTACGCGGCCAGCGTCATCCTGCTGTTCGGGACCTCGGCGTCCTACCACCGGGGTCGGTGGTCCGACCGGGCGCACGCCGTGATGATGCGGCTCGACCATTCGATGATCTTCGTGCTCATCGCCGGGACCTACACGCCGTTCGCGCTGGTCGTGCTGCACGGCTGGGAGCGCTGGCTGGTCTTCGGCACCGTGTGGGCCGGGGCCGCCGCCGGCATCGTGACCCGCAACGCGCTGCGGGTCCCGCCACGCTGGCTGCTCACCGGCCTGTACCTGGCGCAAGGCTGGGTGGCGCTCGCGATCCTCCCGCAGCTGCTGCGCGAGGGCGGCGTCACCGTGGTGGTGCTGCTGCTGCTCGGCGGCGTGCTCTACACGCTGGGGGCCGTCGTCTACGCCCGGCAGCGGCCGGACCCCTCGCCGCGCTGGTTCGGCTTCCACGAGGTGTTCCACGCGTTCACGCTCGCGGCCTTCCTCGTGCACTACGTGGCCATCAGCCTTGCGGTCTACCGGGCCTGAGCCGGCGCGCGGTACGACCCGCGCGCCGGCTCTGGGCTCACGTGACCGGTCCGGCCTCGCGCACCTTCTGCACGGCCTGCATGGCGTTGCGCAGCTCGGCGAGCCAGCTGTCGGCGTTGCTGCCGACGAGCTTGACGCACCAGGCGAGCGCCTCGGAGCGGCTACGGGCCACCCCGCTGTCCACCAGCGTGTCCAGGACCTGCCGCTCGCTCTGCCGCAACCGCGTCATGACCGGTACGGACAGCGTCGTGAACACCTGCCGGGTGCCCCCGGCGACCGCTCCCCAGGCCAGCTTGCGGCCGTAGCGGTGCTCCGCCTCGCGGGCCACGCGCATGCGCACCTCGCGGGTCTCCTCGCGGAATCGGCTGATCCGGCCTGCCTCGGCCTCGGCCCGGGCGACCTCGTCGCCTTCGGCGACCGGCGCCTCGAGCTGCAGGACGACCAGGACCTCATCGCGGTCGACTTCGATCTCCGTGGGGCTCCAGCCGTCGGGCAACCGGCCGGTGAGCCAGCCGGTCAGCCCCTCCACGGAGGGGCCGTCAGGATCGGCGTGGCGGCGGGGTCCACCGGGTCCGCCGGCTCCGCGGCCGGGGCCGCGCCGGGCTTCGGGGCCGCGGCTCCCGTCGCGCTTCGGCGAATCGGAGCGCTCTGCTGTGTCGTGTGGGTGCCTCATGGGCACCTCCTTGTCTGCTGTTGTTGTGCTTACATCATTACACAACAACAGCAGTCCGCCATTCCCCTTATTGCAGCACGACCCCCAGCTGCTCGATGAGCCGGTCGGCCTCCGTGGTCGGAAGCTCGCACACCGAGGAGCGGCACACGTAGGCCGCTCCCGGCTTCCGGCCTTCGGTGAGCGGGCCATTGACGGCCACGACCGCCCCCGGCGAGGTGGCCCGGTGGGCCAGCCGCAGCAGGTCCGGGCGGTCCAGGACCACGACCTCGGCGGGCCCGGCGAGCAGTGCCTCCCCGACGGCGCAGCCCCAGCCGGCGAAGCGCGCGTGCTTGCCGAACAGCACCGCCAGGGTCGCGAGGCACTGCTCCGCGGCGGCGCGATGCCTGGCCGAGCCGGTCAGCGCGGCGTACGACAGCAGGGCGGCGGCGGCGGCGGCGGCGCCGGACGGGACGGCGTTGTCGGTCGGGTCCTGCGGCCGGCGCACCAGCGGCTCGGCGTCGTCGGCGGTGTCCCAAAAGCCGCCGGCGCCGTCGGGGAACTGCGTGAGCACCACCTCGAGCAGTGCGTACGCGCCCCGCAACTGGTCGAGGTCACCCGTCGCGGAGTACAGCGCCAGCAGCCCTTCGGCGACGTCGGCGTAGTCCTCCAGCACCGCCGCATGTTGGCCCACAACCCCGTCCCGGGAGACCCTGCGCAGGCGGCCGTCGACCCAGTGCAGGGTGCGGACGAGGTCGGCGCAGCGGCGGGCCGCCTCGACGTAGCGCGGCTGCTCGAGCAGGACGCCGGCCTCCGCGAGGGCGGCCACAGCGAGGCCGTTCCAGGCGGCGACCACCTTGTCGTCGCGGCCCGGCTGGAGCCGTTCGGACCGTGCTGCGAGCAGCCGCACCCGGACGGACTCGTAGCGCTCGGAGTCGTCCGGCTCGGCCAGCCGCTGGGCGACAGAGCGGCCGTGCTCGAAGGTGCCGCCAGCGGTGACATCGAACTGCAACGCCGCCCACCGGCCGTCCTGCTCGCCCAGCACCTCGACCAGCTCGTCCGGCGTCCAGACGTAGGTCAGCCCCTCGACGCCCGCCGTGTCGGCGTCGAGGGCCGAGGCGAAGCCGCCCTGCGGGGTGAGCAGATCGCGGAGCAGGAACTCAGCCGTCTCCTGCGCCACCCGCCGCGCGAACGATGACCCGGAGGCGCGGTACCAGTGCAGGTAGACCCGCAGCAGCAGGGCGTTGTCGTACAGCATCTTCTCGAAGTGCGGCACCACCCAGGCGGCATCCACCGAGTAGCGGGCGAAGCCCCCCGCCAGCTGGTCGTACATCCCGCCGCGGGCCATCGCCTCGCAGGTGTGCGCCACCTGTTCGAGGCCCTCACCAGTGCGCGCGTGGCGTCGCAGCAGGAACTCCAACACCATCGACGGCGGGAACTTCGGGGCCGAGCCGAACCCGCCGTGCACCCCGTCGTACGCCGTCGACAGCGAGGCGGCCGCGCGGTCCAGCAGGCCAGCGGTGACCTCCGCGCGGTCACTGCTGAGCGGGCGGGACAGTCGCTGGACGACGTCTGCGCCGGCCGCCTCGACCTCGTGGCGCCTGGTCTGCCAGGCCTGCGTCACCGACTGCAGCACCTCACCGAAGCCCGGCATCCCCTGCCGCGCGTCCTTTGGCCAGTACGTGCCGCAGAAGAACGGCTCGCCCTTGGCGGTCAGGAAGCTCGTCATCGGCCAGCCGCCGTGACCGGTCATGGCCTGCACGGCCTCCATGTAGACCGCGTCGACATCCGGCCGCTCCTCGCGGTCCACCTTGATGTTCACGTAATGCGCGTTCATGTAGGCGGCGGTGTCGTCGTCCTCGAAGGACTCGTGTGCCATCACATGACACCAGTGGCAGGCGGCGTAGCCGATGGACAACAGAACTGGTCTGTCTAGCCGGTCAGCCTCAGCGAACGCCTCAGGACCCCAAGGCCACCAATCGACAGGATTCTGCGCATGCTGGAGCAGGTACGGGCTCGTCTCGGCCGCAAGTCGATTGGCCATGCTGGTCACTCCTGCTAGTGATCTCGTGGGTCTGTTCGAGGAAACATTTCCATCGCACTGCCTGGTCCGACGTCGTCTTTACCCAAGCCTTACGCTCCTGCCAGGGCACGCACAGACTGGATAGGCAACCTCAAGGGCACCAACCGCCATACCGAAGGAGCCCCAGATGCCCATCTCACGATCCCGCCTCGTCGTCGTCACCGCCGCCGGCACCGGCCTCGCCGCCGGCCTCGCGCTCGGCGTGACCGGTCTTGCCTCAGCGGACACGTCCGGCCAGAGCACCACGGCCGCCCAGCAGGGGGGCAAGCACGACGGCGCAAGGCACCAGGGGGAGCACGGAGACCACCACGGACACGGCGCGCTCGTCACCGCCGTCAACGGCAACACGATCACGCTCGACACGCCCCGCGGCACGAAGACCGTCACGGTCAACTCCGCCACCACCTACCGGCGCGGAGCTGACAAGGCGACCCTCGGCGACATCAAGAAGGGCGAGATCGTCCTGGTGCGCTTCGTCGACCCGAAGGCGACGTCGCTGGTCGCCAAGGCTGTCCGGATCGAGCTGGCTCGCGGCGCCGGCTACGTCACCAGCGTCACGGGGAGCTCGTTCACGATCATCGGACGTGACGGGTTCACCCGGACGGTGCAGGAGAGCAGCGGGGTGACCTACCGCAACGGCAAGGCAACCGGCTCGGCGTCGGACATCACCGTGGGGAAGTTCGTCCGGGCGGCGGGCACCGTCGACCCGAACGGGACGACGCTCGACGCGACCCGGATCGCGACCGGGGAGCCCAGTCACGAGGAGCACGCTCCGAGCGACCACAGCTCGACGGGCAGCAGCAGCCCCAGCGCCGGCTGACCTGGTCCCATGGCGGGTGCGGTTCGTCGACGAGCCGCACCCGCACGGTGCACGACCGGCACCCGCACGGCTGGCACCCGCAGGACCCGCACGCGGCATTATGAGGCGGCGAGCGACCCGTCGCTGGAGAAGACCAGGCCGACCTGCGCCTTGCCGCTCTTGAGGGCCGTCTTGGTCAGCGGGCCGCCGGCGTCCAGCGACAGGAACGAGGAGAAGGTCAGCCCGTAGGTCTTCTCCAAGCCTGGCTGGCAGAACGACCGGGTCGGGCACTCCGGTGGGCCACCGAGGATGAGCGCGGTCTTGACGTTCTTGAGGTCGCTGAGCTTGGTCAGCGCGTTGGCCTGCGCGAAGGTCTTGGTGACTGCAAAGGCGTTCTGGTCAGCAGCGGCCGACGGCTTGAGGACGGTGAGCCCCTTGGCCTTGGCCAGCTCCGTCAAAGCGCTCACCGTCGCGGCCAGGTCCGGAGACGCCTTGGCTGCGGCGGTCGGCCCGTTGGCCTTCTTGTTGAGGAACTCGGTCAGCGTGCCGACGTACTCGGGGATCACGTCGAGCTGGCCACGCTCGAGGGCCGGCTCGTAGACCTCCCGGTTGGTGACCGGCTTGACGGAGGCGTTGAAGCCGGCGGCCTTCAGTGCATCGACGTAGAGGTTGGCCAGCACCTGGTTCTCACCGAAGTTCGCGGCGCCAACGACCAGCGTGCCGCTGCCGCCGCTGACACCGGTCGCCAGCTGCTTGTCTGCGGTGTAGGCCTTGGCGACCTGCTCCGGGCTCTTGCGGTCGACGTCCACCTGTTTGTTCAGCGCCACCAGGTCTGTCGTGGTCAACGCCGCCGAGACCTTGTTCAGGGCCTGCTGCAGGGCCGGGCTCGCCTTCTTGCCGTTGACGACAGGGACGACGTTGTCGACGGTCTGCAGGTGCAGGTCGTCGGTGAGCACCACCAGCTCACTGCCCGCAGAGGAGGACGGCGCCTTCGGGCCGGCACTGCTACCCGGGCTGCTAGTGCTGCCCGACGAACCGGTGCTGACGGTGTCCTTTGCCGAGTCGCTGCAGCTGCTGATCAACAGCGGTACGGCCATGCCGAGCGCCAGAAAGGCCAAACGGTTGCGCATCACGCCTCCTGTGTCCCGGTCGCCTTGCACGACCGCGTGTCCGGCGGGCCTGCCCGCTGCCGCGCAGCCTAGCCAGCCGCGGCCGGACGCACCACCACGGGCTGCCCGGGCGTCAGCCGTCGCTGCACCAGAGCGAGGAGCACCTCGACGGCCAGGGCGAGGGCGGCGACCAGCACGCCCCCCGCCGCGGTTTGCGGGGGGTCGGCCCGGCCGAAGCCGTCGGCGATCAGCCGCCCGAGCCCGCCGCCGCCGACGTACGCCGCGAGGGTGGCGGTTGCGACGACCTGGACGGCCGCACTGCGCACCCCGGCCGCGACCAGCGGAAGAGCCAGGGGCAGCTCGACCCGCCGGAGGACCTGGGCGCCGGACATGCCGCTGCCGCGAGCTGCCTCCACGACGTCGCGGTCGACACCCCGGACACCGACGTAGGCGTTGGTCAGCAGCGGTGGGACCGCGAACAGCACCAGCGCCAGCACAGTCGCCCTGTTCCCGAAGCCCACCGGGGTGGCAGCCAGCAACACCAGGACCGCGAAGACGGGTACGGCGCGCGAGGCGTTGCTCAGCGACAACACGGTCACCCCGAACCGTGGGGCCTGCCGGGTGTGGCCGAGCCACAGAGCCAGCGGCAGCGCGATGGCTGCCGCGATGCCGACCGCCGCAGCGGTCAGCTCGACGTGCTCGACGAGACGGTGCAGCACGCCGTCCGGGCCGCGGTAGTGCGCCTTGTCCCCCAGCCAGACGAGGGTGTCGTCGACCAGGCTCATCGTGACTCCGCCATCAGCGCCGGGTCCATGGCGTCAGCAGTCGCTCGAGCAGCAGCAGCAGGACCTCGGCGGCGGCGGCCAGCAGGACACACAGGGCCGTCGCGGTGAAGATCTCGGCGCGATAGAGGTTCCGGTTCAGGCCCTCGAAGATCAGCTGGCCCAGGCCGCCGTTGGAGGCCACCACCCCGACGGTGGCGAGAGCCACCGTCGAGACGGTCGCGACCCGTACACCGGCCAGCACGGCCGGCAGCGCGAGCGGCAGCTCCACCCGCCAGAGCAACCGGCCCGGACCGAGGCCCATCCCGCGGGCTGCCTCACGGACGTCTGCCGGCACCCCGGCCAGGCCGGTCAAAACGTTGCGCACCAGCACGAGCAGCGTGTAGCCGGTGAGGCCGATGACGACCGTCGTGACGGTCAGCCCGGTGACCGGCGCCAGCACGGCGAACAGCGCCAGCGAAGGGATCGTGTACACGACACCCGTCACCCCCAGCAGCACCGACTCCGCCCTGCGGTGGCCCCGCACGAGCAGGGCCAGCGGCACCGCGATGACCAAGCCAAGCCCCACACTGAGGACGACGAGCTCGATGTGCTGACGCAGCGCCGCCATCAGGACGTCGGCGTTCTCCCGTACGTAGTCGAGACTGATCCACGGGTTCGCCGCCTCGGCGGTCGAGGAGAGGACCATCACGTGCAGGAGAGTGCCATGATCCGGCTGGATCGGGTCGGCAAGACCTACCCCGGTGGGACCGCCGCCGTCGCAGAGTTGAGCCTTGACGTCCAGCGCGGTGAGCTCTGCGTGCTGGTCGGACCGTCCGGTTGCGGCAAGACCACGCTGATGAAGATGGTCAACCGGCTGACCGAGCCGACCTCCGGCCGGGTGCTGCTGGACGGTGAGGACGTCGCCGGGCTCGACCCGGTGGCACTGCGCCGCCGGGTCGGCTACGTCATCCAGGGCGTCGGGCTGTTCCCGCATCAGCGGGTGCGGGACAACGTCGGCACAGTCCCCCGCCTACTCGGATGGGACCGCGGCCGCACCCGGGCTCGTACCGACGAGCTGCTCGACCTGGTGGGGCTTGACCCCGCCGTGCACGGTGACCGGTTCCCCGCGGAGCTGTCAGGTGGTCAGCAGCAGCGGGTCGGGGTAGCCAGGGCGCTGGCCGCAGATCCTCTGGTGCTGCTGATGGACGAGCCCTTCAGTGCGGTCGACCCGCTCGCCCGGGAGCGCCTGCAGACGCAGTTCCTGCTGATCCAGCAGCAGCTGGGGACGACCGTGCTGATGGTCACCCACGACATCGACGAGGCGGTCAGGATGGGGGACCGGGTAGCCGTCCTGCGCGAAGGAGGGCACCTCGAGCAGCACGCCGCTCCGGCCGTGCTGCTGTCCGAACCGGCCACGCCGTTCGTTGCCGAGTTCGTCGGCTCCGACCGCCGGGTGCGCGCGCTGTCGCTGATCGAGCTCGACCTGGCAGACCTCGCGCCGGACGACGGCCGACCCCACGAGATCGTGCCGGCCGGCGCCACCCTCGCCCAGGTGCTGGCCGGTCTGCTCGCCGGTGACGGCACGGTCGCGGTGGAGCAGGACGGCCGCCGGTGCGGGACCATGACCGCCGAAGCGCTGCTCCGGCAGGCCGGCCGCTCGACCAGCGGCGGCGGTCAGGCCGGCGGCGGCGATCCGGCCGGCGGCGGCGATCCGGCCGGCGGCGGCGAGTGACGGTGCTGGCGGGTGACCGGCCGCGATGAGGGTGACGGACCGGCTGAGCATCCCGGACGCCGAGCTGTCCTGGCGGTTCTCCCGCTCCTCCGGCCCGGGCGGGCAGTCGGTCAACACCAGCGACAGCCGGGCCGAGCTGTCCTTCGATGTGGCCCGCTCGACCGCGCTGTCCGGGCTGCAGCGCTCACGCGCCCTCGACCGCCTCAGCTCCCGTCTGGTCGAGGGGGTGCTGACCGTCGCCGCCAGCGAGCACCGCAGCCAGCTGCAGAACCGGGAGGCGTCGCTGGCCCGGATGGCCGCGCTGCTCGCCGACGCCGTCGCACCTCCCCCTCCGGCCCGCCGACCGACGCGTCGTACGAAGGGAAGTCAGGAGCGGCGGCTGGAGGTCAAGCGCCAGCGGTCGGACCTGAAGCGGGGCCGTCGGTCTCGTCCGGAGGAGTAGGCGGGTCGAAGCTCTTGGGCAGCCGCTTGAGCCGGCTGTTCATGTTGCGGATCAGCAGTGCCGTGGCCACCGCCAGCAGCAGCACGATCAGCAGCCCGATCGGCCCCGCTGACGATCCGCCAGCAGCCAGCAGCCTCATCGCAGGCCCGCGAACAGGTCATCCTCGGGCAGCGACGACTCGACGTGCGAACGGGCCAGCTGGAAGTCCTCGGTCGGCCAGGCCTGCTGCTGCAGGTCGATGGGGCAGGCGAACCAGCGACCGGTCGGATCGACCTGCGTCGCGTGGGCAATCAGCGCCTGGTTGCGGGTCGCGAAGTACTCAGCGCACGGCACGCGGGTGGTCAGCCGGCCTTGGTCCTCCGGCTTGTCGACCCAGTCCTCGAGCCATTTGACGTACGGCGACTCGATGCCGTGCTCGGTCATCACCGTGTGCAGCGCGACCAGCCGGTCCTTGTGGAACGTCAGGTTGTAGTACAGCTTCAGCGGCTGCCAGGGCGCACCCGCCTCGGGGAAGCGATCCGGGTCGCCGCTGGCCTCGAAGGCCGCCATCGTCACCTCGTGGCAGCGGATGTGGTCCGGATGGGGGTAGCCCCCCAGCTCGTCGTACGTCGTCACGACGTGCGGGCGCTCCTTGCGGAACAGCTCGACCAGCGCTCGGGTCTGCTGCTCCAGGTCTCCGAGCCCGAAGCACCCCTCGGGCAGCGCCGGCAGCGGGTCGCCCTCGGGCAAGCCGCTGTCCACCCAGCCCATGAAGACCTGCCGCACACCGAGAATCGAGCGCGCCTTGTCCATCTCGGCGCGGCGAATGTCGGTGATGTTGGCGGCCACCTCCGGCCGGTCCATGGCGGGGTTGAGCACCGACCCGCGTGAGCCGTCGGTCAACGTCACGACCAGCACGTCCACTCCGTCGGCGACGTACTTGACCATCGTGGCCGCGCCCTTGCTCGACTCGTCGTCAGGGTGTGCGTGCACACACACCAGGCGCAGCTGCTCGCGCACCGCCGTCCCCTCTCGTCGTAGGGCACCATTCTGGCTGATGACGTCCCCAGCGACCCCTCCGGGCAGGTACGACGCACCCCGGAGCCTGCCTGCCCGCAGCGTGCGCATCGCCACGGTCGTCGCCGCCGTCCTCGGCCTGGTCGTGGCCTACCTGCTGTACACGAGGGCGTCGATGCGCGGGGCCAGCGGATCGCTGGTGTCCTACGCCGCGTCCTCCCCTGCGTTCGTGGACGTCCGCTTCGAGGTTCGGCGGCCGGCGGGTCGGGCAGCCGTCTGCGCCGTCCGCGCCCTGGCACCCGACGGGACCGAGGTGGGCACCGCCGACGTGCCGGTCCCGGCGACGACCTCGCGCACGCTGCAGGTGTCGTACCGGCTGGCGACCCGCACCCGCGCGGCGACGGCGGAGGTCCAGGGCTGCGCCGTACGCGATACGCGGCCGTAAAGTAGGCCGACCCCCCTGGAGAGGCGCCTGCTTTGAGCACCGACACCACGGCTGTCACCTGGTTGACCGCCGAGGCACATCATCGCCTTGTGCGGACCCTGGACGACCTGCGCGGACCGGTGCGCGCGGACATCGTCACCAAGATCGAGGCGGCCCGTGACGAGGGCGACCTCAAGGAGAACGGCGGCTACCACGCGGCCAAGGATGAGCAGGGCAAGCTCGAGGCCCGCATCCGCCAGCTGACGCAGCTGCTGCGCGACGTACGCGTCGGTGAACGACCGTCTGGTGAGGTCGTCGAGGAGGGCTGCCTGGTCAGCGTCGACTACGGCGACGGCGACGTAGAGCGGTTCCTGTTCGCCAACCGGGAGAACGCCACCGACGAGGGCGGCAAGATCGGCATCCTGGACGTCTACTCGCCGGAGTCGCCGATCGGGCAGGCACTGGCCGGCCACCGCACCGGTGACCAGGTGGTCTTCGGGCCCCGGTCAATCTCGGTCACCATCGTCGACATCGCCGCCTACACGGAGGACTGAGCCATAGGCACCAGGGACGACGCGTTTCCCGTCGAGGGCGTGGACCACCTCGAGCTGCTGGTCGGCAACGCGCGCCAGGCGGCACACTTCTACTCGACCGCGTTCGGCATGCGGGTGACCGCGTACCGCGGGCCGGAGACCGGCTCACGCGACGCCGCGTCGTACGTCCTCGAGTCCGGTGCAGCGCGGTTCGTCGTCACGGGCGAGGTCCGGGCCGGCACCCCGGTCGGCGCGTCGGTAGCCGCGCACGGTGACGGGATCGTCGACATCGCCCTGCGGGTGCCAGATGCCGCTCGCGCATGGGAGCTCGCCGTCGAGCGGGGTGCGACGTCGCTGGCCGAGCCGGTGGTGTCCGAGGACGACCACGGCAAGGTGGTGGTCGCAGCCATCGCGACCTACGGCCAGACCCGGCACTCACTGGTCCAGCGCTCGGACTACAGCGGGCCGTTCCTGCCCGGCTACGTCGCACGCGACCCGCTCGTCGCCCCGCCCGACAAGCGGCTGTTCCAGGCGATCGACCACGTGGTCGGCAATGTCGAGCTGGGTGCGATGGAGACCTGGGTCGGCTACTACAACACGGTCATGGGCTTCACCAATATGAAGGAGTTCGTCGGCGACGACATCGCCACGGAGTACTCCGCGCTGATGTCCAAGGTGGTGGCCGACGGCACCCGCAAGGTGAAGTTCCCGCTCAACGAGCCGGCGGTCGGCAAGCGCACGTCGCAGATCGACGAGTACCTCGACTTCTACGGCGGACCCGGCGTGCAGCATGTCGCGCTAGCCACCGGCGACATCGTCCGGACGGTGCGCGAGATGCGCGCCCGAGGAGTGGAGTTCCTCGAGACGCCGGGCTCCTACTACGACGAGCTGGGATCCTGGGTCGGCGACACCCGGGTGCCGCTCGCCGAGCTGCGCGAGCTGTCGATCCTGGCCGACCGCGACGAGGACGGCTACCTGCTGCAGATCTTCTCCAAGCCGGTGCAGGACCGGCCGACGGTGTTCTTCGAGCTCATCGAGCGGCACGGCTCGCTGGGCTTCGGCAAGGGCAACTTCAAGGCGCTGTTCGAGGCCATCGAGCGCGAGCAGGACAAGCGCGGCAACCTCTGACGGTCGCCGGGGCTGGCCGGTCGCGGTGCCCACTCGGGCTGGCAACGCGGGTTGGAGGCCGCCGCGGGTTGGTGGCCGGCGCGGTTGCCGGTCGGGCCGGTGCCGCTGAGGGTCGGGACGTGACCCAACCACAGCCCTGAACCGGGTCCGTTCCCGACCCAGAACGCACCGCGAGAGCTGGCCTCGCCGGCCGCCCGCTGCGGGTACGTGACCCAGCAACAGCCCTGAACCGGGTCCGTTCCCGACCCTCAGCGCAGGTGCATCGGCAGAACCTGGGCGCCGCGTACTGCGGCCGACCGCAGGCACGCCCTTGCCACGCGGTCGATGAGCTGGCCCGGGCGGCGCCGGTCGAGCGCGGTCGTCTGGATAACCTCCCACCCTTGCTCGCGGGTCAGCTCGTCCCTCAGCTGATCCTGCCGCCACCGCTCGACTCCACCGAGGAAGTGCACCTCGCCGTCGTGCTGCAGCGCGACCTTTGCCACCTCGTCGGCAAGGTCCGGGCTGGCAAGCCAGCCTCCAAGCTCGTCGTGGACCTCCACGCCGTGCCGGAGCCCTGTAAACCCGGCGGCGTGCAGCCGCAGGCGGTGGCGCGTCTTGGCCGGTGAGGCGCACGCGCATCGATAAGGGTGACGGCCTGCCGCGCCAGCACGATCCCTGGTCGGCTCAGTCGGCGGTAGCGCTTGCCGCGTAAGCGCTGCCAGGTCAGCTCGGACGCCGAGCCGCGGAAGGCGCGGCCGGCTGACCGGCGCGGCTGGCGGGAGAGGCCGCGGCGGGCTGGCGGGAGAGGCCGCGGGCGGCTACAGCGGCGACACGGCGTACGAGGCGGCGGTCAGCGCGGCCTGGACCGCCTCGCTGTGCACGGCGCCGCGGGTCTCGAGCTGCAGCTCGACCTCGACCTCGTCCAGGTGCAGGCCCCGCCCGGTGCGCTGGTGCTCGACGTCCAGGACGTTGGCGGCAGAGTCGGCGAGTACCCCCAGCAACCGGGCCAGCTCGCCCGGCCGGTCCGGGATCCGCACCCCCAGCGACAGGAAGCGGCCGCCGGCGACCAGGCCGTGCCGGATGACCTTGGACAACAGCAGCGGGTCGATGTTGCCGCCGGACAGCACCACCACGACCGGCGGTGTGAAGGCCCCGGGGTCCTCCATGACGGCAGCGAGGCCCGCCGCGCCGGCCGGCTCGATGACCAGCTTGGCGCGTTCCAGGGACAGCAGCAGCGCCCGCGAGAGCGCGTCGTCGTCGACGGTCACGACCCGGTCGACCAGGTCACGGACGTGCCGGAACGTCACCTCCCCAGGGCAGCCGATCGCGATGCCGTCGGCCATCGTGAGCATCGCCGTGAGCGCGGTCGGCGCCCCGGCTTCGAGCGAGCCGGGGAACGCCGCAGCCCCGCTGGCCTGTGCCGCCACCACCTGGACGTCCGGTCGCAGTGCCTTGACAGCTGCCGCGATGCCGGACACCAACCCGCCGCCCCCGGTGCAGACGACGACGGTGCGGACGTCGGGGCACTGCTCGAGCACCTCAAGGCCGACCGTCCCCTGCCCGGCGATCACATCCGCGTGGTCGAACGGATGGATCAGGATCGCGCCGGTCTCCTGGGCGAAGACAGCCGCGGCCAGGAGAGCCTCGTCGACCGACGCACCGCCCAGCCGGACAGCGGCGCCGTACGCCGCGGTGGCCGCCACCTTGGGCAGCGGCGCCGCGGCCGGCATGAAGATCGTGGCGGAGGTGCCGAGCATGGCGGCGGCCAGTGCGACGCCCTGCGCGTGGTTGCCGGCGCTGGCCGCGACGACTCCACGGGCCCGCTCCTGCTCGCTCAGCCTGGCGATCCGGACGTAGGCCCCGCGGATCTTGAACGACCCGGTGCGCTGGAGGTTCTCGCACTTGAGCCAGACCGGGCCGCCGACCCGCTCGGACAGCGCCCGCGAGCCCTCCATCGGCGTGGTCCGGGAGACGCCTTCGAGCAACGTCCGGGCGGCCCGGATGTCGGCCAGGCCGACGAGCGGCACCTCGACTGTGGTCACAAGCTCAGTCTGCTGCCCAGTAGCGGTCGCCCGCCAGAAACAGGGCCGCCGCGCCGAGCAGCCCGGCCTCCTGGCCGAACACGGCCGGCTCCACCCGGAGGTCGGCCAGGAAGCCGATCCGGCAGCGCCCGACCAGCTCGGACCGCAGCGCGTCCCACAGCGACGGGACCTGCGACAGCCCGCCGCCGACGCTCACCACGGAGACGTCGAGCAGGATGGCGGCCGATGTGATGCCGATTGCCAGGGCCTGGCCGGCGCGCGAGAAGGCTTGCGCAGCCAGGGGATCACCCGCCGCAGCCAACTGCGCGAGCTGCCGTCCGTCGGTCGCCGCTGACCCTCGCTCCGCAGCCCACGCCACGACCGCCGGCCCGCGGGCGACCGCCTCCAGGCAGCCCCGCCCACCGCACGGACATGCGGGCCCCAGCGGATCGACCACCACGTGCCCGACGTGGCCGGCGTTGCCGGTCGCCCCGTCGATCACCCTGCCCCCGAGCACCAGACCGCCACCGACGCCGGTGCTCACGACCATGCCCAGCAGGTCCTCGGTCCCCCACCCGCCACGCCAGTGCTCGCCTACGGCCATGCAGACCGCGTCGTTGTGCAGGCGGACCGGTACGCCGTACCGCTCCATGAGCCGGGCCCGCAGCGGGAAGGCACGCCAGGCCGGGATGTTCAGCGGCGAGACCTCACCGGCGGGCCAAGCCATCGGGCCGCCGCAGCCCACCCCGATCGCCTCCACGCCGGGAGCCAACGGGTCCAGCAGCTGCACCAGCGACTCCCACGGCGCCAATCCGGTGGGACACCGGGACACCTCCGACAGCCCGTCCCCGCAGAGTGCCGCCGCCATCTTGGTGCCACCGATGTCCACGGCGAGCACGTCCTGAGTCGTCGGCACGTCGGTCATCCTGCCTGCTGCAGGATCCAGGGGCCCGACGTAGCGTGAGGGAGTGACGGCACCTGCACCTTTGACCCTCGGCCAGCTCCGCGCGACCGGCCACCTCCACCGCTCGGTCAAGGCCGAGGTCCGCGCCAACCTGCTCGCCCGCCTCGCCGCCGGTGAGCCGTCCTTCCCCGGTCTGCTCGGGTACGACGAGACGGTCATCCCCGAGGTCGAGCGCGCGCTGATCGCCGGTCACGACCTGGTGCTGCTGGGCGAGCGCGGCCAGGGCAAGACCCGGCTGATCCGCTCCATGACGGGCCTGCTCGACGAATGGACCCCGGTCATCACCGGCTGCGAGGTCAACGACCACCCGTACGCCCCCGTCTGCGTCCGCTGCCAGCGGCTGGTGGCAGCCAAGGGTGACGCCACCCCGGTCGCCTGGAGGCACCGCGCCGACCGGTACGGCGAGAAGCTGGCGACCCCGGACACCTCGGTCGGGGACCTCATCGGTGACGTCGACCCGATCAAGGTGGCGGAGGGCCGCACCCTCGGCGACCCGGAGACCGTCCACTACGGCCTGGTGCCCCGCACCAACCGGGGCATCTTCAGCGTCAACGAGCTGCCCGACCTGGCCGAGCGGATCCAGGTCGCCCTGCTCAATGTGCTGGAGGAGCGCGACATCCAGGTCCGCGGCTACACCCTGCGGCTGGCGCTTGACCTGCTGCTGGTCGCCTCCGCCAACCCCGAGGACTACACCAACCGGGGCCGGATCATCACCCCCCTAAAGGACCGCTTCGGCGCCGAGGTCCGCACCCACTACCCCGTCGACCTGGTGCACGAGCTGGACGTCATCCGGCAGGAGGCCGAGCTCGGCTGGCCCGGCAGCCCGGTCACCGTCCCGGACCACCTGCTCGAGATCGTGGCCCGCTGGACCCGGCTGGTCAGGGAGGCCCCGCAGGTCGACGCCCGCTCCGGCGTCTCCGCCCGCTTCGCCGTCGCCGCCGCCGAGACGGTCGCCGCCTCCGCACTGCGCCGGGCAGCCGTCACCGGCGAGCCCGAGGCCGTGGGCCGCGTCTGCGACCTGCCCGCGACCGTCGCCGCGAGCCGCGGCAAGGTCGAGTTCGAGGCCGCCGAGGAGGGCCGCGAGCTCGAGGTGCTCGCGCACCTGCTGCGCAAGGCAACCGCCGACACCTTCCGGGCCCGGCTCGCCGGGCTGGACCTGTCGGGGCTGCAGGCCCGCTTCGACGAGGGCGGCATCCTCGAAACCGGTGACGTCGTTCCTGCCGGTCAGCTGCTCGCCGACCTCGGCACCGTGCCCGGCCTCGCGGCCCTGCTGTCCCGGCTCGGCGTGGAGCAGGAGTCACCGGGGCTGGCCGCGGCCGCGCTGGAGTTCGCGATGGAGGGCCTGCACCTCAACCGCCGGCTGGCCAAGGACTCCGTCGGCGGACGCACCGTCTACGGCCGGTGACGTCCGGGTGATGCGGGGTGAGCTGACGTGATCGACACCTACGCGCTGCGCCGCCGGGTCCTGCTGACCGGCGTTGTCTGCCTGGTGCTGTTCCTTGCCATCGCGTACTCCATCGTCTGGCTGGGAGTGTCCGACGCCTGGCTGGTCCTCAGCCTCGGGGTGCTCTACGTAGCCGTCGCCCGCCCGATGCTGCGGCCCGTGCGTAAAGCCGTGGCCCTGCGGCGGCGGCTCGCGTACGACGCGTTCCTGGACGAGCGGAACCACCAGTGAGCTCGGGCGCCTACCGCTACGGCGCCTGGTCCGGCGGCCGCGACCCCCTCGAACCGCCGTACGACGTGGCCGCCGCGATGGACCAGGTCGGCGAGCGGGTCCTGGCCGGCGAGTCGCCGCGGCAGGCCCTTCGTGACCTGTTGCGCCGCGGGGCCGACGGGCTGCGCGGCCTGGACGACCTGCGGCGCAAGATCGCCAAGCAGCAGCGTGAGGCCCGCAAGAAGGGCCGGCTCGACGGGACTCTGCAGGAGGTGCGGGAGCTGCTAGACGCGGCCGTCGAGCTGGAGCGGAGCGCGCTGTTCCCAGACCCGTCGGACCGGGCGCGGATGGCCGAGCTCGAGCTCGACACCCTGCCCGATGACACCGCGCGCGCTGTCCAGCAGCTCAAGCCCTACGACTGGACCAGCCCCGAGGCGCGAGCGGCGTACGAGCAGATCGACGACCTGCTCCGGCGTGAGGTCCTGGACAGCCAGTTCCAGGGGATGAAGCAGGCCCTGGAGTCTGCGAGCCCCGAGGACATGGCCCGCGTCAAGGACATGCTGAACGACCTCAACGCGATGCTCGAGGCGGACGCCCGAGGCGAGCACACGCAGGAGCAGTTCGACGACTTCATGGCCAAGCACGGTGAGCACTTCCCCGCACAGCCAGCCAATCTGGACGAGCTGGTCGACGACCTCGCGCGCCGGGCCGCTGCACAGCAGCGACTGATGGACAGCCTCACCCCGCAGCAGCGCCAGGAGTTGGGCGAGCTGATGGACGGCGCCATGGACATGGACATGGCCGCCCAGCTGGCCCAGCTCGGCGACGCGCTGCGGGGCGCCCGCCCCGACCTGCCGTGGGGCGGCCGGGAGCGGATGTCCGGCGAGCAGGGGATGGGCATGGGAGACGCCACGACCGCCCTCGCCGAGCTGGCCGACCTCGATGACCTGGAGGCGGCCCTCGGCCAGGACTACCCCGGCGCGTCGCTGGACGACATCGACGAGGACGCCGTGCAGCGGGCGCTCGGCCGGGGCGCCCTGGACGACGTCCAGGCGCTGCGCCGGATCGAGCGCGAGCTGCAGGCGCAGGGCTACCTGGTACGGGACAGCACGGGCAAGCTCGAGCTCAGCCCCCGCGCCGTACGACGCCTCGGGGCCACCGCCCTGCGCACGGTGTTCACCGAGCTGTCCAGCAAGGGCCGTGGCGCGCACGACGTACGAGACGCCGGTGCGGCCGGTGACGTGACCGGGGCGACCCGCGCGTGGGAGTTCGGGGACGAGCAGCCCCTCGACGTCATCCGGACCGTCCGCAACGCCGTCGTGCGCGGTGCCTCCCAGGGGGTGACCGGCGCAACGGGTCCCCGCCGGGTGCGGCTGCAGGTCGACGACTTCGAGGTGGTCGAGACCGAGCGGCGCACCACTGCGGCGGTCGCGCTGCTGGTCGACCTGTCGTTCTCGATGGAGCTGCGCGGCACGTGGGGCGCAGCCAAGCAGACGGCGCTGGCGCTGCACTCGCTGGTCACGACGCAGTTCCCGCAGGACGCGATCGAGGTCATCGGCTTCAGCGACTACGCGCAGATCCTCAAGCCCGAGCAGCTGGCCGGCCTGGACCCACAGCGGGTGCAGGGCACCAACCTGCAGCACGCGTTGATGCTGGCCGGCCGGTTCCTCGGCAAGCACCCCGGCGCCGAGCCGGTCGTCATGGTCGTCACCGACGGCGAGCCGACGGCCCATTTGACCCGCGAAGGCTGGGCCGACTTCTGCTGGCCGCCGATGACCGAGACGCTCGAGCTGACGATGGCCGAGGTCGAGCGGATCAGCCGGCGCGGCGCGACCATCAACGTGTTCATGCTCGACGACGACCCCCGCCTGGTGGACTTCGTCGAGCACCTGGCCGAGCGCAACGGTGGCCGGGTCTTCGCCGCCGACCCGTCCCGTCTCGGGGAGTACGTCGTCAGCGACTACCTGCGGGCGCGACGCGGTCGTCGGGGTCGCTGAGCCGCTCGACCGGACTCCCGTACGGTGCGGGCGTGGCCGACGTACGACGGGTCTCCGCCGCCGAAACCGCCTGGCTGCGGCAGGCGGTGCTGCGCCCCGGCGGCCTGTTGCTGCCTACCGGTGACGACGTTCCCGACGTGCTCCACCTGGCGGCTTACTGCGAAGGACAGCTGGTGGCGTGCGGCAACGTCCGACCGGATCCGGCACCGTTCCCGGCCGAGGGCTGGCACTGGCGGGTCCGCGGCATGGCGACGGCTCCTGAGGTGCGGGGCCGAGGAATCGGCGGCGCCGTACTCGCCGGGCTGGTCGACCATGCCCGCGGCGCCGGCGGGGCTGTGCTCTGGTGCAACGCCCGCATCCCGGCGCAGCGCCTCTACGAGCGAGCCGGCCTGCGGACGTGGGGCGAGCCCTGGGTCGACCCCCAGCTCGGGCCGCACATCGTCATGTGGACCACGCTGCGAGCCGCTGACTGGTCAGGCGTGGCCGAGAGCCCGCTCCAGATCAGCCAGCAGGTCGTCGGCGCTCTCGATGCCGACTGACAATCGGACGAGGTCGGACGGCACCTCGAGCTGTGAGCCCGCCACGCTGGCGTGGGTCATCCGCGCCGGGTGCTCGATCAGCGACTCGACGCCGCCGAGCGACTCCCCGAGCGTAAAGACGCGGGTGCTCCGGCAGACATCCAGCGCGGACTGCTCACCGCCCGCCAGCCGGAAGCTGACCATCCCGCCGAAGTCGCGCATTTGCTTGGCTGCGATCTCGTGCCCGGTGTGCTCGGGCAGCCCGGGATAGAGCACCTCGCGCACGGCCGGGCTCTGCTGCAGCAGGGCGACGACCCGTCGGGCGTTCTCGCAGTGCCGGTCCATCCGGACGGCCAACGTCTTGGCCCCGCGCAGGACCAGCCAGGCATCGAACGGCCCAGGCACGGCCCCCAGCGCGTTCTGGTGGTAGGCCAGCTGCTCACCGAGCTCGACGTCGCTCACGACCAGGGCGCCCCCCACTACGTCGCTGTGGCCACCGAGGTACTTCGTCGTCGAGTGCACGACCACGTCCGCCCCGAGGGCCAGCGGCCGCTGCAGGTACGGCGAGGCGAAGGTGTTGTCCACGACCAAGCGGGCGCCGGCCTCGTGCGCGATGCCGGCCAGCGCGGCGATGTCGGAGATACCCAGCAGCGGGTTGGTCGGCGTCTCGCACCAGACCAGGGCCGTCTCCGGCCGCAGGGCCGCGCGTACGGCGGCCAGGTCGCCGAGCGGGGCGGGGGTGTGCTCGACGCCCCAGCGCCGCAGCACCTGCGCGAACAGCCGGTAGGTCCCGCCGTAGGCGTCGTTGGGCACCACCACGTGTGCTCCCGGCTGCAGGACGGTCCGCAGCAGGCAGTCCTCCGCGGCCAGGCCGCTGGCGAACGCCAGCCCGGTGCGGCCGCCTTCGAGCGCGGCCAAGCAGGTCTCCAACGCGGTCCGGGTCGGGTTGCCGCTCCGGCTGTACTCGTAGCCCTGGTGCTTGCCGACCTCGCTCTGCACGTAGGTGCTGGTCTGGTAGATCGGCACGACCACCGCCCCCGTCGTGGGCTCCGGGTCCTGGCCCGCGTGTATGGCGAGCGTCTCGAACCCGTGGTCGTCGGGGGTCCAGCTCCCGTGCACCTGACTGCCGAACTCCTCGCTACCCGCTCGTGACGTCATGCCCCGACCGTACGTCGCACCTGCCAGCGCGCCAGCAGCGCCGGATGCCCGGCCTCCACCGCGTCGACCGTGAGGACCGGGACGACAAGCCCGCCCTGCTCATCCTCGACCGAGACCCCGGTACAGGGACGGCCCCGACGGGTGAACCGGCCGTCAGTCGTGGGTGAGGAAGGCCAGCACGTCCTGGCGGGTGATCACCCCGGTGGGGCGGCCGTCGTCCACCACCACGGCCGCATCCGCCTTTTCCAGCGCGACCATCGCCGCGGCCACCGGTTCACCCGCGCCGATGAGCGGGAGGGGATCGCTGAGGTGCTGGGACAGCGGGTCAGCAAGCTCAGCCCGGCCGGTGAACAGCGCGTCCAGCAGGTCGCGGTCATGCACCGCACCCACGATCTCAGCCGTCATGACAGGCGGCTCGGCTCTGACCACCGGCATCTGCGACACGCCGTACTCGCGCAGGATGTCGATCGCGTCGCGCACCGTCTCGGTCGGGTGCGTGTGGACGAACTCCGGAACGGAGCCCGTCTTGCGCACCATCACGTCCGCGACCGTCTTGCCGCCCTCGGCCTGCAGGAAGCCGTAGTCCGCCATCCAGTCGTCGTTGAAGATCTTGGACAGGTAGCCCTTGCCGCTGTCCGGCAGCAGGACCACCACGACGTCATCGGGCGAGGCCTGGCGAGCGACCTGCAACGCCGCCACCGTCGCCATGCCGCAGGACCCCCCAACCAGCAGCCCCTCCTCGCGGGCCAGCCGCCGGGTCATCGCAAAAGAGTCACGGTCCGAGACGGCCAGGATGCGATCGGGGACGGACGCGTCGTACGTCGTAGGCCAGAAGTCCTCGCCGACCCCCTCGACCAGGTAGGGCCGCCCGCTGCCACCGGAGTAGACCGATCCGACCGGGTCCGCACCCACCACCTGGACGCGACCGTCCGACGCCTCCTTGAGGTAGCGCCCAGCGCCGCCGATCGTGCCGCCTGTCCCCATCCCCGCCACGAAGTGCGTGATCCGGCCGTCGGTCTGCGTCCAGAGCTCCGGCCCGGTCGTCTCGTAGTGCGAGCGGGGGTTCGCCGGGTTGGAGTACTGATCGGGTTTCCAGGCGCCTGGCAGCTCCCGGGCGAGCCGGTCGGAGACCGAGTAGTAGGACCGCGGGTCCCCGGGGTCCACTGCGGTCGGGCAGACCTCGACGCGCGCGCCGTACGCGCGCAGGACGTCGATCTTGTCCCGGGCGACCTTGTCGGGGCAGACGAACACGCAGGTGTAGCCACGGGTCTGCGCCGCAATCGCCAGGCCCACCCCGGTGTTGCCGCTGGTGGGCTCGACGATCGTGCCGCCGGGCCGCAGTGCCCCTGACCGCTCGGCGTCCTCGATCATCCGCACCGCGATCCGGTCCTTCACCGAACCGCCGGGGTTGAAGTACTCGACCTTGGCCAGGACGGTCGCGGCGATGCCCTCGGCCACGTGGTTGAGACGCACCAGCGGGGTGTTGCCGACGAGGTCGATCATGGAGTTTGCGACCTGCACAGGAGTCCTCTCACAGCCGGGTGATCGGTGCGGCCCAGCCTACGGCGGCTAAAGTCGGCTACCGGCGAGTAGTCACGGGAGGTCACAGCGAGTGAAGGTGCAGCGACCTGGTCGCCGGGCTGCCTGGGTGGCGGTCCGGGGCGCCTACGGTGGCGGCATCGTCGGTGCCCTGGGTGCCGCCGGCTACGGCATCCTGCGGGCCGAGGCGGTGATGGCGCGGCGCACGATCGGCGAGCCGGCCGACACGGCGCCGGTCGCGGACGGCGTCTACGGCCGGCACCCCGGGCCGGTGCTGCACCTGGTCCTGCTCGGTGACTCCACCGCAGCCGGACTGGGCTGCGACCGGCCACAGGAGACGCCGGGCGCGCTGCTCGCGGGTGGCGTGGCGCGGGACCTCGGCCGTCGCGTCGAGCTGCGCGTCTCCGCGGTCGTCGGTGCCCGCTCGGCCCACCTGGACGTCCAGGTGGCCAAGGCCCTGCGCCGACCGGTCGACCTGGCGGTGATCATGATCGGCGGGAATGACGTGACGCACGGGGTGCCGCCCGGCGACGCCGCCCGTGAGCTCGGCCGGGCGGTGCGCGCCTTGCGAGCCGCAGGTGCGGTCGTCGTCGTCGGCACGTGTCCCGACCTCGGCGCCGTGAAGCCGCTGCTGCAGCCCCTGCGGTCCGCTGCCCAGCTGTGGAGCCGCCGGCTGGCCGCAGCCCAAGCCATCGCCGTGGTCGAGGACGACGGCATCGCCGTCTCCCTGGCCTCGCTGCTCAGTGAGGAGTTCGCCCACTCGCCCCACCTGTGGAGCGAGGACCGCTTCCATCCCTCAGCCCACGGCTACCGACGGGTGGCCGATGCGCTGCTGCCGTCGCTGCTGGAGGCCAGCGGCGTGCAGATCCCGGTCAGCGTCCCCCTCAGCACCAGTGTTCAAGACGTCGACCTGGCCGCCGCCCTGGCCGCCCGCGAGCCTGGGGTCGTCCTGGAGACCGTCGCCGGTGACGAGGGCATCGCCTCCCCCGGACCCGGCCGGCTCACCCGCCTGGTGCGGCGCCTGCCGCTCGTCGGCCGTGGTGCTCCCGACGCGCGCGAACCGGACGCACGCGAGCCCCAGGACGACGCCGCTGTCGAACGGCCCAACGCGGGCGTCTAGCGTTTCTGGGCAACACCCGGCAACCGAGGAGACCCGCATGCCCGAGGCCGTGATCGTCAGCACCGCCCGTTCGCCCATCGGCCGCGCCTTCAAGGGCTCGCTCAAGGACCTCCGCCCCGACGACCTCGCCACCGCGATCGTCCGCGCCGCCCTCGACAAGGTCCCCGCGCTGGACCCACACGACATCGATGACCTGATGATGGGCTGCGGCCTGCCCGGTGGGGAGCAGGGCTACAACATCGGCCGCGTCGTGGCCATCCAGCTCGGCTACGACTTCCTGCCCGGCACCACCATCACGCGGTACTGCTCCAGCTCCCTGCAGACCACCCGGATGGCCTTCCACGCCATCAAGGCGGGCGAGGGTGACGCCTACATCAGCGCCGGCGTCGAGTGCGTCTCCCGCTACGTGTCCGGCAACAGCGACTCGCTGCCCGACACGATGAACCCGGTGTTCGAGCAGGCACAGGCGCGCAACGCCAAGCAGGCCGAGGGGGGCGCCGACAGCTGGAGCGACCCGCGCGAGAGCGGCGAGCTCCCCGATGTCTACATCTCCATGGGCCAGACCGCTGAGAACCTGGCCCGCCTCAAGGGGATCACCCGCCAGGACATGGACGAGTTCGCGGCCCGCTCACAGAACCAGGCCGAGAAGGCCATCGCCGACGGCTTCTTCGACAAGGAGATCGTCCCGGTCACCGTGCCCGACGGCACCGAGGTGTCCAAGGATGACGGTCCTCGGCCAGGCGTCACCGTCGAGGGGATGTCCGGCCTCAAGCCGGTGTTCCGCCCCGACGGTCTGGTCACCGCCGGCAACGCCTGCCCGCTCAACGACGGCGCCGCTGCGGTCGTGGTGATGAGCGACACCAAGGCCAAGGAGCTGGGTGTGACCCCGCTGGCCCGCATCGTCTCGACGGCCGTGACCGGCCTGTCGCCCGAGATCATGGGCTACGGGCCGGCCGAGGCCATCACCCTGGCGCTGGCGCGCGCCGGTAAGACGGTCGCCGACATCGACCTGTTCGAGATCAACGAGGCCTTCGCAGCCCAGGTCATCCCGTCGTACCGCGACCTGGGCATCCCGCTGGAGCGCCTGAACGTGCACGGCGGCGCGATCGCCCTGGGGCACCCGTTCGGCTCGACCGGTGCCCGCATCACCACCACGCTGATCAACGGCTTGCAGACCGACGACAAGCAGTTCGGCGTGGAGTCGATGTGCGTCGGTGGCGGCATGGGCATGGCGATGGTGCTCGAGCGGCTCAGCTAGCAGCCCGGCGTACGACGCGACGGTTCGTCGCCCTTGAGGGGCGCCGTCATGTGTGACCCCGACAGACGGCTCGACCGGCTTCGAGCACGGCCGGCCCGCCGAGGGAGGTCGGCGGTTGCTCCCCCAGCAGCTCCCAGCGGTGGAGCAGCACGTGGTCGACGGTCGCGCGCTCCCTGCCGCCGGCTTGGACCAGGTCATTGCCGGTCACGGCCAGCTGGTCAATGACCAGCAGGTCGGGCGACAGGACCGGCAGGACGCGTGCTGGCTCGCCCTCGAGGCCGGCCGCCTCGTCGGCCAGGGCCTGCGCGAGGTGCCGTGCCAGGTCGGCCCGCGAACCCCATGGCTGCGCCGCCGCTGCCCAGCGAGCCGGCGTGAACAGCCGGAGCCGCTGGACGAGGCTGGCGACCTCCTTGGCGAGCAGCGCCGTCGAGGCGACGCGGGGGGTCAGCGCCGGTTGAGGTAGCTGAGCAGGCGCAGCACCTCGAGGTACAGCCAGACCAAGCCGACGACCAGCCCGAACGAGATCCGCCAGGCCTCCCGGGCCTCGACGCCGGCCGCCACCATCTGGCTGGCGCGGTCGAAGTCGAGCACGAAGGTCAGCGAACCGACGACGATGAAGGCGATGCTGAACAAGATCGCGATGCCCCCACCGCTGCGCAGTCCGAGGCCGTCCCCGCCACCGATGGCGCTGGCCAGCAGGTTGACGATCAGCAGCGCGAACAGGCCAAGGAACGCGCCGCTGATGATCTTGGTGAACTGCGGGGTCGCCCGGAGCTTGCCGCTGGTGTAGCCGAACAGCACGCCGCCGAAGATCGCGGCGGTGACGACCGCGGCCTCCAGCGCGATGCCGGGCGACCGGCCGTCGTACGCGTGCGAGATGGCGCCGAGGAACACCCCTTCACAGGCGGCGTAGGCCAGCACGAGGCCGGGGACGACCTGTCGCTTGAAGATGTTGACCAGGGCGAGCACGAAGCCGGTGATGCCGGCGACGGCGACGATCCCGGGCGGGGCGTCGAACGTCCAGGACAGCGCGCCGCCGACGACAACGATGGCGAGCAGGATCCCGGTCTTGACGACGACGTCGTCCATCGTCAGGCGCTGCGGAGTGTCGTAGACGGCCTGGACGTCCTGCGGGGTGGGATAGCCGTTGCCCCGCTTGAGGGTCGGGGCGTTGCCGAAGACCGGGTTGCTGGACTGCACTGCATCTCCTCGTGTGGTGGTCACCTGAACAACGCCCGACGGGGCTCCGCTGTGCCCCCGGTGGGGGTCGAACCCACACTGACGAGGTTTTTAAGACCCCGGTCTCTGCCAGTTGGACTACGGGGGCGGCCAGCGCACGGTACGACGGGGCAGCCCGGCAGGGCGACGCGCCGGGCGAAATGGGGCGACTTTGCGGTGTGCCGCGCGCTTTCCGGCATCATCAGCCGGTGCACACCGAGGGCAGGGCGGGGTACGGCGCTGTCCTGCGCAACCGCGAGTACCTCGCGCTCCTGGTCTCCCAGTCCCTGAGCGTCGTGGGCGACCAGGTCGCGCAGATCGCGCTGGCCCTGCTGGTCTACCAGCGGACCGGCTCGGCCTTTGCGGCCGCGGCCACCTTCGCCACGGCCTACGGCGCTGCCGTGGTCGTCGGTCCGGTCGTGTCGACGCTGGCCGACCGCTACCCCCGGCGCACCGTGATGGTGATCAGCGACGTCCTGCGCGGCCTGCTCGTGCTGCTGCTCGCTGTGAGCCCACCGACGCCCCTGCTCTACGTCATCATCGCGCTGGCCGGTGCCGTCTCACCGGCCTTCAACAGCGCCCGTTCCGCCACGCTGCCCGATGTCCTGGGTGAGGACTACGTCACCGGCCAAGGGCTGAACGGCAGTGCGGTGCAGGCCAGCCAGGTCCTCGGATTCGGCCTCGGTGGCGCACTGGTAGCGATCGTGGGCACGGGCGGGGCGCTCCTGGCGGACGCGGCGACCTTTGCTGTCTCAGCCGCGGCGGTGCGCTTCGTGCTGCAGCACCGCCCAGCCGTCGGAGAGGCACATGGTGGCCTGCTGCGCGAGACGCTGCGCGGGGCGAGCACCGTGCGGCGGAGCCCGGACCTGCGGTACTGGCTTGCGTGGGGCCTGCTGCTGGCCGCGGCCGCGGCCGCCCCCGAGGGCCTCGCGGTCGCCTTGAGCGATGCGTACGGCGGTGGCGAGGTCGCGGCCGGGCTGCTCACCGCGGCCGGGCCATTGGGCTTCGTGCTGGGCACGCTGGTGGTCCTGCGGGTGCCGGTTGATCGACGGGTGCGCTTGCTGCCGTGGGGAGGCATCGTCGCCTTCGCCCCGCTCGTCCTGACCGCGACCGCTCCCTATCTGCCGGTCGTCATGGCCCTGTGGGCGCTGGCAGGCGTTGGCGGCGCCCTGCAGGTCGTGCCGAACGCCAGGTACGTGATGGCGAGCCCGGCCGCCCTCCGCGGACGACTGTTCGGAGTCGCGGGCACCGCCATGATGGCCTGCCAGGGAGCCGTCCTGGTGGCGGCCGGCGCAGCTGCCTCGCTGTGGCGACCCGGACCCACGATCACGGCCTTCGGCGTGCTCGGTCTCGCAACGACCGTCGCCCTCAGCCTGCTGGGCACCGTGCCGACCTCAAGTCTTCCAGCAGATCTACCGAAGGCTCTGGCGACGGGGGGCGACGGGGCGTGAGCAGCAAGGCCAAGTGGGGCATTGTTGCGCTGACTGCCGCCCTGTTGGGCATCAGCCTCGCCGTTGTCGTGCTCCTGTCCGTCCGGAGCGCACGTCCCGAACTCGTAGTGCCGTGGCTGGGTCTCATTCCGCTGTACGTCGTTTGCGAGCGACTCCCCATTGCCTTCGAGTTTCGGCGCGAGGTTCACAACCTCAGCCTCAGCGCCATCCCGCTGGCTCTGGGTGGTGCGCTGCTCACCCCCGACCACCACCTCGAAGCAAGAGCGCTGTCGTTTCTGGTGGTGCTTGCGCTCATGCACCGCCAGTCACCGCTGAAGATCGCCTTTAACTTCAGCGTCGGAGCCTTCGAGGTTGCCGCAGTGGCAGTAGGTGTGTCGCTTGTCCCCTTCCAAACTGCTGGACCACTTCTGTGGCTCGGCCTCCTGGCCGGCGTGGCCGTAGGCGAGCTCGTCGGTCTCATGGCCGTCTCGACGGTCTTGCGGCTGGCTGACGTCCGCCGTAACCGAGCCGAGTTGCTCCAGCTATTGATCGTGGCTCTCGCGACTGGGCTGATCTGCACCACCATCGCCGTCATCGTGCTGGCCGCCATCGCTACAGACCCATGGACGCTGCTGCTCGTCAGTGCCTTAGCAGGCCTCCTGGCCTTGGGCTATCGCGGGTACCGCCGTCTGGTTCGTCAGCAGGAGGTCACGACCAACCTCTATGACTTCGTCAAGGAATTGGGCCCGCTCACGCCCGAGGACCCGCAGACGCGCGTAGTACTCGGGCGAGTACGCGCTCTGCTGCACGCGCACAGTCTCGACCTCGCACTGTGCGATGGGCAAGGCCGGCCATGGACTCACCTGTGCGTCTGGGACACAGAAGCTGAAGGAGCACTTCCGGCCGGGGGCGAAGACTTCCTCGCCGCGGTAGCCGCTGCTGGCACCTCCTACCTGATGCCGAAGACTGCTCTGGACGAGGATCGGATGGCCGCAACCGTGGTCGGCTCGGCAGGCATGCTGGGCATCCTCACCGCCAGCGGGCGGCTGGGCAACGTCCGGGACTTCGACCGCGGCGACGTTCGACTTCTTGAGACCATCGCCAACGAACTGGCTGCCGCCCTGGAGCGCGGCAGCCTGATGGCCAATCTGCATGCGAGCGCTACCGTCGACCCCCTCACCGGAGTTCCAAACCTGAACCAGACGACCGTCCTGCTCAACCAGTTGCTCAGCCGCGAACCCGCCGGTGTTCTCCTGGCCGCCCTGTCCGTCGAGAGCTTCCGCGAGGTCAACGACACGCTCGGCCACCAGGTCGGCGATGACCTGCTGCTCGAGGTCGTGCGCCGGCTCCACCTGAGCCACCCACGCGCCATCATCGGCCGGATCGGCGGTGGGCGCTTCGCCGTCGCCGCCCCAGCTTCCACCGTCGAAGAGGACGTGGCGCTGTTCGGCCTCGGTCTGCGCGCCCAGGTCGAGGGGGGCACCCAGGTCGGACCCGTCGGCACCCACATCCGCCTGTCGGTCGGCGTGGTCAGGGGCCCGGAGCACGGCCGCGAGGCCAGCACGCTGCTGCGACGGGCGGAAACAGCGATGTACGGCGCACGCAACAGCCACGGCGGCCCCGTTCTGTGGGAGCCCGTCTACGAAGTGCAGGGACAACGGCGCCTGGCCCTGGTGACCGCACTACGCGAGGCGCTGGCAACCGGTGCCATCGGCGTCGCCTACCAGCCCAAGGTCGCCGCAGAGGGGCGCCTCACCACCGGCGTTGAGGCCCTCGCGCGCTGGACGCACCCCGCACTCGGCAGTGTTTCTCCGGATGAGTTCATCCCGCTCGCCGAGGCCTCGGGGCTGATGGACGCACTCACCACAACCGTGCTGCGGCAGTCCCTCACCGCGTGCAAGGGCTGGCAGCGTCGCGCTGGTCGCGTCGGGGTGGCCGTCAACGTCAGTGCTGACACCGTGCTGGACGGCGACTTCGTGACGGAGGTAGCGGCGCTGCTGACCACGACCGGCGTCCCGGCGGAGCTGCTCACGCTCGAACTGACCGAAGGAATTGCCGTCACCGACCCGGGGCTGGCCATCGAACGCATGCGTGAACTCCGCGCACTGGGGGTGAAGCTGTCCGTGGACGACTTCGGGACCGGCTACTCGTCCCTGACCTACCTCAAGAGCCTGCCGGTTGACGAGGTGAAGATCGACAAGGGCTTCATCGACGACGTGGTGTCCGATCACGCGGACCAGGCGGTCGTGCGCTCCGTGGTGGACATCGCGCACACCCGCGGCCTCCGCGTCGTCGCTGAGGGGGTCGAGCAGGAGGACCAGCACGTTCTCCTGCAGGTGCTCGGCGTCGACGAGGTGCAGGGCTACCTGCACGCGCGCCCGATGCCGGCACTCAGCGTTGCGACCTGGCTTCGGCGGCGCGAGAGCAGCGCGCGCTGACCGCTAGCGAACAAAGCAGAGGGGCTAGCACCGGGTGCGCTTACACCCAGACCTAGCCCCTCGACGTGGCGACCGCTCATGCGGTCCGGCTCTAGCCCCAGCTGCTGCCGCGCATGTCACCCTCCCCGCATTCGACCCCCCATGGACTACGCCAGGTGGAGCAACCTGCAACGACCATATGGGCGAACGCGCCCCAGCGCCATAGTCAGTATTGGGGTGTGCCCTGACGAACCGGACAAGCTGCCCAAGTCCTGCGCCGAAACACTCAAGGTTGCGCCTCCAGCGGTCGAACTGCAGGCAGGGCGGGCTGTGGGCGACGCACCGACGCCGAGGCCACATCGAGGCTCGAGCCAGCTGGCGGGACCGGTCAACGGCGCGCGACGGCGTGCCTCTTATGACCGGCCGGGCCGCGTGGCGCGCCCCCACCCCTCAGCCGAGGCCGGCCAGCTCCGTCGCTCGGGCGAAGACGGCGTCCAGCATCGACTCGGTGAGCCGGCCCGTGAAGGTGTTCTGCTGACTGACGTGGAAGCAGCCGAGCACCGTGAGGTCGCCGGCCAGCTCCACCTCCGTACCGTGCCCGAACGCCGGCACCCGCGCCGGCAGGTCCACCCCAGCGGCCCGCAGCGCGGTGAAGGCGGCCGCCCACCCGAACGCTCCCAGGACGACGGCGGACCGGACCGTCGGCAGCACGAGATCGAGCTCGCGCACCAGCCACGGCGAGCAGGCGTCCCGCTCGCCGGGTGTCGGCCTGTTGGCCGGAGGTGCGCACCGGACGGGCAGGGTGATCCGCGTCGAGATCAGCGACTGCCCGTCGTACGCGTCGGTGGAGGTGGGCTGCGTCGCGAGGCCGGCGCGGTACAGCGCGGCGAACAACCAGTCCCCGCTGCGGTCCCCGGTGAAGATCCGGCCGGTGCGGTTGCCGCCGTGGGCGGCGGGCGCGAGGCCCATCACGAGGACCTTCGGTCGCGGCGCACCCCAGCCGGTGACGGGCCGGCCCCAGTAGACCTCGTCGGCGTAGGACGCCCGCTTGACCTCGGCCACCTCCTCGCGCCAGGCAACCAGGCGCGGGCAGGCCCGGCAGACGGAGGAGCGGCCGTCGAGGTGGGCCAGCGACGGCGCGCTGGCCGCCAGCCGGGTCACGTCCTCGGCCGACCTCGCCACGGGGGTCGTGGCGCTGGCCCGGTCGGTCGGCAGGCCCGAGCCCGGGCGGATCACGGCGTGCTGGTTCCCTGCCGACCGTAGGCGTCCTCGAGCCGCACCACGTCGCTCAGCTCGGTCGTCGACGCCTCCAGCAGGACGGTGTCCACCAGAGCGGTCATTCGGTGCCGCGTCAACGGCGCCAGGTGGATCGACTCCCCTGGCGTCAGCTCGAACTCCTCCAGGGCGCTCTCGTGCCGCCCGACCTCGACCCTGACCCGGCCGGACTGGACGGAGATCATCTCCTCCTTGTGCTCGTGGTACTGCAGGGACAGCGAGTGCCCCTCTGTCACGTGGATGGCCTTGCCGCAGAACTTGCCGTCCACGAGGGCGAACACCTCCTCATGGCCCCACGGCTTGTCGACCCGCCGCACGGCGCTGACCCAGTCGCTCTTGCTCATCGTGGTCCTCCTGTGGTGATGGACAGCGCGATCCCGTCCAGGATGTCGGCCTCGCTCACCAGCACCGACTGCAGCGCTAGCTCGTCGACCAGCGTGCGCAGGATGAGCGCACCGGCGCTGATGACATCGACCCTGCCCGGGTGAATGACCGGCACCCGCGCCCGGTCGGCACGGGTCATCGACAGCAGGCAGGCGGTGACGTCCCGGACCTGCTGCGCACCGACGCGGGACAGGTGGATCGCGTCGGAGTCGTACGACGGAAGTGCGAGGGCGAGCGCGGCCACGGTGGTCACCGACCCGGCGAGCCCGACGGCGGTGCGGGCCCTCTCGACCGGCACGACGGCCCGCACCAGCTCCAGCGCAGCGCGGACGTCTGCCTGGGCTGCCGCCACCTCGTCCACCGTCGGCGGGTCAGTGTGCAGGTGCCGCTCGGTGAGCCGGACGCAACCGACGTCGACCGACCGGGAGGCCTTGACATGCGTGCTGCCCAGCACCAGCTCGGTCGAGCCGCCGCCGATGTCCATGACCAGGAACGGGCCGTCCGAGGGGTCCAGGCCGCTGGTCGCGCCGGTGAAGGACAGCTCAGCCTCTTCGTGGCCGGAGATGACCTCCGCCGCGACGCCCAGTGCCTGCTGGACCATCGCGGTGAACTCCTCGCGGTTGCCGGCATCACGGGTCGCGCTGGTCGCGACCATCCGGGTGGCCTCGACACCGAGCTCGGCACACGTGGCGGCGTAGTCGACCAGGGCCGCCCGGGTCCGCTCGAGAGCCTCCGGCGCAAGCTCGCCGGTCCGGTCGACGTCTTGACCCAGGCGCACGATCCGCATCTCGCGGTGGACGTCGGCCTTGCCGTCCGGACCGGCGTCGGCCACGAGCAGCCGCACGGAGTTGGTGCCGCAGTCCACTGCCGCGACCCGTGTCACGACCGCCTCCGCTTGTGCGGCACGGCATCGGAGTCCGGGTCGACGCATGGGCCCTTGCGCGACCAGTCCGCCAGCAGGGCCAGGGCCTCATCGCCGAATGGGTTCATCCCCGCACCCACCGCCAGCGAGTGCGCGACCAGCACGTGCAGGCACTTCACCCGGACCGGCATCCCGCCCTGCGCCGGCACCCCCTCGATCACGCCAAGGGCGTCGCGACGTGCCACGTAGTCGCGGGCAGCAGCCTCGTACTCCGCTTGCAGGGCAGGGTCTTCAGCGAGGCGGGCAGTCATCTCGCGCATCAGGCCGCTGGCCTCCAGCGTGCCGATGAGCGACGCCGCCCTGGGGCAGGTCAGGTAATACAGCGTGGGAAACGGCGTGCCGTCCGCGAGCCGCGGGCTGGTCTCGATGACGTCCGGAAGCCCGCAGTCGCAGCGGTGCGCCACCGAGCGGATGGCGCGGGGCTCGCGGGACAGCTGGAGAGCCACGGCCCGGCGGTCACGCGGGTCCAGCTCCGTCATCTGACTCGGGCCGGGTGGTCGGCCGCCACCACGCTGCCCCAGACCTGGGAGTACCACGGGGACTGGGGACCGGAGGCCGTCGCGCTCGGCAACGCCGCCGGACCGGTGGGCAGCGCTGTACCACCCGGCGAGAGCAGGACGTAGGCCGTCTCGCCCGGCAGGACGTAGTGCAGCCGGGACCGCGCCTGCGACCGGACGTAGGCCGGGTCCTGCCAGCGGGCCAGCTGCTGTTCGAGCTCCGCCACCCGAGCCTGCTGGGCACGCTGACCCGCCACCGCGCTGGAGATCCGACCGTGCTGGGAGAGGTACTCGCGCAGCGGCAGGGCCGCGCTGACGACCAGGGCGCAGACGACCAGACCGAGCACGGCGGCACGGGTGGTCAGTCCACCGCGGGACGGCCGCGCCGCCACCGGCGTACGACGCACTCGGGTGGTGCGCCGGCGGCGGGACGGCTCGGGACGGCTGCTCATGTCAGGCCGGCGAGAACCGCGGGAAGGCGGCCGCACCTGCGTAGCGGGCGGCGTCGTCGAGCTCCTCCTCGATGCGGAGCAGCTGGTTGTACTTCGCGACCCGCTCCGACCGCGCCGGGGCACCGGTCTTGATCTGCCCGCAGTCCGTCGCCACGGCGAGGTCGGCGATGGTGGTGTCCTCTGTCTCGCCGGAGCGGTGGCTCATCATGCAGCGGTAGCCGCTGCGGTGCGCCAACGAGACGGCGTCCAGGGTCTCCGTCAGCGTCCCGATCTGGTTCACCTTGACCAGCAGGGCGTTGGCGCAGCCCTGGTCGATGCCCTGGGCGATCCGGGTCGGGTTGGTAACGAAGATGTCGTCACCGACGACCTGGACCTGAGTGCCCAGCTGCGCGGTGAGGACAGCCCAGCCCTCCCAGTCGCTCTCGTCGAGCGGGTCCTCGATGGAGATGATCGGGTAGTTCGCGACCAGGTCGGCGTAATACTGCGTCAGCTGCTCCGCGGTCTGGGTCGAGCCCTCGAAGTCGTATCCCGATTCGGAGTGGAACTCACTGGCAGCGACGTCGAGGGCGAGCGCCACGTCGCGACCGGCGGTCAGCCCGGCCGAGGCGATGGCCTCGAGGATGAGGTCCAGGGCGTCCCGGTTGGTGGGCAGGTTGGGCGCGAAGCCGCCCTCGTCCCCGACGCTGGTCACCAGCCCACGCGCCTTCAGCACGGCCTTCAGCGCGTGGTAGACCTCGACCCCCATCCGCAGGCCTTCGGTAAACGTCGCGGCCCCGATCGGCGCGACCATGAACTCCTGCACGTCGACGTTGGTGTCGGCGTGCGCACCCCCGTTGAGGATGTTCATCATCGGCACCGGCAGCAGGTGGGCGTTGGGTCCGCCCACGTAGCGGAACAGCGGCAGCCCGGTGCTCTCCGCAGCTGCCCGCGCAACGGCCAGGCTGACGCCGAGGATCGCGTTGGCGCCCAGACGGCTCTTGTCCGGCGTCCCGTCCAGGTCGACGAGCGCCTGGTCGACCAGCCGCTGCTCGGTGGCCTCGAAGCCCACCAGCTCCGGGCCAATGTCCTCGAGGACGGCGTCGACTGCCTTGCTGACACCCTTGCCGCCGTACCGCTCGCCGCCGTCGCGCAGCTCCACGGCTTCAAAAGCCCCGGTGCTCGCGCCGCTCGGGACGGCCGCCCGGGCGATGGTGCCGTCATCGAGGGCGACCTCGACCTCGACGGTGGGATTGCCGCGGGAGTCGAGGACCTCGCGGGCGCCGACGGCCTCGATGGAGGGCACGGTTCTCCTGGTGCTGGGGGACGTTCGGGCCACCCTACCGAGGCTGCCGGGACCCTCCGGTCAGGCGCGCCAGAGCCGGGCACCGACGTGCACGACCCCCGCTCCGACCACGGGAGAGGCGCAGCCGCGGGCACCACCACCCAGTGCCTCGAGCGTCGTCAGGACCTCGTCGTCGGTGTCCAGCCCGGCCCGGCGCAGGCAGAAGCAGGTGAAGCCGACGCAGGGCGGTATCGGCTGCACCGCGGTCAGCCGCAGCTCGCCCTCCCCGGTCTCGAGCACCACCTGACCGGTCACGGGCAGCACGCCGTCGAGCAGCAGCGACTCGCCGGCGATCCCGTCGACGAGGTGGTCGCCGTACCGCTGGCGGAGGGCGGTGTAGGCGTCCAGGCTCATCAGCGACACCCCGTTGGCCAGCCGCCGGTTGCGGCTGTCCGGGTGGTCGGCGTGGTGCACGTCCAGAACCCGCTCGCCGTCGGCGGTGATGCCCGTACCGCCGCGGGGACCCACCTCCAACGCAGCGACCGGCGCAAGGGCGGCGGGGTCGTAGAGCTTGGCGGGCAGCGGCTTGAGCCGCGATCGCTGGACCTGCAGGGCGACGACGGTGCCGATCAGCTCCACTGCTGCTCCCCCTGCAGCGCCGTGCCGGGCAGGCCCTGCTGCTCGAGCCCGGCCAGCCGGTCGCGGTAGGCCCTGGCGACCACGCGCAGTGCCTGCTCAGGGTCGACCCCCTCCTGCCGGGCGCGGGCCACCAGCGCCCACAGCTGCCCACCGACCCCGTCGTACGACGGGACGGGTGCGCCCAGCCGGGAACCGCGGCTCTGCAGCGTGCGGGCCAGCGATAGCGCGGGTTGTCCCATGGGCACGCCGTCGGTCACCGAGGTGCGGCCCTTCTCGGCCCGCTTGAGCGCCTCCCACGAGCCTTCGAGGTCGGTCGCGTCGGCGCCGGCGAACACATGTGGGTGGCGACGCACCAGCTTGTCCACCAGGTCCCCAGCGACGTCGTCGATGTCCCAGCTGGCGGCGATGCGGGCGTGGAAGACGACCTGCAGCAGGACGTCACCCAGCTCCTCGCGCAGCCCCCGGTCATCGCCGATCTCCAGCGCCTCATAGGCCTCGTAGGCCTCCTCCAGCAGGTAGGGCATCAGGGAGGTGTGCGTCTGCTCGGCGTCCCAGGGGCAGCCACCAGGCGAGCGCAACCGGTCCATGACGGCCACGACGTCGAGCAGCCGGCTGCCGGGCACGTCGGGCGAGCCGTGGACGACCTGCAGCTCCACGCCGGGGGTACGGGTGGCACGGCGGTCCAGCTGGTCGAGCAGAGCCCGGTCCGCACCGGCCAGCCAGGTGATCCCACCGTCGGCCAGAGCCCGGTCGAGCAACGCCGTAGCGTCCGGCACGACCTGCTCCAGTACGACGCCGGCTGCGGCGAGGGCAGGCAGGTGCGGGGAGCCGGCGTGCAGCACCGTGCCGGCCTGCAGTGCTTGCCAGGCCGGCCAGGTCAAGCAGCCAGCCGGGGACCGCGGCGAGCTGGCCACGACCACCACCTGCACCCGTGGACCGGGGACCACCGCTGTCACTGCAGCGGCTGGGCCGCCGGAGCGCTCGGCGTGCCGCCTTCAGGCGCACTGACGCTGTCCTTGCGGGCCACCACATCCAGGGTCTTGGGATCCCAGGTGCCGTAACGCGGGTTGACCTTCACGCCGAGCCGCGCCGCGGTCCTGCTGAGCAGCGCGTTGACGGCGTCGAGCCGGGGCCGGCCGAGCAGGCCCCGGCGCAGATCCTGCCGGGCCTGCTCGAAGGTGGTGGTCCTGCGCTCGATGACGTGGATGACGTGGTAGCCGTAGCGGGTCTGGGCCAGCACGAAGCTGCCGGGCGGGTTGCCGAAGATCGCGGCCTCGAAAGGCTTCTCCAGCGCACCCTTGCCCTGGAAGCCGAGGTCGCCGCCCTTGTCCTTACTCCCGGTGTCGGTGGAGTACTGCGCAGCCAAGCCGCTGAAGCGACTGGGGTCGGCCTTGACCTGCGCGAGCAGCTGCTGCGCCAGCACCTTGCTCGCCACCAGGATGTGCGCCGAGTGCACCCGGTCGAACATGGCGATGCCGCTGGTGTAGGCGGCCCGGAGCTTGGCCTCGTCGACCGGGACGTCCGCTGTCAGCTTGTCGGCCAGCGCATCACGCAGGGCGACGTCGGTGATCGTCTGGCGCAGGTCAGCCGCCCCGATGCCGGCCTTCACTGCCTCGGCCTGCAGCTGCGCGGGGCCACCGAGCTGAGCGGCGATCCGGTCCTGCGCGGCGTCGACCGCACCGCCGTCGACCGTCACACCCTGTTCCTTGGCGGCCACCGTCAAGATGTCGTGGGAGATCAGGCGCAGCAACACCGACCGGGTGAACGTGGCACGGTCGGCTCCAGGTCCCTGCTGGGCAGCCGGGTCGGACAGACCGCGGTCGATCACCTGCTGCAGGTGGGTGCTGGTGATGCGGTCGCTGCCGATGACCGCGGCGGCACCGGTGCGGACCGCCGTGCCGCAGCCGGACAGGCCGAGCGCGGCGACCAGGACGCCGCCGGAAACGGCGAGCAGGCGCGGACAGGTGCGGGTCACGCGGTGGTCCCTTCTTGGAGCGGTGCCTCCAGGGTGCCAGACATGGCGATCAGACCGGTGCGGGTACCGGCTCGAGGACTGCCTCGAGCAGCCCGCGGCACCAGTGCAGCAGCTCGACGTCGCGCAGCGGCTGGCCACCGAACTGCTTGGTCATCGGCTTGGGCACCAGCACCGTGTCGACGCTCTGCTTGATCACCGACTTCGGGTACAGCCGCTGTAGGCGCATGCCCTGTGACTCACGCAGCTTGAGGGGGGCGAAGCGGACCAGGTTGCCCTGCAGGCTCACCTCGGTCAGGCCGAAGCCGCGGGCGTGGTTGCGGAAGGCCGCGACAGCAAGCAGGTTCTCAACCGGGCTCGGCAGCGTGCCGTAGCGGTCGACCAGCTCGTCGCGGACGGCGTGCAGGGCCGCGTCCTCGGTGGCCCCGGCGATCTGCCGGTAGGCCGTCAACCGCAGCCGCTCGCCCGGGATGTAGTCATGCGGCAGGTGCGCGTCGACCGGCAGGTCGACCTTGGTGTCCGGCGCATCAGGGGCGTCGTTGTCCCCCGGCAGGTAGCCGTCCCGCTTGAAGTCGCCGACCGCCTCGCCGACCAGCCGCATGTAGAGGTCGAAGCCGACGCTGGCGATGTGCCCGGACTGCTCGCCGCCCAGCAGGTTGCCGGCGCCGCGGATCTCCAGGTCCTTCATGGCGACCGCCATGCCGGCGCCAATCTCGGTGTTCTGCGCGATGGTGGCCAGCCGGTCGTAGGCCAGCTCGGTCAGCGGTCGCTCGGGCGGGTAGGTGAAGTAGGCGTAGGCCCGCTCGCGGCCACGACCGACCCGGCCGCGGATCTGGTGCAGCTGGGAGAGCCCGAAGGCGTCCGCTCGCTCGACGATCAGGGTGTTGGCGTTGGGGATGTCCAGGCCGCTTTCCACGATCGTGGTGCAGACGAGCACGTCGAAGCTCTTGTCCCAGAAGCCGAGCATCACCTGCTCCAGCGCGTCCTCGTGCTGCTGGCCGTGCCCCACGGCGACGCGCGCCTCCGGCACCAGCTCCGACAGGCGCTTGGCCGCCCGGTCGATCGACTCGACCCGGTTGTGCAGGTAGAACACCTGCCCCTCGCGTAACAGCTCGCGACGGATCGCCGCGCTGATCTGCTTCTCGTCGTACGGCCCGACGAAGGTCAGCACCGGGTGCCGCTCCTCGGGAGGCGTCAGGATCGTGGACATCTCCCGGATGCCGGTCAACGACATCTCGAGGGTGCGCGGGATCGGCGTCGCGGACATGGTCAGGACGTCCACCGCCGTACGCATCTCCTTGAGGAACTCCTTGTGCTCCACGCCGAAGCGCTGCTCCTCATCGACGATGACCAGCCCGAGGTCCCTGAACTGCACGGTCTTCGACAGCAGCCGATGGGTGCCGATGACCACGTCGATCGAGCCGTCGGTGATTCCGGTGACGACCTCCTTCTGCTCCTTGTCGGAGTTGAAGCGGGAGGTGGCCCGTACGGTCACCGGGAACTGCGCGAAGCGGTCCCGGAAGGTGGTGAAGTGCTGCTGCACAAGCAGGGTCGTGGGTACCAGGATGGCGACCTGCTTGCCGTCCTGCACCGCCTTGAACGCCGCCCGCACAGCGATCTCGGTCTTGCCGTAGCCGACGTCACCGGCGATGACGCGGTCCATAGGTGCGGGCTTCTCCATGTCGGCCTTCACCTCCTCGATGGCGGAGAGCTGGTCGGGCGTCTCGACGTAGGGGAAGGCGTCCTCGAGCTCGCGCTGCCATGGTGTGTCGGTGCCGAAGGCGTGGCCGGGCGCGGACATCCGTGCGGCGTACAGCTGGATCAGACCGGCGGCGATCTCCTTGACGGCCTTCTTGGCACGGCCCTTGCGCTTGGCCCAGTCCGAGCCGCCGAGCCGGTCCAGCGACGGCGCCTCGCCACCGACGTAGCGGGTGACCTGCTCGAGCTGGTCGGTCGGGACGAACAGCTTGTCACCCTTGGCGTACTCCAGGATGAGGTACTCGCGCGTCGCCCCCGCGACGGTCCGCTCGACCATCTCGACGTAGCGGCCGACGCCGTGCTGCTCGTGCACCACCGGGTCGTCGGAGCGCAGCTGCAGCGGGTCGACCGCGTTGCGGCGGCGACTGGGCATTCGCTTCGAGATGTCCTTGGTACCAGCGCCTCTGGTGCCGGTGAGGTCGGTCTCGGTCAGCACGACGGTCTTCAGCAGGTCGCTGGTGAACCCGGTGTCCAGGCAGCCGGTGCTGACGTGCACGACACCCGCGTCGGGCATGCCATCGAGGGTGGCGTCGAGCCGCACCGGGAGGTCGACGCCCTTGAGCACCTCGACCAGCCGCTCGGCGGGTCCGTGACCCTCGGTCGTCAGCACGACGATCCAGCCGTCCGCCAGCCACTGCCGCACGTCTTCGATCGCGCGGTCGGTCTCGCCGCGGTAGGCCGTCGGCTGCCGTGCCGCCAGCACGACGGTGCCGTCCTCGAGCTCGGCGTCGCTAGTGAACGGTGTGACGCTCCACCAGGGCAGCCCGGCGGCCACCGCGTGCTCGCGCACCTCGACCAGGGTCTTGTACGCCGCGGCACCCAGGTCAACCGGCGCCCGGCCACCTGTGGCCGCCGTCGCCCACGACGCCTCGAGGAACTCCTGGCTGGTGCGGACCAGGTCATGGGAGCGGGTGCGCACCCGCTCCGGGTCACACACCACGACGACCGTGCCGGCCGGCACCTCGTCGACCAGCAGCCGCAGGTCGTCGACGAGCACGGGGGCGAGCGCCTCCATGCCCTCCACCGGGTGACCGTCGGCGATCTTGACGCAGATCTCGGCGAGCTCAGGGTGGTCGACAGCCAACTGGGCGGCACGGGCCATGACGTCCGGGGTCAACAGCAGCTCGCGGCACGGCGGAGCCCACAGCCCGTGCTCGGCCGTGGCGAGCGACCGCTGGTCCGCGACCTTGAACGAGCGGACCTCCTCCACCTCGTCGCCCCAGAACTCCACCCGCAGCGGGTGCTCCTCGGTAGGTGGGAAGACGTCGAGAATGCCTCCTCGCACGGCGAACTCGCCGCGCTTCTCGACCAGCTCGACGCGGGCGTAGGAGATGGCGACGAGGCGTCGTACGACGTCGTCGAGCGGGGCGTCCTGGCCTGGGAGGAGCTGGACCGGCTCGAGGTCCCCCAGTCCGCGGACCTGCGGCTGCAGCAGCGAACGAACCGGCGCGACGACGATGTCGAGGGGGCCGGTCGCCGGGTCATCGGCGGACGGGTGGGCCAGGCGTCGCAGGACCGCTAGCCGGCGGCCGACGGTGTCCGCGCGGGGGCTCAGCCGCTCGTGGGGGAGCGTCTCCCAGCTCGGGAACAGTGCGACCCGATGCGGGTCGTGCAGGCTGCCGAGCGCCGCCTCCAGCTCCTCGGCCTCCCGGCCGGTCGCCGTCACCGCCAGCACGGTCCGGCCGGCCCTGGCAGCGAGCGCCGCGACCACGAACGGCCGCAGCCCGGACGGTGCAGTGAGGTCCAGCGCGCGGGCGTCACCCTCGACGGCGCGGGCCAGCGAGGGGTCTGACAGGACGACGTCGAGCAGGCCGTGCAGCGGCACGAGCACCCTTCCCGGGCAACGCGAGCGTGCCCCGCACGGCCGGCGGCCGGGGGGGTGGAACGCAGGGACCAGGTTACGTCGGCCGGGCATCCCCTACCTTCGCCAGATGGCCGACGACCTGGAAAAGCAGCTATCGCTGGTCGCCCGCCGCCTGTCGCGGCCGGTCAAGCTGCACGGACCGTCCGAGGTGGCCCTGCTCGACCGGCCGGCCTTCATGGCCCTGTGGCGCCTGGTCGAGGACGGGCCGATGCGCCCGACGGCGTTGTCGCAGCTGCTGGACCTCGACCTGTCAGTCGTCTCACGCCAGCTCAAGGCGCTGGAGGACGCCGGCCTGGTGCAGCGCGAGCCCGATCCCGCCGACGCCCGCGCGACGCTGGTCGGCTGCTCCCCGCAGGGAGCGCAGGTCTTCGCCGAGACCTCCGCCAAGCGGGCCGCGGTGCTCGATGAGGCGCTGCACGGCTGGGCGGCTGTGGACCGTCAGGACCTGGCCCGGTTGCTGGCGCGCTTCAACACCGACCTCGATGCCGCGGTCGACCGCCGGCGCGCCGAGTCCTAAGGCGCCCTGAGCCGGTTCAGTCCGCGTGGAAGACGTTCTGCGCGGCCTCCAGGGTGCCGGTCAGCAGCGCCTCGGCGCCGTCAGCCGCCCGGTCCAAAAGGAAGGGCAGCTCCTTGCGCTCGACCGTGCTGAAGTCCTTCAGCACGAAGTCCGCGGGGTCCTGCCGTCCGGGCGGGCGGCCGATGCCGAAGCGGACCCGGAGGTAGTCCTTGCTGCCCAGGCAGGTGGTGAGCGACCTCAGCCCGTTGTGCCCGTTGTCCCCGCCACCCCGCTTGAGCCGCACCGCCCCGAACGGGAGGTCGAGCTCGTCGTGCACCACCACCATCCGCTCCACCGGCACCTTGTAGAAGTCGCGCAAGCTGGCGACCGGTCCACCGGAGGTGTTCATGTAGGACTTCGGCTTGGCGAGCAGCACCCGCTGCCCGGCCAGCCAGCCGTCGACGAGGTCCGCCCGGCCCTTGTGCGCCTTGAAGCGGCTGCCGGCCCGCTCGGCCAGCACGTCCAGGACCAGGAAGCCGGCGTTGTGCCGGTTGCCGGCGTAACCCGGCCCAGGATTGCCGAGACCGATGACCAGGAACAGGTCCGCGCCCGCTGGGGAGGCCACCGGTGCGTGCTCCTGCTGAGCTCTGCCCTACGCCTCGGTCGCCTCGACGGCATCGCCGTCGCCGGCCTCGTCGCTCTCACTGCCCTCGGTCTCGGCGCTGTCACCCTCAGGCTCCGGCTCATCCGGGGCCAGCTCGGCCGCCGCGGCGTCCAGCTCAGCCTCCAGCTGCTCCTCGGACACCACGCCGAGGCCCTGGACGATGACGTGCTCAGGGTCCTGGGCCAGCGTGGTGCCGGTCGGCAGCGTGACGTCCTGGGCGGTGACGTTCTGGCCCGGCTGCAGGCCGGCGATGCTGACCTCGAGGTGGTCGGGCAAGGAGGTGGCGTCAGCCTCGATGGTCAGGGTCATCGTCTGCTGGTCGACCAGCGTGTCCGGGCCGGCTGCGCCGACCAGCGTGATCGGGACCTCGACCGTGACCTTTTCACCCTTGCGGACCGCGACCAGGTCGATGTGCTCGAGGGTGCGCCGGATCGGGTCGCGCACGATGACCTTGGGCAGCGCGAGCTGCTCCCCGTCCTCGGTCTGCAAGGTCAGCAGCGCGTTGGCGTCGTGCTTGAGCGCCAGCATCAGCTCGTGACCCGGGAGGCTGTAGTGGCGTGGCTTGTCGCCGTGGCCGTAGAGGACGGCAGGCACCTTGCCGGCCGCCCGCGTCCGGCGGGCCGGGCCCTTGCCGAACTCGGTGCGCGTTTCGGCGGCGATGCGGACCTCGGACACGGGTTGACTCCTCGAGCGTGCTGGTGATCGGTGGCTGAGCGGCGCTGCGCCGGGCTGGGGTGAACTGATGCGTCGACGGCGCAGCCGGGCACAGCCCACGACTCTAGCCGACGTCCCGAGCGCCTCTGGGGCTCAGGCAGCGCCGTCGAACAGGCTGGTGACCGAGCCGTCCTGAAAGACCTCGCTGATCGCGCGGGCGATGAGGGGGGCGATCGAGAGCACCGTCAGCTTGTCGAAGCGCCGGTCGTCGGGGATCGGCAAGGTGTTGGTAATGATGGTCTCGCTGACCCGGCTGTTCTTGAGCCGATCGATCGCCGGGCCGGACAGCACACCGTGGGTGGCGGCAACGATGACGTCGGCCGCGCCGGCGGCGAACAGCACGTCGGCGGCCTTGGTGATGGTGGAGCCGGTGTCGATCATGTCGTCGACGATGACGCAGACCCGGCCCTTGACCTCACCGACGACGCGGTTGGCCACCACCTGGTTCGGGACCAGCGGGTCGCGGGTCTTGTGGATGAAGGCCAGCGGGCAGCCGCCCAGCCGGTCGGTCCAGCGCTCCGCCACGCGCACCCGGCCGGAGTCCGGTGACACCACGGTCATGTTTGAGGCGTCGTACTTCGAGCCGACGTGGTCGGCGAGCAGCGGCAGGGCGAGCAAGTGGTCGACCGGGCCGTCGAAGAAGCCCTGGATCTGGGCGGTGTGCAGGTCCACGCTCATGAGCCGGTCGGCGCCGGCGGTCTTGAATAGGTCCGCGATGAGGCGGGCGCTGATCGGCTCGCGCCCCCGGTGCTTCTTGTCCTGCCGGGCGTAGGGGTAGAACGGCATGACGACGGTGATCCGCTTGGCGGACGCCCGCTTGAGCGCGTCCACCATGAGCAGCTGCTCCATCACCCAGGTGTTGATCGGGGCGGCGTGGCTCTGCATGACGAAGGCGTCGCAGCCACGCACGGACTCCTCGAAGCGCACAAAGATCTCACCGTTGGCGAAGTCGTAGGCCGCTGTCGGCACCGGCGCCGTTCCGATCGCGACGCCGACCTCCGCCGCCAGCTCGGGCGCGGCCCGGCCGGTGAACAGCATGAGGTTCTTGCGGCTCTGGATCTCAAGGCCGGTCATGTCGGGTGCTCCCCCTGGTTGAGCTTGCGCTGCGCCCACTGCTCGAGGACGTGCTGGGTGTTCTCGGAGTAGGCGAGGGCGTCCGCCGGGACATCCTTGCGGATGACCGCGTCCGCGCCGGTGTAGGCGCGGTCGCCGAGCTCGACCGGCGCGACCAGGCTGTTGTTGCTGCCGACCCGCACGCCGTCGCCGATCGAGGTGCGGTGCTTGGCCACCCCGTCGTAGTTGACGACGATCGTGCCTGCCCCGATGTTGCTGTGCTCACCGATGGTGGCGTCACCGACGTACGACAGGTGCGGCACCTTGCTGCCGTCGCCGACGGTGCTCGCCTTGATCTCGACAAAGGCGCCGGCCTTGGCGCCGCGGCCGAGCACCGTGCCGGGCCGCAGGTAGCTGAACGGCCCGACGGTGGCTGCCGGGCCGATGACGGCGCCGGTGCAGTGGCTGCGCACGACCGACGCACCCTCACCGACCTCGCAATCGGTCAGCGTCGTGTCCGGCCCGACCACCGCCCCACGGCGTACGACGGTCCGTCCGTGCAGCTGCACACCGGCACCGATCGTGCTGTCCGGCTCGAGCTGCACGTCGACGTCGACCCAGGCTGTCCGCGGGTCGAGGAACGCGACGCCTGCCAGCTGATGGGTCCGCACGAGGCGGTCGCGCAGCAGCGTGGCGAGCTCGGCGAGCTGGGCCCGGTCGTTGATGCCGCGCGTCTCGTCGGCATCAGCGGCCACTTCGGCGCTGACGACCAGACCGGCCACGTGTTGCAGGCCGACGACGTCAGTGAGGTAGAGCTCCCCCTGGACGTTGTCGGGCGACAGCTGGCTCAGGGCCTCGCGCAACGGGCCGGCCGAGAAGGCGTAGACGCCGGTGGCGATCTCGTCGATCCGGCGCGCCGCCTCGTCGGCGTCCTTGTGCTCCACAACCGCCGTCACGGCACCTGAGGCGTCCCGGACGACCCGGCCGTAGCCGAGCGGGTCGGCCACCCGAGCGGCCAGCAGCGTCGTCGCGGCGCCGGCCTGCTCGTGCGCGTCGACCAGCCGCCGCAGCGTCGCTGCAGTGAGCAGCGGCGTGTCACCGAGGACGACGACGACCGTTCCCTCGAGGTGCTCGAGCCCGTCGAGGGCCACGCGGACGGCATGGCCGGTGCCGTCCTGGGTCTGCTGCACCACAGCCCGTGCGCTGCCGCCCAGCGTCGCCGTGACCTGCTCGCGGGCGTGCCCGACGACCACCAGCAGGTGCTCGGGGACCAGCTGCTCGGCTGCGGTGAGCACGTGGGCGAGCATCGTGCGGCCGGCCAGGGTGTGCAGGACCTTGGGGGTGGCGCTGCGCATCCGGGTGCCCTCACCGGCGGCTAGGACGATGACGGCGGCCGGTGGTCGGCTCGGCACGGGCGGCACAGGGCTCCCAGCGATTCGCGGGCGGGCGGCAGAGCGGGTGTGCGGGGAAGGTCGCCCAGCCTACCGGGACGACGCCGTGCTGCTCCGCCGGCTGGATTCGAACCAGCGTCTCAAGGCTCCAAAGGCCTGTGGGTTGCCGCTACCCCACGGCGGACCGCCCCTGCGGGCGGCGCCCATCGTGCCAGGCAACGGCCCGTCCCGTCGTACGGCAGGCAGGCACATGTCACCGTGAGAGGCCTGGACAACCGTGCGCGACCGTAGGTTACGGTCGCGTAGCCACGACCTCAGCCGTAGGGATAGCCATGACCGAGACCCTCGACGCGCCCGTCACGACCATCGCCTACGACGGTGACGAGTCACGGCCGCTTCAGCAGCTGCCCTCCACCGAGACAGCCGCCCGCTGGGAGCAGGTGGCTCTCGGTGCGTTCATCGCCGTCCCGTTGCTCGCCATCGCGGCAGCCGGCTTCGTGGTGTGGGGGCACGGGCTGTCGATGACCGACGTCGCGCTGAGCGCGGTGTTCTACGCGGTGGCCCTGCACGGCGTCACGGTGGGCTTCCACCGGCACTTCACGCACGGCTCGTTCAAAGCCAAGCGCGGACTGCGGATCGGCCTGGCAATCGCCGGCAGCCTGGCCATCGAAGGGCCGGTCACCCGGTGGGTCGCCGACCACCGCCGGCACCACGCCTACAGCGACGCCGAGGGTGACCCGCACTCGCCATGGCGCTACGGCAACGACTTCCGGTCGCTGTGCAAGGGGCTGTTCCACGCCCACGTCGGCTGGCTGTTCGACGTCGAGCAGACCGACCAGCAGCGGTTCGTGCCGGACCTGCTGGCCGACCGCGACGTCAGCCGGGTCGCCAAGGCCTTCCCGCTACTGGTCACCACCTCGCTGCTGCTGCCCGCCGTGCTCGGCGGCCTGATCACGATGAGCTGGACCGGTGCGCTGTCGGCGTTCTTCTGGGCCTCGGTCGTGCGCATCGGGGTCCTGCACCACGTCACCTGGTCGATCAACTCGATCTGCCACACCTGGGGCGAGCGCCCGTTCGTCACCCGTGACCGGGCGGTCAACGTCTGGTGGCTCGCCGTCCTCTCCGGCGGCGAGAGCTGGCACAACTTGCACCACGCCGATCCCACCTGTGCCCGGCATGGCGTCGACCCCGGTCAGGTCGACAGCAGCGCCGCGATCATCCGCGGCTTCGAGCGGCTCGGCTGGGCGCGCGACGTGCGTTGGCCCAAGGCGGAGCGGCTCGCCCTGCGGCGGGTCTAGCGTCACCCGCATGGCGGACACCGCACGGCCGCGCGTGCGGATGACCGGCAAGGCGCGCCGGGAGCAGCTGCTCGACGTCGGTCGTGTCCTGTTCGCCGAGCGGGGGTACGACGGGACCTCGGTCGAGGAGGTCGCCTCGCGGGCCGGGGTCAGCAAGCCGGTGGTCTACGAGCACTTCGGCGGCAAGGAAGGCCTCTATGCCGTCGTCGTCGACCGAGAGGTACAGGCGCTGCTCGACAGCTTCACCAGCGCGCTGTCCGGCTCGTCCCCGCGCGAGCTGCTCGAGCAGGCCACCCTCGCGCTGCTGACCTACATCGAGGACTCCGCGGACGGCTTCCGGATTCTCGTCCGCGAGTCACCGGTCGGACTGGAGCGCAGCGGTGGGTTCGCCACCATCATCAGCGACATCGCCAGCCAGGTGGAGCACATCCTGGGCGGGCAGTTCAAGCGGCTGGGCTATGAGACCAAGCTCGCCGGGCTGTACTCCCAGGCGCTGGTCGGGATGGTCGCCCTGACCGGGCAGTGGTGGCTGGACCACCGCAAACCCAAGCGTGACGAGGTGGCGGCCCACCTCGTCAACCTGGCCTGGAACGGCCTGTCCCACCTGGAGCCCAAGCCCCGCCTCGGCCGGCCTCCCGCTGCCGCTGCCGCTGCCAAGGACTAATGCCCCTGTGACCGACGTCGACCGGCAGCGGGCACCGTCGCACCTCCCTCGGAGCCGACTTGACGGGGTAGACCGCACCCATGCCTGTGCTGATCGCGACGTCCGGGTGGCAGTACCGGGACTGGAAGCCGCTGCTCCACCCCGACGTGCCGCAGCGGTGCTGGCTGGAACGGCACGCCGAGGCCTTTGCGACGGTCGAGGTCAACAACGCCTTCTGCCGGCTGCCGGACCGGACCGTCTTCGCGGGCTGGGCGGCCCGGACGCCGGCCGACTACGTCATCACGATCAAGGCCTCCCGCTTCCTGTCGAACATCAAGCGGCTGCGCGAGCCGGCCGAGCCGGTGGCGCGGCTGATGGACCGCTGCTCGGGGCTGGGCGACAAGCTCGGGCCGGTGCTGCAGCAGGTGCCACCCACCCTGCAGCGGGACGTGCAGCTGCTGGATGACTGCCTGGGCTGCTTCCCGGCGGGGACGCGGGTGGGTGTCGAACCGCGCCATGACAGCTGGTGGGACCCGTCGGTGCGGGCGGTGCTTCCTCGCCGATGCGGTGCATGTCCTCGGTCGAACGTCGACGTGCGTGCCGCCCCTGCTCAGATGAGGACCTTCTCCTCCGGGAAGTGGCAGGCCACGAAGTGGTTCGGCTTGATCTCCTCGAGCTTCGGGATGACCTCGGCGCACACGTCCTGCGCCTTGTAGCAGCGGGTCCGGAACACGCAGCCCGACGGCGGGTCGACCGGGCTGGGCAGGTCACCGACCAGCAGGATCCGCTCACGGGAGCGCTCGGCCCGCGGGTCCGGCAGCGGCACGGCGGAGGTCAGCGCGTGGGTGTACGGGTGCAGCGGACCGGTGTAGATCGCGTCGGCCTCGGCCAGCTCCATGACCCGGCCGAGGTACATGACGGCGATGCGGTCCGAGATGTGGCGGACCACCGACAGGTCGTGGGCGATGAAGACGTACGCCAGGCCGAACTCGTCCTGCAGGTCCTCGAGCAGGTTGACCACCTGCGCCTGGATGGACACGTCGAGGGCGGACACCGGCTCGTCGCAGACGATCAGCTTGGGTTGCAGGGCGATGGCACGGGCGATGCCGATGCGCTGACGCTGACCGCCCGAGAACTCGTTGGGGTAGCGGTTGATGTGCTCGGGGTTCAGACCCACGCGGGCCATCAGGTCCTTGACCTCGGCCTCCACGCCGCGCGGCGGCTTGATGCCCTGCACGGAGAAGGGCGCCGAGATGATCGCGCCGACGGTGTGCCGCGGGTTGAGCGAGCTGTAGGGGTCCTGGAAGATCATCTGCATCTGGCGCCGCAGCGGCACCATCTGCTTGCGGGTCAGCTTGGTGATGTCCTGGCCGTCGAACTCGATCGTGCCGCCGGTCGGCTCGAGCAGCTTGAGCATGCTGCGACCGGCGGTGGACTTGCCGCAGCCGCTCTCGCCCACGACACCGAGAGTCTCACCGGCAGCCAGGTCGAAGCTGACGCTTTGGACGGCCTGGACGTCCCCCACCTTGCGGCGCAGCAGGCCGCCGTTGATCGGGAAGTACTTCTGCAGCGAGTCCACCCGCAGCAGCGCGTCCTTCCGGACGTGCGAGGCGGCCGGTGCGTCGATGCGGGTCGACTCCGTCATGCCGCGCCTCCCTCGACCAGGGCGCCGAGAACCTCGGCGGCGATGGCCCGCCGTTCGGGCGGGACGATGTGGCAGCGCACGGAGTGCTCGGTGTTGCCGACTGCGACCGGCAGCAGGTCGGGTCGCTCGACGTCGCAGCGGTTGCCGGGCACGTGGGTGTGGAACGGGCAGCGCGGACGGAACACACAGCCCTTCGGCAGGCTGATCAGCGACGGCGGCTGACCGGGGATGGGCTGCAGGCGCTCGGTCCGGCCAGCAGTCATCCGCGGCACCGATCCCAGCAAACCCAGGGTGTACGGCATCTCGGGGCGGTAGTAGATGTCCTCGACGCCACCGCGCTCGACGACCCGGCCGCCGTACATCACCACCACATCGTCGGCCAGGTCCGCCACCACGCCCAGGTCGTGGGTGATCAGCACGATCGCGGTGCCGAACTCCTCCTGCAGGTCACGCAGCAGCGCGATGATCTGCGCCTGCACGGTGACGTCGAGGGCGGTCGTCGGCTCGTCGGCGATCAGCAGCTCTGGACCGTTCAGCAGGGCCATCGCGATCATGACGCGCTGGCGCATGCCGCCGGACAGGTTGTGCGGATGGTCGTCCAGGCGCCGCCCCGCGTTGGGGATGCCGACCTTGTCGAGCATCGTGCGTGCCTGCGTCCGGGCTTCCTTTTTCGAGACCTTCTGGTGCACCGAGATCGCCTCGACCAGCTGGTCGCCGACCGTGTAGAAGGGGTGCAGGGAGGACAGCGGGTCCTGGAAGATCATCGCCATCCGCTTGCCCCGCAGCCCCCGCACGATCTCAGGGGCGGCGCCGATGAGCTCCTGGCCGTCCAGGACGACCCGCCCCTCGACGACCGCGGTCTTGCGGTTGTGCAGGCCCATGATGGCCGCGCTGGTCACCGACTTGCCCGAGCCGGACTCGCCCACGATCGCCAGGGTCCGGCGCTTGTCCACGCTGAACGACACGCCGTCGACGGCCTTGACCACCCCGTCGTCGGTCGAGAACTGCACGCGCAGGTCCTCGACCTGAAGGAACGGCTGGCTCATGTCAGCCTCACCCTCGGGTCCACCACGGCGTAGAGCACGTCGACGATCAGGTTGGCCACGATGATGAAGGTAGCCACGATCAGGGTCACTGCGGTGATGATCGGCAGATCCGAGTCGAGGACGGACTGCACGGCCAGCCGGCCCATCCCCGGCATGTTGAACACCTGCTCGGTGATGATGGCACCGCCCAGCAGCCCGGCGAGGTCCAGCCCGGCGGCCGTGACCAGCGGCGTGAGGCCGGCCCGCAGCCCGTGCTTGCCGATGACGGTGCCTTCCCGCAGGCCCTTGGCCCGGGCGGTGCGGATGAAGTCCTCGCCCATGGTCTCGAGCATCTGGTTGCGGGTCAGGCGGGCGTAGAACGCGGCGTACAACAGGGCCAGCGTGATCCACGGGCCGAGCAGGCCGACGAACCAGGCCTTGGGATCGGTCGTGAACGGGACGTAGCCGCCGAACCCAATCAACTGGAGCTTGATCTGGACGAAGAAGATGAAGAGCAACCCGATGAAGAAGGACGGGAAGGAGTAACCGATGAGCGCGAAGCCCATCACCGACTTGTCCTTCCAGGTCCCCCGTCGAAGCGAGGCGTAGATGCCGGTGAGTATCCCGAAGATCATCCACAGGACGAAGGCGCCGACGGCGATCTGAGCCGTCACCGGCAGGGTCTTGGTGATCAGGTTTGTCACCTCCGCCCCCTGCCGGAAGGAGTAACCCAGGCACGGGGCACTGCAGTGGAAGGTCGCACTGCCGGAACCGAAGTCACGGCCGACGACGATCGCCTTGACGAAGCTGTCGTACTGGGTGATCAGCGGCTGGTCCAGGCCGAGCCGGACCCGGTTCGCCGCGATGATCTGCGGGCTGCAGGACTTGCCGCACGTCAGCCGGGCCGGATCCACCGGCAACGCGCTGAAGATCAGGAAGACGATGATGGAGAGCGCGATCAGCATGCCGGCCATCGCCGCGAGGCGCCGGACGATGTAGGTGGCCACAGCGGGGCTCCGGAGAGGTGCGGGGGACGTGGGCGTCGTAGTGAACGTCGTGCGGTGGGCGTCGTGCGGTGGGTGCCGTGCGTAGGGGATCGTGCCAGCGGCACCAGGGGCAGACGGATCTGCCTCCCGGTGCCGCTGTGGAGCGTGAGCGGGTTCCTACAACCTACGGGTTGACGTACAGGTCCGCGTAGGGCCAGGAGCCGTACGGCGCCCAGAAGTAGGTCTGGCCGCTCTTGCCGGACTGGGTGCCGACCTTGGAGCCGACGATGCGCTGCTGCCGACCGAAGCGGGTCGGGACGACCCAGGCGTTGAGCATGGCCTGCTTGTCGAGGGCCTTCCACTGGTCGGCCTGCTTGGTGCGGTCGGTCTCGGCCTTGGCCTTGTCGGACGCGGCGGTGAACGCCGGGTCGTTGGCCTCGGTGAGGTTGAAGCCGCCGCTCGGGGTGAACAGCTCCGGGATCACGGTGGAGGCGTTCGCCCAGTCAGGTCCCCATCCGGCAGCGATCAGGTCGCCGGCCTTGGTCGGGTCCTGCACGATGCCGTAGAACTGCCCGGCCTCGATCGGGTTCGGCTTGACGGTGATGCCGGCCAGCTTCTCCGACGCGACGACCGCGGCAGCGGCCTTGTCGTTGGTCGGGGTCTGCGGGTAGTCGAACCGGACCGTCTTCATCGGCGAGCCCGAGTCGGCGATCAGCTTCTTGGCAAAGACCGGGTCGCCATTGTCCGAGACCATCTGGCCGTAGAGGTCGGTGAACATGCCGGTCGGCGCGTAGTCGGTCGCCAGGTTGGGCTTGATGACCCCGTCCGCGAGGTCGCCGGCGAAGCTGCCGCCGGCGATGGTGCGGATCTGGGCGCGGTTGAGACCGACCACGATCGCCTGCCGCTGCTTGAGGTTCGTGATCCGCTTGGCGTTGATCGCGTAGTAGCGGACGTAGGGGTCGAGGTCGTTGACCCGGCGCTTCTCGAAGCGGGGGTCGTTGAACACGGCCGCCAGCTGGGACGGCTCGACGTTGTCGGCCAAGGTCAGCGCCTGCTGGTCCGGGCCGCTGTCGGCGATGAGGCGCTGGTCGATGACCGATGTATCAAGGCCGAACTTGACGACGATCTTGTCCGGCAGGGCCGGGCGGTAGCCGTCATCGGTCCAGTTGGGGTTGCGCACCAGATCCATTTCGGTGCCCTTGTTGTAGCTGGAGATCATGTATGGGCCGGTCGACTGGACGGCGTCGTCGTACTTCTCGCCCTTGTCCATGGCCTTCTGGACGGGGCTGAACGAAAGCAGCGTGGTCGTGTAGTTGAAGTCACCGACCGGCTTGTTCAGGTGGAACGTGATGGTCTTGCTGTCCGGCGAGCACACCACGGCCTTGTCGAAGGCCGCCTGCCCTGCCGGGGTCGTCTTGTAGGGGCCCTTGTAGACCGAGTTGCCCTTGGCGTCCTTGGGGATGTCGAACATCGAGACGGGGTACTGCGGGCCGTCGGTGATGACGTCGGTCGCGAAGACGCGGGAGACCCCGTACTTGATGTCGGCGCAGGTGATGGCCGAGCCGTCCTGGAACTTGCCGCCGTCCTTGAGCGTGAAGGCCCAGGTCTTGGCGCCGTCGCTGCTCTTGCCGGTGTCTGTGGCGAGGTCGCCCTGGATGCTGTTGGCGGTGTTGAGGTCGTTGCTCAGCTTGTAGGCGGTCAGCGAGCGGTTGAGGTAGCCGCCGAAGAAGGCGAGGTCCTCACCGGTGTAGTTGCGCTGCGGGTCGACGTGGTTGAACTGCTTCTCCAGGGTCAGGAAGGTCAGCGTGCCGCCCTTGACGCCCTTCGTCTTGGTGGTGTCGCCGCCGCCGCCCTTGTCGCCGGTGGTCTTCGTGCCGCTCGATCCGCCACAGGCGGCGGCAGCAAGTGCCACGCCTGTCACGAGGACGACTGCGCGTAGTCCCTTGTTGGTGGTGCCCATGCAACTCCCTCACGTTCGGCCCCGGGCTTTGCTGCCCGGGACCTCTGGAGTCACCTCCGCGACGCGGCGGCGACGCTCTTCCCGGCCGATGACCGGGCAAGCTCTAACAGGCGGTCACGAGCGGCCGGCCCTCGGGTCGAGGGCGTCCCGCAGCGCGTCGCCGAACAGGTTGAAGCTGATCACCAGCACGGTCAGCGCCGTGCCGGGGATGAACAGGTAGGTCGGCAGCACCGTGAAGAAGGACACCGACTCGGCGAGCATGGCGCCGAACGACGCGGTCGGAGGCAGCAGCCCGACACCCAGGAAGGACAGCGTGGCCTCGGCCGCGATGTAGGTCGGCAGGGCCAGCGTGACATAGACCAGGATCGGCGCCCACAGGTTGGGCAGGATCTCGCGGAACAGAATGCGCGGGGTGCCGGCGCCCATCGAGACGGCCGACTCGACGAATTCCCGCTCCCGCAGGCTGAGCACCTGGCCGCGCACGATGCGGGCGAGGTAGGGCCAGCCGAACAGGCTCAGCACGCCGATGATGAACACCAGCCGGGCGGTGTTGTCGCCGAGCCCGAGCTGGGTCAGCCGGGACACCAGCGGGGCCGACATCGCCAGCAGGATGAGCAGCAGCGGGAAGGCCAGGATCAGGTCCATCAGGCGGCCCAGCAGCGAGTCGACGATGCCGCGGGAGTAGCCGGCGATGATCCCGATTGTCACGCCGAGCAAGAAGGTGACGAACGTGGCCGAGAAGGCGACGAGCAGGCTGATCCGGCTGCCGTAGAGCAGTCGCGCCAGCAAATCGCGACCGGTGAGCGGCTCGACACCGAGCGGGTGCGCGAGGCTGATGCCGCCGAAGCGGCCGATCGGCAGGCCACCGGCATCGCTGATGATGCCCTTCGACGGATCGTTGTTGAAGGTGTTCGGGGTGATCCCCAGGACCTTGGTGATGAGCGGCGCGAAGATCGCCATCAGCAGGAACAGGATCACCAGGCCAAGGCTGGTGATCGCCACCTTGTCGTGCCGCAGGCGCGCCCAGGCGATCTGGGTGAGCGAACGACCGGCGATCTCGACCTGCTCGACCGGCTGGTCCGAGGTCGACTCGACCGCGTGGTCGGACGTTAGGGTCATGCAAGGCCCTTCTCGCGTCGACACCGCGTTCGCGGCTGCTGCCCGCCCGGTGCGACCGAGGTGCCGGGGCGACGGGTTGGGCTTGGCGAACCGTAGATGATCGGCGTGCCGGCGCCTACGCCTGCTCGGCCATGTTGCGCAATCGTGATGGCTCCGCGACCTGCGCGGGCTGCTGCCGCAACCGCATCAGGCCGAGTCCAGCTGCTCCGACAGCTCCAGCCAGGACTGCTCGACGACGGCCTTGCGCGCCCGGACCTCCCGCAGCTCGGCGGCCAGCACCGCCACCCGCTCGTAGTCGGCCGCCGCCGCCGCGATCGCGCTGAGCAGCTCGGCCTCCCGGCCGTCGAGCCGGCCGAGCTCCCGCTCCAGCTTCTGCAGGTCCTTTTTGGCCTGCCGGGTGTCGGTCCGCGGCGCCGCGCCGGCCGGCCGGGCTCCTTGTGCCGCCGTACGGCGCACCCGCTTGGCGAGGTACTCATCCACCCCGCCGGGCAGCGCCTTGATCGTGCCGTCGCCCATGAGGGAAGACGTGACGGTGGTGGTCCGCTCCAGAAAGTAGCGGTCGTGGCTGACCACGAGCAGCGTGCCGGGCCAGCCGTCGAGGACGTCCTCGAGCGCGTTGAGGGTGTCGATGTCCAGGTCGTTGGTGGGCTCGTCGAGCAGCAGGACGTTGGGCTCACCCATGAGCAGGCGCAGCAGCTGCAGCCGGCGGCGCTCACCGCCGGACAGGTCGCCGACCCGGGTCCACTGTGCGTTGCCGGTGAAGCCGAACCGGTCACACAGCGAGGACGCGCCGACCGGCTTGCCGCCGAGGTCGACGGACGCGGCGACCTGCTCGACCGCTTCGAGGACCCGCAGCGAGGGGTCGAGCTCGGCGACCTCCTGCGACAGGTAGGCCACCTTGACCGTCTGGCCGACCCGCACGTCACCCTGCTCGGGCCGGACCTCGCCGATCAGGACCTTGAGCAGCGTGGACTTGCCGGCCCCGTTGACGCCGACGACGCCGACCCGGTCACCTGGCCCGACCCGCCAGGTGACGTCGTGGAACAGCACCCGGCCGCCGTAGGCCAGGGACAGGTTCTCGACGTCGTAGACCTGCTTGCCGAGCCGGGCGGTGGCGAAGCGCTGCAGGGCGACGTCGTCACGGGGCGGCGGCTCGTCGGCGATCAGCGCGTTCGCCGCGTCGATCCGGAACTTGGGCTTGCTGGTCCGGGCCGGCGGTCCACGCCGGAGCCACGCCAGCTCCTTTTTGGCCAGCTGCACCCGCTTCTGCTCGGCGGTCGAGGCCATCCGGTCGCGCTCAGCCCTGGCCAGGACGTACGACGAGTAGCCGCCGTCATAGGCGTCGACCTGGCCGTCGTGTACCTCCCAGGTGGTCTCGTTGACCTCGTCGAGGAACCAGCGGTCGTGGGTGACGACCAGGTGCGCGCCGCGCCGGCGCGTGAGCCAGGCGGCGAGCCACGCCACGCCCTCGACATCGAGGTGGTTGGTGGGCTCGTCGAGCACCAGCAGGTCCCAGTCGCCGATCAGCAGGGCGGCTAGGGCGACGCGGCGGCGCTCACCGCCGGACATCGTGCCGATGACGCTGTCCAGCCCCTGGTCGTGCAGGCCGAGCCCGTCGAGGACCTCCCGGACCTTGGCGTCACCGGCCCAGGTGTGCTCGGCGGTGTCGCCCAGGACGGCCTGGTGGGCGGTCAGGCGCTCGTCGACGCGGACGTCCTGCGTGAGCACGCCGGCCCGCAGACCGCCGGCGTGGGTGACCCGGCCGGAGTGCGGGTCCTCCATCTTGAGCAGCGTCTTGAGCAGCGTGGTCTTCCCGCCGCCGTTGCGCCCGACGACGCCGATGCGGTCGTCATCGGTGACCCCCAGCGAGACGGCGTCCAGCAACAGCTTGGTGCCGTGCGCGACGGTCACTGCCTCGAGGTTGATGAGGTTGGCCATCAGGAGGTCCTGACGACCCGCGCACCCGGCACCGGGCCGTCGGCGACCCGGACCGAGCGGCACACCCCGTGACCGGCCAGCGCGGCGCCCAAGGAGGTGGCGTGCTCGGCGTCGCGCGCCAGCAGGGCGACCGTGGGGCCGCTGCCGGACACCACGCCACCGAGGGCGCCTAGCTCCTCGCCGCTGGCCAGCAGCCGCCGCAGGTCGGGGCGCAGGGCGACCGCGGCTGACTGCAGGTCGTTGGACAGCGCTCGGGCGAGTGCCTTGGGGCTGCCTAGCCGGAGGGCCGCGAGAAGCCCCGCCGGGTCGCCAGCCACCTTCGGCGGGCCGGCGGCCCGCTGCCGGTCGTGCTCGCGGTAGACCTCCGGGGTCGACAGGCCGCGGTCGGCCAGCGCCAGCACCCAGCTGTAGCTGCCGGCCCCGAGGACCGGGGTGAGCTGCTCGCCGCGTCCGGTGCCGAGGGCGGTCCCGCCGTGCAGGCAGAAGGCGACGTCGCTTCCCAGCTCAGCAGCGGTGGGGCCCAGCTCGTCGCGCGAGAGCCCGAGGCCCCACAGCGCGTCGCAGGCCACCAGCGCGGCCGCGGCGTCGGCCGAACCGCCCGCGCAGCCACCGGCAACCGGGATGCCCTTGTCGATCTGGATCTCCACGTCGGGTTCGACGCCGCACCGGGAGGCCAACGCCAGGACCGCCTGCGCGGCCAGGTTGGTGCGGTCGGCGGGCACGTCGGCCGCGCCCGCTCCCCGTACCTGCACGGTGAGGGCTGGTCCGTGTCGGACGGTCACCTGGTCGTAGAGGCCGACCGCGTGGAACACCGTGACGAGGTCGTGGAAACCGTCGGTGCGCAGCCGGCCGACGGACAGGTGCAAGTTGATCTTCGCCGGGGCCTGCACCGTGACGGAGTCGGCCGGAACCGGTCGACGGGCAGAGATGGTCGACTCCTCGGTGCGGTTTGGGGGGACATCAGCCTACGGCGGCGGTGTCGCGGCCAGCACCGCGAACTGCTCGACCGTCAGTGCCTCTCCCCGTAGGCCGGGGTCGATGCCGGCCGATCGCAGCCGCTGCTCGGCCAGCCCGGCGGAGCCCGCCCAGCCGGCGAGGGCCGCCCGCAGGGTCTTGCGGCGTTGGGCGAAGGCGGCGTCGACGACCGCGAAGGTCGCTGCCCGGTCACCGGGGGGCGGCTTCCGGCGGGTGAAGGCGACCAATCCGCTGTCGACATGCGGCGCTGGCCAGAACACCGTCCGCCCGACGCTGCCGGTCCTGGCGACCGAGGCATACCACGCCGCCTTCACGCTCGGCACGCCGTACGTCTTGGACCCTGGCGGGGCGGCGAGCCGGTCGGCAACCTCGGCCTGCACCATCACCAGGCCGCGCCGCAGCGTCGGCAGCCGCTCCAGCAGCCGAAGCAGCACGGGAACGGCGACGTTGTACGGCAGGTTCGCGACGAACGCGGTCGGATCGGGTCCCGGTACGCCGGTGAGGGTGAGCGCGTCCTGGCGGACCACCTCCAACCGGTCGAGCAGGTCCGGCGCCCGGTCCGCGACCGTGGCCGGTAGCTGCCGGGCCAGCACCGGGTCGATCTCGATCGCGACGACCCTGGCGACCGCGGGCAGCAGGCCGAGCGTGAGTGAGCCCAGGCCGGGCCCGACCTCCACCACGACGTCATCGACCCCTACCCCAGCCATCCGCACCAGGCGCCGCACGGTGTTGGGGTCGATGACGAAGTTCTGCCCGAGCGACTTGGTCGGACGGACGTCGAGCAGCCGCGCGAGCTCCCGGACGTCGGGGGCGGTCAGCAGCAAGCTAGAGGTACTTGCCGCAGACCGGCCAGGAGCTCGGGCCGGTCCGGGAGTACAGGATCTGCGCCCGGTTCGTCTGCTCGGAGGGGGAGGCGTCAATCGGGTCGCCGCTGCCGCCGACGCTGCCCCAGGTGCCGAAGGAGAACTGGTACAGCCCGCGGTAGCTGCCGTTGCTGGAGACGGCCCGCGGGTTGCCGCCGGACTCGCAGTTGGCCAGGGCCGACCAGTTCAGCCCACCGCTGGACGACGGGGCGGACTGGCGGGCGGGGGCGGGGGCAGGGGCAGGGGCGGGTGCCGGCCTGGGCACCGGCCTTGCCTTCGTGCCGACCGCGAGCACCTGGCTGATGGGGGCGACGGTTTGGACCGAGAGCAGCCGCCGGCCGGCCGGCTTGCCGTTGACGAAGCTCAGCAGAAACGTCTGGTGGCGGTTGCCGGCGCGACCAGGCTGCAGCTGGCGCGTCGTACCCAGGTAGGCAGTGCCGTCGTCGCGGCGCGTGGTCCCGGAGGGGATGACGACGTCGACGACCTGCTGGCGCGCGTCCAGCCGGGTGACGGTGACCTGCTCACCGTTGTGGAGGGGGCTGAGCAGCGGCGGCGAGAGCGTGTCCGCCGGGCGTACGGCGACGTTGGCGGTGCGCAAGGCGTCCTGCACGGTGAGGCCGGTCGTCGCGACCTGCTGCAGCTTGCCGGCGACCAGGAGCCGCACGTCCTTGCGGGTGCGGACGTCCAGCGAGAAGCCCTTGAGCGGGATCTCCCGTGACCGGTCGGCGGAGAGCAGATCGCCAGTGCCCAGGCGCAGGCCAACCTGCCCGAGAGCCTCGTCGACGGACGACGCGGTGACCCAGACGGTCCGGGTCACGCCGTCCACGACCAGAGTCATCGGTCGGCCGCGGCGCAGCACGATGCGGCTGCCGTCCCGGATCGGTGTGCCCGGTGCCGGGGCCAGCAGGTCGTGGCTGCCGACCTGCAGGTGGGCCTGTGCGAGCACGTCGCGGACCGTCCCGCCATGCAACGAGACGCTGCGAGGGACACCGTCCACCGAGACCGAGACGGTCTTGACGGTGGCGGCGTAGGCGGTGGCTCCACCGGCCACGGCGAGGGCCGCGGTGCCAATGGTTGCGATCTGGACACGGCGCGAGCGGGCGAAGGAGCGGAGGGTCACGGGACTCCGGATGTCGGACGGAGCGGGCACGGGCGGACGTGGACGCGTGCGACCCGCCGGCCACGAGCCGGTGGTGCGTCGACGCCCGGAACTTCCCCGATCCCGGCGGCTAGTCACGGGAACATAACGGTTCGATGAAGCGCCTGCTAGTAGGCACCCGGTGTAGCGGGGGTCGCCGGCAGCGCTGGAGAGCGGCCAGGCCTTCGAAGCCGCAGGTCAGGCGCTGTCGAACCGCTCGGGTTGTGAAACCGCTCTCACCGGGGCGGCAGCGGCCCGCGCTAGCTGTATACGACGGCTGGTCACAGCTGGAACGCTGCCCGGGTGTTGGCGGCCAACTGCCCGCAGAGCTGGTCGACGTCCGTGCCCCGGACCCGGGCGAGCGCCCGGACCGTCAGCGGCATGAGGTACGACGCGTTCGGCCGGCCCCGGTGAGGCGCAGGCGTCAGGAACGGCGCGTCCGTCTCCACCAGCAGCCGGTCAGCGGGGCACCGACCCGCCGCGTCGCGCAGCGCGTTGTTGGGCTTGAAGGTGAGCGGCCCGGCGAACGACAGGTAGTAACCGGCGGCGGCGCAGACCTGTGCCATCGCGGCGTCACCGGAGTAGCAGTGGAAGACGGTGCAGTCGGGCGCCCCCTCCTCGGCCAGGATGCGCAGGACGTCGTCGTGCGCGTCCCGGTCATGGATGATCAACGCCTTGCCGGCCTGCTTGGCGATCGCGATGTGGGCGCGGAACGACTCCTCCTGCCAGCGGTGCCCGTCGGGGCCGGTGCGGAAGTGGTCCAGCCCGGTCTCACCGACGGCCACCACCCCCGGAAGGCTTGCCAGGCCGGCGATCTCGGCCAGGGCATCGGCCGTCGAGGCGCCACGGCCGGCCTCGTTCGGATGGATCGCGACAGCCGCCCAGACAGCGGGGTGCGCTGCGGCGGTCCGGGCCGACAGCACCGACGACGGCACGTCGATGCCGACCTGCACGATGGTGTCGACGCCGACCGCCCGAGCCGCCTCGACCTGCGCCGCGACGTCCGGGACCCCGAGGTCGAGGTGGCAGTGGGTGTCTGTAACCGGGACGGCCAGCGGCTCCGGGGCCGGCGGCGGCTCGCCCTGCCGGCCTGCCCGGTCCGCGGGCGCAGGCACGTCAGGCCTGCGCAAGGCGTGCCAGCTCCTCGTCCACGACCGAGGGGTCGAGCTTGACGAACAGCGGGCTCGGCGGCCCGACCTCGACCCCCGGCCGGATCGGCTGCGACGCCCACACGGCCGCGGTGTCGTAGTCGCCCATCAGCACCGGGTAGCCCGGGCCGCCGTCGAGGTCCTCGACCTCGCGCAGCTCCGGCTGGCCGGACCACTCCCCCTCCCCGCCGAGCAGCTCGAAGACCTGCTGCGAGCTGGCCGGCAGGAACGGCGTGAGCAGCGTCTTGGCGTCGTCGACCAGTTGCAGCGCGACGTGCAGCACGCTGTCGCGCCGGGCCGGGTCGTCCTTGAGCTTCCACGGCGCGGTGTCCGACAGGTACTTGTTGGCCTCGGACACGACCCGCATCGCCTCGGCCAGCGCGGCTTTCTGGGAGTTGCGGGCGAGCAGCCCACCCACGGTCGCAAAGGACGCCCGGCTGGCGTCCAGCACGGCGACGTCCATACCCGTCAGCCCCCCCGCTTCGGGGATCCGGCCGACGTTCTTGTGCACCATCGAAACCGTCCGGTTGACCAGGTTGCCCCAGCCGGCCACCAGCTCGGTGTTGTTGCGGGTGACGAACTGGTCCCAGGTGAAGTCGGTGTCGGAGGTCTCCGGGCCAGCCGCCGCCAGGTAGTAGCGCAGCGGATCCGCGCCGTAGCGCTCCAGCACGTCACGCACGTAGATCACGACCGCCCGGCTGGAGGAGAACTGCCGGCCCTCCATGGTGAGGAACTCCGAGGACACCACCTCCGACGGCAGGTCCAGCTCCCCGTAGAACCCGGGCGTGCCCTGCGGCCTGCCCGATGCCCCCAGCAGGATCGCCGGCCAGATCACCGAGTGGAACACGACATTGTCCTTGCCCATGAAGTAGTACGAGCTGGCGTCGCCCCCCTGCCAGAAGCCGCGCCACGCCTCCGGGTCTCCGGTACGGCGAGCCCACTCCACCGAGGCCGACAGGTAGCCGATGACCGCGTCGAACCAGACGTACAGCCGCTTGTCACCACGGTCGCTCCAGCCGGGCAGCGGGATCGGCACCCCCCACTCCAGGTCGCGGGAGATCGCCCGCGGCCGGAGGTCGTCGAGCAGGTTCTGGCTGAACTTCAGGACATTGGGTCGCCAGCCCTGCCGCGCCTGCAGCCACGACCCGAGGGACTCCGCGAACGCCGGCAGGTCCAGGAACAGCTGCGCCGACTCAGCGAACCGGGGGGCCTTCCCGTCGATCCTGCTCCGCGGGTTGATGAGGTCCTGCGGGTCGAGCTGGTTGCCGCAGTTGTCGCACTGGTCACCGCGCGCCCCGTCGTACCCGCAGATCGGGCAGGTGCCCTCGACGTAGCGGTCCGGCAGGCCGCGGCCGGTGGCGGCGTCGATCGCCGCCAACTGCGAGCGCTCACTCACGTAGCCGTTGGCATGCAGCGCCCGGAACAGCTCCTGCACGACCGCGTAGTGATTGCGGGTGGTCGTGCGGGTGAACAGGTCGTAGCTCAGCCCGAGTCCCTGCAACTCCTCGGCGATGACGCGGTTGTAGCGGTCGGCGAGCTGGCGCGCGGTCACGCCCTCGCGATCGGCCTGCACCTGAACGGGTGTGCCGTGCTCATCGGTCCCGCTGACCATGAGCACGTTGCTGCCCGCCATCCGCTGGTAGCGGCTGAAAACGTCGGAGGGGACGCCGAAACCGGCGACATGGCCGATGTGGCGCGGGCCGTTGGCGTAGGGCCAGGCGACCGCCGTCAGGACGCTGCGGGGCATGCTGTGAGCCTAGTGAGCCAGGCGAGCCGGTTTGCCGGCGACGACCGCGTCGTAGACGTCCCGCCGCGGCACCCCGAGTTCGCGCGCCACCCCGGCGATCGCCTCCTTGCGGGCCTCCCCCGACCGCTCCCGCACCGCCACCAGCCGGGCCAGCTCCGCGGGGGTGCTGTCAGCGGTTGGCGCGGGCGCCCCGTCCAGGACCAGCGTCACCTCACCGCGCACCTCGCCGGCGAAGCGCTCCGCGAGTTCGGCCAGTGTGCCGCGGCGGATCTCCTCGTAGGTCTTGGTCAGCTCCCGGCAGACGACGGCCCGCCGGTCCGGGCCGAAGATCGAGACCATGTCGGCCAGCGCGGCCCCGAGCCGGTGAGGGGCCTCGAACAGCACCGTCGTACGACGCTCGGCGGCCAGCTCGGACAGCCGGGTTCGCCGTTCCCCGCCCTTGCGCGGCAGGAAGCCCTCGAAGCAGAAGCGGTCGCTCGGCAGGCCGCTGACTGCCAGCGCCGTGGTCACGGCCGACGGGCCGGGCAGGCAGCTGACCGGCAGGTCCCGGGCCGCCGCCGCCGCGACTAGGCGGAAGCCGGGGTCGCTCACCGACGGCATGCCGGCGTCGGTGACGAGCAGCACGGTCAGCCCCTCGACCAGGCTGTCCAACAGCCGGGGGGTGCGCTCGGTCTCGTTGCCGTCGAAGTAGCTGACCACCCGGCCGGACACGGTGACGCCCAGGTCCGAGCACAGTCGCTTGAGCCGGCGGGTGTCCTCCGCGGCCACCACGTCGGCCTCGGCCAAGGCGGTGCGCAACCGCAGGCTCGCGTCGTCGGGCCGGCCGATCGGCACACCGGCGAGCAGGAGAGGCACCGGGTGAGTCTTTCGCACCTAGCTCCGCACCTAGCATTGCCCGTCATGACCGCGACCCTCGACCGGCCGGTGGCCTCCGCGGAGCGGCCCGAGCAGTGGCGGCAGCGCCTGCAGCCACTGGTCGGAGCGGGCGGCTGGGGCGCAACGCTGCTGGTCACACTGCTCGCCGGCCTGCTGCGCTTCCTGCGACTGGCGCTGCCGGCCACCACCCTCGACGGCAAGGGCCATCCGATCGGCCCGGGGAAGATCTTCGACGAGATCTATTACTCCTGCGACGCCCAGAACCTGCTGCGGTTCGGCGTCGAGCACGACGTCCTCAAGCCGACGGACAGCTGCATCCCGACCGGTGGCGGCAGCTTCGTGGTCCACCCATCACTGGGCAAGTGGCTCATCGCGATCGGTGAGAAAGCGTTCGGTGTCAACACCTTCGGCTGGCGCTTCAGCGCGGCGCTGTTCGGGACCCTGACGGTGCTGCTGGTGGTCCGCGTCGGCCGGCGCATGACCGGGTCCACGCTGCTGGGTGCGCTCGCCGGTCTGCTGCTGGCGGTCGACGGGCTGCACTTCGTGGCCAGCCGGACCGCCCTACTCGACGTGTTCCTCGTCTTCTGGCTGGTCGCCGCCTTCACCGCCCTGGTCGCTGACCGGGACCAGTTGCGCGCTCGGCTGGCCGCCGGCGCGAACGGGTTCCGGTGGTGGCGGGTGGTTGCGGGCGGCTGCCTCGGCGCCGCCTGCGCGACCAAGTGGAGCGGGCTGTTCCCGATGGCGGTGCTGGTCCCGCTGGCGGTCTGCTGGGAGGTCGGTGCGCACCGCACGGCCGGTGTGCGCGCCCCCTGGCGCCACACCCTGCGGCGTACGACGCTGCCGACACTGCTCGCGCTGGTCCTGCTCCCGGTCGCGGTCTACGTGCTGTCCTGGGCCGGCTGGTTCGCCAGCGACCTCGGCTGGGACCGGCACTGGGCCGACACCCGCAGCACCTCCTGGCCGCTGCTGCCGGACGCGCTGCGGTCGCTGTGGCACTACCACTGGGAGATCCTGCACTTCCACACCGGCCTGGACGCCAAGCACCCGTACCAGTCGCATCCGCTGTCCTGGCCGTTTCTGGGCCGTCCGGTCAGCTACTACTACCCGGCGGGCATCAAGGCCGGCACCTACGGCTGCCAGGTCGCCTCGTGCTCCCGCGAGGTGCTGGCCATCGGCACGCCGGCCCTGTGGTGGGCATCGATCCCGGTCGCGGTGCTGCTGGTCGCCCGGTGGGTGGCCCGCCGCGACTGGCGGGCCGGGGCGCTGGTCCTGCTGATGGTCGTCAACGTCGTCGCCTGGGAACCGAGCGACCTGCAGTCCCGCACGATGTTCCTGTTCTACGCGCTGCCCTCGGTGCCGTTCCTGTGCCTGGGCGCCGCCCTGGTCGTCGGCTGGGCTGTCGGGCCGGCGTCCGGCCGGCGCCGCACGCTGGGGGCACTGGCCGGCGGCGTGTGGACCAGCCTGGTGGTGCTGAACTTCGCCTACCTCTACCCGGTGCTGGCCGCGGTGACGATCCCCTACGGGCAGTGGCTGTCCCGTATGTGGTTCCGGTCCTGGATCTGAGGCTGACCGGACGTGGCGGCGGCAGCAGTCCAGCGCCTCGAGGGGTCGGTGCGGAGCGAGCGGGTGTGGAGCTGAGGGGATTCGAACCCCTGACCCCCTCGATGCGAACGAGGTGCTCTACCGGACTGAGCCACAGCCCCGCTGACGCGGCCGAGGCTACCAGCCGCCGACGACCCGGCGCCGGTCCAGGATCTCGTCCAGGTCGGCTCCGTCGCTGTCGTCCAGCAGCTGGGCCAGCTCCTGCTCGCCACTGCTCCAACGGCCCGGACGAGTGAGGTCCAGGACGCGCGTCGGACGGGGCGGTGCGACGGCCTTGCCGGCGTAGACGGGCGGCGGGACCGGGACCGGGCTCCAGCTGCTGCCGTCGGTGCCGGTGGCGGGCAGCGGGTCCTCGTGGCGGGCAGCGGGAGCCGGCAGCGGCACGGTCAGTGGCCGCGGGCGCCGCGGCATCCGCTCCGGGATGCCGGCGATGCGAGCCGACCGCGCGACCGGCGTGAACCCGTGCGCCGCGCCGCGCGCGCGGCGTCGCAGCACCTGCTGGCGAAGGACTGCCTGTCGGCGCAGGTGCACCACGAAGGCGACCAGCAACAGGTCGCAGGCCACGTGCACGCCGAGCAGCGGAGCCGGTCCGACCAGGCCGGCGATCAAGGTGAGGAGCATCAGGCCGCCCAGGACCAGCAGGGCACGGCGGCGGCGCTCGGCAGCCGTGCGGCCCGGCGCCGGCAGCTGTGCCTGGGCCAGCTCGACCGGAGCGGCCGGGAGGGGCCAGGTGGTCGCGGTGACCCGGGTGGCCGCGGTGACCCGGGTCACCCCGGTGACCCGGGTGGCCGCGGTGACCCGGGTGGCTGCGGTGGTAGCGGTGACCCCGGCGGCCGGCGTCACCCCGGTGGCTCTCGCAGCGGGCCGGGCCGACCGGGTCTGCGACACGACGAGCGTCTGCCGGCGGCGCGGCACGAGCACGTCTCGGGCGCCCTTGCGGGACAACACCCGCATCGCGTCGCTGAACCGGTCGGTCGACTTCAACGACGTCGCCGAGTCGTGCCTGCGCAGCGCCATCGGGACCAGAACGGCGAGCCATGCACCCACGATCACCAGGAGGATCAGACCGCTGCCCACGAGAGGGAACGCTAGTGAGATCCCTTGCTGTGCAGGTGGACCTCGCCCGGTGTGTCGCGGGTCAGCCCGCGAGCCACCTGGTCAGCAGGCCCCTCGGGACGTCCTCGACGGTGAGGGCGAAGCACACGTGGTCACGCCAGCCGCCGTTGATGTGCAGCATCCGCAGGTGGCGGCCCTCCTCACGGAAGCCCAGCTTCTCGACCACCCGCAGCGACGCGGCGTTCTCCGGTCGGACGTCGGCTTCGATCCGGTGCAGGCCGACCGGCCCGAAGCAGTGGTCGACCACGAGCGCCACGGCCGTCGGCATGATCGCGCGGCCGGCCACCGCACCGTCGATCCAGTAGCCGAGGCTGGCGCTCTGGAAGGCCCCGCGGGTCACGCTCGCCACGGTTACCTGCCCCACCAGCCGGCCCTGCATCGTGACCGCGAACGGCAGGGTCCGGCCGGCCCGGGACTCGCGCCGCAGCACCCGCATGACCGCGGCGAAGGATGCCGGACTGTGCCGCTCCGCCCAGTCGCCGGTCGTCCCAGCCGGCGGACCGCCCTCCCACGGGGCCAGCCACGTCTCGTTGCGGGTACGTGCCTCACTCCAGGCGACGGCGTCCCGCAGCCGCAGCGGCCGGATGCCGATGTCGCCGTGCCGAACCGAGGCCGGCCAGCCCGGGGCGCTACCCGTGGTCCCCGCCTCGCAGCTGCGCGAGCAGATGGCCGAGGACCGGGGCCAGGACCGCCACGCCGTCGCGCACCCCGCCGTGGGATCCCGGCAGGTTGATGACCAGCGACGTGCCGACGGTGCCCGCCACGGCTCTCGACAGGATCGTGGTCGGCACCTCGTCTCGGCGGTGCAAGCGCAACGCCTCGGCCAGGCCCGGGGCCTGTCGTTCGAGCAGCGGGGCGGTCGCCTCGGGGGTGACGTCCCGCGGGCCGAATCCGGTCCCGCCGGTTGTCACGACCACGTCGTACGACGCAGCAAGAGCCGCCTGCAGGGCGGCCGAGATCTCGGCCACGCCGTCCGGGACCACGACCACGTCGTCGACCTCGAGACCGAGCCCGGCGAGCAGCGAGGCCAACAGCGGACCGGAGGTGTCGGCGCGCTCACCCCGCGACGACCGGTCGGACACCGTAATGACCCGGGCCCGGGAGCCGGCCGGGACTACCTCTGCCACGAGCCGGTCTTGCCGCCGGTCTTGGTCTCCACGCGAATGCTGCCGATGGTGCTGCGCGGGTCGACGGCCTTGGTCATGTCGACCACCGTCAGGCATGCGACAGCCACGGCCGTCAGGGCCTCCATCTCCACGCCGGTCCGGTCTGCGGTGCGGACCGTGGCGGACACCGTCACGCCGGCGTCGTCGACGGCCAGGTCGACGGTAACGCCGTGCAGGGCGATGGGGTGGCACAGCGGCACGAGTTCGGGCGTCCGCTTCGCCCCCATGATCGCGGCGATCCGGGCGACCGACAGCACGTCGCCCTTCGGGACCGCGCCGTCCCGCAGCAGGCTGACGCACTCCGCGGACAGGTCGACCCGGCCGGTCGCGGTGGCCGCCCGCAGGCTGATCTCCTTTGCGGCGACGTCGACCATCCGGGCGGCGCCGGCATCGTCGAGGTGGCTGAAGCCGCTCACGCGGTCCGCCGCTCGAGCAGCAGGACGCGCACGGCGTTGCCGGCCTGGATGCCGTCGACGTCCTCCGGGACGACGGCCAGCGCGTTGGCCCGGGCCATGCCCGCCAGCAGGTGCGAGCCCGTACCCGACACCGGGGAGGCGACGTAGGCCCCGTCGCGCCACTCGAGCCACACCCGCAAAAAGGACCGCTTGCCGGCCGGCGACCTCAGGTCGGCCGTGCTGATGGCGGACACCGACGGGCGGGCTGTCTGCTCGTCGCCGAGCATGCGCCGCAGGGCCGGCCGCACGAACGCCTCGAAGGAGACCATCGCACTGACCGGGTTGCCGGGCAGCCCGAAGACCGGTGTGCTGTCCGGTCCGATAGTCCCGAAGCCCTGCGGCATCCCCGGCTGCATGGCGACCTTGTGGAAGCCGACGGTGCCGATCCGGGACAGCACCTCCTTGACGACGTCGTACGCCCCGACCGAGACGCCACCACTGGTGACCAGCACGTCCGCGCGCACCAGCTGGTCCTCGAGCGAGGCGAGCAGCCGCCGTCCGTCGTCAGGCACGATGCCTACCCGGTAGGCGATCGCGCCGGCCTCGATGCAGGCGGTCGTCAAGGCCAGGCTGTTGCTGTCGTGCAACTGGCCAGGACCGAGCGGGAAGCCGGGCTCCACGAGCTCGCTGCCGGTCGAGACGACCACGACCCGGGGACGCGGCCGCACCAGCAGCCGGCCGCGTCCGACGGCAGCGGCCAGCCCGACCTGCGAGGAGCCGAGGTAGGTGCCGGCGGTCAGCACCGTCTCGCCGGCCACCACGTCCTCGCCCGCGCGGCGGACGTAGCCACCGACGTCCGGCCGTCGGTCGATGCGGACCTGCGCCACCCCGCCGTCGGTCCACTCCAGCGGGACGACGGCGTCGGCACCGGCCGGCATCAGCGCACCGGTCATGATCCGGACACATAGCCCGGGCTGCACCCGCAGGGACGAGGCCGGCCCGGCCGCGATGTCACCGACGACCGGCAGCACGGCCGGCAGCCGCTCGAGATCTGCTACCCGCACGGCATAGCCGTCCATCGCGCTGTTGTCGAAGCCTGGCAGCGGAGCGGGGGCGACGACGTCCTCGGCGAGCACGCAGCCGTGGGCGTCCAGCAGCCCGACCTCGAGCGGGGAGAGAGGGCCCACGACCGACATCACCTCCGCGAGGTGCTCATCGACTGTCCTCATCGCGGACTCTCGGGCTGCGCCGCCAAGAACTCCCGCAGCCAGGACAGGAACGGCGGCCCGAGGTCCTGGCGCTCGGCTGCCAGCCGAACCACCGCCTTGAGGTAGTCCAGCCGGTCACCGGTGTCGTAGCGCCGGCCGCGGAACACGATGCCGTGCACCGGCTCCAGCGACAGCAGCTCCTGGAGGGCATCGGTCAGCTGGATCTCGCCACCGCGCCCCGGGGCGGTGCGGCGCAGCACCTCGAAGACCGTCGGGGACAGCACGTAGCGGCCGATCACCGCCAGGTCGCTCGGCGCCTCATCGACCGGCGGCTTCTCGACCAGCGCGGTGATGCGGACGGCGTCCCCGTCCAGCCGCTCGACCGCGGCGCAGCCGTAGAGGCTGATGCTGTCGTGGGGCACCTCCATGAGGGCCACGACGCTGCCGCCCTCGCGCTGCTGCAGGGCCACCATCTGCTCCAGCAGCGGGTCTCGCGGGTCGATGAGGTCATCGCCCAGCAGGACCGCGAACGACTCCTGCCCGACGTGCTGCGCGGCGGCCAGGACGGCATGCCCGAGGCCCCGCGCATCGCCCTGCCGCACGTAGTGGACCGTGGCCAGCTCACTGGCCCGACGGACCAGCTCGAGCTTGACCAGATCGCCCTTGGCCTCGAGGGTCTGCTCGAGCTCGACGACCCGGTCAAAGTGGTCCTCCAGCGCCCGCTTGCTCCGGCCGGTGATCATCAGCACGTCGTCCAGGCCGGCCCTGGCGGCCTCCTCCACGACGTACTGGATGGCGGGGGTGTCGACGACCGGGAGCATCTCCTTGGGGGAGGCCTTCGTGGCCGGCAGGAAGCGGGTTCCCAGGCCGGCCGCCGGGATCACGGCCTTGCGGACGGGACCTCGGGATGGGGTGGTCGGCATGCGCGAACCCTAGGTCAGTCGGCAGAGGGCAGCGACAGCCGCCACTGGTCCCGACTGGCCCCCTTCGCGGCGTACAGCGCCTCATCGGCACGGGCCAGCAGGAAGGCGGCCCGGGGTGCCGTCGACCGGGACGACGGCTACGCCGGCCGAGATCGTGAGCGGCACCGGCGGCCCGTCCGGCCAGCCACAGTCAGCTGCCAGCGCAGCGCCACCAGTACCTGCTCCGCGGCCTGAGATGCTCGCACGGTGAGCAGGGAGAAGGTGGCCGCTCGCTCGGCCGCCGGAGCCAAGCGGTCTGCACGGGCAGACGTGCACGGTGCATCGGCACGACTGGCGGAGGCCCTTGAGCAGCTGCTCCGGGACGCCCGGTCGGTGGCGTCCTACGTCCCGCTCTCCGGTGAGCCGGGGGTGTCGCCGCGGACCGGCTGGCTGCTGCCGGTGCTGCGGCCGGACGGCGACCTCGACTGGGCGGTGTATGACGGTCGGCTGGTCCCTGGCCGGTACGGCCTGCAGGAACCGGGTGGCCCGCGGCGGGGAGTCGACGCCGCGTCGGCCTGTGACGTCGTGCTCGTGCCGGCGTTGCTGGTCGACCGCCGTGGGCACCGGCTGGGCCGGGGCGGCGGCGCCTACGACCGGGCGCTGCCGCGCACGACCGGGCTACGCATCGCCCTGTTGCACGACAGCGAGCTGGTGGACGAGCTGCCGGTCGAGCCGCATGACGTCCGCGTGCACGCCGCGGCCACCCCCTTGCTCGGTGTTGTGCGGCTGTGGCAAGGATGAGGCGGTGAGCGCCTTCGACGACCTGCTCGCTGCCAACGCCGGCTACCGCGAGCGCTACACCGACCTCCGACTGGAAGGTCGCGCCGCCAAGGGCATCGCGGTCGTCACCTGCATGGACAGTCGCATCGAACCGCTGAGCATGCTCGGTCTCGGCATCGGTGACGCCAAGATCATGCGCAACGCGGGCGGGCGGGTGACCGACGACGTGCTGCGCACTCTGGTGCTGGCCACCCACCTGCTGGGTGTCGAGCGGGTGCTGATCGTCGAGCACACCGAGTGCAAGATGGCCTCGGCCACCGATGAGCAGGTGCACGAGCAGATCCTTGACAGCTCAGGGATCGACACCCGGAGCCTGGTCTTCGAGACGATGCCCGATCAGCTCTCGACGCTTGGCCATGACGTCCAGCGGGTGCGCAGCTCGCCGTACCTCCCCCGGGGCCTGGAGGTCGCCGGCTTCCTGTACGACGTCCGCACGGGCGCCCTGACGCTCAACGTCCCGTAGCCAGGCTGGGTCAGACGGTGACCTCGAGCGGGATCGAGATGCCGAGGCCACCACGGGTGCTGCCGCCGAAGCGCGCCTTCTCCTTGGCTAGGTCCAGTGGCTTCGGGCGGGGGTCGTCGGCCAGCCCGGCTCCGTCCAGCAGATGGGCCGGGATCAGCCAGACGACCTCGAACTCCAAGCCGTCGGGGTCGTGCGCGTAGAGGCTCTTGGTCGAGCCGTGGTCGCTCATGCCGACCAGGGCGCCGGCTGCCGACAGGTCGTGCATGGTCTGCTCGAGCTCGTCCAGGGTGCCGACCTCCCACGCCAGGTGGTACATCCCCACCGCGCCCCGACCCGCGGGGCTGGCGGCTGCCTCGGCGCCGACCTGGAACAGGCCGAGGTCATGGTCGTTCGCGGAGTCCGGCGCCTGCAGGAAGGCCGCCCCCGCGAAGCCGGCCTTGACGCGGAAGCCGAGGACACCCGAGTAGAAGGCGACACTGCGCTCGACGTCGCGGACGTACAGGACGGCGTGGTTCAGGCGATGGATGCCCATGGCTGCTCCTCGATCGGGTCTCCGGTCAAGGAACTTGAGGGTTCAACCATTCCCGCCGGTGGCAGTCCTGCGCAGCGCGATGCCGCGGACGACCAGCCAGACGGACAGACCCATGAGGGCCACCGCGAGCGGGATGTGGACGACGGTCAGCGCGTCCTTCCCGTCATCCTTGATCAGGCCGCCGATGTAGGCCTCCCCGATCAGCAGGACGGCCAGCACGCTCGAGCCGATCGCCAGGTCCCAGCGCGCCCGCAGTTTGACCAGCGCCAGCACGGCCGAGGCGATGGCCAGCAGGACGGTGACGTCGGCGACGCGGCCGTGCGCACTGATCCAGGAACCATAGCTGTCGCGCGCGCCGTCCATTTTCAGGAACACCCCGGCCAGCAGCGCCTGGACCACTATCAGCAAGGTGATGACGTCGACCAGGTAGCTGTAGGCGGTGGCCGCACCTGCAGAGACCGGACGTCCGCCGTCCCGGCCGACGTGGTCGCGGGTCGTGTCGGTCGTGGTGCTGGTCATCCAGGGCTCCTCGGGTCAGGGGGACCCGACAAGCCTGCCCAACCCCTGGACCGCCCGCACGCCGGAACCCTGTCCGGAGGCTGAACGCTGGTCGGCCGCCATCCTGCTATGCCGTGGACGGTCGGCCGTCTGGACGGTCGGTCGTGGCGTACGGCACACTGGCACTCGCACACCCCGAGTGCCAGCCAGGAGGAATCGTGCCGACCTACCAGTACGCGTGCACCGCGTGCCGGGAGCAGCTGGAGGCCGTCCAGTCGTTTAGCGACGCGGCCCTGACCGAGTGCCCTGCCTGCGGTGGCCGACTGCGCAAGGTCTACTCCGCCGTGGGGGTCGTCTTCAAGGGCTCCGGCTTCTACAAAAACGACAGCCGCAAGCCCGAGAGTGACGGGAAGCCGGCCGAGAAGAAGGTCGAGGCCGGCGCCTCTTCGGACAAGGCGTCCGGTTCCGACAAGGGCTCGTCGTCCGAGACGAGCTCCGCGGGCAAGGGCGCCGGCAACAAGGAGTCTGCGTCCTCGTCCTCCACGGGGAGTAGCTCGTCCGGCACGGGCTCGTCCGGCACGGGCTCGTCCGGCACCGGCTCGTCCGGCAGGGGGTCGTCCGGCACCGGCTCGTCCGGCAGGGGGTCGTCCGGCACCGGCTCGTCCGGCACCGGCTCGTCCGGCAGGGGGTCGTCCGGCACCGGCTCGTCCGGCAGGGGGTCGTCGGGTAAGGGGTCGTCGGGCAGCTCCGGCACGCCGGCGGCCAGGAGCGCCTGAGCGATCTGTGGACAGCCGCGCGGGTTGTGGAGCCAGCCGCCGGGCGTGATCGCGGCGCCCTAGGGTCCCGGGCATGGTGCAGGCAGAGATCGGGGTCATCGGCGGATCAGGGCTCTACGCGCTGCTCGACGACGCGACCGAGATCCGCGTGCCGACGCCGTACGGCGAGCCGTCGGACCACCTGGTCGTGGGCGAGATCGGCGGCCGGTCGGTGGCCTTCCTGCCGCGGCACGGCCGGGATCACCGGCACCCGCCGCACCGCATCCCCTACCGCGCCAACCTGTGGGCGCTGCGGTCGCTGGGGGTCCGGCAGGTCCTGGCCCCGTGTGCGGTCGGGGGCCTGACCGCGGCGCTGCCGGCCGGCTCGCTGGTCGTGCCCGACCAACTCGTGGACCGGACCAGCGGGCGCGTGCAGACCTTCCACGACACCGGCGCCGTCCACGTGCCCTTCGCGGACCCCTACTGCCCGGTCGGCCGGGCGACGTCCACCGCCGCCGCCGCGGCCGCCGGGTGGCCCGTGACCGACGGCGGGACGATGGTGGTCGTCGAGGGACCCCGCTTCTCCACCCGTGCCGAATCGCAGTGGTTCGCCCGGCAGGGATGGTCGGTCGTCAACATGACTGGCCATCCCGAGGCCGTGCTGGCTCGCGAGCTGGCGCTCTGCTATACCGCGATCGCTCTGGTGACCGACCTCGATGCCGGAGTCCAGGGCGGCTCGGCGGTGACGCAGGAGGAGGTGTTCCGCGTCTTCGCCGCCAGCACGCAGCGGCTGCGCAGCACCCTGTTCGAGGTGCTCGCCGCCTTGCCGCTGGACCGGCTCTGCCCGTGCGGGGGCGCCCTGGACGGCATCGAGCACGACCTGGTGCTGCCGTGAGCCGGCTCGGGTGAGCGGCCGCGACCTGCTCGGCAGCCTGCCGAGGGCGGTCCGACGGCACCGGGCTCTGCTGGCCGCCGGCCTGGCCGCGGCGGCGGTCGCGACCGCCCTGCCGGCGTTGGCGCCCAGGTCTCCCGTTGCGGTGTCCGTCCTGGCCGCGGCTCGTGAGCTGGCACCGGGGGTGCCGCTGACCTCAGCCGACCTGCAGCGGCTCGACCTGCCCGCCGCCGCGGTGCCGGCCGGTGCGCTGACTGCAGCGGACCAGGCTGTCGGTCAGCTGGTGAGCGGTCCGGTCCGGCGTGGTGAGGCGCTCACCGATGTCCGGCTGGTCGGGGCCGGGCTGGTGCCCCGCACCGGCGGGCTGGTCGCCGCCCCCGTCCGGCTGGCCGACGCGGCGGAGGCAGCGCTGCTGCACACCGGCGACCGGGTCGACGTGCTCGCGACACCCACCAGCGCGACCGGCCCACCGATTGCCGTCGCGGTGGCCCGTGGCGTCCAGGTCCTCGCCGTGCCGGGTCCCGGTGCCACGGCAGACGGCGCGCTGGTGGTGGTGGCCGCCGACCCCGCCGTTGCAGCCCGGCTCGCGGGCGCCGCCGTCAGCAGCCGACTGTCGGTCACCGTGCTGCCGCCGTGAGCAGCTACCCCTTCTGGGCTGGGGGGAGGCGTCGGACGAGGCCACGGGCGCCAAACGGGCCGTCGGCCCGGCTGGAGTGTCAACCCCGGCGTACTGCTCGGCTGACGCCTTTCCCCTTTTGGTCCTATGCAGCGGCCCGCGCGCCGCGGGTGTCTGCGACATGATGCGGCGCGTCCCATCCACCTAGGAGGACCCGTGAACGGCTTCAAGAAGTTCATCCTGCGGGGCAACGTCGTCGACCTCGCCATCGGCGTCGTCATCGGAGCCGCCTTCGGGGCTGTGGTGACCGCCTTTGTCACCGGCATCATCACTCCCCTGATCGGTCTGTTCGGGAACCGCAGTTTCGACCAGCTCTCGGTGTGCCTCAAAGGCAGTTGCACCCTGGCCAAGGACGGCACAGTCAACGGCGTGCTGCTGCGCTACGGCGCGGTGCTGACCGCCCTGCTGAACTTCCTCATCATCGCGGCCGTCGTGTACTTCCTGGTCGTGAAGCCGGTGCAGCGGATCATGGACCGCTTCAAGACAGAGCCCGAGCCCTCCGAGCCGGTCAAGGAGTGCCCGGAGTGCCTGTCCAAAATCCCGCAAGCCGCCCCCCGCTGCGCCTTTTGCACGGTCGAGCAGTTGGACGAGGCGGTGCCCGCCTCGTAGCCCTGCGCGCGTCCGGGCTCGGGACAAGGCTTTCCTTGCGCGGCCGCGGTAGTGGTCGCTTCGATCATCGAGCCGTCGGCCGTCCAGGCGAGGCCGCCCCGGCTCGCTCAGTCGCGAGGCTCGTGGTGCGGGGGCCGCTCGGACAAGAAGCGCTCCTCGTCCGTCGGCCCAGCAGGCTCCTGCCGCGGCTCCGGCCGGGGTTCTGGTCCCGCCGGCGCGGCTCCGGCCGGACCAACCGCGCGACGGCGGCGGGCAGGGCGCGGGGTGGCGGGCACGCTCCCACGCTACGACCGTGGCGGGGTGGCGGCGGTTAGGCTCGGTCGGTCCGCCTCCGTAGCTCAGTGGATAGAGCGCCTCCGTCCTAAGGAGGGCGTCGGGAGTTCGATTCTCTCCGGGGGCACGCACGCACCCCCACCACACCGCCACACCGGGCACCCCACCTATCCCCACCTACCCCACCTACCCCACGGCCCGCCTTCGGGGTGCCTGGTGCGCCAGCCGCCCGTAGCGTGGCGGCAGTGACGACCTCTGTCCTGTGGTTCCGGCGTGACCTGCGGCTGGCCGACAATCCGGCGCTGCTGGCCGCGCTCGAGGCCGGTGAGCAGGTGCTGCCGGTCTTCGTCCTCGACGACGCCCTGCGCGGGCCTTCCGGTGCGCCGCGGCTGGCCTTCCTCTACGGCTGCCTGCGTGAGCTCGAGCAGCGCACCGGCGGTGCGCTGCGGGTACTGGCCGGCCGGCCTGAGCAGGTACTGCCCGCGCTGGTCCGGCAGGTCGGGGCCATCTCGATGCACATTGCGTCCGACCACGGCCCGTACGGCCGGGCCCGTGACCAGCGGGTCCGGGACGCCCTGGGCGACCTGCCGCTGGTCGCCACCGGCTCGCCGTACGGCGTGACGCCCGGGACGCTGGTGAAGGCCGACGGCACGCCGTACCACGTGTTCACGCCGTTCTCGAACGCCTGGCGGGCCCGCGGACTGCACGCGCCGGCAGTGACCCGGGACGTGCCGTGGACCGACGGCGGCCAGCGCAGCGAGGGTGTGCCGCCCGACCCGGACCTCGGCGGTGTGCGGCTGCCGGAGCCGGGTGAGACCGCCGGGCTGGCCCGGTGGCAGGCGTTCGCCGCGGACGGCGTCAGCAGCTACGCCGAGACACGGAACCTGCCGGGCGAGGACCGCACCAGCCGGCTGTCGGCGTACCTGAAGTACGGGTGCCTGCACCCGCGGACGTTGCACGCCGGCCTCGGCAAGGGGGACGGGGAGCGGACCTACGCGACCGAGCTGATCTGGCGAGACTTCTACGCCGACGTCCTGTGGCGCGCCCCCCGGTCGGCCCGGGAGGACCTCACGCCCGCGCTGAGCAGCCTGGACTACGACGACGACGCACGGCGGTTCGAGGCCTGGGCGACCGGCCGTACGGGATTCCCGATCGTCGACGCCGGGATGCGGCAGCTGCTCGCCGAGGGCTGGATGCACAACCGGGTGCGCATGATCACCGCGTCCTTCCTCACCAAGGACCTGCACGCCTACTGGCCGAGCGGCGCCCGGCACTTCTTGTCGCACCTGGTCGACGGCGACCTGGCCAGCAACAACCACGGCTGGCAGTGGGTCGCCGGCACCGGCACCGATGCCTCGCCGTACTTCCGGGTCTTCAACCCGGTGACCCAGGGGCGGCAGCACGACCCGGACGGGGACTACGTCCGGCGCTGGGTGCCGGAGCTGCGCGAGGTCGCCGGCAGGCAGGTGCACGAGCCGTGGCTGCTGCCCGCGCTGCCCACCGGCTACCCCGAGCGGATCGTCGACCACGCAGCGGAGCGCGTCGAGGCGCTGCGGCGCTACGCCGAGGCCCGCCGCTAGCAGGCCGTGGGTACGTTCGGGGCGTGCCCCGCCGAGACGCCGACTGGCCGACCGCCGCCGCCTTCTTGCCGCCGGACGGCTCGCTCGAGTCGCTGCGCGCCGCCGCAGCCGGCTGCCGGGGCTGCCCGCTGTGGGAGCCGGCCACGCAAACCGTCTTCGGCCGCGGCTCGCAGGGCGCGCGGCTGATGCTGGTCGGTGAGCAGCCGGGTGACGTCGAGGACACCCGCGGCCTGCCCTTCGTCGGACCGGCCGGACGGCTGCTCGTCGAGGCGCTCGACGAGGCAGGTGTCGACCGCTCAGCGGTCTATGTCACCAACGCCGTCAAGCACTTCGGCTTCACCGTCCGCGGCAAGCGGCGCATCCATGCCACCCCCGACGCGCTGGTGGTCGGAGCCTGTACGCCGTGGCTGGTGGCCGAGCTCGCCGCCGTCGGTCCCGAGCTGGTCGTGCTGCTCGGCGCGACCGCCGCCAAGGCCGTCTACGGCCCGTCGTTCCGGGTCACCCAGAGCCGAGGCGTGTTGATGGACTGGCCTGGTGACGGTCCGCGCGCGCTGGCAACCATCCATCCCTCTGCTGTCCTGCGCGCCGACGACCGGGACGGCGCCCTCGCGGGGCTGGTGGCTGACCTCCGGGTCGCGGCCGTGGCGCTGACATGAAGATCCCTGCCCGCTACGCCGGCCCGCCCGGCTCCGCGAACGGCGGGGTGGCCGCCGGGTTGCTGGCGCAGACGCTCGGCGAGGCCGCCGTACAGGTCACCCTCCGCCGGCCGCCGCCGCTCGAGACCGACCTCCGCGTCGAGGCCGGCTCCCTGTACGACGGGGACGCGCTGGTAGCCGTCGCGGTCCCCGGCCGGGTCGACCTCGAGCCGCCCCCGGCGGTGGACGTGCCGGCCGCGGCGGCGACAGCGGCGTCGTACGGCGGCCTGGTGGACCACCCGTTCCCTGGCTGCTTCGTATGTGGGACGGGGCGTACCGACGGTCTCGGGCTGCGGCCGGGCAACGTCGCACCCGGGCACGTCGCGTCCGTCTGGACGCCGGCCGATGACGACCCGGTCATGGTGTGGGCGGCGCTGGACTGCCCAGGCGGCTGGTCGGCCGACCTGCCCGGCCGGCCGCTGGTACTCGGCCGGACGGCGCTGTGGCTGGACCGGCTGCCGGCGGTCGGCGAGCCGCACGTCGTGCAGGGCTGGACGGTGGGGATCGAGGGCCGCAAGGTGCTGACCGGGACCTCGCTGCGGTCCTCCGACGGCCGGCTGCTGGCCCTGGCCGCGTCGACCTGGCTGGCCATCCCGCCGACCTGAGCGCCTGGAATACTGGGAGCTGTCCCGTGGGCGAGCCGCGGCCACCGGCCTGGTCAGCCGAGCGGCGCCCGGGAGTCATAGCGGGCGAACCGCGGCACCGCGAGCGCCACCGCCACGGTCAGCACGATGACGAGCACGCCGCCCACGACGACCGACGGCTGCAGCCCGAGGAAGGTCGCGAAGCCACCGGAGCGGGCGTCCCCCAGCCGCGGCCCCCCGGCGACCACGACGATGAACACACCGCCCAGCCGGCCGCGCAGCTCATCGGGCGCCGCCGTCTGCAGGATCGCGGTGCGGAACACGGCCGAGACCATGTCGGCGGCACCTGCGCCGGCCAACATGAGCAGCGCCAGCCACAGGTGGGAGGTCGTCCCGAAGCCGATGATGCAGACACCCCAGCCGATGATTGCAGCCAGCACGGCCAGTCCCTGCCGGTGGATCTGTCCGAACCAGCCGCCGAACAGCGCCCCGACCAGCGCCCCAGCGGCCAACGCGGAGTACATCGCGCCGGCGCTCGCCGCACCGCCTCCGAACACCCGGTCGGCCAGCGCCGGGAACAGCGCGCGCGGCATGCCGAAGACCATTGCGATGATGTCGACGACGAAGGTCAGCAGCAGCACCTTGCGGGTGCCGAGGAATCGCAGCCCCTCCACGACACTGGCCAGTCCGGCCTTGCGGCCGCCGCCCGCCGGAGCCATCGACGGCAGCGACGCGACCGCCCACAGCGACGCCGCGAACGACACCGCGTCAAGCCCGTACGCCGTGCCGAAGCCGGCGGTGGCCACCAGGACGCCGGCCAGCAGCGGACCCACGGCCAGCCCGACGTTGAACTCGACCTGCCGCAGCGCGTTCGCGCTGGGCAGCAGCTCGGGTGGCAGCAGCCGCGGCGGAAAGGCCTGACGGGCCGGGCTGTCGAGCGCGAACAGCCCGGACTGGACGGCGACGACCAGGTAGAGCAGCCAGACGTGGTGCGAGCCGAGCACCGCCTGTGCCAGCAGCACGGCGGACAGCCCGGCCTGCGCGGCGGTCGTCGCCAGCACGAGGCGGCGACGGTCGACCGCGTCGGCGACGGCCCCGCCGTACAGGCCGAGGACGACCAGCGGGACCAGGCCGACCACGCCCACCAGCCCGACCGCGGCGGACGAGCGGGTCAAGGCGTAGACCTGCAACGGGACGGCGACCGCGGTGACGCTCGTGCCGATGACCGAGACCGCATCACCGATCAACAGGTTGCGGAAGCCCCGTGAGGCCCGGATAGGCGTGACGTCAAGGGCGATCCGCCGGAAGCGCGCACCCAGGCCAGTCGACTCCTCGACCTGCTCGGCTGTCACGGCGACAGTCTCTCGACCACCCACCCGTCACCCGCACGGCGGTACCGCAGCCGATCGTGCAGCCGGGAGCTGCGACCCTGCCAGAACTCCACCGTCTCCGGGACGATGCGCAGGCCGCCCCAGAACTCCGGCACCGGCACCTCCTGACCGGCGAGGCGTTGCTCCAGCTCGCGCCGGCGGTCCGTCAGCACCTGCCGCGACGCGATCACCTGCGACTGGCGAGAGGCCCAGGCTCCGATCTGGGAGTCCCGGGGCCGCCCGTGGAAGTACGCCGCCGTCTCCTCCCGGGTCACCTGCTCGACGCCGCCCACCACCACCACCTGCCGCTCGAGGTCGACCCAAGGAAAGACCAGGCTGGCCCGGCAGGTGGCCAGCGCCTCCCGGCCCTTGCGACTGGTGAAGTTGGTGAACACCACGAACCCCCGCTCGTCAAAGGACTTCACCAGCACGGTGCGCGCGCTCGGCGTCCCGTCCTCGGCCGCCGTCGCCAGCACCACGGCGTTGGGCTCCGTGAGGCCGGCAGCATCAGCGAACCAGCGCGCGAACTGCTCGGTCCAGGTCGCGGCCAGGCCGTCCTCGGACAGCCCGGCCCTTGTGTAGTCGCGGCGCATCCCTGCCGGGTCCGGCGTCATCCGGGAAGCCTCCCGCACGGCCCGAGCTCAGGCGCGGCAGAATGGTGGGGGAGACACCTCCCCAACCGATGGAGCCGCACCACATGGCCGACGAGACCCTGTTTAAGCCCGGCCTGGAGGGCGTCATCGCCTTCGAGTCCGAGATCGCCGAGCCCGACAAGGCCGGGTCCTCGCTGCGCTACCGCGGCGTGGACATCGAGGACCTGGTCGGCCAGGTCTCGTTCGGCAACGTGTGGGGCCTGCTGGTCGACGGCAAGTTCAATCCCGGCCTCCCACCGGCCGAGCCGTTCCCACTTCCGGTGCACTCCGGTGACATCCGAGTCGACGTCCAGTCCGCGATCGCGATGCTCGCCCCTGCGTGGGGCCTGCACCAGATGCTCGACATCGACGTCGTCCAGATCCGCGATGACCTGGCGCGCACATCGGTGATGGCGATGGCCTTTGTCGCCCAGTCGGCGCGTGGGCTCGGCCACCCGATGGTGCCGCAGAGCGAGGTCGACAAGGCCCAGACCATCGTCGAGCGGTTCATGATCCGCTGGAAGGGTGAGCCGGACCCGGCACACACCAAGGCCGTCGACGCCTACTTCGTCTCCGCCGCCGAGCACGGCATGAACGCCTCGACGTTCACCGCCCGCGTCATCGCCTCCACCGGCGCCGACGCCGCCGCGGCCATCTCCGGGGCTATCGGCGCGCTGTCCGGCCCGCTGCACGGGGGCGCGCCCTCGCGCGTGCTGACCATGCTGGATGAGGTCGAGAAGGCGGGTGACCCTGTCAAGTACGTCAAGGGCCTCCTGGACCGCGGCGAGCGGCTGATGGGTTTCGGCCACCGCGTCTACCGCGCCGAGGACCCCCGCGCCCGCGTGCTGCGACGCACCGCGAAGGAGCTCGGCTCGACCCGCTACGAGGTCGCCGATGCCCTCGAGAAGGCGGCCGTCGAGGAGCTGACCGCCCGCTACCCCGATCGCCCGCTGCGCACCAACGTGGAGTTCTGGTCGGCGGTCGTCCTGGACTTCGCCGAGGTTCCTGCCCACATGTTCACCTCGATGTTCACCTGCGCCCGCACCGCAGGGTGGAGCGCGCACATCGTCGAGCAGAAGAAGCTGAACAAGCTCATCCGCCCGTCGGCGCGCTACGTCGGCCCCGGGCCCCGACCGGTCAGCGACGTGCTCTCCGACGTCCTGCCGGAGGGCAACCAGGTCTGATGCCTGACCTCCTCATCCCCGAGGACCTGCTGCCGGGCGACGGGCGCTTCGGCTCGGGGCCGTCCAAGGTCCGGGTCGCCCAGCTCGACGCGCTGTCGGCTGACGGCGCCGGTGTGATGGGCACGTCCCACCGCCAGGCCCCGGTCAAGGACGTCGTACGACGGGTCCGGTCTGGGCTCGGTGCGCTGTTCGCCCTGCCGGACGGCTACGAGGTCGTGCTCGGCAACGGCGGGTCGACCTGCTTCTGGGACATCGCGACGTTCTGCCTCGTGCGGGACCGTGCCCAGCACCTCGTCTTCGGGGAGTTCGGCGGCAAGTTCGCCGAGGGGGTGGCAGCCGCACCCTTCACCGGGGAGCCGGTCGTGCTGCGCGCCGACCCCGGGTCGGCACCGGACTGGGCGCCGGCCGAGGGGCTCGACCTCTATGCCACCCCGCACAACGAGACCTCGACCGGCGTGGCCCGGCCGGTGGCCCGACCGGCCGCAGCAGATGCCGACGCCCTGCATGTCGTCGATGCCACCTCGGCCGCCGGCGGCCTGCCGGTCGACGTCACCCAGACCGACGTCTACTACTTCGCGCCCCAGAAGTGCTTCGCCTCCGACGGCGGGCTGTGGCTGGCCCTGATGTCGCCTGCCGCAGTCGCGCGGGTCACCGCCCTCGCCGGCCGGTGGCGGCCGCCCTTCCTGGACCTGCAGATCGCGATCGACAACAGCCGGCTGGAGCAGACCTACAACACCCCTGCCGTCGCGACGTTGCTGATGCTGGCCGACCAGGTGGAGTGGATGCTGAGCCAGGGCGGCCTGGACTGGTGCGTCGCCCGGACGGCGGACTCCGCCAGCCGGCTCTACGGCTGGGCCGAGAAGGCGTCGTACACGACGCCGTTCGTCAGTGATCCGGAGCTGCGCTCGCAGGTGGTCGGCACGATCGACTTCACCGAGGGGATCGATGCCGCAGCGGCCGCAAAGGTCCTGCGGGCGCATGGGATCGTCGACGTCGAGCCGTACCGCAAGTTGGGGCGCAACCAGCTGCGGGTGGCGATGTTCCCCGCCGTCGAGCCCTCGGACGTCGAGGCGCTCACCGGCTGCATCGACTACGTGGTCGAGCGGCTGTCCTGAGCGCTCCTGAGCCGCTGCCGCAGGCCTGGGTCCCGCGCGTGCTGAACCTCTCGCTGGCCGGTTTCTTCCTGCTGTTCCTGGTGCCGATCGCCACCCACCTCGCGCGGCGTCCGACGAGCACGCAGGTGCTGCTCGTGCTGGCGGCGCTGCCGTTCCTGCTGCTCACCGTCCTCTGCCTGTGCTCGGCCATCCGTCCCGGCTCGCTCGGCCGCCTGGCCCGCGCGGCCAGGGCCCGGCGAGCGTCCCGCCACGAGGGCTGATCACGACGTAGGCCACCAACAGCTCACTGCCCGCGACGTCAGGCTTGAGTTCCCCTCCACGTCGGCCGAAGCACGAGACACCTTCCCTCCACTTTTCAGGAGCACCCGGTGTCCTCGCCACGTCCTCTGCTCATCGCCTCCGCGCTCGCCCTGACTTGCGCTGCCGGCCTGCACGCCGTCGACAGCCGGCCCAGCGCCCCTCACGCTGCCGAGGCTGCCACCGTCATCAGTGCCTACGCCGAGGCCGCCCTGCCGCACCCGGCCCGGCACCGGGTGCCGCCGCTGGCGGTCAGCCGGGTGCGCGCCATCGTCGCCGCGACACGTCCAGCGACCGCGCCACATCCAGTGGCCGCGCCACGGCCGGCGGCCGCAACACCGGCAGCACGTCCGGTGCGACCGGCTCCTGCTCCGGTAGCCGTCGCCCGTCCGGCAGCGCCTCGACCGCCGGTCGTCATCCAGGTGCGGCACGAGGCCAGCCAGCCGGCCCCTGCGGTGCGGCACGTGGTCACTCAACAGGCTGCGCTCACGCCGCGGCCGATCGCGAAGCGGCACCCGCGGCCGCCCGCACCGGCACCCGCCCCGCGCCCGACCAGCGGCCGCGACGACTACCCCTACGCGTCGTCCAGCGGTAACGCCAACGACCGCTGGGGCTTCACCGAGCGACAGTGCACCAGCTTCGTCGCGTGGCGGCTGGCACAGGCCGGGTCCCCGCTCGACAACGCGAACCGAACCTGGGGTGACGCCTCGCACTGGGATGACACCGCCCGGCGGCAGGGCCGCGGGGTCACCACGACGCCCGCGGTGGGAACGGTGGCCCAGTGGGGTGCCGGCGAGCGCTCGCCGTACTACGCGCCAGGTTCCAGCACGGCAAGCGGCAGCTTCGTCGCCGGCGGCCTGGGCCACGTGGCCCTGGTGCGGGCGGTCTACAGCGACGGCTCGGTCCTGGTCGAGCAGTACAACCTGTTCGAGAACCGGTCGTACTCCCAGATGCGCGTCAAGGCCCCGAGGTACCTCCACCTGGGCTGACACGTACCGTGCTGACATGGACTACCGCCACCTCGGACGCACCGGCCTTCGGGTCAGCCCCCTCTGCCTCGGCACGATGAACTTCGGACCACAGACCTCTGAAGCCGACAGCCACGTCGTGATGGATGCCGCCCACGAGGCCGGCATCAACTTCTTCGACACCGCCAACGTCTACGGCTGGCAGACCGGTGAGGGCGTCACCGAGAAGATCATTGGCAGCTGGTTCGGGCAGGGTGGCGGCCGCCGCGAGAAGACCGTCATCGCCACCAAGCTGTACGGCGGGATGGGCGACTGGCCGAACCAGACCTTCTTGTCGGCGCTGTCGATCCGCCAGCAGTGCGACGCCTCCCTCAAGCGCCTGCAGACCGACTACATCGACATCTACCAGATGCACCACATCGACCGCGACGCCCCGTGGGACGAGCTGTGGGAGGCCTTCGAGATCCTCAAGCAGCAGGGCAAGATCCTGTACGTCGGCAGCTCGAACTTCCCCGGCTGGGGCATCGCCAAGGCCTGCGAGCAGGCCGCCCGGCGCGGCCGGCCGGGGCTGTGCAGCGAGCAGAGCTACTACAACCTGATGACCCGCACCGTCGAGCTCGAGGTCGTGCCGGCCTGCGAGGACTACGGCCTGGGGCTGATCCCCTGGTCGCCGTTGAACCGCGGCATCCTCGGCGGCATCCTGCGTAAGCAGAAGGAGGGCCGCAGCGCAGCGGACAACGTGCAGGAGCTGCTCGAGGCAAACCGTCCCGCCGTGGAGGCCTACGAGGCCTTCTGCGACGAGCTCGGCGAACAACCGGCCGACGTCGGACTGGCCTGGCTGCTGCACCAGCCGGCCGTGACGGCGCCGATCATCGGGCCCCGCACGCTCGAGCAGCTGACCGGCTCGCTGCGGGCGACCGAGGTCGTGCTGGACGAGGCGGCGCTTGCGCGGCTGGACGAGATCTTCCCAGGTCCGGGCGGACCGGCGCCGGAGGCCTACGCCTGGTAGGTCAGTCGACCAGGGCGTCGAGGTCGCGCTGGGCAGGGTCCGGCTCGAACGCGGCCTCGTGCACATGGACGTGTGGACGCCGGCGCACGAGGTGCGGTTCGTAGGTGAGTCCTCGGCTGCGAGTCAACCAGAGCGCCCCGGCCAGCGCCGAGACCGCGCAGACGGCGCCGCCCACCAGCAGGCTCGACCGCGGGCCGAACGCCTCCGCGAGCACACCGGTCAGCGGCGCGCCGATCGGCGTGCCGCCGAGGAAGACCAGGACGTACAGCGCCATTACCCGGCCGCGCACGTGCGGCTCGCAGCCGAGCTGTACCAGTGCGTTCGCGGTCGTGGTGAAGGTCAGCGCCGCCATGCCGGTCGGCACCAGCAGTACCGCCATGACGCCGAACGACGGCGACAGCCCGACGACCACCTCGAGCAGGCCGAACAGCAGCATCGCCACCAGCATCGTGCGGGTCCGCGGCAGCCCCTTTCGCCGGGCGCTGCGCAGCGCTCCGAGCAGTGACCCGACCGCGAAGATCGACGTCAGCAGCCCGAAGGACCCGGCGCCGGTGCGGAAGACCTGCTTGGCGACCAGGGCCAAGGTGATCTGGAAGTTGAATCCGAAGGTGCCGACCATGAACACCATGACAATCGTGACCAGCAGCTGCGGCCGCTCCCGCACGTAACGCAGACCCTCGCTGAGCTGCCCCTTCGCCCGCGGTGACCGGCGGCCGGGGTGCAGCTCGTCGGTCCGCAGCAGCAGCAGGCCGCCGAGCACCGCGACGTAGCTGACCGCGTTGCCGACGAACACCCAGCCGGTGCCGACGGCAGTGATCGCCAGACCTGCGACCGCCGGGCCGACGATGCGCGCCGAGTTGAAGATGGCGCTGTTCAGGCTGACGGCGTTCGGCAGCTCCTCGGCGCCGACCAGCTCGCTGACGAAGGACTGCCGGACAGGCGTGTCCACCACACTGGCCAGTCCGAGCGCGAAGGCCAGCGCGTAGACGTGCCACAGCTGCACCACGTGGGCGAGGTCCAGCACGCCGAGCACCAGGGCGAGCAGCCCCATCGCGGCCTGCGCGCCGATCAGCAGCCGGCGCTTGTCGTAGCGGTCTGCGAGCAACCCGCCGTACAGGCCGAACAGCAGCACCGGGAGGAACTGAAGGGCGGTCGTCACGCCGAGGGCGACACCGGGGTTCGGGGCGATCTCCAGGACCAGCCAGTCCTGGGCGACGCGTTGCGCCCAGGTGCCTGAGTTGCTGACGACCTGCCCGGCGGCGAACAGCCGGTAGTTGCGCTCCTTGAGCGACCGGAAGGTGCCGCCGCTCATGCTCCGCTCCCGAGCCGGTCGAGCACGTCGGCGGCGCGGCGGAGCACCTCATGATCGGCGGGCTCGAGGCTCCGCAGGCGCTGGGCGAGCCAGGCGTCACGGCGGCGCCGGTCGGCCCTGAGCAGGTCGAGACCAGCCTGGCTGGGCGCGAGCAACACCTGGCGGCGGTCGGTCGGATGGCCCGTGCGGGTGATGAGGTCGACGGTCTCCAAACTGGCGACGACGCGGGTCATCGAGGGCGCCGAGACGCGCTCGTGCCCGGCCAGCTCACCAGGGGTCAGCGGGCCGTGCCGCTCGAGCGTGGACAGGGCGGCGAGCTGGGTGAGGCTCAGCGAGCTGTCAGTGCGCTGCTGACGGAGGCGACGGGCCAGGCGCATCACGGACAGCCGCAGCTCACTGGCGAGGGCGGTGTCGGCAGTGAGCGGCATGTCGTTAGCATAGGTCATTGCCTCTGCTAACGACACAGCGGGTGCACGGACCCTTGGCAGGGCCGGGCGAAAGGGTTACGCGAGGGCGCGCTGGAGCGGGTCGATGGCGAAGTAGACGACGAACAGCGCCGACACGACCCACAGCAGCGGGTGCACCCCGCGGACCCGGCCGGTCGTCAGCCGGAGGACGGCGTACGACACGAACCCCGCGCCGATCCCGTTCGTGATCGAGTACGTGAACGGCATCAGCACGATGGTGAGGAAGGCCGGGATGGCGATCGTCCAGTCCTCGAAGTCGATGTTGCGGATCTGGGTGAGCAGCAGGAAGCCGACCACCACCAGGGCCGGTGAGGCGGCCTCGAACGGCACCACCTCCACCAACGGCGTGAGGAACAGCGCGACGACGAACAGCAGGCCGGTCACGACGCTGGCCAGCCCGGTCCGGGCACCGTCACCGACCCCGGCCGCCGACTCGATGTAGGTCGTGGACGAGCTGGTCGACGTCGCGCCTCCGGCCATCGCGGCGATCGAGTCCACGAGCAGCACCCGGTCGGCACCGGGCAGCTGGCCCTCGTCATCGAGCAGGCCGGCCTCGGCCCCCACACCGACGACGGTGCCCATGGTGTCGAAGAAGTCGGCCAGCATCAGGGTGAAGACGAACAGCACGGCAGCGACACCACCGACGGCCTTGAATCCGCCGAGCAGTGAGAAGCGACCGAGCAGGTGCAGGTCGGGCAGGCTCGCGAAGGAGTCGGGGATGCGGGGCACGTTGAGTGAGAAGCCTGTCGGGTTGGGCTTTCCGGCGGCGGTAAAAGCGCCACCTACGTCGAAGACCTGCTGGATGATGATGGCGAAGACGGTCGTGACGATGATGCCGATGAGCAGCGCGCCCTTCACCTTGCGGACCACGAGCACGATCATGATCAGCAGGCCGACGACGAACACGACGGTCGGCCACCCCCGCAGCTGACCGGTCGACCCGAGCTGCACCGGCACGGTCGTGCCGGCCGCGTCAGGGATTCGACGGACGAAGCCGGCGTCGACGAACCCGATGATGGCGATGAACAGCCCGATGCCGACGCTGATGGCGGTCTTGAGCTCAGCCGGGATGGCGCGGAAGATCGCCCCCCGGACACCGGTCAGCACCAGCACCGTGATGACCACGCCCTCGAGGACCACGAGGCCCATCGCGTCCTGCCACGACATCTGCGAGGCCAGGCTGAAGGCGACAAAGGCGTTCAGCCCCAAGCCGGTGGCCAGCGCGAAAGGGTAGCGGCCGACGATGCCCATCAGCAGCGTCATGACCGCCGCCACGAGGGCGGTGGCAGCGGCGACGCGCGGGATGGCGCTGTCCGGGCTGCCGCCGAGGAAGTGGCCGCCCGAGTCCTTGACCGTTCCGATGATGAGCGGGTTGAGCACCACGATGTACGCCATGGTGAAGAAGGTCGTGAGCCCACCGCGCAGCTCGCGCTGCACGGATGAACCACGCTGCGTTATCGAGAAGTAGCGGTCGAGACCGGAGGCGGCGGCCTCGGGACCTGGCTCAGTCGTGGTCGTCGCAGTGGTCATGGGCGGCAGGGTCCCAGATCCGGTGTCGGGGGCGTAGCGTCCGCGCCGTGCCGCTCGCCGCTCGCCCCGACCCGCCGCCGCTCGAGACCGACGACGTCCGCCTCATCACCGTCGGCGCGGCCGGCTTCGCGGTCGCCTTCGTGGTGCTGGTGACGGCCCGGATCGCTGGTGCCGGCGTCCACACCTGGTGGATCGTGATGTGCGCCGAGGGCGCCGTGCTGGGCCTCATGGGCATCCTCTACTGCCGCCGGCGGCGGGACGCCCTCGCCCGCCCGCAGGGGTGACAGCCGAGCCCCCGCGGACGCGCACCGGCGACTCGTCATGCTCCGACTGGGGTGCGAGGCTGCCCCAGCGTCATCCACCGCACCGGAGGTCCACCGTGCCGTTCACCCCTGCCCAGCGCGAGGTCCTCGCGGGCCTCGTCGACACCGCCGTCCCCGCGCTGCCCGCGCCGGTCGGGCAGGACCCGGTCTTCTGGGAGACCGCCGGCTCGACGGTCGGCGCCGACCGGGCGCTGGAGGCGTTTTTGGTCACCTTGCCGGAGGCCGACCAATCGGGCATCGGCCAGCTGCTCGATGGCCTGGCGCAGCTGGGGTTCCAGCACCAGGGGCGAGCCGTCCGCGAGGCCATGCTCGGCACCGCCATGGCCCTCGCCCCGGAGGCCGGCGTCGCGCTGGCGACCCTGCGTGGCGGTGCCTGCATGCTGGCCCACTCGCTGGTCGATGACACCGGACGCAACCCGTTCTGGGCGCAGTACGGCTACCCCGGCCCGGTCATCGCGCCCCCGCAGGTGGAGCCGTACATCACGCCGTACATCCCGACCGACCGCGAGGTGATCGACGCTGACGTCGTGGTCGTAGGCTCGGGTGCGGGCGGTGGCACGATCGCGGGTGTCCTGGCGCTGCAGGGCAAGCGGGTCGTCGTCCTGGAGGCCGGCGGTGCCACCAGCGAGAAGGACTACCGGCAGCTGGAGATCGACGCCAGCACCACGATGATGTACCGCAACGGGCTGTCGATCAGTGCCGACGGCAACGTCGGGCTGCTGGCCGGTGCCACCCTGGGCGGCGGCACGACCATCAACTGGCACAACTGCGTGAAACCCAGTGCGGAGGTCCGCCGCGAGTGGGCGAGCGAGCACGGTCTGACCGACGTCGACACCCCGGAGTTCGACCGGCACCTCGAAGCCGTGCTGGCCCGGATGGGCGCGAACGCCGACTGCTCGGACTTCAACGGCCCCCATCAGCGGCTGGCGGAGGGCGCCGAGAAGCTCGGCTGGTCGGTGCACACCGCCGTCCGCAACGTCGACGCTACGACCTACGACCCGGTGGCCGCGGGCTACACGCAGTTCGGCGACCCGAGCGGCAGCAAGCGCGGGACGCTGAACACCTACCTGCGTGACGCCTTTGACTCGGGCGCCAAGATCCTGGCGAACACCCACGCAGACCAGGTGTGCCAGGAGGGCGGTCGCACCGGTGGGGTGGCCGCGACGTACAACGACCCGGTGAGCGGGCAGACCGGCGCGGTGATGGTCAATGCCCCGACCGTCGTCGTCGCCTGCGGAGCGCTCGAGACGCCCGCGCTGCTGCTGCGGTCCGGGATCGGCGGGCCAGCCGTCGGCAAGAACCTCTACCTGCACCCGAGTGCCGGCATCTTCGGGGTGTACCCCGAGGACCAGCAGGCCTGGTGGGGTCCGCCGCAGGCCGCCGTCATGGACCAGTTCCGTGACCTCGGCGACGGCTACGGCCTGCTGGTGGAAGGGTCGCACTACTACACCGGGGTCTTCGCCTTCCAGCTTTCGCGCCGCGACGGCAAGCAGGCCAAGGAGGCGATGAGCAAGCTCGGCCGGATGGCTGACTTCTTGTTCGTCATCCGCGACCACGTCGGTGGCGAGGTCTCCATCGACGAGCAGGGCCAGGCGGTGCACACCTACGCCCTGACCGACGAGCGTGACATCGCCTGCTACCGCAAGGGTCTGCGCGTGATGGCCCAGCTGCACGAGGCGGCCGGCGCCGATGAGCTGTGGTTCGGTACGACGCCGCGGGTGTGGAAGCGCGGCGACGACCTCGACGCCTGGGTCGATGAGCTCGACGCCGTGCACATCGGCGCCGGCGGGCTGTTCATGGGCAGCGCGCACCAGATGGGGTCCGCCCGGATGGGCACCGATCCGGCGACGTCGGTGGCTGGGCCGACCGGTGAGCTGCACGACGTCGAAGGCGTGTGGATCGGCGACACCAGCGCCTTCCCGACCCCGTCCGGCGCCAACCCGATGCTCACCTGCATGGCGCTTGCGCACCGCACCGCCGAGCACATCAGCGGCCTGCGCGACGAGACTCCCGCCGCCGCCAAACCGCTGGCCGACGAGGCCCTCGCCGCCGCCCCCGCCGCCTAGGAGGATCGGGGCATGAACCACACCCGCGACCACATCTACGTCGACGGCGCCTGGATCGCCTCGACCGGCACCGGCACGCTGCCGGTCACGAACCCTTTCACCGAGCAGGTCATCGGTCAGGTGCCCGAAGGCACGGTCGAGGACGTCGACAAGGCAGCGCGCGCGGCCAGCACCGCCCTGCCCGGCTGGTCCGCCACCTCCCTCGATGACCGCGTCACGTTCTGCACCTCCATCGCGGAGGGCCTCACGGCTCGGGCGCAGGAGATCGCCCTGGCAGCGGCCACCGAGATGGGTGCGCCCTGGCAGATCGCTGTCCTGGTGCAGGCCGGCCTGCCGGCGATCAGCTTCGCGTCGATGGAGGACGTCGTGCAGGAGGTGGAGTGGGAGCGCCGGTCCGGCAACTCGGTACTCGTCCGCCAGCCGGTCGGCGTCGTCGGCGCCATCACACCGTGGAACTACCCGCTGCACCAGATCGCGGCGAAGGTGGCGCCCGCCCTGGCTGCCGGCTGCACCGTCGTCGTCAAGCCGTCGGAGCTGGTGCCGGGGGTGGCCTACCTGCTGGCCGAGGTCATCCACGACGTGGGCCTGCCGGCCGGTGTCTTCAACCTCGTCCCCGGCACCGGGCCGGTGGTCGGCGAGGCCATCGTGAAGCACGAGCTGGTGGACATGGTCTCCTTCACCGGCTCCACCCGGGCCGGCCGGCGGGTCGCCGAGCTGGCCGCCGCGGCGCCCAAGCGGACGTCACTGGAGCTCGGTGGCAAGAGCGCCTCGGTGCTGCTCGACGACCTGTCGGCAGAGGAGCTGGGCAACGCCGTGGCCGGCTCCCTGACCGGCTGCCTGATCAACTCCGGCCAGACGTGCAGCGCGCTGACCCGGCTGGTCGTACCGCGCTCGCGGTTGGCGGAGGTGGAGGGTCTGCTCGAGGTCTTCACGCAGTTCGCCCCGGTCGGCGACCCGCTGGCCGAGGGCACCCAGCAGGGGCCGCTGGTGAGCAAGGTGCAGCAGGAGCGGGTCCGGGACTACATCCGGCGCGCGATCGAGGACGGCGCGAAGCTGGTCGCGGGCGGCGCCGAGCAGCCCGCGGGCCAGCCGACCGGGTTCTTCGTGCAGCCGACGGTGCTGGTCGCCGAGGCCGGGTCGACGATCGAGCAGGAGGAGGTCTTCGGACCGGTCCTCACCGTCGTGCCCTACGACGGCGGTGACCAGGAGGCCCTGGACGTCGCCAACGGCACGCCGTACGGGCTGTCGGGCGCGGTGTGGGCCGCGGACCGCGAGCGCGCTGTGGTCTTCGCCAAGCGGATGCGGACCGGCCAGGTCGGCGTCAACGGTGGCGTGTTCAACCCGACGGCGCCGTTCGGCGGCTTCGGGCAGAGCGGCTACGGGCGGGAGCTCGGCCCGCTGGGTCTGGAGGAGTTCACCAACCTCACCTCGCTCCAGCTGTAGCGGGCGCGCTCGGGGGCATGCGGTCCCTGCCGATCCGGAGCCGGTCACCGCCCCGCCGGGCGGCGGTGTCAAAGGGGTCAGTCAGCTGGCATGGCCGTCCGGGGTCTCATCGTCGGGCTCGGGGCCGCCGCCGGGCACGAGCTCGAGCTCCTCGTCCTCGACGACCATCCCGGGTCCGCCGCCGACCACCGGCTCGACAAGCGTCTCGCTGTGAGCACCGCAACCGTGGTCGAGGGACACCACCCGGCCGTCGTCCGGCGCCATCGCGTTGCCGCACACCCCGAACAGCGCCCGCATCCCACCAGCCATCGGCAGCAGGAACCCGCAGCCGACGCACTGGCCCGGCGCCTGCCTGGCCATGCTGCCCGAGGGACCCTGCGTGCCGTCGTACCACCGATCAGCGGCCTCGAGCCGACCCTCGATCGACAGCATGCGCGGGCGGCCGAGGCCCAGCTCCCAGAAAACCTCCGCGGCCAGCTCGGCCTCCGGGTCGGCGTACGACGGGACAAGCCGCAGGTCGTCCCGTGCGGGCGGCATCAGGTCACCGGGCGAGAGGTCGCCCGGCTGAACTCGCTCGCTCCACGGCACCCAGGCCGGGGCGACGAGCGCGCCGCTGCCGGGCAGCAGCACGACCTCGTCGACGGTGACGTCCTGGCTTCCTTCTGCTCGGGCGACGGTGACCGCCCAGCGCCAGCCGACGTAGGCCTTGTCGGTGCTGGCGAAGGAGTGCGTCACGACCAGCGGCCCGTCGGAGTCGACGCCGAGGTGCTCCCCCACGGCGCTGCCGCCGGCTTCCAGGGCGACGGCCCGAGCCAGCTCGACCGCAGCGGCGCACACCGGGTCGACGCCTGCATCGGTGGCCGCGTCACCAGCGATACCCGCGGCATCCGCAACCGTCGCGCTGTCCGGGACGTCCGCGGCGGGTGCCGGCGGGGCGGGAGCAGTCAGGGTCGGCTCGGTCACCACACCATCCTCGTCGACCTCAGGTGCGGCGGGAGGCGGCGTGGGCTCGGGGGTCGCTCCGACCGTCGCGGCAACCACCCCGGATACCCTCGTGGTGATGTCGCGCAGCCGGCGACGCACTCCTGCCATGCCACCAGCATCCCATGCCGCCCGCTCGGAGCCCTGACCATGACGCCCCGCCGTACCGCCGTCACCACCGCCGCCGGTGGTCTCGCCCTCGCCGCACTCGCCGGCTGCAGCAAGCCGACGCCGGGTGTCACCCTCGTCAGCGACGGCCGGCACGTCCGCAGCGAGGCGACCGTCTACTGCCGGACCGGCCAGACGCCGGTCAAGCGGAACTGCGCGACCAGCGGACAGGGACCGACCGTCATCGCGGTCCGCCAAGGCGCCCAGCTGGGTGTCGACGTCGACAGGACGCTCGCGCAGCACGGCTGGTACCTCGTCGACGTCGACGGCAAGCAGCGCACACCCGTGCAGGACACCCACTACTTCTCGTTCCAGGTCGACTTCAGCGGACGGCCGAACGGCGGGGTCGCGACGTATGAGATCCGCTCGGTGGACCACGTCGCCGAGAACGCGAAGGACACCGGAACATGGGTGTTCCAGCTCACCCAGCGCTGAGGCTCAGCCCTCGAGCTCGGCCGCGATGGCCCGCAGGATCTGCGCGACCCGGCGACCGGTGTCCCGGTCCGGGTGCTTGCCTCGACGCAGCTGCGACTGCACCGAGGACTCCAGCAGCTTGATGGTGTCCTCGACCATGACCTGGAGCTCGTCCACCGGGCGGCGAGCTGCAGCGAGGGACGGCGGTGCCTCCAGGATGCGCACCGAGAGCGCCTGCTCGCCGCGCTTGCCGGCGGCCACCCCGAACTCCAGCCGGGTGCCGGCCTTGAGCTCCTCGACGCCGTCGGGCAGGGCCGCCTGCGGCACGAACACGTCGCCGCCATCGTCTCGGGTCGCGAAGCCGAAACCCTTGGCCTTGTCGTAGAACTTCACCTTGCCGGTGGGCACGTCTGCTCCTACGAGTCGGGGACTGCAGAGGTTAGTCGTCGCTGCGCTGCGCACCACCGGGTTCGGGCACGACCGCGTCCGGGCACCACCGGGTCTGGGCACCACCGGGTCCGGGCACCACCGGGTCGGGCCGCCGGGTTCGGGCACCACCGCGTTCCGGCCGCCGGCCGTAGCCTGCCCAGGTGCCCCGCCACGCCGCACCTCGCAGCCGCCGACCGGGAGACCTGCTGGTCCGCGGTGGGGCGGTCGTGTTCGCCGTCGGCGTGGTGGCCGTCCTCGCGATCCTCGTGCCGTTCCTGGCCGGCGCCCGGTCGGACGCCCCGGCGGCACTGGACCTGGTCGCGCTGCTGTTACCGGTTGGCCTCGGGCTGGCCCTGCTCGGCCTGCTGCGCGGCGCCCGTCACTAGGCCGTCAGCGGCCCCCACCAGCCCGGCGTTCATCGAGCCGGACCGGAACTGCGCCACCTCGACCCACTCGAAGCCCTCGTCCTCGACCAGGGAGCGGGCGAACCCGTTGTAGCGCTCGAGCGCCTCAGCGTCGAGCTCCACACGGGCCGACCCGTCACCGAGGTCGCGCACCCGGACGTGAGTCGGAGACAGCAGCTCCCGCAGTGCGGTCTCCGCACGGTCCACCCGGGCCAGCCGGCTCGGGGTGACCTGCACGCCGTACGCGATTCGGCTGGCCAAGCAGGCCAGAGCCGGCTTGTCGGCGGTCCCAAGCCCCCAGCGGCGGGAGGCCTCGCGCACCTGCGCCTTGGTCAAGCCGGCATCCAGCAAGGGGGTCACCGCGCCGCGCTGGGCAGCCGCCTGGATCCCCGGGCGGAAGCCGGCCACCGCGTCGTCGGCGTTGGTGCCGGTCGCGACGTGGGCCAGGCCCAGCTCCTGCGCGAGCGGCCGCAGGGTGTCCAGCAGCGTCGCCTTGCAGTGGAAGCACCGGTCCTGCCCGTTCGCGACATACCGTTCGCGGGACAGCTCGTCAGTCCCCGGCGCGAGGTGCCGCACTCCCAGACCCCGGGCGTACGCCGATGCCGCCGGCAGCTCTGACTGCGCCAGGCTGGGGCTGACAGCGGTGGCGGCGGCAACGCGGTCCCGGCCGAGGGCCCGGACAGCCGCTGCCAGCAGGAACGCGCTGTCGGCGCCGCCTGAGAAGGCGACCAGCACGCTGCCCAGCGCCGTCAGCTGCTCCTCGAGCCTGGCCAGTCGGGTGGTCAGCAGGTGCTCGTGCAGCCAGCTCGGGAACCCGCTCAGGTCGTCGGCCAGTACGTCCGCACCGACAGGCTCGGTGCCGCCCGTCCGCACCCCGTAGGCCAGCGCCCCGGCGGCGCGAGCACCGTCGACGTCGTGCGGGTGGTCACCGACGTAGACGGTGGCGCCGAGCTGGCGCAGCGCGGCGCCCTTGGCCTCGCGCCACGCCCAGCCGACGACCTCGTCCACCTCGATGCCCAGCTGGGTGAGGGTCTGCCGCGCGAGGGCCTCCTGCTTGGCGGTGATGACGACGGCGCATCCCCCGGCTGCCCGGACGGCGGCCACCGCGGCCGACGCGCCGGGCAGGGCGACGCACAACCGGACACCCATCTCGGCCATCAGCACGCGGTAGCGGTCGGCGACCCGCTCCACGTCGGGCGCGGGCACCCACTCGGCGAGCTCCTGCTCCAAGGGCGGGCCCAGGCGGGACGCCCAGAGCTCCCCGTCGATGGGGAGGCCCTCCTCCCGGGAGAGCTGTGCAGCGACGGCGACGACACCTGGACGACTGTCGACCAGCGTCATGTCGAGGTCGAAGCCGACGGCAAGGGTCACACCCGAACCCTACGGCGGGTCAACCCTCGCCGGAGGCGAGCTGCTGCCCGGGGCCGGGCTCCTCGTCGTTCGGCGGCAGGGGCGGCGCGGCGTCGGCGCCGTTGAGCGGGGCGCCGTGCGGCGGCTCGCCGACCAGGTCCGCGTCGGGGTCCGGGCCCGCGTCCCCGTCGCTGGACGAGGCGGCCGAGCCCTCGTCGACACCTTCGGAGGTCACCAGGTCGTCGGGCATCCCCGGACCGTTCCCCGGCGGTGCGGCGCCACACCGGCGACTAGCCTGGACCGGATGGACGCCAGCGCCGCACGCAGCCTGGCGGACACCCTGCGCGGCTGGCCGGACGCCCGGCTGGCCCGGCTGCTGCAGGCCCGGCCCGACCTCGCCGTACCCGTCCCGCCAGACGTCGGGGTGCTAGCCGCGCGGGCTGCCGTCCGCCTGTCGGTGCTGCGGGTCCTGGACACCCTGGACGCCTGGGTGCTGGCCCTCTTGGAGCAGCTGACGGTGCCGGAGGGCACCAGCTCGGTCGACGAGGTCGTCGAGCTGGCCGGCGGGGAGGGGGTCGTCCAGACCGAGCAGGTGCGGGCCGGTGTCGAGCAGCTCGTGGACCTGGCCCTGGTCTGGGTCAGCGGGGGCCGGCTGCATGTCGTCGGCTCCGTCCGGGACGTGCTGACCAACACCGGCACCGGCCTCGGACGGCCGGCCGCGGTCCTGCTGTCGCGGCTGCCGGCCCGGCAGCTCGGCACCCTGCAGGAGCAGCTCGGCGTCCGCGGCCTGTCCGCCGTCACAGCCCATCTCAGCGACCCGCTGTCGCTCGCCGAGGTGCTGGCCCGGGCCGACGAGGACGCGCGGCGCGTCCTGCTCAGCCTGGCGACCGGCTCTCCCGTCGGGGCCGTCCGGGACGCGCGGCGTCCGATCACGGCCGGGGACCTCGCCAATCCCGTGCGCTGGTTGCTGGCACACGGACTGGTCGTGGCCATCGACGACGACACCGTCGAGCTGCCACGTGAGCTCGGCCTGCTGCTGCGTGGTTCCAGCCCGCTGTCCACGGTGGCCCCGACGAGCCCACCGCTCACCACGACCACGGTCGGGGTGGGTCCGGTCGACGTGGCCGCGGCCCAGGCAGCCGCCGAGGTCGTCGCCCAGCTCGAGGCACTGCTCGAGTCGTGGGCCGAGGTGCCGGCGCCGGTCCTTCGCTCGGGCGGATTGGGTGTACGGGAGCTCAAGCGGGCCGCCAGGGAGCTGGACGTCGCGGAGCCCACCGCGGCCCTGCTCATCGAGATCGCCTATGCTGCAGGGCTTGTCGAGCAGAGCCCGGGGGTCGACCCGGACTGGGTGCCGACCCCGGCGTACGACAGGTGGGTGGCCTCGCCGGCCGAGGACCGCTGGATCGGGCTGGCCCGGACGTGGCTCGGCATGACCCGGCTGCCCGCGCTGGTTGGTCTGCGGGACGACCGGGACAAGGCGCTGTCCGCACTGTCCCCCGAGGTCGAGCGGCCGTCCGCGTCCGTCGACCGCCGGCGCGTGCTGGACGTGCTGGAGCAGACCCCGGCCGGCGCCGCCGTTGCCGACGAGGCGGTCGTCGAGGTCCTGCTGTGGCGCGCGCCTCGGCGTGGCGGCCGGTTGCGGGAAGTGCTGCCCGGCTGGGTTCTGAGCGAGGCCAGGACCCTCGGGCTGGTCGGCCGGGGCGGGTTGGCGTCGTACGCCCGGCTGCTGCTCGAGGGGGCCGACCGTGAGGGCGCCAAGGTCCTGCGCGACCTGCTGCCCGACCCGCTCGACCACGTGCTCGTGCAGCCCGATCTGACGGTCATCGCGCCTGGCCCGCTGGAGCGGGACCTCGCGCGGGAGCTCACCGTGGTCGCCGACGTCGAATCCACCGGCGGCGCGACCGTCTACCGCGTCACCGAGTCCACCGTACGACGGGCGCTGGACGCCGGGCGGTCCGCCAGCGACCTGCAGGAGCTGTTCCGGAGTCGCAGCAGGACGCCGGTCCCGCAATCGCTGAGCTACCTGATCGATGACGTCGCGCGCCGGCACGGCCGGCTCCGGGCCGGGACCAGCACGTCGTACCTGCGGTGCGACGACGAGGCGCTGCTCACCGAGGTGCTGGCCACCAAGAAGGCCCAGCCGTTGCGGCTGCGGAGGCTGGCTCCTACGGTGCTGACCAGCCAGGCGCCGGTCAGCCAGGTGCTGGAAGTACTGCGGTCCCTCGGTCACGCCCCGGCGGCTGAGGCGCCGGACGGTGCGGTGCTGCTGGCCCGCCCGGAGGGCCGCCGCACCCCGGTGCGCCAGCGACCCACCCGTCACGGTGAACCGCCGGCCCTGCCGGACGAACAGGCTCAGTTGGCCGTCGGTGCCCTACGGGCCGGTGACCTCGCCTCCCGGGCTGCCCGCCGCGCCCCCGTCGAGATCAGCCGCAGCACCAACACGCTGGCCGTGCTGCAGCAGGCCGCCCGGGACGGCCGGCAGCTGTGGCTGGGCTACGTCGACGCAACGGGCCGTTCGACACAGCGGGTCGTTGCGCCGCTGTCGGTGGAGGGTGGTTTCGTCACGGCGTACGACCACCTTCGGCAGGAGGACCGCACCTTCAGCGTCCACCGGATCACCGGCGTCGCCTCCGTCGGCGACGAGGAAGCGGACCCAACCGTCGAGCGTTGGAGCACCTGATGACCACCCCCGACGGACCCCTGATCGTGCAGAGCGACAAGACGCTGCTGCTGGAGATCGACCACCCGCTGTCCGCCGAGTGCCGGCAGGCGATCGCGCCGTTCGCCGAGCTCGAGCGCTCCCCCGAACACGTGCACACCTACCGGTTGACCCCGCTCGGGCTGTGGAACGCCCGCGCCGCCGGCCACGACGCCGAGCAGGTCGTCGACGCCCTGGTCCGGTTCAGTCGTTACGCCGTGCCGCACGCGCTGCTGGTGGACGTCGCCGACACGATGGACCGTTACGGCCGGCTGCGGCTCGAGCAGGACCCGGTGCACGGGCTGGTCCTGCGCACCACCGACCGCGCCGTCCTTGAGGAGGTCGTGCGGTCCAAGAAGGTCGCCCCGATGCTCGGCCCGCGGCTGGACCCCGAGACGGTGCCGGTGTTCCCGTCGGAGCGCGGCCGGCTGAAGATGGCGCTGCTCAAGGTCGGCTGGCCGGCCGAGGACCTGGCCGGCTACGTCGACGGTGAGGCGCACGCGATCGACATGGCCGAGGACGGCTGGGAGCTGCGCGACTACCAGAAGCTGGCTGTCGACGGCTTCTGGCACGGCGGGTCAGGCGTGGTCGTCCTGCCCTGTGGCGCGGGCAAGACGATCGTCGGGGCGGCCGCCATGGCCCGGGCGGGCGCGACGACGTTGATCCTGGTCACCAACACCGTCAGCGGTCGGCAGTGGAAGTCAGAGCTGCTCAAGCGGACGACGCTCACCGAGGACGAGATCGGCGAGTACTCGGGTGAGAAGAAGGAGATCAGGCCGGTCACGATCGCGACCTACCAGATCATGACCACCAAGCGGAAGGGCGAGTACGCCCACCTCGAGCTGTTCGGGGCCCGCGACTGGGGGCTGGTGGTCTACGACGAGGTGCACCTGCTGCCTGCGCCAGTCTTCCGGATGACCGCGGACCTGCAGTCCCGCCGGCGGCTCGGGCTCACCGCGACGCTGGTGCGCGAGGACGGCCGCGAGGGCGAGGTGTTCAGCCTGATCGGCCCGAAGCGGTACGACGCGCCGTGGAAGGACATCGAGGCACAGGGCTACATCGCGCCGGCCGACTGCACGGAGGTCCGCGTGACGATGACCGACGCAGAGCGGCTCGACTACGCGACCGCCGAGCCCGAGGAGCGGTACAAGGTCGGCGCCACCGCGCACACCAAGATCGCGGTGGTCAAGAAGCTGGCCGAGCGGCACGCCAAGGATCAGGTGCTCGTCATCGGGGCCTACCTCGACCAGCTCGAGGAGTTGGGGGCGGCGCTCGACATGCCGATCATCCAGGGGTCGACCAAGAACGCCGAGCGCGAACGTCTCTATGACCTGTTCCGCCGCAAGGAGATCCCGGGCCTGGTGGTCAGCAAGGTCGCCAACTTCTCGATCGACCTCCCCGAGGCGGCCATCGCCATCCAGGTCTCCGGGACCTTCGGCTCCCGCCAGGAGGAGGCGCAGCGCCTCGGCCGCGTCCTGCGCCCCAAGGCGGACGGCCGCAGCGCGCACTTCTACACGGTCGTCAGCCGGGACACCGTCGATCAGGACTACGCCGCGCACCGGCAGCGGTTCCTCGCCGAGCAGGGCTACCCCTACACCATCGTCGACGCCGACGATGTGCTGTCTGGAGGCTGAGCAGGTGCCGTCGCTGCTGCCCCCGGTGCTCACCGGGCTGCCCGCCCAGCAGCCGGCGCTGACGGCGGACGGGCTGCAACTGCGGCCGTGGGAGGACGGCGACGCACCCGGCGTGAAGGCGGCGTATGACGACCCGGCCATCCAGCGGTGGCACGTCGAGCGGCTCGACGACGACGAAGCTGCGGCGTACGCGCAGAAGTGGCGTGAGCTGTGGCGGACCGGGGTGCGCGCCGGCTGGGCGGTGGTCCGGGACGACGTGCTGATAGGGCGAGTGACCCTGGTGCGGCTGGACGTGTGGCAGGGGCAGGCGGAGGTGACGTACTGGGTCGTGCCGGCTGCGCGCGGCGGGGACGTCGCGCCGCGAGCTGTCCAGGCGGTGACGAAGTGGGCCTTCGACCTCGGCTTCCACCGGCTCGAGCTCGGGCACTCAACCGCCAACCAGTCGTCGTGCCGGGTCGCCGAGAAGTGCGGCTTCCGGCTCGAGGGCACCCGGCGCGCGCAGGGCCTGCACGCCGACGGCTGGCACGATATGCACCTGCACGCGCGCCTCGCGGACGACGTTCTGCCACCCTGAGCCGGTGGAGCAGCAGCACTGCAGTAAGCGCCCGGGGTGTACGACACTGGCAACGCCGTCGAATGTCACCGCGCTCGCCGGGCGTCGACGGCGACCTCCCGCGCCGGCGGCGGACCGGACGAGGACGGGAGATGCCCGGGCCTGGTCGCGTCCAACCCTGCCATTTTCTCGATCGACCTTCCCGCGGCCGCGATTGCGGGGCACCTTCGGGTCGCGCCAGGAGGCCCAGGGCCTGGGGCAGGCGCTGAGAGCCAAGGCCGACGGCCGCAGCGCGCGCTTCTACCCCGTCGTCAACCGGGGTACCGTCGACCCAGGACTGCGAGGCTCCGACTGCCAGCGGTTCCTGGCTGCAGGGCACACCAACATGGACGCCGACCTCGACCCCAGCTTTCGCCCGAGTGGCACGCAGGGCTTCGACGACCTGCGTCGCGACGCGACCCAGGTCGTCGTGCGGGGCACCCCGGTGCTGCTGGCATCGTTTCAGGACATTGTCCGTAGCAAGGAGGCTGCCGGTCGGGACAAGGACCGGCGGGCACTGCCGATCCTGCGCGAGCTCGTCGCCCAGCAGCTTCGGGCCGAGCGGTGAGCGCCCTGTACCAGGCGCGCGTCGCCGTCGAGCGCGACCTCGGTCCGGCGTACGCGGACGTCCTATCGCCGGCCTTGGAGCACCGCCGGTGGTGGGTGGAGCAGTGGGCTGACGGCGAGCCGTTCCTGCTGTGTCTGCTCGCGCAGGACGTCCAGGAGGCGGTGCACGAACGCGACCCAAACTGGCCGAGGTGCGTGGAGGCGACCTGCCCGCAGGCGGGGGCCCACGCCCTGACCGTCGAGCCCGATCTTGGCACCGACCCGTTCTGGGTCTGCCACACCACCGGGCTGCCGGTGGCCCCGGTGGGGTCGCTGCCCTGAGCTACGGGCGCAACTCCATAGTGCAGCACTTCACGCCGCCACCGGCCTTGAGCAGCTCGGACAGGTCCACGCCGACCGGCTCGTAGTCGCGGGCCCGCAGGTCGGCCGCGAGTTCGACGGCCTGCGCGGCCATCACGACGTGCCGCCCGTCGGAGACGGCGTTGAGCCCGAGGACCCCCGCGTCGTGCTCGCTGGCCAGCACCGCGTCCGGGAACAGTCGCTGCAGGATCCGCAGGCTGCCCGTGCTGAAGGCCGCCGGGTAGTAGGCGACGTTCCTGTCGTCCAGGACCGCCAGCGCGGTGTCGAGGTGGTAGTACCGAGGGTCCACCAGCGTGAGGCTGATGACGGGGACACCGAAAAGCTCCTGCACCTCGGCATGCGCGCCGGGATCGGTACGAAAACCGGTGCCGGCGAGCACCAACTCGCCGACGACGAGGAAGTCGCCCTCGCCCTCGTTGACGCGGGTGGGCACGGTGACGCCGGCCAGCCCGAGCTGCTCCAGCCGCCGCAGGTAGGCCGGCCCCTCGGCGTGCCGCTGGGGAAACGTGAAGCGGGCGCCCAAGGCGCGGCCCTCGAAGACCAGCCCCCCGTTGGCGGCGAAGACCATGTCGGGCAGCCCAGGCAGCGGCTCGATCAGCTCGACCCGGTGACCGAGGTCGAGGTAGGCCTGCCGCAGCGACTGCCACTGCGTCAGTGCGATGGTGCGGTCGACCGGGCCGGTCGGGTCCATCCAGGGGTTGATCGCGTAGCTCACCGCGAAGTGCTCCGGCGGGCACATCAGGTAGCGGCGCGACCGGACGGGGCGTCGGCCGGGCAGCGCGGCGGCCGGAGCGGACAGCAGGGTGGTCACGAGAGCTCCTGGGACGGGGCTCTGAGTTTGGCCGCTGACGCTCGCGCAAGCAATCGCTGTTCCTTGCGTGATCCACCTGCTTTGCTTGCGTCTGACGAACGTACGCGGCGATGTGTTGCGTGCCGGGCGGCAGGGGGGACGAAGTGGACACCATCGACGAGCAGGTCGTCGTCTGCCTGCTGCGTGACGGCAGAGCCACCTACTCCGACATCGGCGAGGTGGTGGGGCTGTCGGCGCCTGCGGTCAAGCGGCGCGTCGACCGACTGCTGGCCAGCGGCGCGGTCCGTGGCTTCACCGTGCTGGTCGACCCGGCTGCTCTGGGCTGGACCACCGAGGCCTACCTCGAGCTGTACTGCAAGGGGACCGTGGCGCCGGCAGAGCTGCGACGCAGCCTGGAGCGGGTGCCGGAGGTGGTCGGGGCCTGCACGGTGTCGGGCTCAGCGGACGCGCTGGTGCACCTGCTGGCCGCGGACATCGCGCACCTGGAGCGGGCGATCGAGCGGGTCCGTGACTCACCGCACGTCGACCACACCGTCAGCGTGGTCGTGCTGACCCGGTTGCTGGACCGGCCACGTTCGGCGACCGCGGCGGACTGACGCGGCGGACTGACGCGGCGGACTGACGCGGCGAGCTGACGCGGCGGCGGGCGGAAAGAGCGCGCCTATGGTGCCGTCGTGACAACCGCCGGCGCGATGACCAGCGACCGCTCGCTGCGCGCGCCGCTGGCCTCGCCCGCCTTCCGCTGGCTGCTGACCGGACGCACCGTCAACCTGCTCGGCAGCGCGGTCGCGCCGATCGCCCTGGCGTTCGCCGTGCTCGACCTGACCGGCTCGACCACCGACCTCGGCCTGGTCGTCGCCGCCCGGTCGCTCATGAATGTGCTGCTGTTGCTGTACGGCGGGGTGCTCGCCGACCGCATCCCTCGCCGGCTGCTGCTCGCCGGGTCGGCCGCCGGCGCCGCCGTGACGCAGGCTGCCGTCGCGGCGCTCGTCCTCTCCGGACAGGGGCAGATCTGGTCGCTGGCCCTGCTGTCCGCGGTCAACGGCGCGGTGTCCGGGGTGGGCATGCCGGCCGCGCTCGCGGTGCTGCCGCAGACGCTGCCGGCCGCGCACCTGCCGACCGGGATCGCGCTGGCACGGCTGGCCGGCAACAGCACCAACGTCCTCGGCCTGGCCGTCGGCGGGGCGCTGGTCGCCGGCGTCGGCCCTGGCTGGGGGATCGCCACCGACGCGGCGACGTTCGCGGTGGCGGCGGCCTGCTTCTCGCGGCTGCCCTCGGTCACCGTCGCCAGCGGGCGCGGCTCCGTGCTCACCGACCTGCGGGAGGGCTGGACCGAGTTCGCCTCGCGCACCTGGGTGTGGGTGGTGGTCGCGCAGTTCCTCGTCGTCAACGCCGCCCTGGCCGGCGCGGAGGGCGTCCTCGGACCGGTCGTCGCCGACCGCACCATCGGCCGGTCCGCCTACGGCCTGGTGCTCGCCGCGTCCGCCGTGGGTCTGGTCGTCGGCGCCCTCGTCGCGCTGCGCTACCGGCCGCACAAGGTGCTCCGCTTCGGGGTGGCGGTCATCCTGGCCCTGGCCCTGCCGTCGCTGGGGCTGGCGTTGTCCCCCACCGTCCTCGTGCTGGTCGCGACCTTCTTCCTGGCCGGCGTCGCGAGCGACCTGTTCGGGGTGGCCTGGGACGTGTCGCTGCAGCAGAACATCGCCCCCGACCGGCTCGCCCGCGTCTACTCCTACGACGCCCTCGGCTCGTTCCTGGCGATCCCGCTCGGCCAGGTGGTGGTGGGGCCGCTGAGCGCGGTGTCTGGCATCCGTAACACGCTGCTGGGGCTGTCGGCAGCGGTCACCGTCGCCACCGCCCTCGCCCTGTCCAGCCGGAGTGTTCGCGCCCTCGAGCGGCAGGCACCGACGGCCTAGCGGTCAGGAACTCCCGTCCCCGGTCACAGGCAGAGCTCGGCCACGGACACGTCGCGCATCTTGAACTTCTGGACCTTGCCGGTGATGGTCATCGGGAACTGCTCGGTCACCCGCACGTAGCGCGGCACCTTGTAGTGCGCCAGCCGGCCGGCGCACCACTCCCTCAACCCGTCGGCGTCCAGCGTGGCCCCGTCCCGCAGCCGCACCCACGCGCACAACTCCTCGCCGTACCTGGGATCGGGCACGCCGACAACCTGGACATCCACGATGTCAGGGTGCGTGTAGAGGAACTCCTCGACCTCGCGCGGGTAGACGTTCTCGCCACCCCGGATGACCATGTCCTTGCTGCGGCCGACGATCGCGAGATAACCGTCGTCGTCCATGACGGCCAAGTCGCCGGTGTGCATGAACCCCTCCTGGTCGACCGCCCCGGCGGTCCGCTCCGGCTCATCCCAGTAGCCCAGCATCACGCCATAGCCAGCGGTGCACAGCTCGCCGGTCTCACCACGCTGGAGGGTCTGCCCGGTGACCGGGTCCACCACCTTCACGGTCACGTGCGGGTGCACCCGGCCGACCGTGGCGGTCCGCTGGTCCAGGGTGTCGTCCGGGCCGGTCTGCGTGGACACCGGCGACGTCTCGGTCATCCCGTACGCGATCGTCACGCCGGGCATGAACGTCTGCACCTGCTTCATGACCTCCACCGGGCACGGTGATCCGGCCATGATCCCGGTCCGCAGGGACGTCACGTCGTACGACGTGAACGTCGGCTCGGCCAGCTCCGCGATGAACATCGTCGGCACGCCGTACAGCGACGTGCAGTGCTCGTCTTGCACAGCCCGCAAGGTCGCCGCCGGCTCGAAGGCGGCCGCCGGGATCACCACACAGGCGCCATGCGTCAGGGCCGCCAGGTTGCCCATCACCATGCCGAAGCAGTGGTAGAAGGGCACCGGCACGCAGATCCGGTCCTGCTCGGTGTAACCGCAGCCCTGCCCGACCAGGAAGCCGTTGCCCAGGATGTTGCGGTGCGACAGGGTCGCACCCTTGGGGAAGCCGGTCGTGCCGGAGGTGTACTGCAGGTTGATCGGCTCCTCCGGCGCCAGCCCCGCATTCGGGAGCGGGGCACCGTCCTGCGCCAGCGCCTCCCACTCGGGGGTGCCCAGGAAAAGCGTGTCCAGGTCCGGCGCCACCTCGGCCACCATGGCCCGGTAGTCGCTGGTCTTGAAGCTGGGGGCGGCGATCAGCAGCCGGGTCCCGGACTGCCGCAGCACGTGCTCCAGCTCGTGCGCGCGGTAGGCCGGGTTGACCGTCACGAGGATCGCGCCGAGCCGGGCCGTGGCGTACTGCACGAGCACCCACTCGGCGCAGTTCGGGGCCCAGATCGCGACCCGGTCCCCTTTGTCGATCCCCTGCGCCGCCAGCCCACGCGCCACCCGGTCCACCTCTGCCGACAGCTCCGCGTAAGTGAAGCGGCGGCCCTGGGCCACGCTGACGAGCGCCTCCCGGTCGCCGTGCCTGCGCACCGCGTCGTCCAGCGCGCCACCGATGGTGGTCGTCGGCAGCGGTGGGGTGCTGGGACCGGTGGCGAGGGCGAGGGTCATGCACCGATCCTTCCCCGGCCCTCAGCGAGCGGGCAAGGCGTCCCTCAGCCGCGGCGCCGCTGCACAACTGAGGCGTCGTCCCCGTGGCCACCGACAAAGGCCATCGGGTCACCGCTTCCGAGGTCTTCGATCCCGGCCGTCTCCAGGGCACCGACCGCCAGCGTCCGGCGTACGGCGGAGAACGTCAGCACGTGCGCGAGCACCCCGCCGTAGGTGAAGGTGTGCGGCGGCACGCAGACGGCGTCGACGAAGGTCTCGTCGGCCCGGCCGTCCGAGACCGGTCCGAGCACCTCGCGCCGAAAGTCCGGCACGACGGTGGCGAGGCGGCGCTGCAGACCTGCCGTCGTGACATCCCCTGGCGGCGGCATGGCGGTGCCCCCGGTGACGGCGGTCACCCACATCTCCAGCTGGCCGACCAGGCGGTCAGCCAGGCTGCGCAGCGTGGGTTCGGCGTCGATGCCCTCCACCGACAGCTCGATGAGCCGGTCAAGGACCTCACCGTCCAGATGCCCTGTCCTCTCGACGATCTCGCCCGTCAGCCACAGGTGGTGGTCGACCATGCGCTCCAGTAGGTCCATGGTTGTGCTCCTTCGGGTGGCCGGCAGCCGGAGGCCGCCGGGTGGGTGGAAGTGGACTCCCAGCGGGGCCGGGAGGTGGTGCCCGGACGGCTGCTGCGCCCGGTAGGCCGAGGGTGAGCGGCCGTACGCCCTGGTGAACGCACGGCAGAAGCCCTCGGGCGAGCCGTAGCCGGCGCCGAGTGCGATCTCGAGCACGGAGCTCGCCTCGGCCACAAGCTGGTGCGCGGCCCGCTCCAGCAGCAGCCGGCGACGGAACGCCCCCGGCGGCTCACCGAGGGCGGCGGCCGCCATCCGGTCGAAGTGGAACCTCGACAGGTGGGCCCGGGCGGCCAGCTCCGCGCCTCGGACCTCAGGGTCGTCAAGGCTCTGCTCTACCAGCCGGAGCAGCTGCCCCAGCTGGTCCTGTGCCGCCATGCTCCCCATGCGGACGATCCTGCTGCGGAACCCGGCCGTGCGCCTGACCGTCCTTGCTCATCTTCTGCTGCCGTCGCGGCTCAGGCGCAGCCCACGGAGCCGCAGGTCTGCGGGTCCCGCACGACGCGCCAGTGACCACCGGTGCGCCGCAGGTCCAGGACGACGGTGCGCTTCGCGGCGGTCTGCTCCAGCCCGATCCGCACCGTCGCCGTACCGCCCTGGACCGTGGCACCGGCTGGCCGCAGGGCGATCCGGGCGCTGTTGGTCCGGGCCGCGCGCGTCGCCTGCCGCAGATCGGCGCACACCTGGTCCGGCGTGCGCCGGTCGGCCGCGGTTGCGTCCGGCACGGACAGCCGCAGGTAGTCGCCACAGTCACCGAACACCACCGCCTGCGTCCAGGCCAGCGCGGTCCCCTGCGGTGTGGCCAGCCGGCGCAGGTCCACCACGGCGGTGGCCGCAACGGCGACCACCAGCGCGTTGACCAGGCCGATCAGCAGCAGCGGCTGGCGCTTGGCCTTGCGCCGGCGCTTGACCTCCGCCTCCAGCTCAGCCTCCCGCCAGCGGTCCTCGACGCTCACGCCAGCAGCACCGGGGCCAACCGTCGCCAGTCCTCGACCGGCACGTCGAACGGGTCCGCCCCCAGCACCTGCACGCACACGTGACTGGCCCCGGCATCGAGGTGCTGCTGCACCCGGTCGCGGGCGCCCTGCTCGCCGCAGGCCACCATCGCGTCCTTGAGCCGCTCACTCCCGCCGCGTATCCAGTCGTCCTTTTCGAAGCCCTGGCGCCGCCAGCTCTCCCGGTAGTTCGGCAGCCCGGTGTAGATCTCCAGGTGCCAGTGCGCCCGCCCCTGCCAGGCCGCCTCGTCGAGCACGACGGCCTGCTCCACGGCCAGCACCGCGCCTGGACCGAGCAGCTGCCGGGCCTGCGCGGTGTGGTCGGGCGTCACGAGGTACGGGTGCGCCCCGTGGGCGCGATCCCTTGCCAGCCCGAGCATCTTGGGCCCGAGGGCGGCCAGCACCCGCGGTGCCGGCGGTTCGTCCCCTGCCACGGCGTACGGCGCCTCGTCCATCGCCTGGAGGTACTCCCGCATTGCGGTCACCGGCTTGCCGTAGGAGTGCCCCCGCATTCGCTCGACCAGCGGTGCGTGGCTGACGCCGAGGCCCAGCAGGAAGCGGCCGGGGTGCATGGCGGCCAGGGTCCGGGCGCCACTGCTCGTCGCCACCGCGTCCCGCGCGTAGATGCTGGCGATGCCGGTCGCGACGGCCATCCGCCGGGTCGCGCCGAGGTACAACCCGGCCGCCGTGAGCGCCTCACGGCCGTACGCCTCGCCGAACCACAGCGCACCCCAGCCCTGCTCGTCCAGCTCGGCGACCTGCTCGCGGGCCCGCGAGATCGGCAGGGCATCCAGCGCGGTCGTCCAGAGGCCGATCCGTCCGAGGGTGGTCACCGCAACTCGCCCGGGTCGGCGGGCACGTCGACCGCGTGCGCCCGGAGCAGCTCGAGCGGGACGACGTCCAGCGCCCGCTGGTGCGTGGCGGCCAGGACCAAGGGCGCCGCTGCGCCGTCCTGCGCCGCCTGCAGCCACCGGACGGCGACCACGCACCATCGGTCACCCGGGACCAGACCTGTGAAGCGGTACTCCGGCCGCGGTGTCGACAGGTCGTTGCCGACGCGCTGCTGGTGCGCCAGGAAGTCCGCTGTGACAACCGCGCAGACGGTGTGACTGCCGACGTCCTCGGGGCCGGTGCTGCAGCAGCCGTCCCGGTAGAATCCGGTGACGGGGTCGTCACCGCACAGCTCGAGCGGACCGCCGAGCACGTTGAAGTCTGCGTCCACCCCCCCAGCACAGCACAGGGCCGGCTCCCGGCGAGTCATCCCCGTCGTACGCGAGCTGGATCCGTCGCATGCCAGGCGCAACGATCACATCACGATGGGGTGCCGCACCGTGCGCAGGTGGTATCCGGTGGCAGCCTGCGACCGTCCCGGGCGGCGGCTGGCAGGGACGCCGACGGGGGGACGCGGGCATGGCGGCAGGTGCGCTGACCGTCGTCGCGCTGCGCTCCCGTCCCAGGCAGAGCGCCCTGGTCGTCGCCCTGACCGCGGTCGTCGTGGCCGCCGCGGCCCTCGGTCCGCTGTACGCCAGGGCGGTCGAGCAGTCGGTCCTGCGCGCCGGGCTGACCGCGGCGGTGACCACCCGCACCTCCCTGGTGGTCACCGATGCCTCCGCCCACCCGGTGTCACCGAGCGACCTCGCCGACCGCGTCCGCCCGGCCATCCCCGCGTTGTACGACCGACCCGTCGGCGGCGCCGAGGCACCCGTCGTGCTGGCCGTCACCGGTACGCCGGCCCGCACGCGGCTGACGGCGCGCGACGACGCCTGCCGGCAGGTGCGCGTGGTCGAGGGCCGCTGCCCGACTGCAGCCGGCGAGGTGCTGGTGAGCCGGCGCGCGACGGCCGGGACGGAGCTCGCGGTCGGCCGCGAGGTGGTCGCCAGCGGTGGGCAGCCGGGCCGGGGTGGCGTGCGGCAGCAGCTGGCCGTGGTCGGGGTCTACGACGGGCTCGACCCGTCCTCGGCGTACTGGTCTGGGCGTGAAGCCCCGCTGGTCGTCGCCGCCGACAGCGGAGGGCGGGACCGCGTCGTCGATGATCTGCTGACCGGCTGGGACACCCTTGCGGCCGTCGGCTGGCCCGATCTCAAGGCGCACCTGGACGTGCCCCTGCGAACTGGCCAGGTCGACCTGCAGGACGTGCCGGAGCTGCGCAGCACACCCGCGGCGGTCGACGTGGCGGCCCGCGGCGGTGGTGGCTACGCGACCAGCGGGATCGGCGCGGTGCTGGACGAGGTCACCGACCAGGTGCGGCCGACCCGCACGATCGTGCCGCTGTTGGCCGTCCAGCTGGCAGTGCTGGGGATCGTCGTGCTGGGGTTCGTGTGCGCGGCGGTGACCGAGCAGCGCCGGCCAGAGGTCGCCCTCGCCCGGCTGAGAGGGCTCGGCGCCCGAGGAGCCGCCGGGCTGCTGCTGCGTGAGCTTGGCGTGCTGATCATGCTGGGCGCAGCCGCCGGCGCCGCGCTGGGCTGGCTGGTCTGCCGGGTCGCGGCAGCGGCCTGGCTGCGGCCGGGGGTGGTCCCGGAGCTGCGCCGCCCGGTCGAGCTGGCTGTGGCCCTTGCCCTGCTCGCGGCACTGCTGGCCAGCGCAGCTGCCGCAGGACCGGTCCTGCGGCAGCCGTTGACCGCCTTGCTGCGTCGCGTCCCGCCGCGTGCCTCCGGCCTGCGGGTGGGGCTCATCGAGGGCGCCGTCGTCGCGGCCGCGGTGGCCGGGGTCGTGACGCTGCTGACCAGCAACGGCGGCCCGGTGGCGCTGTTGGCCCCCGGTCTGCTGGCCGTCGCCGGCGGGCTGCTGCTTGCCCAGCTCGCCGTCCCCATCTCGGCGCTGCTCGCCCGCCGTGCCCTGCGCCGGGGCCGGACGGCGTCAGCTCTCGCCGCCCTGCACATCGCCCGCCGGCCGGCCCTGCGCCGGTTGGTGGCGATCATCACCGCCGCGTGCGCCCTGCTCGTCTTCGCGGTCGACGCGTGGGCCGTTGCCTCGCGGGGTCGCACGACCCGGGCCGACGTCGAGGCGGGTGCGGCCGTCGTGCTCAGCGTCGACGCCCCCGGGCCGCGCGAGCTGCGGTCGGCGCTGCTGGCCATCGACCCCGACGGCCGCTACGCCACGCCCGTGGTCTCCACCAGGTCGGCGTCCGCCGTCGGTGCGACCGCGCTGGCCGTGGAACCTGCCGCGTTCAGGCGGATCGCCCGCTGGGGCCAGCCAGCGGACCAGCCCTCGGGCGACCAGTTGGCCGCGCTGCACCCCGCGACAGTGCCGGCCCTGCCGCTGCCGGCCGGGACGACCCGCCTCGAGGTGACCGCCACTGCCCAGATCCGGCCGCTGCCCCGGCCGCCCAATTTCCAGGGCGACCTGCAGCCGATCGCACTGGCCATCGCGCTCACGCCCGCGCACGGCGACGTGCTCTACCGCGCCCTGCCAGCCCTGCGCCCCGGCCGGGCCACCTACGCCACCGACGTCCGGTGCGGCAGCTGCGAGCTGTCCGGCCTGGTCATCGAGCGCACCTTCGGCGACACCTATCCCGCGGATGTGGACGTCTCGATAGATGCGGTGCGGGCAGGTCCCGTTGCCCGGCTCGTCCCCCTCGACCTCGGCCCGGCCGTGCCGGTGGCCTGGCAGGTCGTCCCGAACAGCGGCATCCCGAACGAGGCGCAGGTCAGCCCTGGGCCGCCGCTGCGGGTGCTGCAGCTGACGTCGTTCGAGTCGGTCGAGCTCCGGCGGGGCGACGTCCCTGCCGTGACCCCGGCGCTGATCGCGGGGGACGTACCGCCACACCCGCAGTACGGGCCGCCCGGAGGACCGGAGCTCGTTCAGGGGCCGGACCTGTCCGGCAACGACCACGTCTTCCAGGTGCAGGGCCGGCTACCTCTGGTGCCTCGCGCTGGCAGCTCCGGCCTGATCACCGAGCTCGCCAGCCTGGCGGCTGCCGGGACCAGCACGAGCACCGTCACGTCGTACGACGTGTGGCTGGCAGCCGAGGACCCCGGCCGGGAACGCGCGCTGCGGCAGTCGCTCGCCCAGCACGGGCTGCAGGTGGTCTCGCGCGACAGCGCCCGCGAGCACGCCGCGGCGTACGCCGCGCAGGGACCGGCCCTGGCTCTGCGGCTCGCGCTGCTGGATGGCGTGGTCGCGCTGCTGCTGGCCGCAGCCGTGCTGGTCGTCGGCGTCGCCACCTCCGGGGCGGCGCGGGCCAGGGACCTCGCCGGCCTGCGGATCGTCGGCGTGCCCTATGCCACGGTCCGCGGCGCGGCCGTGCGCGAGCACCTGGCTGTCGCAGTGCTCGGAGCCGTGGCCGGCAACGCGCTCGGGCTGCTCGCGGCGCAGGCGGCGCTGCCGGACGTCCCGGTGTTCGCCGACGCGGCGTCGGCCCATCCGGCGTCCCTGATGCCGGCCGACCTCGGGCCGGCCTGGTCGGCCGTGATCGCCACGACGATCGGCTGCCTGGTGCTGCTGAGCTTGGTCTGCGTCCTGGTCGGGCGCGCGCTGGCCGGGTCGGCGGTCCCGCAGCGGCTGCAGAGCACCCCATGAGCCGGGAGGCCCGTGGCACCGGGCTGCGCCTGGCCGTGGCCGGTCTGCGGTTCCGGCGCAGCACTGCTGCCGTCGTGCTCGTGCTGGGCACCGTCGCCAGCGCTGCGGCCGTGGTGGCGCCGCTGTACTCGCGGGCCGCCGAGGAGTCGGTCCTGCGCAGCACCCTCGCGGCCGAGGACGCCTTCACCCTCGCCGTCCAACTGCAGGTGCCTCCCGGAGGCGCGGACGGGCGGGGCGCGCCCGACCAGGGTGCGCAGTTGAGCGGCCAGCGTGGCGTCGAGACGGCTCAGTCGCAGCTGTTGCCTCCGGCCTTCGGCACACCCCGGCTGGCCTACGCCGGTGACGGGACGTTCGCGCCCGCTGCCGGGCCGTTCCGGGGCGGCGAGGTGGCCGGACAGCTGGTCGAACGCGAGGGCGCCTGCGCTCACGTCGCCGTGACCGCTGGTCGCTGCCCCATCGCCCGCAACGAGGCGCTGGTCTCCGGTCGCAGCCTGAACCTGATCGGCGCTCGGCTCGGTGCGCCGCTGGGCCTAGTGATCGCCGGCACGTCCACCACCGACGGTGCCCAGCGCAAGGTCGCTCTGCAGGTTGTCGGGGTGTTCGATCCGCCCACCTCCGTGCAGTCGTCCTACTGGGCCGGCCGGCCGTACTTCGCGTCGTTCTATCCGCAGGCCAGCACCCGTGGCCTGCACGAGGTACCCCCCACCGCTGACCCGGTCTTCGTCGGCCCCGGCACCGCCGCCGCCGCCCGGCTCACGACCTGGACCGTCGACACACCGCTGCAGCCCGCGCAGGTCCGGCTGGGTGACACGGCGCGCCTGCAGGGCCAGGTCGACGGGCTGTTCCACGTCGCGCAGCAGCACCAGCTCACCGTCACCTCGCAGCTGCCGGCGGCGCTCGGCCAGGCTGATGCCGGCCGTCGCCTGGTCCGGGTGGCCTCACCGCTGGCGGTCACGCAGCTGGTCCTGCTCAGCTGGTGGGCGCTGTCCCTGGTGGTCGGCGCAGCGGCCGAGGAGCGCTCACCCGAGCTGGGCCTGGCCAAGCTGCGCGGCCTGAGCAGCGGCTCGACCACCCGGTTCGGCCTGGCCGAGGTGCTGCTCCTGCTGCTGCTGGCCGCCCCGGCCGGGACGCTGATCGGCTACCTGGCCGTCCGGCGTGCGGCTCCCCACGTCTTCGCACCTGGCACGACTGTCGCGTTCGGCTGGCCGGTTGCTCTCACGGTGCTGGTTGCGGTCGCCGGCGGCCTGGTCACGGCGGCGCTGTCGTCCCGGCAGGTGCTACGGCGGCCGGTCACCGAGCTGCTGCGCCGGGTCCCACCGCGCCGCCGCCAGCGTGCGGGGCTGACCGAGGTGGTCGTAGGCGTGCTGGCCGTCGCCGGGGTGATCCAGCTGGCCGGTGACCGGGGCGGGCCACCGAGCCCGCTGGCCCTGCTGGCACCGGGCCTGGTTGCGATCGCCGGTGGCCTGCTCGCGGGCCGGCTGCTGGTCGCCATCGCCCGCCGGCGCAGCACCGCCGCTCTGCGACGTGGCAGGGCCGGCGCCGCCGCCGGCTGGGCCGGCATCGCTCGGCGGCCGGGCAGCGCCCGCATCGCCTCGGTGCTGGCAGTGGCAACCTGCCTGCTGCTGGTCGGCGTCCAGGCCTGGGCCGTCGCGCAGCGCAACCGGTTCGAGCGGTCGGCCGCCGAGACCGGGGCGGACGTCGTGCTGCACACCCGGGCCGCCAGCAGCCGGCTGCTGCTGACCGCCGTGCGGGCCGCCGACCCCGGCGGCCGCTACGCCATGGCGGTCGTCGAGGCCCCCGCCAACGACACCTCGACCCGGCTGCTGGCCGTCGATGCCACCCGCGCCGACCAGGTCCTGCTGTGGGGCGCGCCCGCCGACCGACCCGGGCCGCTGGGACCGGTCCTGCACCCTGCCCTGCCCGACCCGCTGCCGCTGGGACCAGGCCGGCTGGCGGTCACCGTGGACCTGCAACAGGTCGACTCGCCGTCACCACTGCGCCTGTCGGCCCGGCTCGACGTCGATGGGACCTCGGCCCGGCTGGCCCTGGGCACGCTGCGGCCAGGCACGGCGACGTACGGCGCACAGCTGCCGGCGGCCTGCCACCCGGACAGCTGCCAGCTCGGTGCGCTCGCGGTCAGCCACCCGGGGACCGACATCCAGGCCGCCAACGCACGGCTCGAGCTGCGCACCGTGACGGTGGGCGCGGCGGCACTGCCGACCGGCTTCGACGACCCGCGCTCCTGGCGGCCGGGCGCTCCCACCGTCGGTGGTCCGCAGGTCGTCCTGCGCGCCGGTGCATCACTCGGTGTCCAGGTGCACACCCCCGGCGGCCCCGACGCCGAGGTCGTGCGCGCCAACGCCCCCGAACCGCTACCCGCCGTCGTCGGCCGGGACGCCGTCGGTGACTCCGCGGGCCCGCAGGCCGGCACCGGGCTGGCTGGCTCGACGACCCGCTTCGACGTGACCCGGGCCGTCGGGCATGTGCCGCGTGGCGGGACCGGCGCGGCGCTGGTCGACCTCGACCTGGCCCTGCGCCTCACCGCCGACGGTGGCCCCGGAGACGGTGAGGTCTGGCTGTCCCGCGACGACCGCTCAGCGGAGCGCGACCTGCAGGTGGCCCTGCTGTCCCGCGGCGTGACGGTGACGGGACGGGAGACCCGAGGCGCTCTCGAGCGGGGCTACGCCGGGGACGGCGCCGTCCTGGCGCTACGGCTGCTGCTGGTATGCGGAGCGGCGGCCGTCCTGGTGGCCGTGGGCGCTCTCGGGGTGGGGGCCTGGGTCGGCGGTCGGCAGCGGTCGTACGAGGTGGCCGCGCTGCGAGTGGTGGGCATCCCGCGCCGCACCGTCCGGCGGCTGCTGCTGCTCGACAGCGCCGGCACCGTGCTGCTGGCCTTGGTCTGTGGAGCCGTCGCGGCCCTGATCGCCGTGGTCGCGGTGCTGCCGGTGTTGCCCGAGTTCGACGCGCCCTCGACCTGGGTGGCAGTGCGGTACGCCCCGGACCTGCCGGCGGCCGCGGGCGCGCTCGGCGTGCTGCTGCTGCTCCTGCTGGTGGCCGCGGTCGCGGTCGCCGGCCTCCAGCTGCGCGCTGGCCGGTCCGACCGGCTGCGGGAAGGAGTCCGATGACCGGGATCCCGGTGTCATGCCACGGCCTGGTCCACATCTACCGCCTGGAGGGCAACGACGTGGTTGCGCTGTCCGGGGTCGACCTCGACGTCGGCGGCGGGGAGGTGGTCGGCCTGCTCGGCCCGTCCGGGTCCGGCAAGTCCACGCTGCTCAACCTGTTCGCCGGGCTGCTTCGGCCGAGCGCCGGCCGGCTCACCGTCGGGCGCCACGAGATCGCCCGCATGGACGAACGCGGCTTGGCCCGGATGCGGGCTCAGGACGTCGGCGTCGTGCTCCAGGGCGCCATGCGCAACCTGCTGCCCTACGCCAGCCCGCTTGACAACGTCCGCTTCGCCCAGCGGGGCGCGCGCCGGCTGGCCCGCACCGGCGACGTCGAGGATGCCGGCCGCTCCGACCACTCGGTCCAAGCGCTGCCCGAGCCGATTGAGGTCCTGGAGCTGGTCGGCCTCTCCGACTGCGGGCACACCCCGCTGCACCAGCTCACACCGGGACAGCGGCAGCGGCTGGCCGTCGGCGTCGGCCTGGCCGGGCGCCCCGGTCTGCTGCTGCTCGACGAGCCGACCAGCCAGCTCGACCACGCCGGCCGCGATGAGGTGCTGGAGGCTGTGCACCAGGCCAACCGGGACCTCGGCACCACCGTCGTGGTTGTCACCCACGACCCGGAGGTGGCGCGGGCCCTGCCGCGGACGGTGACCATCCGGGACGGACGGGTCGGCGCGGAGGGCCGTCGTGGTGAGGAGTTCGCGGTGGTGGCCCGGGACGGCTCACTCACGCTGCCGCCGGACGTGCTCGAGCGGGTGCCGCCCGGATCGCTGCTGCGGGTGACGATCGTGGACGACGACGCGGTCCGCCTCGACCGAACCGACTCCTCCCGGGAGCAGCGATGACCGACGTCGTGGTGACCGGGCTGTCGGTCGTGCACGAGGGCCAACGGGTGCTCACCGGAATCGACCTGCACGCCCGAGCCGGCCAGGTCGTCGCCGTCACCGGGCCGTCAGGGGCCGGCAAGACCACCTTGCTCTGGGCGCTCGCCGGGCTGGTCCGGCCAGACCAAGGGCAGGTCGAGGTGGACGGCGCGGCGCTCACCGACCGGGACGCCACCAGCGCGGTCGGGGTGGTGCTGGTGCCGCAGGACAACGCACTGGCGGGCGTGCTGACCGCCGCCGAGAACGTCCTTCTCCCCCTGCTGGCGGTCGGGGTCCCCGCCGCCGAAGCCGGCTCCCGGGCGGCGCGAGCCCTCGAGCAGGTGGGTCTGGCCGGCGCCGGTGACCAGCTTGTCGAGGAGCTCTCCGGGGGCCAGCAGCAGCGGGTGGCGGTCGCGCGAGGACTGGCTCAGCAGGGCAGCGTCGTGCTGGCCGACGAGCCGACCAGCGAGCTCGACGCCGCGAACCGGGTCCGCGTCGTCGCCCTGCTGCGCGCCGAGGCCGACCGGGGCGCGGCCGTCATCCTGGCCACCCACGACCCGGAGGCCGCCGCGGCATGCGACGCCGAGCTGGCGCTGGACGAGGGGCACGGCACCTGGGTCCGCCGACTGTCCTGACCGACTGCCGGCCGCTGCGCAGCCCGGTGATCGGCAGCGGCCGCGCCCGGCGGTGCGATTCACGGCGACAGCCTCCCGCGCTCCCCGGCCACTGACGGCGCCATCAGCCCGGGGCTGTGGACGCCGAAAGGCGACCCTCCGGAGAGGGCCGCCTTTCGTGCAGGTAGTGCAGGTAGTGCCGGTGCGGACTAGAAGTCCATGCCGCCCATGCCGCCGTCGCCGCCGCCAGGCATGGCCTGCGCCTTCTCGGGCTTGTCGGCGATAACGCACTCGGTGGTGAGGAACAGCGCCGCGATGGAGGCGGCGTTCTGCAGCGCGGACCGGGTGACCTTGGCCGGATCGATGATGCCGACCTTGATCATGTCGACGTACTCACCGGTAGCCGCGTCAAGGCCCTGGCCGACCGGCAGGTTGCGGACCTTGTCCACAACCACGCCGCCCTCGAGGCCGGCGTTGAGGGCGATCTGCTTGATCGGGGCCTCCAGCGCCAGGCGCACAATGTTGGCACCGGTCGCCTCGTCACCGACGAGGTCGAGCTTGTCGAACGCAGTGACCGACGCCTGCAGCAGCGCGACGCCACCACCAGCGACGATGCCCTCCTCGACAGCGGCCTTGGCGTTGCGGACGGCGTCCTCAATGCGGTGCTTGCGCTCCTTGAGCTCGACCTCGGTGGCCGCGCCGACCTTGATGACGGCGACGCCACCGGCCAGCTTGGCGAGGCGCTCCTGGAGCTTCTCGCGGTCGTAGTCGCTGTCGGACTTCTCGATCTCGGCGCGGATCTGGTTGACGCGACCGGCGATCTGGTCGGCGTCACCGGAGCCCTCAACGATCGTCGTCTCGTCCTTTGTGATGACGACCTTGCGGGCCCGGCCGAGCAGTTCCACACCCGCGGTGTCGAGCTTGAGGCCGACCTCCTCGGAGATGACCTGCGCGCCGGTCAGGATCGCGATGTCCTGCAGCATGGCCTTGCGACGGTCGCCGAAGCCGGGGGCCTTGACGGCCGCTGACTTGAAGGTGCCGCGGATCTTGTTGACCACCAGGGTCGCGAGGGCCTCGCCCTCGACGTCCTCGGCGATGATCGCCAGCGGGCGGCCGGACTGCATGACCTTCTCCAGCAGCGGGAGCAGGTCCTTGACGGAACCGATCTTGGAGTTGACGACCAGGACGTAGGGGTCGTCGAGGGTCGCCTCCATCCGCTCCGGGTCGGTGACGAAGTAGGGGCTGATGTAGCCCTTGTCGAAGCGCATACCCTCGGTGAGCTCGAGCTCGAGGCCGAAGGTGTTGCTCTCCTCGACGGTGATGACGCCCTCCTTGCCGACCTTGTCCATGGCCTCGGCGATGATCTCGCCGACCGTGGTGTCCGCAGCGGAGATCGAGGCGGTGGAGGCGATCTGCTCCTTGGTCTCCACGTCCTTTGCGGCCTTGGCGATGGCCTCGACCACGCGCTCGACGGCGGCCTCGATGCCCTTCTTCAGGCCCATCGGGTTGGCGCCGGCCGCGACGTTGCGCAGGCCCTCGCGCACGAGCGCCTGGGCGAGCACGGTGGCGGTGGTGGTGCCGTCACCCGCGACGTCGTCGGTCTTTTTGGCTACCTCTTTGACGAGCTCGGCGCCGATCTTCTCGTAGGGGTCCTCGAGCTCGATCTCCTTGGCGATGGAGACGCCGTCGTTGGTGATCGTGGGGGCACCCCACTTCTTCTCCAGGACGACGTTGCGGCCCTTCGGGCCGAGGGTGACCTTGACGGCGTCAGCCAGCTGGTTCATGCCGCGCTCGAGACCGCGGCGGGCCTCTTCGTCGAAGGCGATCAACTTGGACATGCGGATGGTCCTCCCGGTCAGGATGCTGCAAAGCAGCACACACATCGATCTCCGCGAAGCGCCCGCGACGGACGACCGGGTTGCCGGTCTCGCCGGGAGATCTGGCACTCGAAGGGTCCGAGTGCTACCTCCATGTTGGCACTCGACCGGCCAGAGTGCAAGGCACCGCGATCAGCGCAGCAGGGCCGCCGGCACAACCGTCACCGGGAAGGGACGCACAGCCGTCCAGGACTGCTCGCCCACCACCCGGGCGACCTCGACGTAGCTGCCGTCCTGCAGCTCCAGCACGGTGAGGGACGGACCGCGCAGGTCCACGAGCCAGTAGGAGGGGATGCCGGACCGCTCGTAGGCGGCGCGCTTCATGACCTGGTCGCGGCCCCTGGTGCCGGGCGACAGCACCTCGACGACCAGCAGCGGTGGGCTCTCCACCCGCCTGTCCTCCCGCCGGTCGCCGACCACGAGCACGTCGGGCTGCACCTGCAACCGCTCCCCGAGCCGCACGTCCATCGGCGCCAGGATCACCTCGAAGGTCGGCGGCACCGCGACCCGCAGCAGGTAGAACAGCTCGGCCACGGCCCGCTGGTGCATCCGGACCGGGCTGGGGGTCACGAGCAGCTGCCCGTCGACGAGCTCGTACCGGTTGCCATCATCGGGCAGCGCATCGAGGTCGTCCGCGGTGAAGTCCTCGCCCACCGGGATGGTCGTCATGCCGTCCATGGTGCGCTCCCCTGCTCGCCATGTCAGCAGGATCGAGTCCCCTGCCCCGTTCTGGGACGGCTGACGGCCAGCCTGGGGACGACGGTCAGGCCAGCCCCGTGCCCACGAACGCGTCGTACGACGGGGCGATCGTGGCTGACGGGCCGACCTCGCCGGCCACCGCGTCGATCGTCTTGAGACCGTCACCGGTGTTGTAGAGCACCGTCTCGGCGTCGGGATCGACCAGGCCGGCGCGCAGCAGCTGGCGCAGCGTCGCCACCGTCACGCCGCCGGCGGTCTCGGCGAACAACCCCTCGCTCTCGGCCAGCAGCCGGATCCCCTCCACCACCTCGGCGTCGGACACGTGCCCCATCGCCCCACCGGTGCGGCGGACGGCGTCCAGCGCGTACGGCCCGTCGGCCGGGTTGCCGATGGCCAGCGACTTGGCGATCGTCGAGGGCCTGACCGGCTTGACGGTGTCCCAGCCGTTCTCGAAGGCGGTCGCGATCGGCGAGCAGCCGGTGGCCTGCGCCCCGAACACCTTGTACGGCGACGCCTCCACCAGGCCCAGCCGGGACAGCTCGCCGAACGCCTTGTCCACCTTGGTCAGCAGCGACCCGGACGCCATCGGCAGGACCACCTGCTGTGGCAGCCGCCAGCCGAGCTGCTCGGCCACCTCGTACCCGAGCGTCTTGGAGCCCTCGGCGTAGTACGGCCGGACGTTGACGTTGACGAACGCCCAGTCCTCGTTCTCCGCGATCTCGCTGCACAGCCGGTTGACGTCGTCGTAGCTGCCGTCGACCGCGACCAGCGTCTGGCCGTACACCGCGGTCTGCACAACCTTGCCCTGCTCGAGGTCCGACGGGATGAACACCACCGCCCGCAGGCCGGCGTGGGTGGCGTGCGCGGCCACCGAGTTGGCCAGGTTGCCGGTGGAGGCGCAGGACACGGTGGTGTAGCCAAAGGCACGCGCGGCCGACAGGGCTACCGACACCACCCGGTCCTTGAACGAGTGCGTCGGGTTGCCGCTGTCGTCCTTGACCAGCAGTGACTTCATGCCCAAGGCCCTGGCGAGGTGCGGCGCCGGCCGCAGCCGGGTCATGCCGGCGCCGAGGTCTACCCGGGTCGCGACGTCCTGGCCGGCGGGCAGCAGCCCGGCGTAGCGCCAGATGCTCTGCGGGCCGGCCTCGATCGACGCGCGGGTGACCACCCGCAGGCGGTCCTCGTCGTACTGCACCTCGAGCGGGGCGAAGCACTGGTCGCAGACGTGCACCGGTGAGAGCGGGACGACGTTCCTGCACTCCTTGCACACCAACCCGGTGGCGGGGCTGTCGGCGAAGGCAGCAGGCACTGACAAAGTGGTCATGATCTCCTCATCTTCCCCGCGCGTCGCGGGACGGAGTTGGCACCTGGTTCGCGCGGAACTGGTTGCCGGGGCGTCGTCGGGCCGTATCCCTGGTGCCCCTCGGGATGAGTGCGTTGAGTTGTCGGCCCAGGCTAGCGGACGCACGTGGTTGGATCGCGCCCCATGGCGGGACTGCTGGTGGCGAGCAGCCGCGGACTGGTCGCGTTCGCCGGGCCTGCGCTGAGCCGCTTACGAGGTGCCGGCCGCCGACGGCCGCAGGCTGTCCCGGCGGTAGGCGCGGGCCGCGAGCAGTCCGAGCCCGACCGTCCAGGCCACCAGCACAGCGAGCCCGTGCCAGCCGACCCAGCCGCCGAGCAGCGCGGCCCGGCCGGACCGGGCGGACCAGTACGTCGGCAGCGCCTGCACCAGGTCCTGCAGCCAGCGCGGGAACTGCTCGGCGGGTACGAAGATCCCGCCGAACAGCGCCAGCAGCGCCGAGCCCAGGCCCAGCAGTGGCTGCAGCGAGTTCGGGTGGATGCTGTAGCCCACCAGCACGCCGAGGGCGACGACGGGTACCAGGCCGAGCAGGATGGCCAGCGCGGTCACCAGCCAGCGACCGGCCGACAGGTCGACGTGCCGCGTCAGGTGCGCCAGCAGGAAGACCACCAGCAGCCCCGGGAGCGCGGTCAGGTAGGAGATCCCCGCCTTTGTCGTCAGGTACGCAGGCCCGGACAGACCGGCCACCCGCAGCTGGCGGACCCACCCGGTCGCGCGCTCCGCGGCGATGATCGCCCCACCGGAGAACAGCCCGTTCATCGCGCTGTAGGTGGCCATCGAGACCATGACGTACGGCGCGACCGTCAGCCCACCGAGCCTTGAGCCGTCACCGCCGGCGCTGAAGGACAGGAAGAAAAAGACCGGCAGGACGGTGGTGAAGACCAGCGCCCGCCGGTTGCGCAGCTGGCGCCGGAGCTCGAGTCGCAGCAGTGCTCTTATGCCGGGACCTCCTGGGTGAGCGCGAGGAAGGCGTCCTCGAGGCCCACCGCGCGGACCTCGACGTCATGCGCCCGCGGCTGGCTGATCAGCAGCGCCCGCAGGGTCGCGTCGCTGTCCGCGCAGCGCATCGTCACGACGTCCCCGCGACGCTCGATCGACGTGATGCCCGGCAGGGCGGCCAAGTCCTCGGGTGCGCCGGGGACGGTGGCGGTGATGGTCCGGCCACCGACGGCCGCCCGTACCTCGCTGGTCGGGCCGTCGGCAACGACCCGGCCACGGGCCATCAGCACCGCCCGGTCGGAGAAGTCCTCCGCCTCCTCCAGGTAGTGCGTCGCGAACAGCACCGTGCGGCCACGGTCGGTGAAGTCCCGCATGCTGACCCAGAAGGCGCGCCGGGTCGCGACGTCCATGGCCACGGTCGGCTCGTCCAGGACCAGCAGGTCGGGGTCACCCGCAACCGCGAGGGCGAAGCGGACCCGCTGTGCCTGACCGCCCGAGAGCCGATCCGCGCGCTGGTCCGCGACGTCCTCGACCCGGGCCAGCGCCAGCGCCTCTGCGAGCGGCAGCGGGCAGGCGGACAGGCCGCGCACCAGCTGGACCAGCTCCTTGACCGTCACCGAGCCCAGCAGCCCACCGGCTTGCAGCATGGCGCCGACATGACCGGCCCGGCAGGCCTGCCGGGGCTCCAGGCCCCACACCCGGGCGGTGCCGCTGTCCGGGCGGGTGAGGCCCAGCAGGATGTCGATGGTCGTGGACTTGCCGGCGCCGTTTGGCCCGAGCAGCGCCACGACTTCGCCGGCAGACACCGACAGGTCCAGGTGCTCGACGGCCACCAGCTCGCCGTAGGACTTGCGGACGCCGACCAGCTCCAGCCCCGTCATCAGGTCAGCCTTGCAGGGCGTCGGCCAGGGCGTCGAGCAGTTCTACGATCCCGGCCGGACCGGCGACGACCAGGTCGGCCCGCGCCCGCAGCACCACAGGCGCCTCGTCGCTGTCGCTGCAGACGAGCACCCTGGGCACCGCCTCCAAGGCGTCGTACGCCGGGAGGTCGCCGAGATCGTCGCCCGCGTAGAGGACCGCGGACCGGCCGGGCAGCAGACGCGCCAAGGCAGTTCCCTTGTCATGTCCGGGCGGCCGCAGCTCGAGGACGAGCCGGCCGCGATGAACCTGTAGGCCGGTCCGCCCTGCCAGCTCCTCGACGGCCGGCTGGAGCTGGTGCAGGGCGCCGGCCGGGTCCGGGGCGCGCCGGCTGTGCACGACCAACGACAGGCCCTTGTCCTCGACATCAGCACCCTCGGGCTCGACCAGGGCCGGCAGCTCGGCCCGGGCCTGGGCGAGGCCGGGGGCCGGGAGCTCGGCCTCGAGCCGGCCGTCGTGCCAGTGCTGGGTGCCGTACTGGCCGAGCACCTGCAGCCGCGGCAGGCCGGTCAGCCCGGCCAGGTCTACGACGACGTCGGCCGGCCGGCCGGTCACCAGCACGACGTCGCACCAGACCGTCAGCCTGCGCAGCGCCTCCACGGCACCGGATTGCGGGACGGCGTCCGTCGGCTGGTCCACGACCGGGGCGAGGGTGCCGTCATAGTCCAGGGCGAGCAGGGCTGCAGCCGGATCGGACAGCAAGGCGGCAAGGCCGGCCCGCCCCTTGGCGGTACCGGGCTCGGGCAGCACCCTCAGGCGAAGTCGCGGGTCAGCACGACGGTCAGTCCGCGCCCTGGCAACCCCGGGAAGCGCGGCAGCACCCGGGCGATGCCGAACTGCTTGGCGAAGCGCTGCGCGGAACCGAGCTGTCCCGGCGCGTAGTAGACGGTCGTCGCCCGGATCCGGCCGGAGAGGTTGCCGACGACCGGCGTGGACCAGCCGCCGGTCCGGAAGCGGGACGCTGCCCGTTGCGCCAGCCCGGAAAAGCGCGAGTCATTCAGCACCGTGACCGGCAGGACCGCCGGCCGCGCAGGGGCGGCCGGCGGCAGGCTCGTCGGCGGACCGGTCGGCACCGGTGTTGCCGCTCCAGGCAGGGCCGTGGCTGTGGCGAGCGGCACCAGCGGCGTGACCGGCGCAACGGACGGCGCACTGCTGGCCGGCCCGGTGCTCCCGACCGGCGGCATCGCGACCGCCGGACCCCCGCCGCTGTCACCGCGGTCGAGCCACAGCAACGCCCCGATACCCAGGCACACCCCGGCCAAGGCCAGCCCGGCGCCGGCCAGCGCCCCGCCACGCCCGATCTGCTGATCACTGCCGTCTCGGGGGGAGCTCCGATCCTTGACAGCCCACCCGGACCCGGCGTACGACGCCGCCGGCAGCACCGTGGTCGAGGGCGTCCGCAGCGGCACATCAGTTCGCGGCAGCCGTGGGATCGCCGGGGCGGACGCAAGGGTCGAGGCGACCGGAAGGGGGAGCCGTGGCATGGCCGGGGCCGACGTAACGGACGAGGCAACGGCCGAGGCGTCCGGCAGGGGCAGCTCGTCGGTGTCGGCGTCCGGCCCGTTCACCGGCGGGCCGGCGGGCCGGGCGGGCGGGGACCCACCCTCGTCGACGACAGCTGCCGCCGGACGCGCTTCGGGCAGCGCGGCGAGGTCGTAGGCGGCCGCCTGCGCGCGGAACCATGCATCGGAGCCGGTGTCGAACGCGTCGACTGCCGGGGGCTGGGCCACCGGCAGCCGGACCGAGGCCGGGTCGGCTGGCTCGATCTGGGGGAAGTCCCCATTCGGCGGTTCGTTCACGATCGGGTCAGGCGTCCATGCCGAGGCGCCGTGCGGATCGCGTGCGCTGCCGGGTGGTGCGCAGTCGGCGCAGCCGCTTGACCAGCATGGGGTCCGCGACCAGGGCCTCGGGCCGGTCGATGAGCGCGTTGAGCACCTGGTAGTACCGGGTGGCGCTCAGGTCGAACAGGTCCTTGACGGCCTGCTCCTTGGCGCCGGCGTACTTCCACCACTGCCGTTCGAAGGCCAGCACCTCGCGCTCGCGTGCGGTGAGCTGGCTGCTGGGGCCAGCGGACGGCAGGGCAGCGGCGCTGTCCACGGGACCTCCAGGACGGTAAATGACAACGATGTGGTTCGGTACCCATCGTGGCACATCCGGTGCCTGGTGCACGGCAGGCGCGGACCCTTACGGGTAGAGCCCCCGGGTGCGGTGCGCCTCGGCGACCCGACCGACGCCGATGACCTGGGCGGCCGTGCGCAGCGAGATGCCCTTCTCGGTGGCGAGCGCCGACACGTCCGCGTAGCTGCGCTCCATCAGCACCTTCAACCGGTCGTTGACCTCGTCCTCGCTCCAGAAGTAGGCCTGCAGGTCCTGCACCCACTCGAAGTAGGAGACCGCGACGCCACCGGAGTTGGCCAGGACGTCGGGCACGACGACGGTGCCCTTGCCCTCCAGCACGGCGTCCCCGTCGGGGGTCGTCGGACCGTTGGCCCCCTCGATGACGAAGCGGGCACGGACCCGGTCGGCGTTGCCCTCGTGGATGACGCCCTCCAGCGCGGCGGGTACCAGCACCTCCACCTCGAGCTCGAGGAGCTCCTCGTTCGTGATCGTGTCGGTGCCCGGGTAGCCAACGACGGTGTCGGCGCCGGCCCGCAAGTACTTGATGAGCGCAGCAGGGTCCAGGCCGCGGGCGTTGTGCACACCGCCGCCGACGTCGCTGACGGCGACCACGGTGCAGCCGGAGTCGTGGAGGTACTGCGCGGCCAGGCCGCCGACCTTGCCGAACCCCTGCACCGCCACCCGCGCCCCACGGTGGTCGACACCGGCCTCGTGCAGGGCGCTGAACGCGGCGTACATGACTCCGCGGGAGGTTGCGCCCGCCCGACCGAGCGAGCCGCCGACGGAGATCGGCTTGCCGGTGACGACGCCGGTGACGGTGTAGCCGGCGTGGATGGAGTAGGTGTCCATCATCCACGCCATCGTCTGCTCGTCGGTGCCGACGTCGGGGGCGGGGATGTCCTTCTCCGGGCCGATGATCGGCATGATCTCCGAGGCGTAGCGCCGGGTGACGCGCTCGAGCTCGTTGCGTGACAGCTGCCGCGGGTCGACCGCGACGCCGCCCTTGGCACCGCCGTACGGGATGCCGATCAGCGCGCACTTCCAGGTCATCCACATGGCCAGCGCCCGGACCTCGTCGAGGTCGGTGTGCGGGTGGAAGCGCACCCCGCCCTTCGCCGGTCCGCGAGAGAGGTTGTGCTGGACGCGGTAGCCCTTGAGCACCTCGAGGCTGCCGTCGTCACGGCGCAGCGGGACCGCCACCTCCAGCGAGCGTCGCGGGGTGGCCAGCAGCGCGTGCAGGCCGCTGTCCAGGCCGAGTACCTCGACCGCCTGCTCGAGCTGGTAGAGCGCCGACTCGAGCGCGGACTGCACGGTGGTGACCTCCGGACCTCGGGCGTGACCCGGATCACGGGCCGCCGGACAGGATGCCATGCCGCCTCACCGGCTCTGCGGCTGGCGGCCTGACCGGCACCAGCGGTCGGAGCAGGCAGCCACCCGTGCCACCCCTGCCGTCGCGCGGGGGGCTACTTCGTGAAGTCCTTCTGGAACTGCTGCTGACAGGACTGCTGCGCGGTCTGGTCCTGGCCGGCGTTGCTGAGGCAGTCCTTGAGCTTCTTCCCGCTGCCGCTGTTGAGCAGCGACACCCCGAACACAACCAAGGCGATCGACAGCAGCAGCGCGATCGCGCCCAGAACCAGTCCGGCCGTCGCGGACCCGTTGTTCGTCGCCTCACCCCGCCGGGCGCGGCCTCGACCGATGATGCCGAACACGATGGCGACGATCCCGAGGGCGACCCCTCCGATCACCGTCAGCGACGTGACGAGCGCGAGGATGCCCAAGACCAGAGCTGCGGTGCCCAGCCCGTTGCGAGGCGCGGCATCGGCCCTCGCGTAGCCGGGCTCGCGTAGGGGCTGAGCCGACCCGGTCTGCTCAGGCGGCGGTTCGGCGAACGGGTCCGGAGGCACGGTCACGGTCATTCCTTCGCGAAGAGGGATATGGCCAGTAGATCATGCCGTTGGCGCGTTGCGTGCCACCGACCCGCCGGCTCCTCGACGTGCACGCTATGAACACCCTCGCTGGTGGCCACGAGCGGTCAGCAGCAGTCCTCGCCGCGCCATGCCTTTCGGCCTGCTGCGCCGTCATGGGCATCGAGCGACGATGGGCGAGCGGGCTCGACGGGACCCCTGTGAGCCCGGTCAGAAAGGAGCCGGCGGTCGGGTTCGAACCGACGACCCACCGCTGTTAAGGCGACGTCGCTCGGCCCTCTGACCTGCCGCGTTGCGTCCGCTTCCGCCCCGATCCCGACGGTGTCGATGAGCCGCCGGAAGGTCTGTTGCACGACGGCGTAGAGCAGCCGCTTGCGCTTCAGGGAGACGAAGAAGCTCAGATCCTTGAGCCGGGGCTGTGAGCTCCTCGCGCAGCACCGCGTACTTGCTGAGGGGGAGCTTGATGGCCTCACCGATCCGCAACCCACTGACCGCGAGGCGGGTCTGACTCCACCGACTTACCCTCGCTTGCGACCAGAGCAGGGACAAGTGACAAATTGCGAACATCTGCTTAGCGGATGTCGTGGGTTAGTTAGCGCCCCGACGACGAGCGGCTCGGCCTACCGCTTCTGGTTGATGTCCGCACCGAAGGACTGCCCGTGGACGACGGAGGCGATCATCGCGGTGCGGTGTCGGCAGCGGGCTCGGGTCGCTGAACCTCAACCGCGGTCGAGTACGGCGAACCATCGGCCGGCCTCCTGCCACTGCTCGCCGACCCGAAGCGAGGCAGCCGCGGCGAGGCGGTGCACGTGCTCGGCGGCGGCGTGCGCCCATCCGAACCAGTCGCTGCAGCGATCGCCGTGCTCGATACGCACCCGCAGCGCGCCGTGGCGGCTGCCGGGTGGGTCCAGCTCGACCACGACGCGACCACCCGGCCCAAGCAGCTCGCCCACCCGCACTAGCAGCCCGACCGGGTCGCCGCCGATCCCGATGTTGCCGTCCGCGAGCAGCACCGTGTCCCAACGACCGTGCCCCGGTAGGACGCCGAAGACGGACCGAGGGAGCACCAGCGCCCCGCGGGCCCGTGCCAGCCGCAACGCACCGGGCGCGATGTCGACCCCGAGCGCCGGAAGCCCACGCCTTGCTAGCGCGACGGTCAACCGACCGGGCCCGCAGCCAACGTCGAGCGTCGCACCAACGCAGCGGTCGAGCATGCCGGCATCACCGAGTACGGCCTGCGCCGTCCAGACACCGACGGCCAGGGTGCGGGTGCCGCCATGCAGGTAGCGGAGCACAAGGGGCGCGGTGTCATCGACGAGGCTCCCGTCGAACACCTCGATGGCGGTGGTCACTCCAGCACTCGCGAGACGGCGGCGGCCCCGCCAGCTGGGCCGAGAGCGGCGCCCGTCCGCAGATCGACCGGCCGGTCGACGTGCCGCACCTCGAGCAGGCCTGGAACGTCGAGGCCGGGGGCGACCAGCCGCGCCGGTTGCAACGGGCTGGTGTCCTCGCGGCTGGTCGGCACGCTAGGCGTCAGGGCCGGTTGTGGCCGCCGAAGACGGAGAGCCCGCCATCCGCCGTCGGTGCCGGCTCCGATGACGGCATCCGTGCCGTCCCGCAGCGGCTGGCCGAGCCTCCGATCCCGCAGCGCCGCTGTCAGCTCAGGCATGTCCATGCCGATCAGCATCCGGGGACGAGGACGCCTGCCGGGCATCATCGCCGGAAGCCGCAACCGGCATGTCGAGCGTCCGCAGCGCCGCGGTTGGCGCGAACCGGACATCGGGCACCACACCATCAACGACCCGGAACGCGTGTAGCGACCCCGTTCGACGGACATCGGCGAGGGTGTCTCCGTGCGGCGTAGCGGCGACGCGGGCGGCCTGGTCGGCCGTCTTCTGCATCGTCAGCCGGGTTCTCACCTTCCCGGCGGGGGCTTTCGTGCCGGTGAGCACCTTGGCCCGGTGCGCGCAATGGGAATGGCGAAGGGACATCCGTTGACGATAAGCACGTCCCGGCGGCCGCGGACCCGCACGGTCATGACGAAATGGTGACGTCCCGGCCGGGAAGTCAGCCCCGCCGGACGGGCCGCACCTACCGTGATGGGATGCACACGACACGCGGGGACGCGGTCGGGTCCATCGCCGGCGCGGACCACGTTGGCGCCGGGCCGGCCCGACGGGTTCGAACGTTGGACCGGCACCCGCCGGAGCTCGACGCGCCCCCGTTCCTCAGGCGGGGACCTGCGGCTGGGCCGTCACGTCACCACGCCGCCGCTGTGCGTCGCGCTCCTCGCGTGGCTGCGATTCGGGCCGCGGCTGGGTGTGGTACCGCACGGCTACGCCACCCGCTGGTCTGGCTGGCGGCTCGGCTCGACATCACCGCCGGCTGTACGGCGGGTTCTGCGGAGCAAGTGGTGAGCGGCCAGCGGGTACTGGTGGTCGATGACGACACCACGGTGAACGACGTCGTCGCCCGGTACCTGTCGCGCGCCCGGCTTCGCTGTCTGCGTCGTCGCCGATGGGCAGCAGGCGCTGGATGCCGAGGTTGTCGACCCGCCGGACCTCGTTGTGCTCGACCTGATGCTGCCTGGGCTCGACGGTTCGGAGGTGTTCCGGCGCCTGCGTGAGCACGCGCCGGTGCCGGTGGTCATGCTGACCGTGCTCGGCGACGAAGCCGACCGCCTGGTCGGTCTGGAGCTGGGCGCGGACGCCATCTCGGCAAGCCGTCCCCTCACGCAAGCTCTGCGTGTGCAGTCGGTGCTGCGCCGCAGTGCCGACGAGACCGAACCGAACCACCTCATCGTCCGCCGCTCATGGCGGCCGGCCCGCCCGGTGGGTTGTCGCGGGTGCGTCGGTCGTCCTCGACCCGCTGCCAGGCCTTGCGGGCGGCGATCAGGACCGGGTCCCACAGTGGGGAGAACGGCGGCGCGTAGGACAGGTCGGTGTTGAGCAGCTCTTCCA